>VOFG01000593.1_pt1 | contig 264000 bp, 223 predicted proteins | sample 5384171 | NCBI WGS metagenome assembly VOFG01 (sample SAMN12384726, study PRJNA508395) | human gut metagenome | isolation source: healthy gut F | host: Homo sapiens | reverse complement strand
GAGACACTGCCACGGTCACGCCTCGCGATGTACCATCGCTGGGTGTAGTAATTCCCGGCTGTTTCGTCCAGATAATCGGTAATCCACGAAGTGAGGTTGTAGTCGCTGAACTTGAACAATCCTGCCACATTTTCTTCACCACCCACGATGCCCAGTATGGTCTGTCCGGCATTGTTCTCCAGCTGTTCGAAAAGTCCGTTATAGTGCTCGTGGATGTCAATGACCTTGCTGACTTTCCCGCGCATTAGCTCGTGAAACGAGCTCTGTTGTAGCAGGGCATCCCCGGTATTGGTGATTCCCGAAGTGGCAAGACCGGCTCCCATCCGGTAAAGTTTGTCCAAATCGGCTTTCAGGTTTTCCTTGGTAAAGTTGCCCGGCACCTTGGATATGTCATCAAAGAGCCGTTGCCAGTCCACGTTGCCAATCTCGGAGAGTTTTAAGATGGAGGCGATTTCCTCATTGATTTCCAGAAAGGCGATATCGGAGAAAGACAGTGTGCTGTTGGTGACAACGCTCTCGAACTGCATACAGAGGGATTTGGTGTCATCGCACACTTTCATCAGATAACTGCACCAATGGAGTGCGGTCTGCGGAGAACGGAGCATCAGTTTGGCGACAATCCATGTCTTCGGGATAATCTTGTGCGCCACCAAGTGATAAATCCTGCGGTAGTAGTAATTTTCGGTGGCACTGCTCCAGATGCCCAAATCAGTGAGTGCCTTCCTCTCCAGAACTTGCTGGCAAATATTCCGGCAGTGGCCACTTCCGAAGCCTTGTAGTGTTTCAGTATATTCTGCACCTGCTCGTCATAATACGCTTCTGCAACGGTTCCAGTACCGTAGGCGGCAACCATAGCTTCTATCTCGTCTATGACAGTTTCTATCCGTGCGTTCAGTTCCGTTTCACTTTCAGCGCGGTTGCCGCTTTTATTTCGCTCGTCAATCAAAAGGCTTTTGCGCAAGTCCTCCCGTTGGGGTGGAGTGAAACCATCGAAACCGTTGAAGTAGGTATCGTAATATTCGGTGATGACCTGCTCGATCAGCCTGTCTTCCGTTTTGGTGACCGTCCCTTGGCTGCCTTTCCAAATCAGCAGCACGAGATTTTTCAGGAAACCTGTCTTTTCCACGTTCAATTCCTGCCTGTTGATGCGGAAAGGGTTCATCGTAATCGGGCATTCCTCCGTGTAGGAGATATATTTTCCACCCAAATACTCGCACAGTCCCTCGTATGAGTTTCCGGTATCTACCATTACCACGTCCGTCCCTTGCTCGTGAAGCTGGCGCACAACGCTGTTCATGTGGAACGACTTGCCGCTGCCGGAAGGACCCAGACAGAAAAAATTGCTGTTGTCGGTCAATTTCTCCGCGCCCTCTTTTCCTGTGATGTCGATAGCCACAGGCACGCCTTGCCTGTCCGTGTAATATATCTTCAAAGGAGTTTTCTCGCTATGCAGGATGCGTTCCTTGTACATCAGACAGGCTGCCGCATCACCCAAGGTAAGGAAACGGTCATAGTCGGGATTCATACCGTAACAGTTGCCCGGAAAGGAGTTGACGAACAGTTCCAACTGGTTGTAGGCTCTTTTGGAAATATGGATGCCCATCCTTGAAAACTGGTTTTCCAGATGGTTGGTGCATTTGTGGAGGTCGGTGTCCGCGGACATGGCTACTACAAGATTGTAGTGCGTATAGACCAGTTGCTTGCTTTCCCTTGCCACCACCTCCTGCACACGCTTGATGTCCTCGACCGCCATCTGATTACCGGGATTGGGCATACTCGCATGGCGGTTCTTCTTTTTGTCAAGCAAGGCCAGTTCCCTCTTTTGGTTGGGAATGAATATCATCTGGTTATACACCACCGCTTCGGTATTGGGAATGCCGGACACAACCGACACCATATCCATCGGCATACTGCTGTTGTTGACTTCCACGTTGATGTAGGGACGGATGACTGACGGCAGGTTCACGTTATCCACATCCACAAGGCTATACACCTTGCACCGTTTGTCTCCCATGGAGATACATTCGTCATCCACCTTGAAGTTTGTCATGGAGACCACCTTGTCACGGAAGTTCATGGCGAAATAACGGTCAACATATTCATTGACTTCCTGCCTGTTCAAGAATCTCACCTGCACGCCGGCATCACGTAGCTGGTCGTGAACCTTGCGTGTCTTTACAAGGAAGTCGCGCCACTTCTTGCCGTCAAAAGAAAACAGACGGCTTTTCTTGACATCCTGAGTGATAGTCAGGTAACATTCGCTGTCGGTATAAGGTCTTCCGTTGAAGTAACGGAAATAGGATGTGGAGAGAAATTCACGGTTCTCGTCATTCTCTTCCGTGAACTTCTTCCGGATAAAAATATCCTGTTTGTGTATGGCATAGCCTTCTCCCAAAGTCTGGGCGATGGCGGTGAAAAGTTGCGTGAACTCATAGTAAGAGTCGATATTGGCGCAATACTTCTGTACCGGGTTCTCCAGTTTCAGCACGGCGGAATATTCTCCGGTCTTGGTATATACCACACCAATCCCGTCCGCTTCTTCCACGGAGAAATAGATGTCCTGAAAGACGCGTTTCCGCTTGCCACCAGTGCCAAAGGCATAGACCGACACGGCCATGCCCGTGCAAAGGGCAATGAAGACTATGAAAACGTGCGTGATCATTCGGTTGTTTACAATTAAGGGCAGGCTGACCTATTGAAAGGCCAAGCCCACCCACGTTCAACATTCAATATATCCATTCATGGTCAAATGGTTTTCTGTTACATTTTCTTTGAGTAGGCATAGATGAACACCCCACGTTCCTGCCGTTTGCTGTGCAGTCCCTTGCGCTGCTTGAACAGAATCAGTCCCACACCGCTTGTCACGGTGACGGACAGGACAATCAGGGCAAGGACGAATCCTGCCACACAGTAGGCTATGATGAAGCCGACAATGGCGATGCCTATCGTGGCTGCCGCCCAATAGATATAGCGACCCTGAATACCCATAAATTCAAGGGGACGTTGCAGCCCCTTGAACAATGGATAATCCGGATAGTGCTCCTCTTTCCCGTTCATGATGCCCGCGGTTTAGGAGAGGCCGAAGAACAGAGGAAGGGCCTGGGCTGCCGCGATAAGGAAGATACAGGCTCCGACCACCATCATGATCTTCTTCTTGACATCCTGCTCCTCGTTGTTCATCGCGATGTATACCGAGATCGCACCCACTACGGCTACCACACCGGCAATGGCGTAACAGAGTTTCACCACGATAGGAACATATTTGGCGATTTCCTCGCTCACCTGGGTCAGTGCCGCTGTTCCGGCCGAGTAGTCTCCTGCGGTAGTCTGTGCCATCAAAGTGGCCACACCGCACACCATCATCAGGCAGGTCATCTGCGTTTTCTTTGAAGTCGCGATCTTCTTTGCGAATCTTTTTACTTTTTCAAACATGCTTGTCTTGTTTTAATTGAACTTCATTGATTGTTTTACACTCGTGATTTTCTAAATTCGATATCCGAAAAATGCCGGAAAGACTATTGTCGCACCGATGATGAAAAGGCAGGCTCCGGCCAGCGTGAGTATGTGCTTGGTTATTCCGTCCTCGCCCGTGTTCATCTTGATATATATCTGGAATGCGGCTATGACCGCAAAACCTCCTGCAACCGCGTAAATGATGTACTGGACATAGAGCATCATCGTCACCACATAGTCGTGCATGGAAGCCAGCGCGTCTGCTCCCCACGAGTAGTTCACGCCGCCGCTTTTGGCGAAGACGGAGCAAGGGAGCAGCGTACACAGTGCGCTTAGTATTCTTTTGCCATCGTGTCGGGTCATAGTTCATCAATTACGTTCTTGGTGGTTACACCTCCGTCCGGATGCAATTCTCCAATGCCGTTTTGAATCATCAGCTTGTACAGCTCTGCGGAGTTATAAGGATTGGAGAAGGTGACCAGTGTCTCTTCCATGTTAGCCTTGGCCTTGTTGTTCAGAGCCTCGATGACATCCTGTCTCGGCTTTTCGTCTGTGGGATGTGTTTCCTCCGATACATTCTGTGTCTCATCGATGAAGTGTGTCTCATACTCGTTGTCACCGATATTGAATCCCTTGTCGTTTTCCACCACGCTGACGCTTTCTTCCTCGTCAAAATCACTCACGTCAAATTCTTCCTCTCCGGATTTTATCTTTTCCCCGTTTTTACCATAAAGGTCTCTTGCTATCATCACAGCGTAGTAGATGATGTATGCCACGGTCAGCGCAATGGCGAAGATGAAATATGCTTTCATATCTTATAGTCTGATTTTAGAATATGATTAAAATATGAACGCAAAGGAAGTACAATAATTTCATACTACGAAATATCCTTGCGAAAAGCGGCTGAATATTAAACATTATTCTGAGAAAATCTAAAATCATACTCAAATATCATACTTTGGACGCAATTTTAAGCTGAAAAACGAACCGGAAAGAAGCGATAATGTATTCTCTCGGAATCTTTAGTGAATGATTGACTTTACATACATAGCTTTGTGTGGCCGATATTCTCTTTATCGAAGCCTCTGGGTTTACCTTATTCAACGATAAAGTTGAATTTATTGGCTTTTTCTTGCCAAATTCAGATAAAAGCATTAACTTTGCACTCAAAATAACAGGAGTTTATGGCTACAAAGGAAGAAGTTGAGTTGTTTCTCTCCAGATTCATTCAAAAGGTAAAAGTATTCGGCATTGTCTTTCGTGACGACAGGGGCAAGAATATGCAGACTCTTTTGGAACTGGAGATAACGCCTAAATACCGGGAAGATGTCATCATGAACCTTGACCCCGAAGATTACGTGGAAGGACCGATAGAGGATACCTTAAATAAAAAAGGAGAAATGTGGGTATTCGGGAAAGAGGTTAGCGGACGTGACATATATATAAAGATTTCAATGGGCATCAGTAATTCAAGTGCCATTTGTATCTCTTTTCACATAGCAGAATATCGTATCACATATAAATTTAAGTAAGTCATGAAAAGTCCATTTACAGGAGGCGAAGCAGTCCTTGTCACAGAGACTCGAAAGACTGTTTTTAGAAAAGAGGAATACGAGTACACCCACCTGTGTTATCAATGTGTCGATACGCAGGAAACATTCACGACCACGCAGGTGGATACGTTCAATACTTCGCAGATATACAATAGTTATCGTACTGCCCATGGCATTCCTTATCCCGATGAGATAAAGGAAATACGCAGCCGTTATATGTTGTCGGCATTGAAGATGTCAAGGATTTTAGGTTTTGGCGATAACCAGTACCGTTTGTACGAGAATGGAGAAATTCCCAATGTGGCCAACGGACGAGTATTGAAAGCCATCCAGTCTCCAAAGACATTTGAGACATTTGTGGATGCGGCCAAAAACGTATTGTCTGACGATGAATACATGAAGATAAAAACACGTTTGGAAGAGTGCGAAGACCGGTCATCCATGGACGGTTTGATACACAAACTCGTTTTCGGCGACAATATACGCAGCCGATATAATGGCTATGCCATGTTATCCATAAGCAAGTTGAAGAACGTCCTTTTGTTCTTCATTGAAAAATTCAACGGTGTGTTTGTTACCCAAATGAACAAGATTTTGTTTTATACGGATTTCCTGTCTTATCGGGAAAACGGACAAGCCATTACGGGATTGTCATTCAAAGCCATCCAATACGGTCCGGTGCCCAACAGATGGGACAGGGTGTATAGTCTGATTGATGATATTGACCAGATTGAAGTGGAGGGTAAGAACGGGAATGTGGGCAATAAACTTGTGTCGGATATGCCATGCGACATTTCAAGTTTTTCCAACGAACAGTTGTCAATACTTGAAAAGGTTTATGATACGTTCAAGAATGACAATTCTGTATCCATATCATATAAGAGCCATGAGGAACCGGCATGGATAGACAATCAGGGAACTCACTCATTCATCGATTTCAAATATGCGTTTTCATTGAAAGCGATTTGAACGAACAAGCAAGTAAATTTATAATGAGGCGGTTATTCGGAATACTGACGGATGACCGCCTTGTTTCATATCCTAATTGCATCAATAAGAGGAGTGTACTCAAAAGTACACTCAAAAGTACACCAGAAAATGCACTGTAAAGTGCACTATAAACTGCACTGGAATTGCACTGTAAACACAAAACAAGAAAAGCCCTCCATGTTAGGGAGAGCCTTTCGTGGATAATATAATTCTATCAGAGGGAAGACAAAGACTAACGCCTTTTACCTCTCAGATAGTCATTGAGGTCTTTGTAGTTATAATAACATTCCGAATGGTCAGTTACACGGTTGCCACAAAGTCCGGCAATGGTTTCGACTGTTTTTCGTCCGGCAAGGTCGTTATCAAGATAGCAATGGATGGCGGTGTACCGTTCCAGTTCCACAAGACACTTTTTCAGATTATTGACTGAGTTCATCACAAGAAAATCGGTAGGACTGTCGATACAGACATGAAAGTCTCCTTTTCTATGAAGTTCTTGGTAAGACAAGAAGTCCATAAAGCCCTCGAACACGCAGACATGATTTTGGATTATATCCTTGTTATACCTGATGACGGATATGTCTTTCCCCTTTATACATCCCTTATAGTAAGGATTGCGCACCTCGTAACCGCCGGTCTTGTTTTCAAAGGCTATGGCGAAATAGTGTCTTTTGCGTAGCTCATAATGAATCTCCTTGCAATACAGCCTGCCGATATTCTCGCTGATATACCTTGGAACGGAGGTAAGACAGGAGGGCATGGTGGCCCAGTTCTCTTACTTCCACGTTTCCCATTTCTTCCTCGATAGGACAGGGACGGACACTCCGGCTTTGTAACTGTTGAAAAGGTACGCCAATAGCATTCTCGCTGATGCGGAGCAATATCATACTTACATTGCCAGTACGATAAAGGTGTTTTCCCAGTTCTATGATGTCACCTCCGGCAGAGAGCCCAAAGTCGTACCATTCGTTCAAATTATCGTTGACCTTGAACGAGGGGGTATGTTCCTCTCGCAATGGGGAGAGGTACCAATACTGGCAGCCACGCGCATTGACCGGAGAATGTCCTATTATCCGCAGATATTCCACGAGCCGTATCTGTTTCGCTTCTTTTATATTCATTGTCTCTTTGTGTTTTTATGGACACTTTTTGCCTTCCACAATCTTGGGTAATCCAATCAGTTTTCCATTCGCGCCATTTCAAAGAAACACTCCACGCTTTATATATTATATATAGGCGGAGCAAAGTGGAGTGTTTTTGCGGACACTTTTTATCGGTCGGGGTCAAAGATTTCCTAGTCTGTTTTACCTTCTCCATAATGATACACTTTATCCCGTTTTACAATCAACTTCACATCGGACAACAAGAACGTGAGTATTTTAGCCACCGCACTTCGTTTCCTGATATAGCCGATACCGGCATACCCCTTGATCAAAGCGTTGACGACATTCTCGTATCCTTTGATGGGTTTGCCTTGAAAAGCATTTTCCAACGCCTCCCTATGCTGTTCCATTGAAAGTTGCTCGACGCCAAGACTGCTTACAGACTTGACAGACTTTTCCGAGTGGTAATCTTCCACCATTTCCGGCAGTCCGTCCTCGTCTATTCTGAAAGCAAATGGCGGGAAGTCCTTGTCCCTTATCTGCAAGGCTCTTACCTCACTGATATTGGCATCTTTGCTGTCTTTGCTTATGACAAGTACGGTCTCTGCCTTGTTGTTCAGTTCCGTACCGATATGACCACGCACATTGTCATCCCCTTTATTCAGATGCAGTACACAATGGATGTGAATATCATAGACGGAGGACCACTTCATCAGCGTGTTTATCAGACAGACCGATTCCGAAGCGTTATTTATGTCCAGCATCATGTCTCGTATGCCATCAATGATAACCAGACCGTAGCCATTGTTCTTGCGTAAAGCGTAATCCACGACTTGCAGACGGATCTTGGGAGAATATTCACGCAGACCGATAAAGTCAAGGTTCTCATTATCCATAGTGGTGGGAAGCCCGGCCAGTTTCAAGATACGCTCCAACACGTTGTGACAATGGAAACGGCTCTGTTCGGTATCAACGTATAGCACCTTACGCTTACCTTCGGGCAGTTGCGCACGGTAATTCAAGACTTTGCCATTTGCCAAAGCTGCCGCCACAATAGCGGAGATATTGAAAGTCTTCTTTGATTTCGCCTTTCCGGTAGAGGCACTAAAGTTCCCCAAGGTAGCAATGGTGGAATTGTCTATCCATATTATTTGGGGCGGTGTCTTGTAGGTGTCGGTTGCTTTAATCAGCGCATCGTCCAAAATTTTTGAAAGATTCATTTCTTCGGTTTCATTGACCGGCAGAAAGTCATTTCTTATTTCGTTTTCCATAGTTCTTTTTCTTTGGGATTGGTAGTATGGAGGTATAGTAGGCCGCCTCCAGTTTGGCTTGTTCCACGGTGATGACCTGGTTGTGCAGGAGCCATTCGTTCAGCTCCAGTTTTTTGAAATAAATCATTTTTCCGCGCGGCTTGTAATGAGGGACTGCTTTTGCTGCCGTCAGTTTGTACAACAGACTGTCTGAAACTCCGAGATACTTGCAGGCTTCATCAAAAGTGAGGACATCCTTGTTCGTGTACTGGGAGTTTTCAAGGTTTTCTATCCGCTTGTGCAGTTCGGCGGTATCGCCAAGCCCTGCCAACAAGTTCTCAATCTTATTCAGCCGTTCCAGCATCCGTCCAACAGTTGCATCGGGTTTATCTTCAATTGCTGCCATATTTGTTTCTTTAATGTTTATACAATAGGAGGTGCACCTCCTAACATGACCGGTTCGGAGGACAAAATTACACCTCGCATAATGAACTTGTCGCGGTGCTACCTTATGACAGAAATTGTATTAAGCCATTTCTTAAAGATTTGGCGTTTCACTTGTTTTCATTCTTGGCAGTTGACGATATTATTTGCAATTGTTTCGCCATTTCCGCAAACATGGGTCTGTATTTGATGTCGTTTCCCTGTGACTGGCTCAAAGCCGAAGATAGTTTGTTGGCAGTGAGTTTGGTTCCTGTGGATGATTCGAGAAGCCCGTTTTTGTCAATGACCAGCTGCCATTCACGGCAGATAAGATTTTTCCTGCTGAGTTCGTCAAAGAAGATGGCTGCCATTCTGTTGTTTCTCACCTGCAAGGGTGTTTGCAGGGAACAGGAGAACAAAGCCTCGATTTCAGCTTCACTGCAATCCCCTATAAACAGAAAAGCCTCAAACGCATAGTGCGTAATGAGGCTGATTTCTTTTTGACCAAAATAACATCCGAATGCCGGAGGAGCATAGTCAAGCCTGGTTGACTGGCGTGGGCATGCCTGGATTGGCGGTACGGTGGTATCGTATTCTCGTACCAATGACTCCAGTTGTTCCAATGACAGGGATTTGTTCACGAAGTAGCGTATCACCAAATCCTTTCTTGTGGTAAGGATACCCTCTACGATGTGCAGATTTGCACAGTGGTTGTTCTTGCCCAACGCACATACGCAATCCGTATGACGATGTAGGTTGATGAAATCGTCTGCAAAGCGGTCGTACAACTTGTGGCGTTCCAACACTTCGTTGGTGTATGTCCTGCACGCTTTTGACAGAAGCATTGCGAGGTTTCGTCTGCGGACATCCTCCGCATTGTCCAAACGCATCCTGCATTCGGCGCATTTTCTCTCAAAAAGAGAGAGGCATGTGAATTTTCTTCATGCTTGTAATAATTTAAATTGTTATTCAAATGCGCTGTCCAAAAGAGAGACAGCTTCTTCTTTTTTACGGTTTACAATCTTTGCGTAAATCTGCGTCGTGTTCACGTTCTTATGACCTAAAAGTTTGCTTGTCGTATAAAGATCCGCGCCCATTGTCAATGCCATGGTCGCAAAGGTATGGCGACTGGTATGATAGGTCACGTGTTTTGTAATTCCTGCTGATTCAGCCCATTTGGTAATCGTTTCACGATGAACCTTAGAGACCTCCGGAAACACCTTGTCATCCACTTGGGCATCGCCACGCTTGGGTAACCAGCGCATTGCTTGCTTGTTGAGCGGAAGATACAAGGGTTGTTTGGTCTTGATCATCGTAATCTCAATCCGACACTGGCCGCTCTCTTGAACAATGTCTCTCCAAGTGAGTTTGCACACATCGCTGACACGTAATCCACAGAAACAAGAAAAAAGAAAAGCCGCTTTGATCTGTTCATGCTTTTTCTTGATAGGAGTGTCCATCAACTTTTTTACCTCTTCCACCGTTAGAAACTCACGCTTGGATTCCGGAAGCTGGAAGATGTCGGATTTCACACGATAGACAGGGTTGACTGCAATCATGTCACTGTCAACGGCAAGATTAAGTGCGCTACGTATGCATCTGAGATAACAGGCTACAGTTGATTTGCTGACCTTTGTTCCTTTATTGGTCTCGTAGTCGTTCAGCATCCATGCAATAAATTCCTCGCACCATTGTTTATCGATTTCACGGATGGTGGCATTCGGCCGCCAAAGGTTAATGACATGAACAGTGGCTGCTACCCACGGCTTCACGGAATAACGTCCTTTTGCGTATTGGGTATCACGATACACAATCATAAAATCTGTCAGACGCATTTTAGCCTTGTGACCGTTATTCTTGATTCCAGCCACATCATTGGTAAGTTCAATAATGCGTTGTGACTTGATGGCATTGGCGGCAACTAAAGTGTTCTCGTTTTGTATCTTTGCTTCCGAACTGGTTTCCGGGACAAGGTATAACTTCAAGAACTCGTAATTCCGCTTGCCATTCTGATAGATGTCGAGATAAATCGACTTGTTTCCGTTCGCCAGATTTTTGTAGCGAATACGAACCGGCTCTTTAGCCTTGCTCACTTTCTTTCTTGGCATAGTTCAAATGTTACTTGGTTCATATACAAAGGTACAAAAAATAACCCATATGCAGTAACAAACAAGTAACAAAAATGCACCTAATAACTGCTATTAGATGCAAATAATGAAATCAACTGAAATTATAACCTATGCTCGTAATTAGTTGTTAGATAATGGTTTTATTTCTCTTTTTTGGCACTTGCTTATTTTGTTACTCGTGCCTTCACTTACTTACGCAAAAATACCCAATTTCATTTGTGCTAAAAGAATAAATTAGTAACCATCATTCTGGCTCAAATTTGGATTCACCAAGATATCATTTGCTGGAATAGGCCACAAATAGTTCTTCTTCGCATCGAACGACATCTTATAAAAGGTAGTGATGTACCCGGCAGTTTCCATCGGAGAAAGATCAGGCAAACCATTCTCATCAACGGTTGGAATACCACCGATAGGATAATTACCCTCATCCCAGTTCTTCAACAATGTCATAAAGTCTGGAGACAATTCAACATTGGACTCCGCACCGGTCAAGCCGTTCCAAGAAGCCGATCCGGACCAAGCACGTGGCAAATAGTACATGGACTTGTCGTATGCTTTCTCTGCAATGCGCCAGCGCAACAAGTCGCGGTAACGAAGACCTTCGAATGCAAACTCAGAACGACGTTCCATGCGGATGATTTTACGCAAAGCGGCTTGGGAAGTAGCTTCTACTTTCGGATAAACAATATCTGTTCCTTCGTATGCACGGGCACGGACTAAGTTGATACTCTTGTCCAAGTCTTCCTGTGTGCACTGTCCTAATTCATTCTTTGCCTCGGCATACGTCAACAGGATTTCAGCATAACGCAAGTATGGATAACAGTTATCAGAAGTTCCCCCATAGCTATTATAATCCTTCCAATTGTCCTTGACGTATTTACGAATCATCAACCCATTATAAGCAGAATGCTGGTTGGATGCCTTCGCATCGTTGTTCAAGACCATCAGCCCGGATGCCACCTCATACACCTTGTTTGCATACGGGCTTGGGTTGTATTCATATCCCAACGTGATATAATCCGGATATTTCTCAGGGAAAGTACCATCCACCTTGGACTGCTCATATTCGGCATAGTCAGCTGAATATTTTGTCTTGAACGGCTGGATTGTCGCAGCCAAACGAGGGTCTCTGTTGGCAAACGGATCCTTCGGATTGTAAAGTGGAGACTGGTCGATAGGTTTACCATCCGTGCATGTATATGAGCAAAACAGTTCCAAAGACGGGCCTTGGTTGGCATAACCACCTAACTTACGGATGACATAGTTCTTAATGCCTGCAAACAAACCGAATCCCCTCTTCAGAGCCAAATCCCCTTTGAAATAGAACATCAACTCGGGGAGGCGTCGGCCTTGAACAATTCGCCATAATCAGGATGCAAGCTATAGACATTGGAATCCATCACCTTCTTGGCAGCGTCTACCGCAACCTGCCAATCGTTATTACAAAGGGCAAAACGGGCTTTCATGCCCAAAGCCGCACCCGCCGTAGGACGTTGTTGCCCGGTGTAAGAAAGCGGCAACAAAGAAGCCGCCTTGTCCAAGCATTCATAGGCATAAGCCATCACCTCGCTTTTCGGTGAACGGGTTGCCACGTATGCCTCTTCCAAAGTCATGCCTTTGTTCAACACACAGTCTCCCCAATAAGTTGCCAATTCACCATAAGCAAAACCAATCATGAAACAAGCTTCACCTTTATACTGGTTTACCTTCTCTTCGCTCACTCCGGTTGCTGTTCCTTTCTCCAAAGATTCCAGCACTTTTGTAGCACGTGCTATAGCTTTGTAAAGGGCAGTCCAACGTCCGGAAACCGTACCAGACTGTGCCGTCATTATTCCTAAAGTAAACTCATTGGAGCCGTTCCGGTTCAACAAGTCATCATCCCATTCCAAACCATCTATCGGGAAAAAGTCAGGTCTCCACAAGTCGTTAAGCGACATCTCTATTTCTGTCGCGTCGTGATACCAGTTTTCACTTGATCCCTCAGACAGCGGGTTCAAGTCCAAGTCAGCGCAAGCCGTAAAACCCATCGCCATCAAGCCGACGCATAAACATTTCGTTATTTTATTCATACCAATAATCTCCTACTTAAAATGACACATTCAAACCAAAAATATATGACGACATGAGCAAGTCGCTAAAACGATTCCATTCGGGATCGTATCCCTTCGGATATTTAGAAAGCCGGCAGGTCATTCGCACTGAAATAGAAACGCAATCTATCTACGTGGAACTTCTTCGTGATATCACTTGGAATCGTATAACCCAGCGTGATATTCTTGACACGCATATAAGCGCCGTTGAACAACCAAAAGTCACTGGCGGCATAAATGTTCGCATCGTTGGTTGTCAACTTCGGATATTTCGCTTTTGCGTTCTCCGCATCTGAAGCCAACGGACTCCAATGACTTTCAATCAGGTTGGCAGGACAAGAATATGCCTGGAAAAGGAACGGACTCACAGGCCAGTTCCAGTAAGACAATTGATGGCCGATACCTTGGAAAGACAAATTGAAGTCAAAATTCTTCCATTCCGCCCACAGAGAACCACCGTACTGCATTTCTGGCAAAGAATTACCTAAGCGTACACGGTCGTTTGAAGCTGTAATCATACCATCTCCATCTATATCCTGATAACGGATGTTACCAGCCTTATCATTGTTGGTCAATACCGGTATCTTCTGTCCGTTTTCCATCATGGCATCATCGTTCAAGATAATACCCATATTTTTGTAGCCATACCATTCGTTATAATAAGATCCCTCTTCGGTAATGTTACGAGCCGATATATTCTGACGGTCAGCCATATATCCCATACGGGAACGGTAGTCTGACAAGTTGAAGCTTACACCATAACGCAAATCATTAATCTGGTCACTCCAAGAAATTTCCAAATCCCAACCTTTGGTGTTCATGTCAGCCGCATTGTTCTGTGGAGCATTGTAACCGAAGTAAGAGGGGAAGCCCACCTGCATCAGCATATCACTGGTCTTCTTATAGTACCAATCCAAAGATCCTCTCAGCCGATTGTTTAACAAAGCGATGTCAGCACCTACACCATACGTAGTAGTTGTTTCCCAAGTCAATGTGCGGAAAGCATAATCAGATTGGTAGGCCGTTTGGACAACATCTGCCCCCCTGGAGCGGCATTAGGAATAAAGCCACTACCGAATGAAAGTCTTGCTTGGTAAGGAAATTCAGATCCAATACGTTCATTACCCAACTGTCCAATAGATCCACGAAGTTTCAAATAATTGATAGTCTTCTTATTGAACCAAGACTCCTCTGAAATAACCCAACCTGCACTGACGGAAGGGAACGTACCCCAACGGTGTCCTGAAGCAAAACGAGAAGAACCATCTGAACGGATATTGGCTTGCAACATATAACGGTCAGCCCAAGAGTACATGACACGACCGAATACGGAACGGTAAGCATTATGGCCAGCAGTACCACTATTGTATTGGAAATCCTCAGGTCCTAAGTTTAAATAGGGGAAATTATTCAAATTGTAATTCAAACGGGAAGCACCTTCATTTTCCCATTCGTATGAGTAATCCTCATAACCAGCCATCACACCCAGAGAATGCCTGTCTATTTTGAAATTATAGTTCGCATAAAACTGCATAGTCAAACTACGAGTATCGTTACGTTGTTCTTCCACGCTGGTATTTGCATATCCCGTACCCGGAATCACATCACCCGAAATACGATACACGTCATAACGAGTCTTATGATCTTTCCCCTTTGTAAAGGTATAAGTCGGAGCGGCAATCGCAGTCAAAACCAAGTTTTTGACAGGAGTGATGTCCAATTGGAACTTACCTCCCACCTTGAAATTTTCAATCTTATTCTGGCCTCCCAGCTGATTCAGAGCAATAGGATTATCTCCATCCTTTCCATCGGCATAACGGCCATCAGACCAGTAAACATTATAGATAGGAGAGCGGTACATCAAGTCGCCCATGCTCGACCCTTCCAATGAGTGAGGAGCGAGAGACTTAGCATACATCAAGTTAACATCCACATTCGCATGGATCCAGCTATTGATTTGGTAGTCATTGTTAGAACGGACATTGATTCGTTCGTATGACTTATTCCTGTACAAGGCATCCGCATCGTAGTAGTTCAAACTGAAGTTGGTCTTCAATTTATCCGTACCTCCTGTCAAAGAGAGAGAATGACGCTGATGGTTCGTATGATTCTTCAATCCCAAACTCATGAAATCCGTATCCGGATAACGATCCGGGTCTGTCAAACGGTTCTGCATATAGCTGTTAAGAAAGTCTTCAGAATAAGAAGAATATGGAGAGGAAGCACCATCGTTATATGTCAATTCATTATAACCCTGCATCCATTGGACAGCATTGGCAAACTTAGGCACTGTTGTCGCTTTATCAATACCATATTCCATATTATAAGACAAATGGAACTCCTTGTCCTTGGCACGGTTAGTCGTCACCAAGATGACTCCGGCTGCCGCACGGCTACCGTATATGGCTGCTGAGGCAGCATCCTTCAACACTTGGATATCTTTCACATCTTCCGGTGCGATATCCATAAGGCTTCCCGGTACACCATCGACAATTACTAACGGATCATTCGTGGAAAGAGTGGTCACACCTCGTACTCGGATAGAAGAACCTGCGCTCGGGTCACCTGAAGTGCGGGTAATTTGCACACCCGCCATCTGTCCTTGCATCTGTGTGGACAACTGCGGGGAGCTTTTTACACGCAACTTATCGCCGCCCAAAGATGAAGTTGAACCTGTCAAATCAATCTTACGGGCTGTACCGTAACCGATAACCACCACTTCTTCCAAGGCTCGTGAATCTTCTGCCAAAGAAACAGTCAATACAGTTTGGTTGCCTACGGGTATCTCCTTGTCACTATATCCGATATAAGAAACATGCAAGACCGCACCTGCCGGAACATCCAAAACAAAGTTGCCATCCATGTCGGTAATCGTACCATTAGTAGTGCCTTTGACAACAATATTCGCCCCAATCACCGGTTCCCCGTTTGCGTCTTTCACGACACCTGTGATTCGTTTATTATTTTGCTGTTGTACAAGACCAGCAGTTGCCTTGCGTAGGATAATAGTCTTACCTTCGATAGTATAAGCGAGTCCTTGCCCGGCTACGATTTGGCTGATAACATGACCCAGCGGCTGGTTATCCGATTCAACGGTAATATTTTTATGTGTATCGACATCCTGAGACGAGAACACAAAAGAGTAACCGCTTTTACTCTTTAATTCATCCATGGCTTGCTTAACCGTCACATTGCTCATCCGCAATGTAATATTCTGCGCATTGGCCATTGGATTTAGGCATAGCAGTGCCAGAGCCACATTCATGGCTTTCCCTCTAAAATCCATAAATAAACTGATTTTGAACGATTTGACTTGTGTTAATATGATATTTAGATACTGTATCCTTACCGGTCACCCTTTAGAATATCTCTCTAAAAGTTCCTGCTTGATTGTTTACTGTTTTCCTTTTATTCATTAGCAATATGTGTTTTAAATGGTTAAACTATTTCTTCTTTCCTGTATTCTTATAAAGCAATATTTCATCACCCTCCTCTGTATAATAGATTTGGTGCGTAGCTGTAAGGATTCCCAACACTTTGCTGATAGATTGTTCTTTTCGGTTAAAGGTAGCGTAGAAGGGAACATGCTTAAGTGATTCATCGGCAATGCGAATCCTTACATCATAACTACGGTTCAATTCTCTTACTATATCTTCCAAAGGTAATTCATCAAAGAATAAATTGTCATGCGTCCATTCGATAGCATCGCGGACACGGCTACGGGAAACTTCCAAACGCCCCGTTTGTTTGTTCAACACGGCTTTCTCCAATGGTTTCAGGTAAGTCAATGTTTGTTTGGCATCCATCAAATTATCCAAAGCGACCTTGCCTTCCATTAAATTAACGCTGGCGGCCATGTCATCTTCATAATTACGAAAATTAAATTTAGTACCCAATACTTGCACGCCCAACTCTTTTGTCCGTACGTCAAAAGGCATATCTACACGTTTATGGACTTCAAAATAAGCTTCGCCTTCCAAACTCAAACTACGTTCTTTAATACCAAAGCTTTGGGAATAGACCAACCGCGAACCCGCATTCAACCAAACACGAGTACTGTCGGGCAAACAAAGCTCTGTCTTTGCACCATAAGGAGCTTCCACGACAATGTCCCCCATTCTCCGGATTATCATATCTGAACCTACACAATAAGCGATATAAGAAGCAATCAAAAGAGCCACGACCGCAGCGGCACTGGCTATCGGGAAATAAAGACGCTTCAGCAAAGGAACGTGCTGTGGTTCAGTAGGCACAGAAAGACGTGTCCGGTTCAGAAAAAGGCGATAAGCTCTTTCTGAATCAAAATGATGGCTTTTATCTGCCACCATAGAAGAATACCAAAGCTCTTGTTCTTCAGCATCCAATTCTGGATCCACGTTGTTTTGTTTTTTATTTATCTGTTTCATCTTATCTCCTGAAGTATGTTGATATCATGATATGTTTATATAGATGACAGATAAAATAAATAAGCGGGTAGTCAAAAATGAAGATTTTTTTCAATCAATTGCAAAAGAAGAGGCATGGGGAGAATCAAGTAACGTCCCAAGTCTTGCCTTAGAATTGCCAATGCCCGTTTGATATGATATTTGACAGTATTGACAGAGATGCCTAATTCGGCAGCTATCTCGTCGTTCTTCTTATGCTCAAAACGGCTTTTCAAAAAAACACGGCGGCACGATTCATCTAAACGGTTGATGGAAGAGATGATTTCTTTTTCCAGTTCTTTCTCCAACAAACGCCCTAACGGATTCTCTTCCGCTGCATAATTGTTTCCAATTTCTTCCAATTCCTTTTTCTGAGAAAAGGCAATTTCTCGGTTTTCGCTCTCCAAAGCTATGTAATTGTAACAACGGTTTCGCACGGCACGCATCAAATAGGCTCGTAACAAAGAACGGATTTCGAGCGACTGACGGATTTCCCAAAGATGGGCAATGGTATCATTCACCAAACTTTCAGCCAAAAAAGCATCACCAACGATTTGCAGGGCTACATGGCATAATACTTCATAATGATGGACAAACAGCTCATGATACGCATGTTCATCTCCATTACGCAGTCCTTCTATTAATCGTAGTTCTTGCTCTTCCATTATATTGAGGATTCTTTCTTCTGCAAAGATAGAATTATTTTTTAAAAACTACCATTTTTAACGCACGTTGCATGAATTTGAAAACACGATAGGCCATAATCGGAGAAAGGATTTGTTTTTTTAGAGGAAAGGCGGTGCGTCATAATTAGCGCAAAATACCGAATGCAGAGGTCGGATTCCAAAGCATCGCGGCAGTTAGCAATTATGACGCACCGCCTATTCAATATGTCCCAATTATCCTTATAGCAAATCCTTCAATCTGCCTTCTTCTTGCATACGGATGATTAGTTCGCCGAACAGAGTGTTTGCCCACGCCATCCATGGACGGGTATAATCCTTGGCATCGTCTTTATGGAACGACTCGTGGATGAATCCTGTCCCTGCATCCGTGTCACGGATTGTTTCGATGCAATAACGGATTTCCTTTTCATCTTTGGAAGTGTGTGCCAACATGACCAGACTCATCGGCCAAACGTAGTCGGGGCCGATGTGAGGACCGCCGATTCCTTCCGCAGCTTTGCCTTTGAAGAAATAAGGATTCCAATCACTCCAAGTAAAACGGCGAGTGTTTTGGTAAATCGGATCATCTATGTCTACGCAGCCCAAGAAAGGAAGACCTAACAAGCTCGGCACATTGGAATCGTCCATCAAGTTGCGCCCGCTGTAACCATCCACTTCGTAGGCGTAGATTTTACCAAATTCGGGATGCTCTATGATGCCATGTTTCTGTATCGCATCTTCCACCTCTTTTGCCAATGTTTCACATTTATCCGCCAATGCCGCATTGTTACGGATTGCACGCAACATCTCCGCCATTTGGCGCAAAGAGGTAACGGCAAAGAGGTTGGACGGAATCAGGAAGCCAAAAATGCTGGCATCGTCGGATGGACGGAATGAAGAGACAATCAATCCGCATGGACGAACCGGATTACCATATTTGTTCAGCAATGTATCGCTCTGCTTGGAAGTAGTACGCCCGAAAGTGTAAGGGCCATTGCCGTTCTTACGCTGCTGCACGATGAAGGTGTCATAAATCGTCTCCTGCGCCTTTTCCCACTTGTCGTCGAACACGGCAGAGTCGCCTGTCTCTTTCCAGTAATGGTATGCCAAGCGGACTGTATAACAAAGCGAGTCTATCTCCCATTTGCGTTCGTGGAGCTCTTTCTTCATTTCCGTATGGTCCGACTCCCACTCGCTACCGGTTGGACCTTCGTTGAACCCGTTCGCATACGGGTCAATCAAGATGCAATCGGTCTGGCGGTTAATCACCCCTTGCAACATGGTTTTCAACTTTTCATCTTCATTTGCCAACACGACATAAGGATATACTTGTGCAGAGGAGTCACGCAGCCACATGGCATGGATATCTCCGGTGATGACAAAGGTGTCGGGTTTGCCATTTTTCATCTTGAACTCGCAAGTCGTGTCCAAAGTATTGGGATAGCAGTTCTCGAACATCCATGCTAGCTTCGGGTCTTTGATATGAGCCTTTACTTCAACCAATTTTTTCTCGACCGCTTCGGAAGTAAACTTACGCGCAGCCTCAGCCGGCCTTTTTGTGGAATAATCGCCCCATACTTTTTTGGCATGTTCGGTGAAGGAGGCGTCTTGTTGTACAGAAGGCATCGCTTTCGGAGCAGCCATCAACTTTTCGCCCACAACCAATCCCGCTAAAGAAAGGGAACCTGTTTTTAGAAAATTTCGTCTTGTTGTCATTGTTTTCACATCGTTTTTACAGCAGACAAATATACAAAAAAGAAAGCATAAGTTGCCACAAGGCGCATCAGAATTAATAATATGTGAGCAAGGAGGATGAATTCCAAAAGCAACGAAGCAGTTTGCAATTATGACGCACCGGTACAAAAAGGGCTGCACCAAAACACCATTTTGATACAGCCCGGTTCGTAATGTTGTTATCATAAGCGGGATTGCTCCCGTCTCATTTATAAATCAACCTAAATACGACTTCAGAAGCTTGCTACGCGCTCCTTGTCTTAATCTTCTTATTGCTTTTTCCTTGATCTGGCGGACACGCTCACGAGTGAGCCCGAATTTGTCGCCAATCTCTTCTAATGTCATTTCCTGACCACCTATACCGAAAAACATCTTGACTATTTCACATTCTCTTTCGGTCAATGTAGCAAGCGCTCTGTCAATTTCCTTCGATAATGATTCGTTCATTAATGTACGATCAGCGACGGGAGCATCATCGTTCACCAGGACATCCAACAAGCTGTTATCTTCGCCTTCCACGAACGGAGCATCCACCGAGATATGTCTTCCTGACACTTTCAATGTGTCCGAAATCTTATCCACCGGTATGTCCAATTCGTCTGCAAGTTCTTCGGGAGAAGGGCGGCGTTCGTTTTCCTGTTCAAACTTCGAGAAGGCTTTGCTGATTTTATTCAACGAGCCTACCTGGTTCAACGGAAGACGCACTATTCGCGACTGCTCTGCCAACGCTTGCAATATGGACTGACGAATCCACCAAACTGCGTAAGAAATGAACTTAAATCCTCGTGTTTCATCAAACTTCTCAGCTGCTTTTATCAAGCCCAAGTTTCCTTCATTAATCAAATCCGGCAAACTCAACCCTTGATTCTGATACTGTTTTGCTACAGAAACCACGAAACGCAAATTCGCTTTTGTCAATTTCTCTAACGCCCTTCGGTCGCCGTTCTTAATCCTTTGTGCCAACTCAACTTCCTCTTCAACAGTAATTAAATCCTCACGACCTATTTCCTGAAGATACTTATCAAGTGAAGCGCTTTCACGATTAGTAATGGACTTTGTAATCTTTAACTGTCTCATCCAACGAATTAATTGAAAATACGGATGACAAAGATAATACTTTTATCCGACTTAATATGTATATTTTCCCTCTGCTACATATTTTTAAGTTGATTTAAGAATACAAAGGCTCCATGGAGTGCGGTTCTGCTTCTCCATGGAGACTTTCTTCTTAAGGTGCGTTAGAATTTAGTAAGCAATCTGATTTTCTAACGCACCGACTTTAATCGTTCAGGTCAATCGCATATATCTTAGTACGGTCGGACTTCGGATAGAATCCTTTGATTACCAAGAAGCGTTCATCGGAAGAACCCTTCAACAAACGGTCCACCAAAGATTCCAATTGTTCCGGTTTCATAATCTTCTGGTCGTTCACTACCATGATGATAAATCCTTTCTGGATGCCAGCCTGTTTCAATTTGCCGTTCAACAAGCCAGTCACCTCGATACCGTAACTTACACCCAATTCACGTTTCTTGTCGTTGCTCAATGTTGCAAAAGCAGCTCCCAAAACATCCGCGCTGCTGCCTTCCGCTGGTTTTACCAACTTCGTGCTGCCGGATGAGTTCTTCAATTCGACATTGAAGCTCTTTTCACTACCCTTGCGGTTCACCATGACAGTCACCTTGTCGCCCGGACGGTATTTGCTGATTTGCTCTTGAAGGGCATTCGATGATTTGATCTTTACGCCATTGACAGAGACAATCACGTCTCCCTTCTCGATGCCAGCCTCTTTAGCCACACTGCGGTCTGCAAAGTCTGCCACGTATGCGCCTTCGGAAACTTTGATGTTTTCTTTCATTCCCTTCAATTCCTCTTTGTACTTGTCCGGCACATTCGGCATACTCAACTGGTCATGATGTCGCCTACTCCGATTATCTGCACGCCCAACACGGCACGCTGCACAGCTCCATATTGTTTCAAATCGCTTGCAATCTTACCGGCAATGCTGATAGGCACAGCAAAAGAATAACCTGCATAGTTACCTGTCTCGGAATAGATGGCAGTATTGATACCAATCAATTCGCCTTTCGTATTCACCAATGCGCCCCCGCTGTTACCAGGGTTGACAGCTGCATCGGTCTGGATAAAGGATTCGATTTTGCTCTTGTCCCCACTTCCCAAAGAGATGCCACGACCTTTGGCACTTACGATACCGGCAGTCACGGTAGATGTCAAATTGAACGGATTACCGACAGCCAACACCCATTCACCTACTTTCAATTTCTCGGAATCACCAAACGGGATAGTCGGCAAATCCTTTGCGTCAATCTTGATCAATGCGATGTCTGTCGCCGCATCCGCCCCGATCAGCTTGGCTGGGAACTTGCGGTTGTCGTTCAACGTAACCTGCAATTCGTCCGCATCATTGACCACGTGGTTGTTCGTGATGATATAACCATCGGTAGAGATAATCACACCCGAACCGGAGCCTACTCGCGGCTGGGCTTTCGGACGCTGGAAGCCTCCACCTCCTCCAAACCCGAAGAAATATTCAAACGGGTCAATATATTGATTCTGCGAAGAGGATTCTTTCGCGTTTTGAGTCGCCATGATGTGGACTACGCCATGCACCGCACTCTCTGCAGCAACTGTAAAATCCGTATTCTCCGCTGCCACAGATGCATAATTGACCATCCGAACCGGTTGCTTGAAAACAGACGTATCATTACCACTCAGCGTATACTGCTGTCTATTCATCAAATAAGTACTTGTCCCGATAGCTGCCCCACAACTGATTGCGGCTACGAAAGCTACTCCTAAAATGCCTTTTCCAAATGTATTCATAATGTTCAACTTTATATGTTCAACTTCTTGTTTTTAACACTTTCGATACAACAAAGAAATAGCAAAATTTGTACACATAATCCATTTGCCCCTCATTTTTTATCACTTTTAACGACCTGTCTATATATCGGGAATGCGATTAACAGTACTTTGTGTCGCAAAGTACCTTTTTAACACTTTCTTGACAGACATTTTGGGTCGCCTGCTGACAAATATGTCACTCCTCCTGCCGTTATTTCCGTCCATAAAGAATAACATCTGATGAAGTTGCAGAAATGGGATGCAACGCAGCCAATAACGAAATCTTTCATGAGGCGGTCAACAGCAACGCTTCCCTTGTCGAAACAGGCTAAAAATGTTCACAAGAAAACAACCGTTTATTTTGGAAAAAACAACCGTTGTTTTTAAAAAAACATTGGACGTTTTCGGAAAAACATTGGACGTTTTTGAACAATCTTTGCCACGGGTCGTCTTTGGGATGCTTGGGACTCCCGAGGAAATACCGGCAGTGATTGTTGACATCAAATACGTTTTCTCCAGATTATGAGTCAAATGGAGTTGGGGTGTTGTAATAAGATACCAGTCTCTTTGCAAGGTCGCGCATCTGTTCGCGGAGATTCTTCGGAGCTAACACTTCGACTTGGTCTCCTTGCTGCATGATTAACTGTAAGAAATCATAAGTGAGCTTCACATCATAGGAGAATATTGTTGACTCATCATTGCTTTCAAGCTCCTGCTGCGACTCATGCAAGGGTAATGTGCGCAGATAGTCCGGAGCCTCTTGATATGCCCTTAGGAGAACATGCTCTGTCGGTTGGTCGCTTGGAATGACCCCTGTGCAACCTTCATAGAACCTCTTCATGTCGAATCCTTTTTTCATTTCAAAGGTCTTGTCGAGGATGGACGCTTCTCTGATCCGGTCAAGTCCGTACACAAGGATTTCTTTATATGGCGAATAACCCTCTTCTCCCTTGTGGATCCTGTTTAGTTCGACATAACGGGGGTTGTTGGCGATTATATACCAACGTCGTTTGACCACTTTGAGGCAATAAGGTTCTATCTCGAAGGTGTAGGCATTCTCTTTGCCGAATCCTTGATGTGTAACCTCCATGACCTTGTTCTCACGCATGGCCTGCATGAAGATGGTCAACCATGTATTCCCCGAAGGAATATCCTCAAACTCAATCCGGTCTTTGAGTTTGCTGTCCGCCTGTATCTGATTAAGCGTTGCGAATGAATCAATAAGCCAACTGCGCAAACTGTCACCTTCCAGTTCCTCCGGATTCAGGATATGATATTTATATCCTTTGACACCGGGGTCGATTTCAATAATGATATTGAATATGTCTTGTATGGCTTTGCGGTGGTTATGGAATGTGCGGAGAGGAAGCTCGTCCCCGTCTCCATAGCTCAAGCCGCTTTGCTGCCACTTGTCGTTGATTTCCTTATAGGAAAGATGCTTGTAATGGCGGAGCGTGTCAATCAGCCACACATATCGCCCGAATTGGTTCGCTGACATACTGTTTGCTTTTTCTTATTTGCAAAGTTAATCAATCTCCATGAAATAATATGACGCACCGCCTCTATTTAGCGATAGCCGACGCGCCTGCCATTATTCTTTGAAATTTTCTCTTCGTTACATATCATTATAAGACTTTTCAGCGTTGGCTTTTCCCCTTTGATGACCTCCTGCATCAAGGTTTTCCGGACGATGTTGTCTATTTGTCCTCCACTGAACTCATAATTAGAGGCCAATGTTTGAGCATCTTCCTTTGAAAGCGAAGGAAGTTTGTCCATCCAGATGTTCCGCTTTGCCTCAGTGGAAGGATTGTCGAAGCGAATCTTGAACAGGAAACGGCGTTCAAACGCATCATCCAGGTTGTCAACCAAATTGGTTGTCGCAAAGAGTATGCCGCCCAAATTCTCCATCTCCTCCAAGATGATGTTCTGGATAGCATTCTCAGTCTGGTCAACACTTCCGTTGCCAACATCTTTCCGCTTTGAGAAAACAGCATCAGCTTCGTTGAAAAGCAAGATTGGTGTGACTTTGCTTTTCTCGCAAATGCGGCGATAATCTCGAAATACCTTTTTGATTAACTTCTCGCTTTCACCAAACCAACAACTCTTTGTGGCACTTATGTCAACGTGCATGATGGCTCGGCCTGTCGCCTTGGCTATCTGCAACACGCTTTCGGTCTTTCCTGTGCCTGGTCTCGCCATAGAACAAAACCGACATACCTTTAGGCAAATTGTTATCTTCAAGCCTTGCAGCTATCCCTTGGTAGTATTCTTCCCTCAAACTGTTGCGAAGGAGCGACAACTGCTCTTCGAGGTTGTTGGAGAAATACAATTTCTTTTTCGCAATCTTGTCGCATAAAAGCAATTGCTTATCCGATACCTTGTCTATATAGAGGGCTGCATCCTTTCCAAAAAGTTTCTCTTTTCCCTTGTCTGTCATGGCAAGGTCGGTCTGTTCCCCAAACAAAGAACTGCTTTTCTCAATCTCCACCAATCCCTGTTTCTGAAGGTTATGGACATTGTCCTTGAACTCCCCTATCACCTTTTTCCTCATCTTGAAAGGATAAATATGTTTGATTTCATACGACAATGAAGTTGAGTAGTCATTCATCATATCATAGCCAATGGAATAAAACAACACACGCTCGAATTCATCCTGGATAAGCTTGTTGATTATTCCCACCTCAGGAAGATGCTTGTTGGAGTTTTCAAATTTCAGCAAGGTTCTGTCCAAAACATTCGAGCAATAATGTTCACCTTTCCCACTGTCATACTCCTGCGTGTAATGGAAGAATTGATGGACTCTCTCTAAGAAAGCATAGATGTCATGGCATTTGTAAGACTTACAAAACGCTTGTGCATCTTCGCCATAATAAAACTCCTTCCCTTCGTCTGAAAGTTGGATAAAATCGCCTCCATCGGTCTCTATCAGACCGAGTTTTATCAGGATATGCTCCCCTTCAACGATAGATTTTATAATCTGTATGCGCCAGCTTATGTTAGAGAATATATCACTCACTATCCTTCTTAAGGAGATAAATCCATTTCCTTCATCGTTGAAATTCTCATAACACATATTATAGAAAAGTGTTCTGTCAAGTATATCCTTGACATTCGCTTTCAATTCTTCCACGAATAGCAAATGGGGATTGTTGTTCTCTAATTTTTCAACAAACGGGATAATGTCATCTGTGACGACATCCCTATTTTCGATTTTCTCAGCAATGCGCCTGCAGAACTCATATTTGTCAATCTGTACATCATCAACATGGACTTGGTTGATTACAACAGGCTGGTTATCTATGACTGCAGCCACGACAGTATCACTTACGACAAACTGTTGCTTAAAGATATTCTCTTCTCTTCGGTAACAACGAGAAAGGATTCCCTTGCGTTCAAGAGATTTGAGCGCAGGTACATATTCTACCATATCTAACGACGAACACTCGAAGTAGTCAGACAAGTTATCCATGTTTGACACCTTGTCCCTGCAGGTCAGGTCGAATTGGGCGACAAACAAATAGACTTCCTCCATTGATTCAAGTCCTACTGTTTGCATCACTCCATTGAGAATCTCCTGTGTCTTTGCAGCACCCAATCTCTGAAGTTTACAGCCCACCAGCTTCCTTGCTGCCTCCTTAATGTACTGAATCATTGTCTTTGCCATATCTTTCCTTTCATTTGGTTTACGAATCTGCCACAAAAGTAAGAGGCAAGGTATGCCAAAAAAGTGTATAGGTTTCGGGAAAATAGAGAAGATTAGAAGATTTCAGGCAGATGAACCCCATAATATTTGAAGAATATATTAAGGTAGGGAAGAAAGCTGATTCGATACAAACATTATTGAAATTGATGAAGAAATGAAGAATGAGATTTCAATCAAGAATTTTCAGGGAAGTCTATAAAACGAAAAAGGTTGTCGTCACGACAACCAATCTCCATTGTTAACCTTAAATCTAATACCATGAAAAACACAGTGCAAATATAGAGGAATTATGTTATACAACATACAAATATATTAGGAAAAATCATTCGTTTAACATTGTTTAGCTTTTAAGGGCATTTTGGACTTGGTTAGAGGTGATGATTGGAGCTACATCAAAATTGTTGAATCATTTATAGGAATGAGGTCGAAAAGGGAAGTCAGGTCTATAAAACGAAAAAGGTTGTCGTCACGACAACCAATCTCCATTGTTAACCTTAAATCTAATACCATGAAAAACACAGTGCAAATATAAAGGAATTATGTTATATAACATACAAATATATTAGGAAAAATCATTCGTTTAACACTGTTTTGCTTTATTGCCTCTTAATAGCGGCTTACTAAAGGTTTATTTACATATAAAACAGGGATTCGCATATAGATTTCTTTGTTGACTTGGCAGTCATGAGTGTAAAAAATAGGCGAGTTTCCTTTTTATTCGTATTTTTGTGACCATAAACGTTCATAATATGGTATTTTTCTTTTCGGCTACTGGTAATTCGGAATGGATAGCGAGAACAGCCTCTTCTCGTTTAGGAATGTCTTGCGTGCGCATCACCGAGGCAACGGGAACGGATTATGACGTATCCGGCTGCCAATACATATTATTCGTTTTCCTGTCCATTCATGGGGACCAAGCATTGACATTCTTGTCCTTTGTGGACAAACTGAATCTGATGAATTATACAGGACAACCGATTTATGCCATTTGTTCCTGCGGAGATGACTGTGGAAGAACAGACCGGATTGTAAGCGAACATTTGAAATATCCTCTGAAAGCGACTTTTTCCGTCACTATGCCCAATACTTACCTGCTTTTGCCCGGGTTCGATGTGGATCCTGACCAAGTGCAGGAGGAGAAGTTGGAACAGGCAAAAGGACGATTGGGACGAATCTTGGATGCGATAAAAAGCGGGGAAGAGAAGCCGGGACTTTACCATGCCGGCCGCTTTGCCCGTTTGAAAAGCTGTTGGGTTTATCCTTTGTTTAAACAATATGTGAAAGGCAAAACTTCTTTCCATGCGACATCGGCATGCTCGGAATGCGGATTGTGCACCAAAGTCTGCCCGACCCAAAACATAACGATTCGTAAAGGAGAACAGCCCCGATGGGGAGAACATTGCGTCCAATGTTTGGCGTGCATACACCGGTGCCCCGTGCGAGCCATAGAATATGGAAAGATAACGCAGAAGAAAGGGCGGTACAAGAATCCTTTTGTCTAATATCAAAGTATGATCATGAACACTCTATCTATCCGCTGGACGATGATAATATTATTATCAATCTTTTCGTTTGTGTCTGCAAGGGCGCAGATGGAGGAAGGCTTGGCGTCTTATTATCACACCCGGTTCCATGGCAGGATTTCGGCAAGCGGGTACATTCATGACAATGAAGATTACGTGGCTGCGCACCGGACTCTTCCCTTTGGCACATTTGTGCGTGTGACCAACCTGAAGAATATGAAGAGCGTGATTGTTTCCATCATGGATAGAGGACCGAGGAAGAAAAGCCGCATCATCGATGTTTCCGCCATCGCGGCAAGGGAATTGGATTTTGTCCGTGCCGGCATCACAAGGGTGAGAATAGAAGTCGTACCCGGTCCTGAAGATTTACGATTCTTGGAATTGATGTACCCGAAAATACCCTATTTGCCGGTTGAGGAAGCAAAAAAGGAATTTAACATACTAATTAAATGATGATATGAGAATGACAGGCAATAATATAGATATCCAAAAGCCAACCGGATTGGTGTTGGAGGGAGGAGGCATGCGCTGTATTTTCACTGTCGGGGTGTTGGACTACCTTATGGATAACGGGATTTGGTTTCCTTACACGATTGGAGTTTCAGGAGGAGCCAGCAACGGCATATCCTACGCATCCCGCCAGCGGGGGCGTTCTTATTACAGCAACATAGAACTGTTGGAAATACATAATTACATAGGGATCAAGAATTTTCTAAAGGGTCATGGCTACATCGATTTGGATTTCCTCTTTTATGAATACCCCGACCACTATTTCCCTTTCGACTTTAAAACCTACCAAGCCTCCCCGGACCGCTTCGTCGTGGTGGCGAGTGATTGCAGGACAGGCAAGCCTGTTTATTTCGAGGAAAAACAGGATTTCAAACGTCTGTTAGATGCTTGCAAAGCCTCTTGCACATTGCCGGTGATGTGCCCGGTCAGTTATGTGGACGGAAAGCCTATGGTGGACGGCGGAGTCAGCGATGCCATTCCTGTCCACAGAGCCATTGACGAGGGATATAAGCAAAACGTGATTGTATTAACCCGCAACAAAGGCTACCGCAAAGCGGATAAAAACTTTTACCTTCCTCCTTTTATCTATCGCCGAAATCCTGCCATCCGGGAACAATTGAAGTTGCGTTATAAACACTACAACCAAATTCTGGACGACATCGAACAAATGGAAGCGGAAGGAAAGGCTCTCGTGATACGTCCCATCAAACCGATTCAAGTTGGAAGGACGGAACGGAATATAAGCAAACTGAAAGAGTTGTATCAAGAAGGATATGATTGCGCCCGCCAAGTTGGAGAACTGCTAAAGGAATTGAATCCCAAATGATGAATATCGTTTGTCAGTTTGTCGGGAATGCGAGTTGCTGCGTTGCTTTTCGGAATGCAGCCTCCGCCATTTGATGTTTTACTGATATGGATACAGCCCCCTACGTTCTCAAATTTCCGCAGCCAAAGATAAGTAATTATTTTTATGCAATGATAATGAGTGTTTGAAAACATACGAATAAATGTGAACAATTACCTCATTTATCACATTAAATAACTACATTTGTGCCAATAAAAAGAAAAAAACCGATTATAAACAGATAATGATTTAATTTATGGAGAAAAAAAGAGTTTACACGTTTGGGAATGGAAAAGCTGAAGGACGTGCTGATATGAGAAACCTATTAGGGGAAAAGGAGCTAACCTTTAAGAGAGATGAATTTGATTGGAGTACCAGTTCCCCGGGATTTACCATAACGACAGATGTGTGTTCAGAATATTTTGAATTGGGCAAAGACAAAGTCGTGGAATTGCTGAAAGAGGATGTCCTCCGTTCTATCGAAGGTGTAGAACTGTTGATGAAATCCAAATTCGGTGATGTGGAGAATCCGTTGTTGGTTTCTGTCCGTTCAGGTGCGCGCGCTTCCATGCCGGGAATGATGGATACGATTCTTAATTTGGGATTAAACGACGAAGTGGTTGAAGGCTTGGCGAGAAAGACAGGGAACGAACGTTTTGCATGGGATTCTTACCGTCGCTTCGTACAGATGTACGGTGACGTGGTTTTGGGCATGAAGCCGACCAACAAAGAGGACATCGATCCTTTTGAAGCCATCATCGAAGAGGTGAAAGAATCCAAAGGAGTGAAACTGGATAACGAACTGGCAGTAGAAGATTTGAAAAAATTGGTGGTTCGTTTCAAAGCAGCCGTAAAGGCACAGACCGGATGTGATTTCCCGACATCTGCTTACGAACAATTATGGGGTGCCATTTGTGCCGTGTTCGACTCATGGATGAATGAGCGTGCTATCTTGTATCGTAAGATGGAAGGTATTCCAGCAGAATGGGGTACAGCTGTCAATGTACAAGCAATGGTGTTCGGAAATATGGGCGATAATTCCGCTACCGGTGTTTGTTTCTCTCGTGACGCTGCCACTGGTGAAGATTTGTTTAACGGTGAATACTTGATAAACGCACAAGGTGAAGACGTTGTCGCAGGTATCCGCACACCGCAGCAGATTACCAAGATTGGTTCACAACGCTGGGCTAAATTGGCAGGGGTTTCTGAAGAAGAAAGATTAGAAAAATATCCATCCATGGAAGAGGCTATGCCGGAAATCTATAAGGAATTGGATGAACTTCAGACAAAATTGGAGAACCATTACCGCGACATGCAGGACATGGAATTTACCGTCCAGGAAGGAAAACTGTGGTTCTTGCAGACTCGTAACGGTAAACGTACCGGTGCGGCGATGGTGAAGATTGCAATGGATTTGTTGCACCAAGGCATGATTGACGAAAAGACTGCTTTGTTGCGCTGCGAGCCGAACAAGCTGGATGAGTTATTGCACCCGATTTTTGACCAAAAAGGGCTGAAACAGGCAAAGGTTTTGACCCGCGGCCTTCCAGCTTCCCCTGGTGCTGCATGTGGACAAATCGTTTTCTTTGCAGAAGATGCTGCTAAGTGGAAAAACGATGGACATAAGGTCATATTGATTCGTATCGAGACTTCTCCGGAGGATTTGGCTGGTATGACAGTTGCCGAAGGTATTTTGACTGCCAGAGGAGGTATGACTTCTCATGCTGCTGTGGTGGCACGCGGAATGGGTAAATGTTGTGTTTCCGGTGCGGGTGGCATCAATGTCAACTACAAGACAAAAGTGCTGGAAATTGATGGAGTCATTTTGAAAGAGGGTGATTTTATCTCTTTGAACGGTTCTACCGGTGAAGTATATTTGGGTGAAGTCAAGACTCGCGCGGCGAAAGTATCAGGTGATTTTGCCGAATTGATGGATTTATGTAACAAATACACAAAATTGAAGGTTAGGACCAATGCTGATACACCGCAAGATGCCGAGGCTGCCCGTGAATTCGGTGCTGTCGGAATCGGACTTTGCCGCACGGAACACATGTTCTTTGACAACAACAAGATTATTGCCATGCGCGAGATGATTTTGTCTCCGGACGAAGCCGGAAGAAAGAAGGCGTTGGCTAAATTGTTGCCTTATCAGCAAGCGGACTTCAAAGGCATATTCAAGGCAATGGATGGATGTCCGGTGAATGTCCGGTTGTTGGATCCTCCTTTGCATGAATTCGTTCCTCACGATTCAAACGGCCAGGAAGAGATGGCTAAAGCCATGGGCGTCACAGTCCAATATATCCGCCATCGTGTTGAAAGCTTGTGTGAACATAATCCGATGTTGGGACACAGAGGTTGCCGCTTGGGTAATACTTATCCTGAAATCACAGAGATGCAGACACGTGCCATCTTGGGCGCTGCTATCGAATTGAAGAAAGAGGGATACAACCCGATGCCGGAAATCATGGTTCCGTTGACTGGTATTTTGTATGAGTTTGAAGCACAAGAGAAGGTCATACGTGATACAGCTGCAGAATTGTTCAAGGAGCAGGGCATTGAAATCCCGTTCAAGGTTGGAACCATGATTGAGATACCGCGTGCTGCATTGACTGCTGACCGCATCGCTTCAAGAGCTGAATACTTCTCATTCGGTACAAACGACTTGACGCAGATGACTTTCGGTTATTCTCGTGATGACATTGCATCATTCCTTCCGGTTTATTTGGAAAAGAAGATTTTGAAAGTCGATCCATTCCAGGTGCTTGACCAGAAAGGTGTAGGACAGTTAGTGGAAATGGCAGTAGGAAAAGGACGTTCCGTAAGACCAGATTTGAAATGCGGTATTTGCGGGGAACATGGCGGTGAACCTTCTTCTGTTAAATTCTGCCACCAAGTTGGTTTGAACTATGTGAGCTGCTCTCCTTTCCGTGTTCCAATCGCAAGATTGGCTGCTGCGCAGGCGGCTATCGAGGAGAAGTAAAATGAAGTCTCCATAACTAAAGATTCAGGCGGCAAGTCTCAAACAACAATGAGGCTTGCCGCCTATCTTGATTCAGACGACATCATAGAGAAACCTTCTGATATGAAAGTTTTTTAATAATCCCTTAAAGCAAATGACAAACCATTTTAAACCAGACCATGAGGAGATTCTCATCTTCCTCGAAGACAATATTTCCAAGTTGGTACGCTTGAAGGTCGCTTCAAAGGCCAAGTATGAAGCGTATGATGATAGTTATATGAGCTACCTCACAGCCGACAGCATTGACGATGAAGAACGTGTCGCTCTCTATTCGGAGCAGACACAATGGGGCTACCAGTCCATGTTGGAGAAGCTGGAAAGCGCCATTCATGCGAATCCAGACTTAAAACACAACGACACCGTCAAAGCCTATTCCAAGTTGATGACAGGAAAGAAGTTGTAGGGAATGACCTGTCTGAATTTCAGGTAGGTCAATCTTTGGTCATTCAGCGTTAGGGTGTTGGAAATTCTGATATTTCTTTTCGCTGAATCCATTTGGTGGAATGGGAGCGCATGTGAGCGGGAGTTATAGATAGTGGATGACGCCGTTCTTATCTGAAAAGTTCGTCTAAGATTTTTGTTTATATCAGATTATTTTAATACTTTTGCATCGTTTTAATGGTGTATTAAAATAAAGCAGAATGGTTAAAATGAAAGAGATTGCCATATTAGGAAGACCTATACAGCTGCAAGAACGAAGCAATGCGCAGATGAAAGGTGTTACCATCGGAGAAATGTTGTCGTACAAGTTCTACGATGGAGAGTTTCATGGTATGCCATTGCTATTCGCAGAACCTAAAGATAAAGTAGCTACCCCACGTAATTTGTCTGTTACTGCAAACAACCTTACTTCGTTATTCCAGCTTCCAACCGTATTTTTGTTGCCAACTTGTCCTGCCTATGAACGGCAGAGACTAATTGACAAAGACGTGTATTTCGTTGTATCTGACAAATACGTCCATTTGCCAATGCTTCTGGCTAATGAGCGCATTCGTAAAACCAAACAAGCTAAGGTTTTAACGCCTGTCGCACAATGGCACAGTTGCATAAGTCCGTGGCAATATAATCATGTTATCCAAAGATCATAGACGCTCTGAACATAAAGAATGGTAAATCCTGCACACCGCGGAGTTGTGCTCTAAATCCTTTCAGCTTAGAGTTAAGAGATTCAGCATGAGCATTGGTTGACCTGTTTATGAAGTAGTTTAGTACTTCGTCTTCCTTGTACTTGATGGCATCCCTTGCAGCCTTTACTTCACGCAACGTACAAGCTGATACCTTCTGATACCACTCATGCAGTTTAACCTTAGCTGTAACCCGGTCGATAGACTTGTTGCTAAACACGCTTCTTAGGCTGCAAATCAAAGTATATGCTTCCTTTATCTTTGGGAACATCTTGAAGAGTATTTTTGCACGTGTTTTCTGCCTGTCAGTCCATTTCTCACCACTCACACTCAGCAGATACTTGCTTCTTGTCAGCAGTTCTATGGCAGTTTCACCATTGGAAAGCATGGTTGGCCTGAAGCGTTTGTTCAACCTCTGTGGCTTACGCCCTCGCTTCTTACCTTTGTATTTCTTTGGATGTTTCTTACGGTAGTATTTACGGCTCTTTACCAGCTGCTCAAGTTTCTTTTTAAACCTGGCTTTCTCTTTGTTTTGTGCTTTCTGTGCTTCTCGTTTAGCTTTGAGACGGAGTTCCTCCACAGCTTCGATACAACGCTTGATGATGTGGAAGCAGTCGATGACTATGGCTGCATTAGGAAAGGCTTCCGTGACGATAGCAAACATACTGTCAGAGAAGTCCATGGTAACTTCTTCGACCTGCTCTCGCTGTTCCTGCGGTATCTGCATAAGAACATTGATAATATCTGAGGTCTTAGTGCCTTTTACAGCTGCTATTAAGGTGTGACGTTTACCATGCCCTTCTTTGTTGGTCAAGAATGTCATCAGATCCTTGTGAAGCATGGTCTCGTCAATGCCCAGCCGTTTGCCTATGTTCTCAGGATGCAGCACCCAGTCCTCTGCATGACTGGCTTGTTCCCAATTACGGAAACCACTCAGATGATCCTTGTAAGCACGCTCCAGGTTATTGCCATCTACCTTAAAGTATAGCCCCAGCGAGCGGGCCGTTATCGGGTAGGTATCCAAATATTTTTTTTAAGACATCAGCAAACTCTTTAGAGTAGCTGGTGTTATCAGCAAGCAACGAATACCTGTCAAGGATTACGTTTCTGCCTTCTGCCGTTAACCATCTGCGACGTCTGACATGAAGAACGACCTTGTGATCACGGATAGGAAAGTCGTTAACCTGACGGCTTTCCGTAAAACCATTGGGCTTAAGGTCGTGCCACTCTTCTTCTCGTGAATCTTTTTCGTCAAGATAGATGTGAAGAAGGATACGCTCATCACCCGTCTCTTCAATAATGCCTGTGTGATCTTCGTTAACGGCTGTAACGTCGAAGAACTCAAGTATGCCTTTGGGAAGAAGGTAACTTGCCAGAATCTTATAGTCAAATGTTGATTGTTTATTCATGGCTGCAAAGTTAAGACATCGCATGAACATTTAAACATTAAACAAGAAAATATATACCTATACTACAAATTTAAGCCACGGATATTTGCAACTGTGCCATATGGGGTCACACGGTATATCCATGTTTTAATGTCGCTCTTACCATGGAATGATTCAAAACCTTTCCACAGCTTAACCAGCACCTCCTGGAAGAGGTCTGCCACCTCGCCGGCATCGTTGGAGAACATGTAGCACACCGCATATATCGTGCTGCGGTTCTCCTTGACAAGCTGCGAGAATTGTTGTTCTTTAGGGTTCATTTGCTTGTTGTTTAAATCTTTCTAATCGTTAGACGGAGCAACAGTGGTGTTTGCTACAAAAAAGTAGATTTATTTTACAAATATAATGCTTATCACCGGGCAACGGCAGGGGGAATTAAAAATATGTAAGAATAACAGCCCGATAATGGTAGATTCCTTGGAAAGGAGTATCTTTGTGGCGGAGAAAACCTTGGGTAAGTATTAATAAACAAAAAGGCTATGCTGAAGATAGGAAATTACAATACACTTAAAATCGTCAAGATATTAAGCTTCGGGGCTTACTTGGAATGCGATGGCAAAGAAATCCTTTTACCGACCCGCTATGTGCCGGAAAATGCACAGGTCGATGACATGGTGGAAGTATTCATTTACCACGACAATGAAGGACGATTGATTGCCACCACACTGCATCCGAAAGCGGTCGTGGGGAATTTGCATTTATGCGCGTCAAGTCCGTCAACACAACCGGGGCGTTCCTGGACTGGGGCTTGATGAAAGACCTGTTGGTCCCTTACAAGGAACAGAAAATGCGCATGGCGGAAGGAAGATGGTATTTGGTCTATGTCCGCATCGACCCAGCCACCAACCGTGTCATGGCTTCTGCCCGGATCGAGAAATTCTTAGGGAATGTCCCTGCCCGATATGAGCCGAACGAGGAAGTTGACTTGATGGTTGCGGAAATCGGGGAAATCGGCTACAGGGTCATCGTCAACAACCTCCATTGGGGAATGCTCTACTACGACCAAGTGTTCCAGCGTTTGGAGAAAGGGGACAAAATGAAGGGCTATGTGAAAGAGGTAAGGGAAGATGACAAGTTGGATATCAGTTTGGCTCCGTTGGGCTACCAGAAAGTGGACGGAGTCGCACAGGTTGTCTTGGATGCCTTGAAAGCCAAGGATGGATTCCTGCCGGTGCACGACAAAAGCGACCCCGATGTCATCTACTCCCTGTTCAGATGCAGCAAGAAGGCATTCAAACAGGCTATCGGCTCCCTCTATAAACAGAAGCTCATCACCTTGGAAAAGGATGGCATCCGGTTGACGAAAGATGCCGGATAAACCATCCGCTCAATCCATTTCCTTATCCGTCCTGCCATAAAACAAAAAGCGACACGAAGGAATCATATAAAGGGGAAAGGCGATCAATCGTCAGTTTCGATTGCTTTCCCCTATATTTTAACCAAAAACATGTTAAAAACAATATCACCCCCCCGATTTTAACTAAAACGGAAAACACCGTTATGAAAATTATAGATATTTTTGGGCACTTAAAACAAGGAAAACCAATTTTATATAATAATGAAGACTTGAGGTTAAACGTATTTTGTCTACTAAACACAAACATTTTTTAAACGAAAAACTTCGAAAAGCACAAGTCTATTCATTATATAACGATTGACTATCTTATTACGAGTAAGGAAATTTTTAATTATTTCAATTATGAAAAAAAATGTGATTCCTGTAGGATATGGTCAACGATATCCTTCACTGAAAAAAGCTATTATGCACCGTACCTTTAATGGCAGGTGCATTGTTGACAAACACATTTGTTGCCCAGGCAGCTGAATTGGGATCAGAAAGCATCGCTTCTATCCAGCAGCAGACAATAACGGTATCCGGTGTCGTTATGGGCAGCGACGGTGAACCATTGATGGGTGTTAACGTCGTTGAAAAAGGGACAACAAACGGTACGATCACGGACTTGGACGGTAAGTACACTCTGAACGTCGGGTCTAACGCAGTACTTCAGTTCTCTTACATCGGTTACGTGTCAAGCGACATTGCCGTAAACGGACAACGCACAGTCAATGTGACAATGAAAGAAGATTCACAGAACCTGGACGAAGTCGTGGTGGTTGGTTATGGTACCGTGAGAAAAGCCGACTTGGCTGGTTCTGTATCCGTTTTGGACAACAAAGCATTCAAAGACCAACCTATCAAACAAGTATCTGACGCTTTGCAAGGCCGTGTATCCGGTGTGCAAGTACAGAGCAGCGGTGTGCCGGGCGGTACGGTAAAAATCCGTGTGCGTGGTTCCGGTTCCATCAACCGCAGCAACGACCCTCTTTATGTAATTGACGGAATCGTAAGGGAAAGCGGCTTGACCGGTTTGAACCCGGATGATATCCAATCCATGCAGATTTTGAAGGATGCATCTTCGACAGCCATCTACGGTTCCCGTGGTGCGAACGGTGTCGTATTGATTACAACCAAGACTGGTAAAGCCAATACCCGCCAAATCACATTCGATGCACAAATCACGGCAGGAACAGTAGCAAAACGTTATGATACTTTGAACGCATACGAATTTGCCACATTATATAACACATACCGCGCCAACACATTCTCTTCTGACCAATTGTCGGCTTTCCAAAGAGGAGGCGGAACAAACTGGCAGGACGAAATCTTCCAAACAGGCATAACACAAGATTACAAAGTAACATTCTCCGGCGGTAGCGACAAGACACAATACATCGTGTCTGGCAACTACGTGGGACAGGAAGGTGTGGTTATCGAAAATGACAACAAGCGTTACCAGGCCCGTGCCAACGTCACTTCACAGATTACCGACTGGTTGCACATGACTGCCGACGTGAACGCTTCACACAATGTCCGCCATAGCGGTGACTTCTCGGCTGCGAAGAGCAACATCGTGACACAGGCCATGAACTACTCCCCTGTCACAAGCATCTTCAACGAAGACGGCATGACATACGCTCGTGACAAATACAGCTCTTTGACCAACTTCAACCCGGTTGGCCGCTTGAAAGAAGAAATGGGCGAAACCATGCAGGACATCGTAAACGCACACGTTGACTTGCGTTTCAACATCTTGCCGGGATTGACATTCACAACCAGCAACGGTATCGACTACAGCGATGCCAAAGGCTATTCATTCGGGACAAAGAAAGTAGGCAGCCAGAGCAGCATGGGCAACTCGGACGCTTACCGCATGACTTTGCAGACAACCAACAACTTGACTTATACAGGCAAATGGGACAAGCACGCTTTGACCGCAACTGCCGTATATGAAGCGACTCAGTCTGAATACCGCTACATGGGATTGAACGGTAGAGATTTGTTGACTGAAAGTGTGGGATGGTGGAACGTAAACATGGCTTCCAGCCGTACGACAGACAACAGCTACTCTAAATGGGGATTGGTATCAGGCGTTGCCCGCGTAATGTATAACTACGACGACCGCTACATGCTGACGGGTACATTCCGTGCCGATGGTTCTTCCAAGTTCTTCAACGACAAATGGGGTTATTTCCCATCAGTGGCTGCGGCTTGGACTATCACCAACGAAGAGTTCATGAAGGACCAGAACGTAGTACAGGACATGAAGATCCGTGCCAGCTACGGTTTGATCGGTAGCCAGGCGATCGAGCCTTACGAAACATTAGGTTTGATGTCAAAAGCGATGTATGCTTTCGGTGAAAACTCACAATATACAGGTTATTGGGTAGGACAAACCGTTGCTACTCCTGATTTGACTTGGGAAACAACCCACCAGTTAGACTTAGGTTTGGACTTCTCTATCTTGAACCACCGGGTCAACATCTCATTGGACTATTTCGACAAGCGCACCAAAGACGGTTTGTTGAAACAGAACATTCCTAACTACGATGGTGGCGGTTCTTATTGGGTGAATGCTGCCGAAATCAGCAACCGCGGTTTGGACTTCTCTATCAACGCCATCCTTGTTGACAACAAAGACTTCACTTGGAGCAGCACATTCACTGGAACCTATTTGAAGAACGAAGTCAAGAACTTGGGCGGATTGGAATTCGTCGCTGGTTCTTCTCCTGCTGCCGGCATGATCCCGACAGACGGTGTCACCCGTGTTGAAGTAGGACAGCCAATCGGTGCATTCTACGGCTATAAGTGGATTGGATTGGACGCAACCGGCCACGACGCATTCGAAGATGTGAACAAAGACGGCAAAATCGACAGTAACGACCGTACATTCATTGGTAAAGCCAACCCGGATTTCACTTTGGGATGGAACAACACATTGTCTTGGAAGAACTGGGATTTGAACATGTTCTTCACTGGATCATTCGGTGCCGACCGCTTGAACTTGGTTCGTTTCACAGGAACAGCCTTGACAGGTGACTTCGCTTTCGTTACATTGAAGGAATATATCAATGACAACTTCGACGTCAAAGGCCAGTCTGCCCGTTATCCGTCTGTTAATGTGACAGGCAATGACTACCAGTCAGCTTCTACTTCCACGAAGTTCTTGGAGTCAGCCAACTATTTCCGTTTGGACAACTTGAGCTTGTCTTACAACCTTCCGAAATCAGTTGCTAAGTTTGCTGACATGCGCTTCACATTGAGCTGCCAGAATGTATTCACCATCACCAAATACAAAGGTATGGATCCGGCTGGTATCTCCTTCATGAACAGCGGTGTCGATGTAAATGACGGTATCGACTTGGGTGCTTATCCGTTGACCCGTTCTTACACAGTTGGTGTACGTTTGAATTTCTAACATTTTAAAGAAGAACAACCATTATGAAAACTAAATATATTTTATGCTGTGCATTAGGTTTGACATTGATGTCAACCTCTTGTAACGATTTCCTGCAGGAAGATCCAAAAGGACAGTTGACTCCGAGCACATTCTTCTCCACACAGGACGAATTGAACATGGCCACATACGCCTTGTATCAGAAAATATGCTACTTGCAAAACAATACGAACCCGACCATCCCTTCATGGCAAGGTGATGACTTGACGACCAACCCGGGTAGTAACAAACAGGCTTATGCAGAAGTGGATGCTTTCCGTGCCACGGATGCGAACAAGGGTGTCGAAGCGGCTTGGGCTACTTCATACACGGCTATCAAGGCTGCCAACTATATCATCCTGAACTGCGAAAAGACTCCGACATCCGCCGATGAGATCAATGTCGCAATGGGACAGGCTAAATATTGGCGCGCTGTCAACTACTTCATGTTGGTCCGCCGTTGGGGCAAAGTGCCTTTGGTATTGGATACGGAAGTAAACTACGACCGTACATTGGCAAGCGTTGAAGAGGTTTACAAACAGATTGAAAGCGACTTGAAAGATTGCATCTCAATCCTTCCGACAAGCTACTCCGGTTCTCCACGCAGCTTCGAAGGCGCAAACATTTACATCACTAAACAAGCAGCACAAGCCACGTTGGCAGCCGTTTATATGGCAATGGCTGGTTGGCCTTTGAACCAAAGCCAACTTTACGCTTCCGCGGCAGAACAAGCTAAAGCCGTTATCGATGGTGTAAACGCAGGCAATTACGAGTATATCCTCGAACCGGAATACAAGCACGTCTATGCTCCAAGCCACAACTACACGAACGAGACAGTTGTCGGCATCAGCTATAACCGCTCATTCACTTGGGACGGTGACTCACAGATGACAGACTCCCACTTGTTTGAATCATTAGGCGGCTGGGGTGACGGCTGGGGTGAAATCAAATATTGGAAAGAATTCCCGGAAGGCCTCGTAAAGACGCTACTTACAATCCTAAGATTCTTGCAGGGAACAAAGCAGGCGGCGAATTGTTGGACTGGTGGGATCCTTCCATCCCTGAACAGCACCCGATGTTCTGCGCCTTCACAATCGGCGAAGATGGTGGCGACTACGACTACACGAAGCCTGCCAACACTTCTTGGATGACCAACAGTCATCGTCACCGTTTGATCCGTTACTCTGAAGTGTTGTTGTGGTATGCTGAAGCACAAGCACGTGCGGAAGGCACTCCGAACGCAATGGCTTACGATTGTGTCAACCGTGTTCGCCAACGTGCAGGCTTGAACGACCTTCCTGCCGGCATGAGCGGTAGCGCATTCGCGGAAGCGGTTGTCAAAGAGCACGGATATGAAGTTGCCGGTTACTGGGTGGCATTGGTCACTCGTCGTGACGACTTGCTTCGTACAGACAAACTTCAAGAGGTCTTCGAAACCCGCAAGGCCAACGCTCCTATCGAAGTTGCACCGGGCGTAATGAAGAAGGAGACTATCGAGATTCCTGCCAGCCAGACTTGGCAAGGCGAAAATTCAATCTATTTGCCTTATCCGTCTACTGACAAGCAGTACAATCCGAATTTGACACGATAATCTGAAGATATGGAGAGGGAGAAGGTGATGCGGCAACCCCGCACCTTTTCCCTTTCTTTTTTTATTTATCATAAACACGTTAAATTTATAGCCTATGAAAACGAAAATGTTGGCTTCACTCCTGGCTGCTATGGCCATACCAGCTTGGGGACAAGTAAAAATGGAAGCCGTGTCGGAAAAGATCCCGACTTACCAGATAGGCAATCCGGAAGTGGATCCTATCTTTTTCACCGGTCGTGTCTACCAAGGTGCCGAAGGGTATATTTACCCTTATCCTTTGTATGACGTGCTGACCGAAAAAGTCGTTGACCAGTCCTACAATGTCTTGAAATTGGGCAACGAGTATGTCAACATTGCGGTACTTCCTGAGATAGGAGGACGCATTTTCTCTGCAACGGACAAGACCAATGACTACCATTTCTTTTACACGCAGACGGGCGTGAAACCGGCATTGATCGGCATGCTGGGGGCGTGGCTGTCTGGAGGCGTGGAATGGAACATTCCTGACCACCACCGGGCGACCACTTACCTTCCGACGAACTGGACCATGAAAGAGAACAAGGACGGCAGCAAAACCATTTGGGTCGGTGAAACCGAACTGCGCCATCGCTTGAAATGGTCGGTAGGCGTCTCTGTCTATCCCAACCGCTCGTGGGTAGAGGCGAAAATCATGGTTACAAACCCGACACAAATGATCCAATCCATGCTTTATTGGGCCAACGTATCGGTGCACTGCGATGAACATTACCAAGTGATCTTCCCGCCTGATGTACAATTCGGGGTAGACCACCACAAAGTATATTTCACCAATTGGCCGACTGGCGAGGCGGTCATAGGCAGCGGCAAGCAGGTGGACTTGTCCCGCTGGGCAAACTACACGGGCGACTCCCGTTCCATCTTCGCATGGGGCAGCGAAATGGAGTTCTTGGCTGGTTACGATTATGCCAAGGACGCCGGAACTGTCCACGTGGCGAACCGCCATTTCGTTCCCGGCAAGAAGTTCTTCTTATGGGGTAACAACCCGAACGGGCACATGTGGAACAAAATCTTGTCCGACAAAGACGGGCATTATCTGGAGCTGATGGTGGGTGCTTATTCCGACAACCAACCGGACTACAGCTGGATTAATCCGGGCGAAAGCCGTGAGTTCAGCCAGATCTGGTATCCTATCAAGGGAATCAAGGGATGCAAGAACGCCACCATGGACGCGGCTGTCAATTTCGAGCCGGCAGACGGGGGAATGTACCGCATCGGTTTCTGCTCGACGACTGAGTACAAGCAGGCGAAGGTGGTGGTCAAGCACCAAGACAACGTGTTGATGGAGAAACAGATTACCATCGACCCCGACCACTTCTTCCTGGACAGGTGAAAGTGCCTGCCGACGTCAAGGTTTCCGACTTGTATGCGGCATTGTACGATGCGGAAGACAACCTGCTGGTGGACTATCGTCCGGTGGAACTGGACAAAGGCAAACCGTTGCCAAAGGTCATCGACGGGACAAAACCGGTCAAAGAGTATAAGACGAACGAGGAGCTCTATCTTGCGGGCTTGCGCGTGGACCAATTCAACAACGCCCGTCTGGACTACATGGACTTCTACCGTGAAGCCCTGGGCGTGACTCGATGGATGCACGCGTCAACATCGAAGTTGGTAAACATTTCATCCGCCAAGGGGAATGGAAAGCGGCAGAGAAGCACCTGTTGCGCGCACAAGCCCGCCTTTCCCATGATTATACCCGTGTGAAAGATGCGGAAGCCCTCTACTATCTGGGCTATTTATACCACTTGACGGGCGATTACCACCAAGCTAAAAACAACTATTGGGCTGCGACATGGACACCGGACTATAAACACCCGGCATTCTATGGCTTGGCGGTTTTGGCCATGCTGCAAAACGATTACGGCAAGGCGCTGGACATGGTCACGCAGTCGTTGTATGTCGGCCAACGTGACATCCAGGCACAGAACTTGAAGGCGTACATCTTGCGCAAGCTGGGCAGGACGGAAGAGGCGAAAGCGACTATCGATTATGTCCAAAGCATTGACCCGCTCGACTATTGGAGCACGTTGGAAAAGAGCTTTATCGAAAAGGGCGATGCTTCCGTATTGCAGTCACGCACCAAGAATCAGACAGAAGGTCTCGTGGCTGTGCAAGAGTTCCTCGAAATGGTCAACAACTACCTCTCCGTGGGCGGCACGGAGGAGGCACAGGTATTGATAGACCAAGCCGTCGCTTTGGGCAATCCGTTCGCAGCTTCTCCGCTGGTATATTATTACAAGGCATACGTCTGCTTGTTGGAGGGCAATCGGGGCGACGCCGGGGCTCAATTGGAAAAGGCCAACTCCCTTTCCCACATCAACCAATACCCGTTGCGCATTGAAGAGGTGAAAATGTTCGACACATTGACTGCCGCCTTTGCCGACAATGCCTTCCTCCATTACCATTACGGCAACCTGTTGTATTACATCGGGCAGAAAGAGCATGGATTAGCAGAGTGGACACGCTCGACCGAACTGGACGGCACATTCGCTGTCGCCCTGCGCAATGTCGGCTTTGCATACGGACAAAAAGGCGAATGGCAAAAAGCCATGGGCTATTACGACCGTGCCATCAAAGCTAATCCGGACGACGCGCTGCTGTTCACCGAATCAGACAAGATTTATGAGTCGGCAAACGTCGATGCGGCGGCTCGCTTGAAACGCTTGGAATCAAACATCAAGACAGTCATGAAGCATGACGATGCCGTGATGCGCTTGCTCTCTTTGTATAACGTAACGGGCAAATACGACAAGGCCATCCAAATCATGCACAACCGACACTTCCACTTATGGGAAGGCGGCGGGCAAATCCACGGAATCTATGCGGACTCCCACATGTTGAAGGGCATGACCCTGTTGGCAAAGAAGAACTACCAGAAAGCCATCCAAGAATTTGATTTGGCAACGCAATATCCGGCAAACTTGGAGGTTGCGCCATCCTACCGCGGAGGTTACGAAGCTAAGGCGTACTACTTGGCTGGTGAAGCCTACGAAGGCATGAAACAAGCCGGCAAAGCCCAAGAGTTCTATCAGAAGGCAGCGGAAGCCAAATGCTCGGGCGGCTTGAAAGATTTGAGCTACTACCAGGTAAAAGCCTTGCAGAAGGTCGGCAAGAACGCAGAAGCATCAGCGGCATTGAAGAAAATGGAAGAGAACTTGTCTCGCATCCGCCAGAATGCCGTTGACTCGTATGCCAAATTTGGTGACTCGAACAAGAATGAACAAGAAAGCAACATCGCATTCTATTCGGCTTTAATCCACTTGCTCAAGAATGAACCAACAGAGGCTCAATCCGATTTGCGCCAAGCTATACAACTCAATCCGGGTAATATCTGGGCAGGATTCATGTCCAAATAAAAGGAAAGAGTTATTATAATCACGATGGGGCTGCCTCTAAATGAAAGTTTGGATGCAGCCCCTTTTTTCAAAAAGCATACTACCTTTTTTCAAAAAGCATACTACCTTTTACAAAAAGCTTACTACCTTTTTGAAAAAGAGGTCGGATGGTGGTATTTGAGCTGTTATTAAACCGGTGTTGGAAACAGTGTATACATCCAAAAATAGATACCGTTGTTTTTAAAAAAACATTGGACGTTTTTGAAAAAACGTTTGACGTTTCCCCCCAAAAAAAGCGCAAGAATCACTCATGGGAACAAACAAGTAAAGGCGGTGATGACAGAAGCCGCATGGGCTGCGACCCGTACAAAGAATACGTTTTCAGTGAGAAATACAATCGTATAGCCGCCCGTAGAGGAAAGAAGCGAGCCTTGATTGCAGTGGGACATTCTCAATTGATATCCGTTTATCTCATATTGAGTACGGGATCCCATTATCATGAGCATGGTGCACAATACATGCAAGCCAAGATAGAACAGAAACGAAAAGTGTATTTGTCTTTGGAACTTAAAAAACTGGGATATCAGGTTGCACTGACAAAAGCACCCTTGGAAGCAGTTCCAAATTAGCAAAATAGACCAAAGACCGATCCTTACTGGAATTACTATAGTCCGAATATGAAATTGGCCTCAACAGTTAAGCACCAAAGATTGTGACTTATGTACACGTGTATGAAACTTTTAAATTCTTAACTGTTGCTATTTTATCGTTAGACACAATAGCCGCACTTATGCTATCATAAGTGCTAATCTTTCTTTTGTCCAAAACACTCGGTTTTATAGTAATTTTAAATTCGTCGAACTCACGTTTAATATGATATTTGAACGTAAGAAATACTTGGATGAACTTGTCGCAGGACGTGGTTGGATTGTTGGATTTGTTTTGGACAGGAATCCGCGACCACGGAACACAGGAATGGAAACACCAAAAATAAAGGGGAGTCCTTATCACAAGGAGTCCCCTTCGGTTAGGATAAATGAATTTGATTTAAGAAAACTATTCTTCTGTCTGTGTTGCTTCATAAGCCTTCAGCAGCTTGTCTTGCACATCTGAAGGGACTAATTCGTAAGAAGCAAACTTCATTGTGAAGGAAGCACGACCACCCGTGATGGAGCTTAACGATGTAGAATAGTTGGACAATTCCTTCAATGGAACTTTTGCCATCAGCTTTTCAAAGCCTTTTTCACTATTCATGCCCATAATCAAAGCCCTGCGGCCTTGCAAATCACTCATCACATCGCCTAAGAAATCTGCAGGCACTGACACTTCCACATCATATACAGGTTCCAAAATCTTTGGACCCGCTTCTTTAAATGCCGTACTGAACGCATTTCGTCCAGCCAACATGAATGAGATTTCATTACTATCAACCGGGTGCATCTTACCATCGTACACGCAGATGCGGACATCACGAGCGTAAGAGCCAGTCAACGGACCCTGTTCCATCCTGCCCATGACTCCTTTCAAGATGGCTGGAAGGAAGCGGGCATCAATCGCACCACCGACGATACAGTTGACAAATACCAACTTACCGCCCCAATCCAAGTCGATTGTTTGAGTATCACGAACGTTCATCTTATATTCCTGGCCTCCGAAACGATAGGTGTCAGGAGCCGGCATGCCTTCATAATACGGTTCCACGATAAGATGAACCTCACCGAACTGGCCTGCGCCACCGGATTGTTTCTTATGGCGGTAATCCGCACGAGCCGCTTTTGTAATTGTCTCACGATACGGGATCTTCGGCTCCAAGAACTCGATAGCCAATTTATCATTGTTCTCGATTCTCCATTTCAAAGTACGCAAATGGAACTCACCTTGGCCGGAAACGATTGTCTGTTTCAATTCTTTGGACTGTTCAACAAGCCAAGTCGGGTCTTCTTCACGCATACGGGTCAAAATCTCCATCATCTTCTCGGCATCAGCCTCGTTGACCGGCTTGATGGCACGACGGTATTTAGGATCCGGATATTTGATGAAGTCGAAACGATAATCACAGCCTTTGCCATTCAATGTGTTGCCTCTTCTCACATCTTTCAACTTGACCGTTGCCCCGATATCACCCGCAACCATTTCCGACACTTCTGTGCGAGTCTGCCCGTCAGTAACAAACAACTGGGCAATGCGTTCTTTCGAACCCCTGTCGGAATTCAGCAAATCGTCACCTGATTTCACTTTGCCGGAAATCACTTTAAAGTAAGAGACCTGGCCAATATGCGGCTCAACTGTTGTTTTGAAGAAGAACAAGCTGGTCGGTCCGTCTGCCTCCGGTGTCACTTCTACTCCGTCGGTCGTGACCGGACGTGGCATTTTATCTGTACAAGGAACGACATTCCCCAAGAATTCCAATGTGCGGCGCACACACATATCACGGCCTGAACAAACACAGAAGACCGGGAACATATCACGGGTCACCAATCCTGCACGGATTCCTGCACGCATATCGTCTTCGCTCAATGTTCCTTCTTCAAAGAATTTCTCCATCAACACATCGTCATGCTCGGCAGCTGCTTCCACCAATGTCTTGTGCAACTCCATTGCCTTCTCTTTCTCTTCATCAGGGATTTCCAAAACATCAGGAACGCCTCCTTCCGGTTTCCAGCGGTACATCTTCATCTTCAACACATCGACAACGGCGTTGAAAGAAGAGCCGCAAGTGACAGGATATTGTATTTGTACGACACGGCTGCCCCAGCGGTCCTGCAACTGTGAAACAGTGCCGTCATAGTCTGCCTTGTCATTATCCAATTGGTTTACCACGAAGATAACCGGTTTATGGAATTGTTCTGTATATCGGAACTGGTTAATTGTTCCTACTTCCACTCCATATTGGGCATTCAATACCATCAAAGCCGTGTCAGTGACATTCAATGCGGAAACAGCGCCCCCGATAAAGTCATCAGAACCCGGACAATCTATAAAATTCAATTTGCGGTCTTGCCATTCGACACTAAAAACGGTCGAGAACACAGAGTAACCATACTCTTTCTCAACCGGGAAATAGTCGCACACTGTATTTTTGTTTTCAACACTGCCACGACGTTTTATAACTCCACCCTCGTAAAGCATAGCTTCAGCGAGAGTGGTTTTCCCAGAGCCAGAACTACCCAATATAGAAATGTTCTTGATTTCGTTTGTTTGATATACTTTCATATTGAAATCAGGTATTAAAGGTAACACAATATTTATTCGCATCCCTCCCTTTTTGAGGTTTGCGACCGCAAATTAGCAATAGATATTTTTATAACCAATTTTTCCCTTATGTTTGAAAAACATGTTTTTCAGCATTATCCCGTTAAATACTGAATAATGTGGATATTCTTATTAATTTTGTTCCCTGAATTAATTGATGTTTCCCTAAAAGAGTTGAGAATTATGTCCGGTCTTTATATTCATGTCCCGTTTTGCAAGAAGAGATGCCTCTATTGCGACTTTTACTCCAATACCGACATGGGATATAAGAAATCCTATGTGGAATCGTTGTTGCAGGAGATGGAGCTGCGCCATTGCTATCTGGAAGATCCCCTCGAAACCATTTATCTGGGAGGAGGAACGCCGTCACAGCTTGGCAGCGGCGAGTTAAGGGCTATTTTTGAGGGCATATCCCGTTATTTCCCGACAACGAAAGAGATGGAGGTCACTTTGGAGGCGAACCCGGACGACTTGACCCCTGAATATGTGGAAGAGCTTGCCCAGCTTCCCATCAACCGGGTCAGCATGGGGATACAGAGTTTCGACGACGCGGATTTGAAATTCCTCAACCGCCGCCACGACAGGGCAAAAGCCATCGAAGCGGTCCGCCTGCTCAAGGAGGCTGGTATCGGGAACATCAGCATCGACCTGATTTATGGGCTGCCGGGGCAAACAAGCGGTGGATGGTCACGCAACATCGATGAAGCCCTGAGGTTGGATGTCCCTCATATCTCCGCTTACCACTTGATTTATGAAGAGGGCACTCCCCTCTACCGCTTGTTGGAAGAGGAAAGGTCACTCCGGTCGATGAAGAGTCGAGCGTGGAGTTCTTCTCCCTCCTGCGGCACAAACTGACGAACGCAGGGTATGACCATTATGAGATTTCCAACTTTGCGAAACCGGGATTCTACTCCCGCCACAACAGTTCCTATTGGAAAGGCACCAGCTATTTGGGATTAGGACCTTCCGCCCATTCATACAACGGGAAAGAACGGGAATGGAATCCATCCTCCCTGCCCCAATGGATAAAGGGCATCCGGTCGGGCAAACCGGATATCGAATATGAGTCGTTGGACAGCGACACGGGATACAACGATTATATCGTGACCCATTTGCGCACCATGTGGGGCGTGGACTTGGAAGCCATCCGGCAGCAGTTCGGGGAGGAGCGGTCGGCTTATCTCTCCCGGATGGCGAAAAGCCACTTGGAGCAAGGAAGGCTCAAGCAAGAGGGGGGAAAGCTCATCTTGACCGAAGCCGGCATTTTCGTGTCGGACGGCATCATGAGCGATTTGTTATGGGTGTGATCAGAAGGGGTATCCGATAGCCAAATGTATGCCCAAGGCATCCTTGAACTGCGGGATATTGTAATATCCTTTCTTGCCTGTCTCGTATGGGATATGCAAGCCTATGCCGCAATCGACACGAAGGACAATGAAATCCAAGTCATACCGTATGCCCAACCCGGTCCCCAAAGCCAAATCCCTGAAAAACCTTCCCCATTTCATCTGCCCGCCATGCCGCTGGGGGTCATTGTTGATCAACCAGATGTTCCCGGCATCCAGGAAGGTCGCCCCATACAAACTGCCGAATATCGGGAAGCGGTATTCCAGGTTCGCCTCGAACTTCAAATCCCCCGTCTGGTCAATATAGCCATAGCGGTTGTCCGGGTCGGGACGGAAACGCCCCGGTCCCACGCTCCGGATAGTGAATGCACGCAGGCTGTTCGCTCCACCGATATAAAACTGCTCGCTGTAAGGAGTCGTATGGTTTTCCGCATTCCCATAACCATATATCACCCCGGCGCTCAAGCGTCCCACCAAATGGTGCCCCTTTGCCAACATCCGGTTGTAACGGATTTCCGAACTAACCTTTGTGAATTGGGAAAAGACATTTCCTAAAAACTTTTTATTCTCTTCCCCCAACTTCTTTCCCGCCATCGCATAGAAAAGGCTGATGATATTACCCGACTGGGTGACGGAAGTCTGCCACCAAACATGACGGTTCTTGCTTTTCACCGGCGTGTCGTCATAAGTATAAGAATAGCTGATGGCAGGTATGAACTGGTCTTTCAAACTCAAATAGAGTGCCTTGTTGGCATCCGCAATCGAATCAAACGTGGCAGTCGTGTGCTGCAACTTGTTATATGTCAACCTGAACGGGGTGACCGAATGGTGGCTGGTCTCCGAACTTTGGAAATCCAAGGTCGCACTTCCCCCGAAAGAAAGCAGCTTGAAGAACTTCGCCCGGTTCATCTGGTCTGCGTCGATGCGGAACGTCGTGCTGGACGGATAGTGCAAGTTCCGCTTCAAATATCCAGGGAAGAGCAATTGGGGAAGAGTCAATGTGCTGCTGATTCCGAACTCCCAGCTGTTCATCAATGCCGACTTGCCAGCGACACGCCTTTTGCCGGACTGCCACTCATAAGAGCCTTTCAACTGCACGCCAAACGTCTCCCCGCCCCCGAATACATTTTTCCGCTTCACGCTGAAGATTGCTCCGGGACCTGTCTGGTCATTGCTCTTTGTCGTCACATTAAACTCCAGTTCGCCATCCAAAGGCAAATCAAAAGCCGAATTGACCCGCAAGTCCAACGTGTCGCACCTTCTGCTTGTGTCGCGCGGCGTAAACTGCATCTCGCTGTATTTGAATATTCCCAGACGAGCCAGATTCGTCTGTGCCAACTCCTCTTTTGTGCTGGAATAACGGTCTCCCCGCCGGAAAGGGATTTTCCGGTGCAAGACGGCAGGACGCACCTTCAGCTTGTTATGGTAGAGGATTTCAATGCCATTGTAATATAAAGTGTCAGTAAGCGGAGTCTGGTCATATTCATTCAGCGCAACCGTTATATTCCCTATTTTCCAAGAACGCAAAGCAGCCAAAGGGAGCGTTTCCGACGGGACGGCCCTCAACCACACCTTGCCGGGGACTTTGAAAGTATCCGCCTTGTAAGTCATATATTCCGGGCGGTAGTAATAGAAGCCGTTGTTTCTCATATTGGCATAGATGCGTTGCCTTTCGGCTTCCAACTGGACCACATTGAAATTATCCCCTTTGTGAATCAACGTTTTCCACACTTCCGTCCGGATAACCGAATCTCTCCGTTGGCGACGGCGGGGATATTGTATCGAATCAATCGTATAAGGATTGCGCATCGTTATGTTATAGCGGACTTTCGCCTGTTTCGGGTCTTTCGCATTCGGCACAAACTCATAAGAGGCATCGCCACGGAAGTAGCCATTCTCCTTTAGCAAGTTCTGCGCCACACGGACACGCACTTCCGGATTTGCATTTGTCATTAAAACAGGCTTGGCGGCAAATGTTTCAAAAAGCCACTTGCCCACTTTCCCCTCTTTATGCACCAAAGCATTATATATCCACAAGCCGAAAGGCAAAGGCAAACGCACAGTGGAACTACCCAGCAGGGCATTATTGGGAGGATAATCAAGGGCTGCCCGGATTTCTTCCAGCGCCGCTTCCCCCGCCTGCGTCGAATCCATCTCCTGCACGACAACCTTCTCAATGCCGGTATAAAGGATTTCATCATCCGGCAAGTTCTTAGTGACAGAGCATGAAAACATCCCGACAAGCATTGCCAATCCTATCAACCAATCAATTCTTCTCATCTTTCTCCTCCTCGTCATCCTTTTCCGGTTTTACCTTTTTAGCTCTTTTGAAAATAAACAATTCACGAAGACGGTCCATCTTCTTATGCAATACGATGCCGGCACCCGTCTCCGTCAGTTCGCCTTCCAACAGGCTCTCATAATCCTTGTTGTGGAACAGCTTGACATAGCGTGTGCCGCCCCGGTCCAAACGATACTCAACCGACACATTGTCTATAAACGGCTGGGCTTGCCCTTGGTTTATGTCCGCACCCGTTGAGATTCGTCCACCTAACACGATGCGGATGCGGTCGTTATAAAAACGCTTAGCGAAGCGGAACGAGTAATCGGTCCTCTTTCCCCCGCTTTCGGCATCGTCGTAGCTCTCCATGCCGAAGTTGATATCGACAGTCTTCAAAGCACTGCCTGCAATACTGTTTATCTCACTCTGCAAGAAGCTATTCAAAGCAGCTCCCATGTCCAAGTTGGACTTTCCAGCCGCTGATCCACCGCCCAAATACATTCCCGTCACCAGCATGCTGACAGCCTGCTTCGCCAACTCCTCTTCTCCCATGCGGACCAGTTGTTCTTGTACCGAAGCATCTTCCGGTGCTTTCAATATGAATTTCAACCCCAAATTCTCCAGGGTCTGCGTCAACTGGATTCCAACATCAAAGTTGACCATCCTCGAACTGTTATCGTCCAATGTGGCAGAAGTGCGAACCCTTTCCGTCGCTGTAATATCCATGCTTGGATTCATCACATCGCCCGTCCATTGCACATAACTGCCTTCCTGCACGTTAAACTCCTTCAATGGGATGACAGGAAGTGTATATTTAATCGTTCCATCGGTCAACGTGTAGCGGCCATTCAAAATCATATCTCCCATCGGGGTGTATTGGAATGACAAATCCCTCCTCCTTCCAGCTTCACATGATTGGACTGGTCGGGAGTCAAATCCGCATTGATCTGCACCGCCTGGTCTATATGGATGGTCATCAACATATCCAAACCGCTCAACGGCAGCACGGAATAGTTGCGTTTCCTCATCAGCAAAGTGTCTTCGTCAAATGAAGTGAAAGAGACCAGACCCGACAAGCGGTCTTGCACGGTGAGCGGGGAATCGTGCAACACGTATGTAAAGTTCGTTCCTCCCAACAATTGCAAGTCCCCCCGCATCTTCAAAGACTCCAAAGGTCCCTTCACCGTCGAGTTCCAATTCACAAACATCTTTCCATAAACCCAACTCAGTTTCGTCCGTTTCGCATTGAGGAGCTGCATATTCCGGGCATTCAATTTCAAGTCGGCAGTCATATTGGACATATCACTGAAATCAACCGCCCCATTGATGACAAACGGGTTTTCCCCGGAAGCGAACAATTTATACTTGTTGAACCATATCTTCTTGTCGTATATTCCTATCTCTTTGGAATCGAAGCGGACCGTCGTGTTTGCCATCTCCACAAACATATTGGCGGAGTCCATTTGCAGATAGCCTTGTATGTCGGGATTCCTCGTCGTTCCATCCACGGATATTTCCCCCAACAACTTTCCTTTCAGCTCTGCCATGCCGCCTGGGATAAAAGGGTTCAACATTTCCAAGGGCATCTCGGTGACGGATAGGTTTCCCATGATGCTATCCTGTTTCCCGTCACGGTAGTATAAAGATGATTGCACGAACTCTTCCGCATCGCGGAAAAAGTGCATGTCGAACTGGTGCTCGTTCTCCGATAAAGGCAAATAAACCGTACTAAGCAACAGGTCGCCCACCCGTTTCCCCTCGTAGAACAACGAATCGACATTAAATCCCACCGTCATGGTGAAGGAGCTGTCCGACGGCATATATTGGACATCGGCATTGAACATTCCGGAGACATTCGGCAAATAAGAGGAGAACACACGGGAGACCTCCTTCAATCTGATTTGCCCGAATGCCGCATTGACACGGTTCAAACTGCTATCCACCTCTTCGCTTGCGATTTCCAAATATGCGCCATTATCGCTTCGTAAGTCAAAATTCGCTTCCATGTTGTTCATATCCTGGATCCGGATATAATTGTCGGGGTTCAGCGTGCAATTACTAAATGCCAAAATAGGATTGTCGGGGAAGAAATGGATGGAAACGCCACCCGACTTCTCTTTCTCCACATTCGTGCCCATCAAGATGCCAACATTCCCTTTCCCGTCCTCCATCCGCAGCAACGCATCGAAAGAGCGAGTCCTTAACTGCCCTAACAGGTTCAAAGAGAATGGATCCTGCCTCTTGAACTTGCGTTTGATAACATCCGCCTGGTATAACAACCTGCCAATAGAATCCTCGGCAATCGCCAACTTCATGGTATCCAAAAGGAAAGTGTCACGCAAGAAGTTATGCACATGCGCATTCAAGCCGATGCCCTTTTCGGGGGAAACAAATGCGTCCACTTGCATCTCTTTGAAACCCATATAATGGATTTGCAAGAAGTTATATATCGGGTTGTCCCTCTTTGCCGTCAATTGTATATGCGTTTCCGGCAACAACGGATGCAGCTTGTTCAAATAGATGGCAGAATCTTGTAACAACTGCCGGGATAATTCACCCGAGACAGTTGCCCACTGCTTGCCCAACCTCATCGGTCCCATGTTGCCCTCCATTTTCAACTCCAAGTCCCCGGCATGAAACGAGACAAAAGTCGAATCATAGTTGGTCCGGGTCTTCAGCACCAACGTTTTCGGGCGGGAAACACCTTTCACCGTGGTCAGTTCCCAGTTTCCCAAAGTCAAATCGGCATCATACTTTTCCTTCATGTCCGTCTCGGCTTCGGCAAATATCTGGAAAGACATGGTCAGAGGCACATCGCTTATGTGAAGGGATTCCAAGTCGATATGTTGCATATCGGCTATCAACATAGCTTTGATGCGCTCCTCCCTCAAAAAGGCATTCAACGAGGCATCCATCTTTGCCAATGGATAATTGCTGTTCAAATCAAACAGCAGGTTGTTCTCCTTCAATGACCCTTTCATCGTGATGTCCGAAATAGAGGCTTTGCCATAACGCATATCTGATACCGCGCCCTCCAATTTCATCCACGCCAACGAGTCATAAGGATTCAATCCTTGGCCGGCAACTTCTATCTTTGCATTCATCCAATAGAGGGAATCGTTGGGCATGAAATGCACAGGTTCCAAACTGTCTATGGCGAACTGGACTTTATAACGTTCATCGTGTTGGTCAAAAGCTCCGGACAACAGGATTTTCCCGTCGCCCTCCTTGAAAAGCAAATCCGTTTTGAACTGCTCCCTTCGCATCTTCGCATCTCCCGTCAATGTCATGTGGCGGGGAATGTTCCAATTCCCCCTCGACTCCTCAGGCAAATAATCCAACAAGAAGCCCAAATTGTCCGTGCGGCCCTCCAATGCCAAATCCGCTTCCCTTTTGTCCGGCTTATGCAACCACACCCCGTGTCCTTTGGCTTCCAAATCAAACGCGCCCGGCAAACGGATCTCCGCTTTCTCCAGTTCCAGTTTCTTCATATTTCCGTTGGCCTTGAGACACAATTCCAACTCTTTGTCCGGATAGGCTTGGACGAATGACTCCGGCAAATCACCCAACAAAGCCATCACGTCATCCTTCCCGACTTTCCCGTCCAAATGGATGTTCAACTCCCCTTTCGGCTGTTTGTTGAAAGCCGTATAAGGTATGGAGATTTCCAAATCAATAGCCGTATGCGGTGTCAACAATGTCAATTCCGGCACTTTCAGAGAAGTACTGTCCCCTTTCACCTTGCCTTGGAATTTCGTCACTTCAAATCCGGAACGCTCCTTAAAGGCAAAGCGGTCTATGACCACGCCTAACTCCTTTCCGCTGTATAACAAAGAGCCTAAAGAGATGTTGACATCTGAAAGGGCAAGGTGGGAAGGGTCTATTCCAGGCAAAGCCGCCTGCTCCCCGATATCGTAACGGATGATAGATTGTGACAACCTGAATGACTTGACTCCATAACGGGAGTTGCCCAAATCAACTTTCCCGTCCCTCAGTTTCGCCTCTTGGATAAATCCTGCCACACGCATGGAATCTTGTGGAATCTGCAACGCAAGCGCCACCCTGTTCAAATCTATTTTATCCAAACTAAAAAGCCAGTTCAAGGGTTCGCTTGGCACAGTGTCCGGGCGGGATGTGGTATCTGTAACAACAAGCGTCAAGGCGGCATCCGTCAAATCCAACTTGTTCAAGGTCGCCTTTTCGGAAGAGAAGCTGATCCTGTCCGCCTTTGCCAACACAGACCGCACGCCTCCTTTCAAGACCATTCCTTCTATCAGATTACCGGTATTCAATTTCAGTTGCTTCAAGCCGACAGATTCGACCAACAGCTCTTTGCTCAGCAAAGGCCACGGACGGATTTGCAATTGGAGCTCTTTTAAAGAGAGCAATGTATCCGCCGGGATTGTATCTGGCATGACCAACAGTCCTTGCACCTTCAATCGGATTGGAAAAGAAAGACGGATCCGTTCCATCTGGATGTGCATGCCCGTCGCCTCGCTCGCATACTGCATGGCTTGCCTTACCGCGAAGTTCTGGAAGGAAGGAATGTACAAAAGAAGCGACACAATCATCGCCAATATTGTGGGTATTGATAAAAAAATTCCTATCCGCTTAATCCATGTTTTCATACGCAAACAGTAAAGTTCTATGCAAAGATAATGTAAAGCTTGATTTTTTACATAAAACAACTCCACAAACCAAATAGTTTGTGTTATTTTGCACGAAAAACAGACATTACTTAGGATGGAAAAGAATCATAATAATAGTTATTGGTTTTTATTTTATCAAGATAAAATACTGGTAAAGAAAGAAGAAGGAGGAAAATATTCCATTCCGTTTGGAGAGAATCCTCCCATTCCGGCAACCAACTCATTCGAGGTTGTCCTCGACCACGACATTCCGGCGCATGCTGCCTCTGTCGATGAAGCATATCCGGAAGATGAACAATATCTACAAATAGGATTGCGGGCAAGCTGGGATTATCTGCCCAAAGATTGGTATAAACGTGCCGGGAAAGCATACCAATTGGTCTATTGGGACCGCAACAGCCAATATTGCCCGGCTTGCGGTTCTCCTATGACTTGGCACACACACATCAGCAAATACTGCCCGAAATGCAAAAAGGAAACCTATCCGGTCATCTCTCCTGCCATCATTGTCTTGATACACAAAGGAGAAGAGGTATTGTTGGTCCATGCCCGCAATTTCAAAGGCAGCTTCCACGGATTGGTAGCCGGATTCTTGGAAGTCGGTGAGACATTGGAACAGTGCATCCAACGCGAAGTGATGGAAGAGACCGGACTGACCATCAACCACATCAGCTATTTCGGCAGCCAACCGTGGCCTTATCCAAGCGGCATCATGGTGGGCTTCTTCGCCGATTATGTCAGCGGGAAAATCAGACTCCAAGATGAAGAGCTAAGCACAGGATCATTCTTCAGCAAAGACAATCTGCCGGAATTGCCCAGCAAGTTGAGCATCGCCCGGAGGATGATTGAGTGGTGGTTGGCTGGAGAAAAAGGGGAAAAGCCTGAGTTTTAGAGATTCATTTGACAGAATCCTTCTCCATGACCAACTCGGGATGCGCTTTGCGGAACGCCTTCTGCTTCCGCAGGATTTCCGGAGTGGGAAGCCGTTGGTACAGCAGGTGCGTCATGCGTTTGGAGTTCTTCAACTTCTGGCGATAGGAGGAGCTCAACATATAAGACAACAGATGGTTGGCATCGAAAGTGGCTAATGACGAACGGGATTTTGCCTCTCGGATGATGGACAAAGGGATGGCGTATGCCTTCGGGTTGATTCGCAACTCTTCCGAAGTTCCCCGCTCTGATTGGACATGCATCGCCGCTTGGGGAGTCAATGCCTTGAAATCCGGAGCATTCTTGATGGTGGAGTGCTCCGCATTCGAAAGAGCTTTCCTGTCCAATTTAATGTATTCGGAAAAATCTTTGGTTATCGGCAATGAGGAATGCGACATGCGCATTTTCCCCACAGGCTCCGTATTGATGAATGTCCCATTTTTAATGGCACTTTGAAATTCGGGGTTTATCCGGAACGTATCTTTCCCGGAAAGGATATTTGCCAAACGGATGGAATCATTCTTGCTCCATATCTGGGCATCCGCCTTTTGGCAAACTTCCCAAAAGAGAATCAAACATATCACACAGCACTTGCTCATCATCACATCTTTATAATTCTTGCTTGCAAATATATGGAATGAATTCCTCCGCCACGGAAACTTCTATGCTAATTATATTTATTCCGCTGTGAAATAAAACTAATCTTCCCGATGCCGTCCTAAAGCCTTTTTAACCCCTTTTCCCATGCCAATTTGGACAAAACCGTGGTTTTCCCTCACGAATCATGCGCTTTTAAGTACTTTTTTTGCACATTAACGAAATAAATGTGTCAAATAATTTGTTTATGTGCATAACTATTATTTTATTTGCATCGTAAAAATGCAGAATAAAGTGCCTTATTTATATATCATAGCGGGTTGCAACGGAGCAGGGAAGACAACTGCTTCATTTACGATTCTACCGGAAATGCTAAAATGTAAGGAGTTCGTTAATTCCGACGAGATAGCAAAAGGTCTATCTCCTTTTAATGCCGACAGCATAGCCGTAGCAGTTGAGGCAAGTCGCATCATGTATAAAAGGATTAAAGAATTAATCGCATTGGGTGAGACTTTTGCGATGGAAACCACCTTGGCGACAAGGTCGGTAGCCAATTTAATCAAAGAGGCCCAAAAGGAAGGTTATTATGTGACGTTATTGTACTTTTGGTTAAATACGCCAGAACTAGCCATAGCAAGAGTAAAGCAACGGGTAGCTGCCGGCGGTCACAACATTCCGGAGAAAACAATCCGGAGGAGATACGAAGCCGGAATACACAATCTTTTTGAACTATATCTTCCTATTTGTGATTACTGGATGATTACAGACAATTCGATGTCGCCAATGGAGGTAATTGCCAAAGGCTTCAAGAATGACAAAAAAGAGATATTCAATCAGGCTGTTTACAAAAAACTTGAAGATCATGACTGAAAAAGAACTAAGAGAATTTGAGGAAAGTATTGTTAAGGGAGCTAATGTGGCTTTCAGACGTTTAGTTAGTCAAAAAAAGAAAGAAAACGGTGAGCTCATCTTTTCCCGCAACGGGCATGTTTTCAGAGTCAAGGCTTCAGACTTCGATGATAACATGTTCTAATCACTCAATCTCTTCTAACAAATTATTCTCTTAATCAAAAAAGCACTAAGTATTTGGTTAGATAGATAATGAGGTTGCTTCCCAAATGGAGGCAACCTCTTTTTATTTATTACCGGATGAACAACAACTCCCTATATTTCGGCAAAGGCCAAATCTGATTGTCCACCATCAGTTCCAAATCATCTATATGTCCACGGATTTCATCCAAGAACGGAGCGACCGTGTCGTGATAAGCAATCGCACGCTCGCGCATGTCGGCAATCTGGTTCGCTTTCTTGCGCGCATCAATCATTTTATCCACTTGCTTCGTCACAACCGTGATGTGGCTCGATATCTTACGGATCAAGCGGCGCGGCTCCTCCGACAATTCCGCATATTCCTCATCGCTGAAGGTCTCTTTCAAACGGGTCAAGTTCTCCAACAAGACAGTCTGGTAACGGATGACAACCGGGATGATATGGTTCAATGACAAATCGCCCAAGACACGGGCTTCGATTTGCACCTTCTTAATATAGATTTCCCATTTCACCTCGTTGCGCGCTTCCAGCTCCTTCTTGTTCAAGACACCCGTCTTTTCAAACATCTCCACGACTTCGGGTTTCAAATAGGCGTCATATTGCAACGGGACGCTGTTTTCACAATCCAAGCCGCGTCTCTCAGCTTCCTCTTTCCAAGCATCGCTATATCCATTTCCGTCAAAACGTATCGCTTTGGATTCCTTGATATAACTCTTCAACACCTCGAATATGGCGACCTCCTTGCTCTTCCCGTTTGCCCTCAGCTTTTCCACATCCTCTTTGAACTGGCGGAGCTGGTAGGCGACAGCCGAGTTCAAAGCCAACATGGCGGAGCCGCAATTGGCAGACGACCCCAATGCACGGAACTCAAAACGATTCCCGGTAAAGGCAAAAGGCGATGTCCTGTTTCTATCGGTATTATCCAACAACAGTTCCGGTATTTGCCCGAATCCCAAATGCAGGCGTTTCTTATCGTCCACTTCGATGGCATCCTCAATGGAACTATTCTCGAACTTATTCAATATGTCCGAAATCTGGGAACCCAAGAAAGTGGATATGATTGCAGGCGGAGCTTCGTTAGCACCCAAGCGATGGGCATTTGTGGCAGATGCTATCGTTGCCTTCAACAGTGCGTTGTATTTGTAAACCGCCATGATGGTATTGACAATGAAAGTGATGAAGCGCAAGTTGTCCTCCCTGTCCTTGCCCGGGGAAAAGAGATTGATTCCCGTATTGGTTCCCATGGACCAATTGCAATGTTTACCGGAACCGTTTATCCCTTTGAATGGCTTTTCGTGCAACAACACCCGGAAGTTGTGCCGGCGTGAAACACGTTTCATGATGGACATCAGCAACTGGTTGTGGTCATTAGCCAAATTGCACTCCTCGTAAATAGGGGCAAATTCAAATTGGTTGGGAGCAACCTCGTTATGCCTTGTCTTGACCGGAATGCCCAGTTTGTAACATTCGACCTCCAAATCCTTCATAAACTCCTGCACACGGGATGGAATCGCACCAAAATAGTGGTCATCGAGCTGCTGGTTCTTCGCACTTTCATGCCCCAACAAGGTGCGTTCCGTAAGCGAAAGGTCGGGGCGGGCGGAATAAAGGTCCTCGTCTATCAAGAAATATTCCTGTTCCCAGCCCAAATAGGCAGTAATCTTCTTCACATCATCACTAAAGTAATGGCATACATCCATTGCCGCCTGGTTCAATGCCTCGATGGAGCGGATAAGCGGAGTTTTATAGTCCAATGCCTCTCCGGTGTAAGCGATAAACACAGTAGGGATACAAAGTGTGTCATCAACAATAAAGGCAGGGGAAGATGGATCCCAGGCAGAATAGCCTCTTGCCTCGAAAGTATTACGCAAGCCTCCGCTCGGGAAACTGGAAGCATCCGGCTCTTGTTGCACCAAAAGCTTCCCACTGAACTCTTCGATTACCCCGCCGTTCCCGTCATGTTCGACGAAAGCGTCATGTTTCTCAGCAGTTCCATCGGTTAAAGGTTGGAACCAGTGCGTGTAATGGGTCACGCCCTTTTCCAATGCCCACATCTTCATGCCGGCTGCGACATGATTAGCTACTTCTCTATCTATCGGCGTTCCGTTGTCAATGGATTGGGTCAATGCTTTAAAGGTTTCTTTGGAGAGGAACTTTTGCATTGCTTTCCGGTTGAAAACGTTTTCCCCATAATACTCCGACACCTTCTGTTTCGGAGTGTGCGCCTCCACCGCTTTCCGGTTGGAAGCTTTTTCTACTGCATTAAAACGGGATATAGACATACCGTATCTTATTATTTTTTGTTTGCTTGACAAAGGTAAGGCTAAATATTTAAACAGGTTCTATATGGAGGCGTTTTTCTTTTATTTTAGTACAAAATGATTATGCCGGAAAGCATGATGCAATATGATTATAATGATGAAACCCCGGGAGATTCGCCAAAAAGCGATATATTTGCCTGACAGAACACTAAAATGTATATATATGAATTATTACGAAGTAGACTTTTCTTATGAATCAAGTTTAGAACCAAGCATCATCAGCGACATATTGGCCTCCGAATTGGGCGAAATAGGATTTGAAAGTTTCACCGAAAATGAAAACGGGCTGCAAGCATTCGTTCCGGAAGGGGCTTTCTCCGAAGCGGACCTGCAATCCAAAATAGACTCTTTCCCTTTGGAAGGAATCCGGTTCGACTACCAAGTCAAATATGTGGAGAGCAAAGATTGGAACGAAGAGTGGGAAAAGAACTATTTCAAACCTATTCGCATCGGGAATGAGTGCATCATCAAGGCATCTTTCCATCCGGAAGAGCCGGGATTTACATATCAAATCACCATCGACCCGAAAATGGCTTTCGGGACGGGCAACCATGCGACTACCTATTTGATGATAGAGCAGATGTTAAAACTTGACCTGGACGGGAAAGAGTTATTGGACATGGGATGCGGGACTGCCGTGCTCGCCATTCTCGCCCAAATGAGGGGAGCCAAAAGAGTGGTGGGAATCGACATAGACGAATGGGCATACAACAACGCCTTGGAGAACATCCGGCTCAACCATACAGAAGAAATTGAAATCGCCTTGGGCGGGGCGGAACAGATTGCCCGGTTCGGGATGTTCGATATCGTGTTCGCCAATATCAACCGCAATATTTTGCTCCGTGACATTCCTCTCTACACAGCCTGCATGAAGCCCGGGGCTTTGCTCTTCATGAGTGGTTTCTACACAGAAGACATTGCTGCCATCCAAAAGGTTTGCGAAGAAAACGGGTTGCATTTGGAATCTTATACTGAGAGGGAGAACTGGTGTGCCGTGAAGATATGTAAATAAGGTCTATTCCCGAAAGCGACCCGGCAGTTGTTTTTACTTTACCCAAAAAAATAAGCAACTTCCTCATTATTAATATTTTCCGCTCCACCGGCAGTGGCACTTAAAAACATACCGTTGTTTTTAAAAAAACATTGGACGTTTTTGAAAAAACATTGGACGTTTTCAAAAATTCCTCGTGATGTTTTTTTCAAAACAACGGTATGTTTTTTCGAGGGCTCATCGAGCGATATTTATGAGCTTACAACCCGGTGCAGTTTCCATCTTTGCGATGCCCTGCATCCTTTCCACACAAAACCACTTATGGAGTTAGAGGGCAAACGGCGTATGCTTATTCCCTAAAGTCCAATACCAGATGAATTCCTGAAATATTTTGTATCTTTGCCCTGTTATCATGATTTTCTCCCCTTGGATTCGCAACGCTAAGACAAGTGAGATTCCTGACATAACAAATTCCGGGGCTGTGTCCATATTTATGATACCACCGCCCTACTTATAAATCGCAGAATAAAAGATTATGCCACCAAAAGTATCTATCGTGACAGTTACATATAATGCGGGGCAATTGTTGGAGAAAACTCTTGCCAACATTGAGAAACTGAAATATGACAATAAGGAAATAATTGTTGTAGACGGGCACTCCACTGACAATACAATGATGATAGTCAAACGCTATGCCGGAATGGGAATCGTGACTTCCTATGTCAGCGAGCGCGACAATGGCATATATGACGCCATGAACAAAGGAGTCAGGATGTGTTCCGGCGAATGGGTGATATTCATGAATGCAGGAGACCTCTTTGCGTCCGACAATGTGCTCCAGTTGGTTTTCGGCAAAAAACAACAATGGGAGGCGGATATCATTTATGGCGACGTGGTGAAAAACGGAGAAGTGAAGCAAGCCCCAGCCAACTATTATCTCTACCACCGCATGATATTCTGCCACCAAAGTGTCTTTGTGCGCCGCAGCTGCCTGCTTGACATACCATTTGACACAAGACACAAATTGTCTGCCGACTTAAAGTTCTTTATAGAACAATACCAGCGGCATGTGCGGTTCATGCATATTGGCATACCCATATCCATATTCGACACAAGCGGCGTATCGAATAGCCAACGTTCCAAAGGGCTTTACGATAATATCCGAGTGGTGTGCGAAACCATCCCTTATCCCCAACGCATACGATTTGTAATGCGGCTATTAGTACCATATATTATATGTAAGCTTAGAGGGAAGTAGACAAAGGGCGGGAAACACCATTATTTAACATTATTTGCATCATATTCCTAAACTAACGGAAGCACTTTTCCGTTATACTATAAAACCCAATTTAAAAGATTAAGTCATGAAAAATGTTGATTCAAAATTACTGTTAGGACTTGTAGTAGGTGCGGCAGTTGGTGCAGCTGTAGGTTATTTGGCAGCAACAGATAAAAAAGAAGATATCTTGAACGAGTTGAATAACATCGTAGGCAAAGCTAAAGAGGGATTCAATTCAGCTTTGGCAAAATACAAAGAAGGAAAATGTGAAGCAAAACAAGTAGAAGAAGCAAGTGCTGAATAATGAATGATTCAGGGCAGACATTCGAAAACTTGAAGAAAGACCTTTCAGCCTATTTGGAGCTGAAACTGTCGCTCTTGAAATTAAACACGTATGAGAGGACAAGCAAAGTAATCAGCATCCTCTCATACGGATTAATTGTGCTCTTCCTGGCATTTTTTGCCATCCTGTTCGTCTTTATAGCTTTGGGATTCTTTTTAGGGAACCTGCTCGACAGCAACGCCGCAGGGTTCGGATGCGTGTCCCTGCTCTATTTGCTTATCTTAGGCATCCTCCTACGGAACAAAGAGCGGATCAAACTGTGCATCCTGAATGCTGTCATCGCAGCCTTGATAGAGAATGACGAGAAACAAAACAAAGAAAATGATGAATCATCCCCAACCGACCCCGATAGAGAAACTGCTTGCTGAGAAACAGCAAGTCCAAGAGGCTTGCCGGAAACAAGAAGAGAAGTTGAACCAGACATTCGCCTTCATACAGGCCAATGCTGGAAGTTTATTGCTATCGGGATTCTCCTCCCTGCTCTTTCCTGCCAAACCCAAAGGGAAAAACCAGACAGAAAAAGTTGCACAAGACACTCCTCCCCCGACAAGCAAGCTACAGCTCTCGGACTTTTTCTCATTGGGAAAAGCCCTGCTACCTGTCGCTTGGGAAGTTGCACAACCTTTGCTGGTTTCATTAGGAATCAAGCTTCTCCGCAAAAGAATTTCCAACTTCTTCAAGCCTAACTCAAAAGAGAAGAACAAAAAGACAGAATAAAGTTTTAATTTATGTTAGAAGTGATACTTTTTCATCAGAAATTGAATTCATAAATAAAAAACATAATTAACTTTGCAGTCGGAAAAAGCGAACGGAGCGGAAAGCTCCATTATGAAAGGATAATATTATTAATAAACACATATAAAGTTTTATTACAATGATTAAAGTAGGTATTAACGGTTTCGGTCGTATCGGCCGCTTCGTATTCCGTGCAGCTCAAAAAAGAAGTGACATCCAAATTGTAGGTATTAACGACTTGTGCCCAGTAGATTACTTGGCTTATATGTTGAAATACGATACAATGCACGGTCAATTCGATGGTACTATCGAAGCTGACGTTGAAAACAGCAAATTAATCGTTAACGGTAAAGAAATCCGCGTAACTGCAGAAAGAAACCCAGCTGACTTGAAATGGGATGCAGTAGGTGCTGAATACGTAGTTGAATCAACTGGTTTGTTCTTGACTAAAGAAAAAGCTCAAGCTCACATCCAGGCTGGTGCTAAATATGTTGTTATGTCTGCTCCTTCTAAGGACGACACTCCAATGTTCGTTTGCGGTGTAAACGAAAAAACTTATGTTAAGGGTACTCAGTTCGTTTCTAACGCTTCTTGTACTACTAACTGCTTGGCTCCAATCGCTAAAGTATTGAACGACAAGTTCGGTATCGTAAACGGTTTGATGACAACAGTTCACTCAACAACAGCTACTCAGAAGACTGTTGACGGTCCTTCTTTGAAAGACTGGCGTGGTGGCCGTGCTGCTGCTGGCAACATCATCCCTTCTTCAACTGGTGCTGCTAAGGCTGTAGGTAAGGTTATCCCTACATTGAACGGCAAATTGACTGGTATCTCTATGCGTGTACCGACTTTGGACGTTTCTGTTGTTGACTTGACAGTTAACTTGGCTAAACCAGCTACAAAAGCTGACATCTGCGCTGCAATGAAGGAAGCTTCTGAAGGCGAATTGAAAGGTGTTCTGGGTTATACTGAAGATGCAGTTGTTTCTTCTGATTTCTTGGGTTGCACTTTGACTTCTATCTTTGATGCTAACGCTGGTGTTTATTTGACAGATACTTTCGTTAAGGTTGTTTCTTGGTATGACAATGAAATCGGTTACTCTAACAAAGTATTGGATTTGATTGCTCACATGGCATCTGTAAACGCATAATCGCCCAAGATTAAATAGTTTTTTGAGGGGCTGTGTCAAAATGAAGGTTTTGATACAGCCCCTTTTTTGATGTGTTACTTCGTATTTGGAAATAAATACATATCTTTGCTTTATGGAAACAAAAGAGAAATACGAACTGATAACAATCATTGGTCCCACCGCTTCCGGTAAAACATCCTTTGCTGCCGCCTTGGCAGCTCATTTGGATACGGAAATCATTAGTGGCGACTCCAGACAAATCTACCGTACCATGGATATCGGGACAGGGAAAGATTTGGCAGATTATACCGTTGACGGGAAAAAGATACCTTACCACTTGATTGATATCTGCGACCCCGGATATAAATACAACGTATTCGAATACCAACACGATTTCCATAAGGCGTTTGAATCAATCAAAGCAAAGCAAAAGACTCCTATCCTTTGCGGGGGAACCGGCATGTACATTGAGGCGGTCTTGAAAGGTTATAAACTTTTGGATGTCCCCCAGAACAAAGAGTTGAGGGAAGCGTTGAAGGGGAAAAGTTTGGCTGAGCTGGAAAAGATATTGGCGTCTTACAAAACGCTCCATAACAAGACGGATGTGGATTCCGCCCAAAGAGCTATCCGGGCAATCGAAATCGAGGAGTTCTACAAAAAGGAGGCTCCGGACAAGAACGAATATGATCCTATCCATTCCCTGATTATCGGAGTAGAAATTGACCGGGAATTGAGAAGGGCGAAGATTTCCAAAAGATTGAGGGACAGGCTGGACGAAGGAATGGTGGATGAGGTGCGGAATATCCTACAAACTGGAGTCAAACCGGAGGACTTGATTTACTACGGTTTGGAATATAAGTACCTGACACTCTATATCACCGGGCAACAGACATACGACGAGATGGTTTCCCAATTGGAAATAGCCATCCACCAGTTTGCCAAGAGGCAAATGACATGGTTCAGAGGCATGGAAAGAAGAGGTTTTACCATCCATTGGCTAGATGCGACCTTGCCGACAGAGGAAAAGGTCAAACAGACTATTCAACTGCTAACAGCTAACACGAAATAATTTATGATTACAATTGATGACTTAAGGGGAAAGCCTAATTTCTTCTTGATGGCAGGTCCGTGCGCCATTGAAGGAGAAGAGATGGCTCTTCATATAGCGGAGAGAATTACAGAAATCACAAGCCGGCTCCAAATCCCGTACGTGTTCAAAGGTTCATACAGGAAAGCCAACCGCTCCCGCTTGGACTCTTTTACAGGAATAGGCGATGAAAAGGCGTTAAAAATCCTGCGCAAAGTGCATGAGACTTTTGGCGTACCGACTGTCACGGATATCCATGAAACGCACGAAGCGGAGATGGCTGCCGAATATGTGGACATTCTACAAATCCCTGCATTCCTGTGCAGGCAAACAGACCTTTTAGTGGCTGCGGCACAAACGGGAAAGATTGTCAATATAAAGAAGGGACAGTTCCTTTCTCCTGGGGCTATGGAATTCGCAGCCCAGAAGGTGGTAGACGCAGGCAACCGCAATGTCATACTGACTGAGAGAGGCACGACTTTTGGATATACTGATTTAGTGGTGGATTACCGTGGCATTCCTACCATGCAACAATTCGGTTTCCCGGTCGTCATGGATGTCACACACTCCCTTCAACAGCCTAACCAGACCTCCGGAGTCACCGGCGGACTTCCCAAACTGATTGAGACAATAGCGAAAGCGGCTATTGCAGTCGGTGCTGACGGACTGTTTATTGAAACACATCCAAATCCATCCCAAGCCAAATCGGATGGAGCCAACATGTTGCCTTTGGATTCATTGGAGGCGTTGTTGGCTAAGCTTATACGAATAAGAGAGGCAATCCAATAAAACACAAATCGGTCATTAGAAAAAACTTTTTGTCATTTCTAATGACCGCCATTAGGAAAACAGCTTTGCATATATCTGATTCATAAATATTTACTAACTTTACCACGAAAAAAGTATATACTCCGATGCGAAACTGTGACCTAAAGTTCGTAAATAAGGAAATAACACCTTTTGGTGGTCTTTCCCTGTTCTTCAAAATGCTTGAGAAATGCCATTTTGAAGAGCATGTTATGCAAAGTGGTATTCCACTTCAAGGATCCAACCGTGGCTACAAACCCAGCCAGTTAATATTGGGATTATTTGCAGGTGTGTGGTGTAGCGCAAGTTGCTTTGGACATCTTGACGTGGTGCGTTATGACGCTGCACTATGTGACCTACTTGGATGGAAACGCGGAGCAGACCATCGTGCATACCAGTGCTATCTCAACAAATTCTCCCAAGCTGTCAACCTGCGTGTTTTCGGAGAGTTGTTCCATTGGTTCTTCTCTGAGTTGAAGTTCGACAACTACACCTTGAACTTCGATTCGACAGTGATGGTTCGTGAGGGAAGTCAGGAGGGAGCAGCCAAAGGATATAACCCCAAACGTCCTAGACGACTCTCGCATCATCCTCTCCTTGCATTCGTCTCCGATGTGAGGGTGATAGCAAATTATTGGTTACACCCTGGCAACACTTCCGCAAGTACCAATTACCTGTCATTTCTTGAGGATACTCTCTCAAGACTTGAAGGCAAACGTATCGGACTAATCCGCATGGATAGTGGCTTCTTTGCAAAGGGAATACTTGACCATCTGGAAAAGAAAGAGTTACACTACATCATGGCTTGCCGTTTCAATAATCGTATAAAGTACAGTCTTACCCATGAACGCAAATGGATAGAGTTGGCAGACGGATTGGAAATATCTGAAACCACCTATCAGGCAAACGATTGGGAGAAGCCCAAGGCGCATTGTGATGGTCAGGCAAGAAATAGAAAAACGCCCCAAAGCTGCAGGAAAGCAAATCAGACAACTGGAGCTTTTTGAGGATGGGGAAGATTTCGGAAAATACCGATACAACTGCTTCGCCACAGATCTTGAACTGCCGGCTAAGATAGTATATGATTCATATCGCGGAAGGGCGGATTCTGAGAACAGGATAAAGGAATTGAAGAGTGATTTCTCCATTGATGACTTTGTCACAAATAACTTCTGGGCGACAGAGGCATGTGGAAATTTCATTGTAATGGCATATAACTTCATGTCGCTGTTCAGACATGCACTGATTAATTCCAACAAAAAGAAGTTTCTGAAGACTATTAAGTATGAGTTAATATCAACGCCAGCCTATTTGGGGAGAACAAAAGACAAGCACATCCTATATTTGGTCAGATCACTGAAAACACGACAAACATTCTTGTCTATATGGGAAAAATTAAAGGATTTCTCTTTGCCGTACGACACAGAGAAATCCTAATGACCGATTTTGGATGAATAACATTCCGCTCTATTGACAAGGAAGGTTGAAATATTTTTCTATGACTCTATTAAAAAATGAATTGATATGAAATTTATAATAAGTGCCATACTTTTCTTGTGTATTAACAATGTATATGCACAGGAAATAAACGGAATAATTACAGACAGGGATAATAACCCGATTGAATTTGCAACAATTGTTTTACAGACAACTGATTCTGTATTTTTGAATTCTACCTATTCCGATTCCGTAGGGAGATTCAGTATAAAAACAGATATACTTCCAGTAATTATAACTGTTCAACATCTGATGTACGAAACGTATCAAAAAAAATGTGACACAAAGGCTATTGGCTCTATCCAGATGGATGAGAAAAGCCAAATGTTGTCTGAAGTGTCTATAATAGGTGAATATCCGCTGGTGAGAGTCATTGACGGAAAAATGACTTATAATATGTCGCAGCTTTTAACAGACAAAATGGCAACTAGCATCTATGATGCCATTTTGAAACTTCCTGGATTCAGATACAAAAGGGTACTTTTCAACTGATAGGGGCAAATAACGTGACTATCCTAATCAATGGAAAGAAAACCAATATGGATGAAAACCAATTGAATAATCTGCTAAAAAATATGCCGAAAGAGCGTATTCGGGAAGCAGAAGTAATGTATAGTGCTCCTCCCCAGTATCATGTACGAGGAGCCGTAATTAACCTTGTACTTGACAATGAGATTTACGGCACCCAGCAATTGCAAGGACAAATAAATACGTTGTATGACCAAGGGTATTATGAGAATTTTCAAGGAGGTGTCACAATCCTATATAACACCACTCCTAAAACCTTGACAGATTTCCTCTATTCGTTCGGTTACAACCAGGTTCGCACAGGACAGGAAATTATATCTCAACATATGTTCAATGATCAGGTGTCTGATATAATTCAATCCGACCGAGGCTACTCCGTCAAACCTATCCATACCATTCGTTTGGGGAATGATTGGCTAATCAACGACAAGGGCAAAATCACCCTAGCATACACTGCAGAAATTCAGCCGTGGATGCGGTCTTACAATTCTTCTAATGGAACCTACTCAGACTCGGAAAATAAAAAAGAATACGGATAAGCCTGTGCAAATGCACAATATTGCATTGAACTACACCTCAGGATTTGGGTTTAGCACGGGCATTGACTTCACTTCCTATAAAAACCATACGACACAGCATTACCGGGAAAGAATGGAAGGCAAGGAAGATTCCTTTGATGCCCGCTCGAAGCAAGATATTCGCCGTCTTACATTCTACGCAGATCAAAGCCATTCACTGGGAAAAGGCTGGACATTGAATTATGGTACTAAATTTAGTTTCGCTTCAGACAAGAGTTCTCAAATCTATCATTCCTCTGTCAGCCATAATTGGTCAGACTATGACAGTGACAGCCAATTGAATGAGTATACTTATGATTTATACGCAGGATTCTCCAAGCGTTTTGCCAACAATCTCTCCCTAAATGCTTCCTTGACCGGAGAGTATTATAAGCATAAGGAAATTGACTACCGAAGCCTATTCCCTATGATGGAAATTACTTATACAGCCAATCCTGTCTCTGTTTTTCAACTGTCAGTTTCTTCTGATAAGGCTTATCCCAGTTATTGGGAAATGCAAAATACAACATCTTACCTCAATGGATATACAGAAATACAGGGAAATACGGATTTAAGACCTGCAAAAAACTACTCATTTCAGTTAAACTACATTTGGAAGAGTAAATATATTTTTACATTATTCATGAATTATACGGATGATTTTTTCTGCCAGATACCTTATCAGTCTTCCGACAGATTGATGCTGATTTATAAGACTTTGAACTTTGATTATTCAGCGAAGTTAGGGTTTAACATGATGATTCCGTTTGGGATAGGCAGGATATTTGAATCCAGATTTATCTTAAACGGATATTACGACAAAATGAAAAGCGACCATTATCATGACCTAAGCTTCACGAAAGACAATCTAGCGATTTATACCAATCTTGATAATACATTTACCATATCGTCGAAACCCAATATCAAGGCGGGATTATCCGGTTCCTATATTTCACGTAACATTCAGGGACCTATGACTATCAATACCATGTATCGCATTGATGCGGGTATAAAATGGACATTTAATCGTAACAAAGCGGAATTATCTCTGAAAGTCAATGATATATTCAATTCATGGGCTCCGAAAGAACTTAACCTTCAATATCTAACACAGAATCTACGGATGGAAGAAGTTGTGGATTCAAGAAGGATTTCTTTGTCTTTTACGTACAGATTTGGCGATTTCAAACCAAAAGCACGTAAAGAAGTAGATCAATCACGATTTGGCAAATAAGTATAAAAAATTAGATGTCACTAAAGTAAATAACAGAAGCTATTAGATTACTCGAATAAGCATTTTATATAATAACACCAAATATCATATTAGTTATGCAAATAGTAAGAATGATAATATGTCTGTTTATCCCAAAAGGCGGCGGGTCATAATGGAGAACACGGCAGGTCTCATCCTCAGCATCTTACATTTTACTAATTCTGGCGCACCAAAAAAGGGCTGCATCAAAACTTCCATTTCGACGCAGCCCCTTTTGGGTTTATTGATAGCAGGATTAACCTAACCTGCTAATCTTCTTCAGACGATTCACATCCAACAACATGATTTTCCTTCCATCAATAGCAATGATATGCTCATTGACGAACATCGCCAATGTCCTAATCGCATTGGAAGTGGTCATATTGGACAAACTTGCCAAATCCTCCCGAGCTAAATATATGCTCAAAGTAGCGCCATCCTCTTCCAACCCGTAATTGTCTTTCAAGAACAACAAGGATTCTGCCAAACGTCCTCTGACATGTTTTTGCGTCAGATTCACTGTTCTCTCATCGGCTACGCCTAAATCGATAGACAACTGCCGAATGAAAAACATCGCCAAATCCGGGTTTTTGTATATCAAATCCGTCACCACCTCCATTGGAATGGAGCAAATGGTAGATGTTTCCACAGCTGATGCACTTGTCAAATACTTTTGATGAGCGAAATAGGCACGATAAGCAAAGTATTGGATAGGCTTCACCATTCGAATAATCTGGCAACGTCCTCCTACACCATCTTTGAAAATCTTCACTTTACCAGACAACAAACACATCATATCTGTTGGTTCATCCCCCATACAGTAAATCAACTGATTCCTTTTATAGGTTTGAATCGTAGAGTTTTTACGGACAATCTCTCTCTCACTGTCCGTCAAAAACCGCCAAACCTCCGGCAGGTTTGTTGAAAAATCTATGTCTTCTTTGTAATGAGTATCCACAGTTTTATCCCTTCGTTATCTGTTGTTGTAAAACATTGTTACATGACAACAAAAATAGAATAATAATTTCATATAATAAAACAAACTGCGTTAAATCACGAAAAATATTTTTATTTCTTACCGTTCAGTTACGAATTGAGGTCTTAATACCATAATCCCCTTACTTTTCTTTATCCCCAGCACATAATCTTGAAGCGATTCTTCATTGATGATTACCCTCTTCTTGCCACTTGAAGCATGGATGAAAGTCATTTTATCACCCTCTTTATGAACGATGCCCACATGCGAAATATCCAAGCCTTTTATCGAGGTGACAAAGCAAACAATATCTCCTGTGCGGATTTGTGCTTCCCGCTTGTCAATCTCCTCCTTGGGAATATAATAATATTGGCGGCTATTGATTTCCTTTTCCTTCTTTGCCATAACGGCGATGTACTCCGGGTGGCTCTGCAACTGCATGTAACTCTCAGGATGCGTCGAGACAAATGAGACATCCATAGCCAATGGCACACCACCAATCTCCTTAGTGATATCAGCAATCAAGCCCTTCTTTTCATTCTCATATATCCAATCCGAAGTGTAATGAAGGCGGGAAGTATAATCCTCTATCTTTCCATCCCGATAACGTATCTGCTGCAACTTCTCCAAATAGGTTTGCCAAGAAGGTGTTCCGGAAGCAGAGGCCTCAGCCAAGGCAAGAACATTCTCCACAAAGGTCATGCAGTCCATTTCCCGCAAGTTGACAATCAACCTCTCCGGCTCATATTCCAAGGTTTTGCCCACATAAGGAACACCTAAAAAGAACTTCGCCGTTTCGTCCATCAATATGTCCGAACACAGTTTATCCACTGTTTGGACACTGTTCAAATACGATTCAAATATCCCTTTGTCGGATTGCGTGCCTTGCGCACACGATATGAAAGTCCCCGCACAACAAAAAAGCAACCCGAATAAAATCCTCCTAAACATCATTCTTCGGTTTTTTTAGCTAATAAATCCTGCAACCGCACCAATTCATCCCTATATTGTGCTGCTTCGATGAAATCAAGTTTCTTGGCAGCTTCCGTCATCTGCTTTTTTCGCCCGTTCCATTGCCTTTTCCAATTGAGGACGCGTCATGTACTGTTCAACCGGATCTGCCACATTCACATGTTCAGGTTCTATATAAGCATACGAATCCACCGCAGCGTTCTGCTGTTTCTCAGCAATCAAAGAGACACTGTTCTTAACCACCTGCTTCGGTATAATGCCATGCTTTTCATTATAAGCCATCTGCTTTTCACGCCTGCGGTTCGTCTCATCCATTGTCAAGCGCATGCTGTCTGTTATCTTATCGGCATAGAAGATAACTTTGCCATTCACATTACGGGCCGCCCTACCGGCTGTTTGCGTCAACGAACGATGCGACCTCAAAAAGCCCTCTTTGTCGGCATCGAGGATAGCGACCAAGGAGACTTCCGGCAAGTCCAGTCCTTCACGCAAAAGGTTCACTCCGACCAACACATCAAACAGTCCCTTCCGCAAATCGTCCATGATTTGGACACGCTCCAAAGTATCTACATCACTATGAATATAATTACAACGCACTCCCATGCGCAACATGTAAGAAGTCAATTCCTCCGCCATCCGCTTCGTCAAAGTCGTCACCAAAATACGCTCGTCTTTTGCCGCGCGCTGTGTAATCTCCTCCAAGAGGTCATCTATCTGATTCAAGGTAGGACGGACTTCTATAACCGGATCCAACAAACCTGTCGGACGGATTACTTGGTCAACCACGACTCCTTCGCTCTTCTGCAATTCATAATCAGCCGGAGTGGCACTGACATAAATTGCCGTGGGAGTCAATGTCTCAAACTCATCAAACGTAAGCGGACGATTGTCCATGGCTGATGGCAAACGGAAACCATAATCCACCAAGTTCTTCTTACGGGCATAATCTCCTCCGTACATGGCACGAATCTGAGGAATCGTCACATGGCTCTCATCGACCACCAACAAGAAATCCTTCGGGAAATAATCCAAAAGGCAGAATGGGCGTTCACCCGGCTCCCTGCCATCCAAATACCGGGAATAGTTCTCTATACCTGAACAGTGCCCCAACTCCCTTATCATTTCCAAATCGTATGTCACACGCTCATACAACCGCTTTGCTTCATACGGTTTTCCTATCTCTTTCAAATACTCCACTTGTGTTCCCAAGTCCACATCTATCTGTCCGATCGCTTGATTGATGCGTTCCTGTGTGGTCACAAACAAATTGGTCGGATAAATGTTCAATTCATCTTGTTCATCTATTTCAGCCCCCGACATCGGGTCAAAAGAGGATATGCGCTCTATTTCATCTCCCCAAAACTCTATCCGGTAAGCCACACCTTCAAAAGTTTCAATAGCCGGGAAAATATCTACCGTGTCTCCATTCGCCCTGAAACAACCACTCTTGAAGTCCAGATTATTATTGACATACAAAGCTGAAACAAACTGCCGCAACAGTTCATCCCTGTCTATCTGCATTCCCTTCTCAATATGAGTGACCTTTTCCGCAAAGGCACGCGGATCCGCCATGCCATACAAACAAGAGACAGAAGAGACCACAATCACGTCACGCCTGCCGGAAAGCAAAGAGGCAGTCGCTCGCAATCGCAACTTGTCAATCTCTTCATTAATCGCCAAGTCTTTCTCAATATATGTATCCGTTGAAGGAAGATAAGCCTCGGGCTGGTAATAATCGTAATAAGAGACAAAATACTCTACCGCATTATTGGGGAAAAATGCTTTGAACTCGGAATAAAGCTGAGCCGCCAACGTCTTATTATGGCTCAATATCAAGGTAGGGCGATTTATCTCTTTTACAACATTCGCTATCGTAAATGTCTTTCCCGAACCTGTCACACCTAAAAGCGTTTGAAAAGGAACACCTGCCTGCAATCCGGAAGTCAAAGCAGCAATAGCTTCGGGCTGGTCACCTGTCGGTTTGAATGGAGAAGATAATTCAAAATTCATTGCCAATATATCTTATAAATGGAACTTCTGCCAATTTTAAAGAAGAACGCAACAACTGTTGACAGCCTTTCAAATTGGCATTTACAAAGGTACGTATTAAAAAAGAAAAAGGTTGTCATCACGACAACCAATCTCCATTGTTAACCTTAAATCTAATACCATGAAAAACACAGTGCAAATATATACGTTTTATGTTACATAACACAACATTTTATTTGGAAATGTGCTTTTCATTAATAGTAATTAACAAAATCATATTTTTGAGCATATCTTATAAACGCTCTTTTACATTCATAAAAGATTCGTTTACTACTTATATCGTTTCCTCTTCCTCCTTTGTCAAATCCAACTTCTCATTATCTCCACTTTTATCGAAATATTGTTTGCGCAAAGGATGTGCAGTTGCCTCCATATAACGAATCCGGTTTCGATAAATATCCAAAGCAGAGTAAATCGCCTGGCGGAACGAACTTTCAGAAGCCAAATTCTGACCAGCTATATCATAAGCAGTCCCGTGTGCAGGAGACGTGCGTATAATAGGCAAACCAGCCGTGTAGTTCACTCCTTCATCCATTGCCAATGCTTTAAACGGAGCCAAGCCTTGGTCGTGATACATAGCCAACACGCCATCGAAGTGTTCATACATGCTCGCCCCGAAGAAGCCATCCGCAGGGAACGGGCCAAAGCACATCACTCCTCTTTTTTCCGCTTCCACCATAGCCGGCTTGATGCAATCCTCTTCCTCTTTGCCTATCAATCCTGCATCTCCCGCATGAGGATTCAAAGAGAGGACAGCAATGTGCGGTCTTTCAATCGCAAAGTCCTGTTTCAACGACTGGTTGAATATTTGCAATTTGGAAACAATGGCATCCTCCGTTATATGGGAAGCAATTTCAGATACAGGAATATGTCCAGTCACCAAAGCGACACGCAATTCATCTTTCATCAAGATCATCAACGCCTTCTTTCCTTTCCCGCAACACTGCTCCAAATATTCCGTATGTCCGGGGAAATGGAACATCTCATTCTGTATATTGTGCTTATTAATCGGTGCCGTAACCAAGACATCAATCTCACCTCTCTGCAAATCAGCCATTGCCGCTTCCAAAGCCTTATAAGCTGCTTGACCAGCAACAGCCGTAGATTGGGTCAATTCCACTTTGATATCATCCTCTACACAATTAATCAAGTTTACGCGATTCAAACCAGCATCAGCTGCTTGCGAAATCACATTGATATTGACAGGAGGCAAATCCATCGTTTTCCGGTGGTAAGCCGCCACTTTGGATGAGCCATAAATAATCGGCACACACAATTCCGTCATCCGCAAATCTTGAAAGGTCTTCAAGATTACCTCATAACCGATACCATTTATATCACCATGGGTTATACCCACTTTTATCATTCTTTCTTCCATATATCTTTTTATTCTAAAACAGGCATTAATGAAGCTTCGGCCGGTTCGTCAAACTCGCCCGGCAGACGCAAAGTGAAAAGAGATGCTTCCATTCTTCGGATATAATTCCGTTTGCTTGTTTCTGGAGCATAAACAAAAGCTTCCGCCACGACAACACGGTTATTTGCTTCATCCAAGCGGATGTGGCTAACAAACGGGCCACCCATCATGTCTCCTTGCATTTTCCATAAGCCTCTCATCACGCCACAATATTTATCATGCAATGTGATGGCTGAATAGCCAACGCCAAAACGGGTTTCTGTTGCCATATAAGACCCTTGGGAATGCACCTGATAGCAGATTCTCTTTCATAACGGAATCTCTTTTTGCCAACAAATACTCCGCAGTAAACGTATTTTCATCTTCATACGGGAAAGTATATACCACGACATCCATTCTTCCGGTTGTTGCATTGTTCGTTGCCCAGAAGAAATCAGTCGTATCCTTATAGAAATCAAATTTCTCCGGCACTTTCAACGCTATATCATATTTCTCTTTCAACACATTGTAAACTGTGGAACTATAGTTTTTCTCAACTAAAGTAATAGCTCTGTTTATTTCCACATTGGTAAAGAAATCGCTGAGCAGACGAGGCTTTTCTGCTAAATAGTTGACAACTGCCGTCGTATCGGGCGCTTTCAAAATAGCAACTATCTGACCAGATGCCCATCTGTCCTTCTCATATTTTAAAGTGACTTTGGTATATGCGGAAGGATTGATTTCCACCATCACGATATTACGGACATATTTCATAAAGGAATTGAAACCGTCCGGGGCAGTATAAGAAATATCCAGACTTGCTTCTTCTTGCGGAAGATATTGTATCGGAGCCCTCAAATCTGCCTGAATAGCTTCTCCTACTGAGCCTTCCCAATAATTTCTCTCCATGACGAGCATCACATCGTATGTCATGCCTGTAGCTTTCGTTATAACTGGGTTTGAATTACATCCTGCTAAGCAAAATGCAATCACAAGGAACAAACCAAACATTACCTTTTTCATACCTTCTGTTTTTAAACTGTTATAATGCACATTTATTCTTTTCTATTGACTTATCCTTCTTGCTGGTTGATAACATTCCGCAAGCGGCAAAGATATCTTCCCCTCGTGAAGCCCGGATTGTACATGTAACCCCACGATTATTCAATATATCCCTGAAGGCTTCCATGCGGCTCAAATCCGAAGTCTGGAGAGGAACGTTAGGAATTGCATGGAAACGTATCAAATTCACCCGGCAAGGGATATCTTTCAACAATCCAGCCAATGCTTTGGCATGTTGCAAACTATCATTCAAATCCTTGAACACGATATATTCAAACGACACTCTCCGCTGGTGGGTAAAGTCATATTGGCGAATCAAATCAAGCACCTCTTTTATAGGGAATGCTTTCTCCACAGGCATCAAGCTCAAGCGTTCTGCCGGATAAGGCGAATGCAGGCTGACAGCCAAATGGCAGTCGCTTTCATCCAAAAAGCGTTTCAATCCTTTGGCTCCGATTGTTGATACGGTTATTCGTTTCGGGCTCCAAGCATATCCATAAGGTGCAGTCAAGATTTCTAACACCTTGAACAATTCATCTACATTGTCCAAAGGTTCACCCATTCCCATAAAGACCAAATTCGTCAGCTCTTCATTTTCCGGCAAAGCTTGAATCTGATTCAATATCTCATTTGCAGAAAGGTTTTTGGAAAATCCTTGCTTGCCCGTCATACAGAAAAGGCAGTTCATTTTGCAGCCCACTTGTGATGACACACACAATGTTGCCCGGTCTTCCGTCGGAATATATACCGATTCTACAAAATTGCCCGGACCTGCCGCATAAAGATATTTGATGGTTCCATCCACCGATTTATGGAAATCCATAGGAGCATATTGGCCGATTTCATATTTTTCTGCCAATAAACCTCTCTTAGCAGCTGCGATGTTGGTCATATCCTGGATATCCGTTACCTTTTTCTTGTACAACCAATCAGCCATCTGCTTTGCTGCATAACCTGGCAGCCCCACTTCTGCAGCTACCTCTTTCAGCTCTTCTAATGTCTTTCCTAATAAGCGTTCTTTCTCACTCATTTTTATTCAATATATGGAGTGTAAAAGTAAATAAAATATTATAGTTAAGCAATACTATTCCATCATTTATCACCTTTATTCTCCCTCAGTCAACAAATGGCAGCATCCAAAGGAAGAATAGAAACCGGTCTTCTCATAAAGGCAGTAACTATTTTCCCAAACAGTTACTACCAACTTAACCACTTGTTTAACCACTTAAAAACGAAACAAGAAAACCACCTATATTAATAAAAAAACCGGATTATATTTCCCAACAGCTTGAATCTATTGAAAAAAACAATCCGGTTTTTCCCTTATGTATTAACGTCTATCTTTGCTACGTTTTATACAATACCTTGTGCAATCATTGCACGAGCTACTTTCATGAATCCGGCGATATTAGCACCCTTAACGTAGTTTATATAACCTTCTTCCTTACCATGAGCTACGCACTGTCCGTGGATATCGCTCATAATCTGATGCAAACGCTGGTCAACTTCTTCTGCTGTCCAAGAAATATGCATTGCATTCTGAGTCATTTCCAAACCAGATGTAGCAACACCACCTGCGTTAACAGCCTTACCCGGAGCAAACAACTGACGGTTATGAACGAACAAGTCAACTGCTTCAGCTGTACAACCCATGTTAGATACTTCAGCCACACAAACAGTCTTGTTATCAATCAACATCTGAGCATCATTTGCATTCAATTCGTTCTGAGTAGCGCAAGGCAAAGCGATATCTACCTTCTGCTCCCAAGGTTTCTTTCCTGCGAAGAATGTAGCTCCAGGGAATTTTTCTGCATAAGGAGCAACAACATCATTACCAGAAGAGCGAAGCTCAAGCATATAATTAATCTTTTCTCCTGAAATTCCGTCCGGGTCATAAATATATCCATCAGGACCAGAGATTGTAACAACCTTAGCACCTAATTCAGTAGCTTTTGTAGCTGCACCCCAAGCAACGTTACCGAAACCAGAAATAGCAACAGTCTTGCCCTTGATGTCAATACCGTGCTCATCTAACATTTGATGAACGAAGTACAGAGCACCGAAACCTGTAGCTTCAGGACGAAGGATAGAACCACCAAATTCCATACCTTTACCTGTAAATGTACCAGTATTTTCGCGAGCTAATTTTTTGTACATTCCATACATATAACCGATTTCACGGCCACCAGCGCCTATATCACCAGCAGGAACGTCAGTATCAGGAACCTATATTTTCTCCAAAGTTCCATGATGAAAGCCTGGCAGAAGCGCATGATTTCAGCATCAGATTTACCTCTTGGTGCGAAGTCAGAACCACCCTTACCACCGCCCATTGGCAATGTAGTCAATGCATTCTTGAATGTTTGTTCAAAGCCTAAGAATTTCAAAATAGACAAGTTTACAGATGGATGGAAACGAACACCACCTTTATACGGGCCTATCGCATTATTAAATTGTACACGATATCCTAAATTAACCTGTACATCACCTTTATCGTCTACCCAAGAAACTCTAAATGTAAAGATACGGTCAGGCTCAACCAAACGTTCTATGATTTTTGCCTTTTCAAATTCAGGATGCTGGTTATACACGTCTTCTATTGACAAAAGAACTTCCTTAACTGCTTGTAAGTATTCTTTTTTCACCAGGATGTTTAGCTTCTAATGCCGCTAATATAACTTCTGTTTTCATGCTATACAATTGTTTAAGTCTAACATTATGACACAAAGGTATGGATTCATTTCTGCACAGCCAAACTTTTCGTCTTACATTTTGATAAAAAAGTATATGTTTAAAAACATAATTCAGCAATAGGGATGTCTTTATGTATGGCTTTTACCAAAATTTGTTTTGTTTAGGATTATATTCAAAGCCTGCCGCTTTCAATTTTCTCTCCAAATCCTCCTTATTGGTATTCAAATCGTCACATAGTTCATCCAAGGAAGAATATTCATCTCTTAATTTCGTATTGATGAAGCTGAAAAGCATCATCGGATCTTTTGGTAATTCCATTGATTTTTGTTTTATCGTTTTCGGGTGCAAAGATAAAGCAAATACTGAATAAAAAGAAAGAAGGAGCTGTGTCAAAATGAAAGTTTTGATGTAGCCCCCCCCTAAGGTGTGTCAGAATTAGCAAAATGCAAGGAACTGAGGATGAGACCGACAGGGGTTTACTGATGTAAATGACTGAGGTCGAATTCCGAAAGTAACGCAGCAGTTTGCAATTATGACACACCGCCTTCAGAATAATCTATTTTACTTGCGAGCCGTTTTTCTTCGGTTCATTTCCGCCTGGAGCATTCGCAGCTCACGACCGGTCTGACCTGCCACTGAAGTGTTTTCTTCAGCACGACGAATCAAATAAGGCAGCACCTCCCTAACAGGAGCATAAGGCACATACTTTGTAACGTTATAGCCTTCATGTGCCAAATTGAACGAAATGTTATCACTCATGCCCAACAGCTGAGCAAAGAAAATACGTTTGTCATTACGTGCCAAACCTTTTTCATCCATCAATTTCGCCAACTTCATGTTACTCTCTTCGTTGTGTGTACCCATGAACATTTCGAAGTTATCTATATGGTCAACTACAAATTTCACACCAGCATCGTAGTTAGCATCTGTTGCTGCTTTGTCTTTGCAAATAGGATCAGGATATCCCAATTGGGCTGCTCTTGCTCTTTCCTCTTCCATATAGGCACCTCTTACGAACTTAATGCCCGGAACATAGTTATTAGCCAAAGCATCTTCATATATTTTCTGCAAATAAGGCATTCTGTCATGGCGATACATTTGCAAAGTTGCAAATACAATGGCGCGTTTCTTGTTGAATTTCCTCATCGCTTCATCGGTCAAATCGTCAATGGCGTCTTGGAAACAATAGTCTTCCGCATCCACCAATATACGAACGTCATTCTTATAGGCTCTTTCGCACAAAGCCATGAAACGTTCTTTAAACTCGCGGAAAGCTTTCACTTCTTCGATTGTCAACTCACTTTGGTGTTCGGAAGCCTTTGCCAACAACTCATCAGTCGTTATTGTAGAGGGTTTGAATACGGCATAAGCCAAATTCTTGTTTTCTTTGGCGTAGTCGATAGAACGAATCGTCTCATCAAAGGTAGCTTTTATACCTTGTTCCGTCTGCTCTCCTTCCGCTGAATAATCAAGCGTGGACATCACATTGAAATCTTTCAAGTGATTAATTGCTTTTTCGCAGTCACGCAACGTTTCACCCCCGACAAACTGTTTGTACAATGTCGGTTTTACTGCCCAAGCCAAAGGAAAGTGTATCTTAATAGCAACATTAGAACCCCATTTGGCCATTTTCACCAACGTCGGATATTTAATTGTGTTAAACAACAAATATGCATTCTTCAATTCTCCGTCCGACTTTGCAGAGAATGCTATTTCGGTATTATTAAAATCAAGCATAATTAAAAAGGTTTATAAGGCCAACGAACAATCAATAATGGCGGTGTGTCATAATTGCAAACAGCCTTGCTGCTTTCGGAATTCGACCTTAGTCATTTACATCAGCAAACGTCTATCCATCTCATCCTCTGCGTTTAAGATTTTGCTAATTCAGATACACCTAAAGGGTTGCATCAAAACTTTCATTTTGACACAACCCTTCTATCATATAATTATTATTTTTCTCCTAAGAAAGGATAGCCATAAGAAGTCGGAGGAACCAATGCCTCTTTGATACAACGAGGATTTGTCCAACGAATCAAATTCAATGGGCCACCTGCCTTATCATTTGTACCAGAAGCACGAGAACCGCCAAACGGCTGCTGAGCAATAACTGCTCCTGTCGGCTTATCATTGATATAGAAGTTTCCAGCAGCATAACGCAATTTGTTGAATGCTTTATCCACTGCATATCTATCATAAGCAAAAATAGAACCTGTCAAACCATAAGGAGATGTGCTATCACACAATTCCAATGTCTCTTCAAAATCTTTATCCTCATAAACATATATTGTAATGACAGGGCCAAAGATTTCTTCCACCATGCTCTTGAACTTCGGATTAGTGGTTTGGATGACAGTCGGCTCTACGAAATAACCCACTGACTTATCGCCATGACCTCCAAAGATGACTTCAGCATCCGGAGATTGTTTTGCATATTCGATATAGCTCATGATATTATCAAATGAAGCCTCATCGATAACAGCGTTGATAAAGTTTGTAAAGTCACGAACGTCACCCATCTTGATTTCTTTCAACATGTCGCCTACATATTCTTTTACCTTTGGCCACAAAGAAGAAGGGATATATGCACGAGAACCTGCAGAACATTTCTGTCCTTGGTATTCGAATGCACCACGTACGATGGCAGTTGCGATATCCAAAGCATCAGCTGAAGAGTGAGCAAAGATGAAGTTCTTTCCACCTGTTTCACCCACCATCTTTGGATAGGATTTATAACGTCCAAGGTTTTCACCTATTTGACGCCACAATGTATTGAATGTTTCAGTTGACCCAGTGAAGTGGAAGCCTGCAAAATCAGGGCTTGCTGTAATCACTTTGCCAATTACGCTGCCTTTACCTGGGATAAAGTTAACAACACCGTCTGGCAAACCAGCTTCCTTAAACACTTTCATCAAGAAGTAGTTTGAATAGATAGCTGTTGTTGAAGGTTTCCAAACTGCGACATTACCCATCATGGCAGGAGCCATGTTCAAATTTGAAGCAATTGAAGTGAAGTTAAACGGAGTCAGTGAGAATACAAATCCTTCCAAAGCACGGTATTCCATTCGGTTCAAAATACCTTTCTCTGAATAAGGTTGATCAGCATAAACCTGACCTGCATAGAAAGTACTGAAACGTAAAAAGTCAATCAATTCACAAGGAGCATCAATTTCTGCCTGAATGGATTCTTACTCTGTCCTAACATGACAGAAGCATTCAACATATAACGGTACTTTGTAGCAAACAGTTCTGCAACACGCATCATTAAAGATGCACGTTCTACCCAAGGCAACTCAGACCATTCCTTATGAGCTTTCATTGCTGCATCAATGGCCATTTGTACCTCTTTCTCACCTGCTTTGTGATAAGTTGCCAACACATGATGATGGTCATGCGGCATAACTACATTTCCTGTATCACCGGTATAAATTTCTTTACCACCGATAATCAATGGGATTTCCCATTTTTCTGTTTCCAACTGAGCCAAAGCACTCTTAAGGGCTGCTTTTTCGCTCGATTCTGGCGCATAAGCCTTAACCGGTTCGTTTTCCGGTTTTGCGAATCTAAATATCGCGTTATCCATACGGTATTACTTTTTTATTAGAAGGTTCTAACATTATGCTGTAAATGTAATAATATTTTTAATAAGTTCATACTATTCCGTGGTTTTTTTCCTCAATTAATAGTTTTTACACATTCATTTAACATTAAAACAATCAATGCACCGCCAATTATTCATTTAAACCCATTCCAACCAAAGGTTACGACCTCTTTTCAAAAAGCATACTACCTTTTTCTAAAAAGCATACTACCTTTTTGAAAAAAGGTAGGCTCGGATAATTTCAGCTGCTATTAATTCGGTACTTAAACACCGTTTAAACGCTGTTTAAACAGCACGCTTTTCCTTATGGTTTTACCTTGCGGAAAGGATAAATGTATTCAATCAAACTAAACCAATTTCTGTCCTGCTTTCAGATGCAGCATTTCTTTCGGTACAGATTCCCGGATATGCTCTATCAGTAATTTGGATAATGCGAAACGCACAAAGTCTTTTCTTGTCACAAAATATATTTCCCGCGTAGGGCGAGGAATGGCAAATGTCCGCACCAGGTCTTTTTGCTCGGGGCATAATTGCAATGTTGCCAACTCCGGGATGAAAGTCATCCCGTAACCGCTCTCAACCATGTGCATAAAGGTTTCCAAACTACCTAAGTGGTAAGCGGCTTGGTGAAGTTTCACTTGCTCACGTTGACAAAAACGCATCAATTGGTCACGGAAACAGTGCCCCTCGTCGAGCAACCAAAGACGCTCGTCACTAATATCCGCCGTGCGAATCAAGTTTTTCCGATAAACAGCCTCCTTTTTAGAGACATAACAGAAGAATTCTTCATAAAAGAGCAGAGTCCCTTCCAAGTTGGATTCCAATGGTTCATTGGCGATAATGGCAGCATCAATCTCACCATTCTGCAATGCAGCCAAAGTTGGAGCTGTCTGCATCTCTTGAATACGTATATCCAACTCTTTATGTTGCTCAGCCAAATGTTGTAAAAAGCGAGGCAACAAATAGGGAGCAATGGTCGGCAACACTGCCAATCGGAAAGCACCTTTAAGCGATTGTTCCTCTTCCTTCACTATATCTTTTATCAAAGCGGCTTGATGCAACACGGAACGAGCTTGGGCAATCACCTTCACGCCGGCAGCAGTCGGTTTTACCGGTTGGACGGAGCGGTCAAATAATTTGATGCCCAATTCATCCTCCAACTTTTGTATCATCATGCTTAAAGTTGGTTGCGTGACCCGGCAAAACTCCGCCGCCTTGGCAAAATGACGACATTGGTCTACCGCCAATATATATTCCAATTGTTGAATAGTCATATTCCTATATACCTTATATTATATAATACACATATATAATAACAATCGTTTCTGCCCGATTGTTCATTAATGAAATATCGCCATTCCCAACATCAATCAACGTTCGGAATGACGATATCACCGCCTCTTTAGTCTAATTATTTACTAAGCGAATATTTGGATTATTCTCCTTTTTCTTCTTCAGTTTCACCTTCTGCCGGAGCCTCTTTCACTTCCACCGGAGTAAAGTCTGTAATGCCAGCTTCCACCAAGATATTGTACCATCCAATCAATTTCTTGATATCACTCGGATAAACTCGTTCACGGTCATATTCAGGCAATACCTCTGCTAAATAAGCACGCAATTCATCCGGTTTCGCAGATGTAGAAATAGAAGCCTTCTCGCCATTCTCTTTATTCTTGATACTTGTCAAAACTTCATGAAGAGGAACCTCTGCCCCAACTGTATAAATGGCGATATCACCTAAAGATATTACTTTGTCTTTTGCATAAGCAGGAACCTTCTTCCCGTCCTCCAATGATTCAACAATCAGCATGTTTTTACCGTGAGAAACCAATTTAAAAAGCCCTCTACGTCCTGAAATCGACAGAATTGTCTTCAACATAATCGTATACTATTTTCTTTATTGAATTAATCTATTTTGTTTGTTTATATCTGCAAAGATAACAAACTACCCGATATTTTGAGCTATTTGCGCCAAAAACTTTTCCACCTGAGGTATCAAAGGCTGCACTCCATCATTAAATATGGTGAAATCCGCCAACTTGCTTTTCTCTTCATCCGGCATTTGACTCTTGATTCGGTTTTCCACCGCATCCTTTGATGCACGGTCTCGGCTCAAAACCCTTTCAATCCTGATTTCCAAAGGAGCATACACCATCAAAGAGACATCGGTCAACTTATCGAATCCGGATTCATATAAAATAGCAGACTCAATGGCGCAAAAGGTGTTGTTTTGCCTGCTATCACACCATTGTTTAAAATCATCAGCCACGACCGGATGGATAATACTATTCACCTTTTTCAAAAGTAAATCGTCTTTAAATATGAGAGAAGCAAGCATCGGTTTGTTCAATCCTTGATCTGTATAGATAGAATCTCCAAACAGGGCTATCAAAGCCTCCCTTATGACAGGACTCTCACGGGTCAATTTCTTACTCTCGTCATCCGTTATATAAACCGGAATTCCATATAATGACAACAATTGGGTGACAACCGACTTTCCGCTTCCGATTCCACCTGTTATACCAATCCTTTTCATTTGCCGTTTCCCTTCACTTCTAATAAGAACTCTATTTTCCCCGGAGTGATGTTATAGCTTTTCACCCATTCTGGCTTAGCGGACAAATCCACATTCAATGTGCCGGACACATTCTCCTCCAACATTTTAAAAGAAAGATCAACTGAAAGCCGTTCTTCCGTCAACTCTTTAAACTTGGATATCGGGATATTGCAAGACACCTTGACACTCTGCGGGAAAGTACGGATAGTGTAAATATCCGGCACATCCGTTATATGCACAGGAATTTCAAGGGTCTTCTCTGTATATTCTTCTACAGGAATGATGACGGATACGCTTTCGGTATGTGTAGTCACGCCAGAATGGCTCTCAATAAAACATCCTTCGTTATTGTCTTTTTCACCTTATCCACTTCGACATAAACCGTTTTCACACAATCAATCGTATCCAACATTTGTTGGCTTCCGTAGATTGTCACCATGGCTGGTGTCATCGTGATTTCTCCTGAGACCAAGAATCCGCTTGGAGTTTGGATATTCCCGTCAAACACGACTGGGACTTCTTTGCTTTTGCGCATGGCATATTTCACAGTCAAACGCTGCGGGTGAATGCTGTACAATTTTGTCGATGCCAATAGCAGTTTTTGGACTTCCGTTTGCAAATACTGCTGCCCAATGACATACTCACTTTTGTCGGTCGATAGCTTGCTCAAATCGATATTGACCGAACGCAACCGTTTATCCACGCTATAGTTCAACAGCGCACTACCCTTGTCCCTTACATGTACATTAAGAGCTTTCGGGAGATCTGATTCAAAAGTTAAATATGCCGGGACATTAACGTATCTGATAGGAATAGACAAATCCGTTTCATACTCACTCTGCAGGCTTTGCAAAGTCCAAAAGCCTAAAGAAAGCAGGACAAAACAGGAAAAAATTAAAGCTTCTTTCCATCGTTGGCGATGCAAAAAAGCTTTAATATCTATTGTTGCAGACTTGAATGCCTCCGACAGTTGATCCAGTCGTGACATACCTTCTATGTGTTTATCTTAATTACTTTTGTTTTGCATCTTCAGATGAAGCAAATACAGAGGTCTTATCGATTTGGATATTGACGCCATTGGCAATTTCAATCATCATGTAAACATCGCCAATCTCTTTTATCTTACCATAAATACCACCTGCAGTGATTACTTTGTCTCCAACTTTCAAAGCTTCTCTTGCTTTCTGAATCTCTTTCTGTCTCTTTTGCTGGGGACGGATCATGAAAAAATAGAAAATAGCAACAATGACAACCATCATAAGGATTCCTGACCATTGAGATTGTCCAGCTGCATCTAACATAATACTTAAGTTCATCTTTATATTTTTATTAGTTACACGTTATTAAGCGGGCAACAATGTTCCGATTCCATCTGTCGCCCTACGCCTACAAATGTAAGGATAATATTTAATCTTTCAGCAAAAGCTTTTGACTTTTTAATTCATTGACAATTGAATCTAATATTCCATTAATGAAATGGCCGCTCTTCGGTGTGCTATAATACTTAGCCATGTCTATGTATTCGTTCAATGTGACACTTACCGGTATTGTCGGGAAGCTCATAATCTCAGCCACTGCAATCTGCATAATCAACATATCCATATTGGCAATACGCTCGGTTTCCCAATTCGTCAAATGCTTATTGATGGTTTCACGATATTCTTTGCCTTTCAAAATTGCCTGGTGGAACAATTTCGTCGCAAACATCTTGTCTTCTCTATCCTTGAACATCGGGAGCAGAGGCTGCTTGCTACCTGCCTTTTCCTCGAACTGGCGAATCGTCTTCAAAGCAAATGTCTCCACAATTGCTATATCATCGTTCCAATAGATACTTTTATCCTGCAAATACTCTTCCACATCTTCGCTTCCACATACGATTCTCTTGAACACCATGCGCCAAAACTCTTTGTCAGTCTCATAAGAATCGTTCGGATTGTTCAAGTATTCCGCATAGAGCTCTGAATTCAAAATTGCGTCCAACAAATCCTTGACGAAATCTTCATCATTAGCCCATGTGATGGATTGTTCGGACAAGTATTTTTGGAAAGCTTCGTTATGCTCCAATTGTGCAGCAAAACGATTGTCTACCAAACGGGTGTTTGGATTCAAATCCTCTTCTGTCGGCATAAATTTGTGCCTGCGAACATCTAAGTTTCTTTTGTGTAAGTTGGTAACATCTACAATGAGCAGTAATAAATAGTAATAAAGGTCATACGATTTTTGGAGGCTGAACAATAATTCATTCTCGGCTGTCTTTAAGTCGCCATTTCCGTTCTGATAGTAAGAGTAAACTATCTGTAGTACTTTAATACGGATTAAAATTCTGTTGATCATCGTTTGAAAGAACTTCTTTTGTTATTTTATTTAGACTGCAAAATTAGTCGTTTTTTCTTTAACGGAAGTTTTTTATCCTGCATTTATTTCCCATTTTGAATTTCTTACCATTTATTTTTATTTTATAAATAATTATAGGGTAAAAAAGTATGAATATGAGAAAAAATAATTATAAGTTTACACCGTTTATACATCTTGTGGCGTTTTTTGATTATTCATGTTTCTCTAAAACAAAACGAACGTCACCCGGATAAGGTGTATTCAGATAAGTTATTTTTAGGGATGGTTCAAAAACAGTAGCTCATGGAAGAGTCAAAGAAAAATAATAATTTTGATATTGGTGGTGATAAGGAAATACTTTATTCAAAAACCATCAAAGCAGGTAAACGAATTTATTACATAGATGTAAAAAAAAGTTCAAAAGATGATTTGTTTATCGCTATTACAGAGAGCAAACGTGTTCAGGGGAAAAGCAACTCAGATATTTCTTTCGAGAAGCATAAAATATTCCTTTACAAGGAGGATTTCGACCGGTTTGTAAATGTACTGAAACAGGTTATGGACTATGCCAACGAATACCAGCCGAATCGGGCACAACAAGCAAACAAGGTTGTGGAAAAGCCCAATGATATCGACGACCGGTTATCTATTTCAATTGATGACTTCGATTTGGAATCCGGGGACAAACCTTCAGAATAATCCATTGCGGTTAACTCCTCATTGGTTACTATGAAATACAAAAACGGACGCACCCAATATTGAAAAAGGGCGCGCCCGTTTTTATTTTATGGCAAAAGTTATTCTTATTCGATGATAGTTACCCAACCATAGTTATCCGGTTCATCACCATACTGGATAGCGCGCAATTTGTTATATAACTTTTCACAAACTGGACCCGGCTTCCCATCTTTCAGAATCACATATTTCTTGTTTTCATCCAAGTCGTCAATCTCTGAAATCGGGGCAATCACCGCTGCTGTACCACATTCTGCAGCTTCATCAAATGTAGCAATCTCTTCGTACGGAACAGGACGGCATTCTACTGTCAAACCCATATCGGCAGCCAACTGCTGCAGGCTCTTATTGGTAATTGATGGCAGGATAGAATGAGACTTCGGAGTGATGTAGCTGTTTCCTCTCACCGCAAAGAAGTTTGCCGGTCCGCATTCATCCAAGTATTTCTTTTCTTTCGGATCCAAATAAAGGACTGCAGCGTAACCTTTCTCATGTGCTAACTCTCCAGCGACCAAACTTGCCGCATAATTACCTCCCACTTTTATCGTACCTGTTCCAAATGGAGCCGCACGGTCGTAATTACGCATGATACAAACTTTTGATGGTTGGAAACCTCCCTTGAAGTAAGGACCTACCGGAGTTACAAATACAACAAACATGTATTCAGGTGCAGGTTTCACACCGACTTGCTCTCCCAAACCCAACATCAATGGACGGATATACAAAGCTGCTCCACTTTCGTAAGGAGGAACAAAACGTTCATTCAACTTAACAACTTTACGGATGGCTTCTTCGAATTTCTCCAATGGCAACTCTGCCATTTTAATACCTCTACTGGATGCTTGCATACGTTTGCCATTTTCATCCATACGGAAAACACGGATTTTGCTGTCTTTTCCTCTGAAAGCCTTCAATCCCTCAAATGATTCTTGTCCATAATGAAGGCAAGTGGCAGCCATGTGAATGTTCAATATTTCAGAAGAACAAACTTCCAATTCTCCCCACTTTCCATTGCGGTAATAACAACGGACATTATAGTCAGTTTTGAGGTATCCAAAACCAAGCTCAGACCAATTTAAATTTCCCATATTGTTTCCTCCAATTATTTTTTAATGCAAATATAAAACAAAATGCAATATATAATAACTCTATTTCTTACATTTTCTAAGACTGATTCCCAAATGTACAAAACTTATTATAAACAAGCTATAAATAGATGAACTATTTCTCCTTTTAAACTGAAAACATTCATCGCCTCCGCAATATAGTTGTTATGAAACACGAAACTTATTCATTGTACAGACCATTCTTATTAATTACAGATTTAAACAAAAGCTTTCACTTTCTTCACTAAATGTATATAAAATCATCCTTCCTCTTTTCTTTTAGCATAATATAATAGGAAGAGTATTTGACTATCCGATGATAAATTTTTATTTTTGCATCAAAAATAATAACAAATGAACGTAATTGACTTAATTAACAATAGCAAAGTACAGCTTTTTCTTTTGAGATTCTGCCTCCACTGAAAGGAAACAGCATCCAAAAGGTTTATAATGTCATTGACAAACTTCGTGAATTTGATCCGAAATACATTAATATCACGTCTCATCACAGTGAAAACATTTATAAGGCACAACCGGACGGAAGCCTCCGCAAAGTAAATGTCCGCAAACGTCCGGGATCCGTTGCAATTGCTTCTGCCATCCAAAACAAATATGGCATTCCGGCTGTACCTCATATCATTTGTAAAGGTTTTACCAAGGATGAAACGGAATATGCTCTTATCGACTTGAATTTCTTGGGTGTGAACAACGTTTTGCTGCTTCGCGGAGATGTAAAGACATTAGAGCCTGTGCAAGATCCGGAAAATTACCATGAACATGCTACGGATCTCCAGCAACAGGTCAATCTATTCAATAAAGGCGTTGCGCTGGACGGTTCACATATTGATGGAATTGAAACTCCATTCTCATACGGCATGGCTTGCTATCCGGAAAAGCATGAAGAAGCGCCGAACATGGAGTCAGATATCTATTATGCTAAGGAGAAGGTGAAGAATGGAGCCAGCTATTTGGTGACTCAAATGTTCTTTGACAACAGTAAATATTTCGCTTTTGTAGAGCGTTGCAGGAAAGAGGGTATTGAAGTTCCAATCATTCCAGGAATCAAACCGATTGTTTTCAAGAATCAACTAACAGCCTTGCCTAAGATTTTCCGTTCGGACATTCCGGAGCCATTCGCAGCCGAATTGCGCAAATGCAAGAGCGACGAAGATGCAATGGAGGTCGGAATCGAATGGTGTATCGGACAATGCAAAGAGTTAATTGCCCACGGCGTACCAAGTTTGCATTTCTACACATTATTGGCTTCCGAAAGCGTCAGACGTATTGCCAAAGAGATTTACTAAACATTATAATAACCCAATATCATGAAGAGAATATGGATTGCAACCCTTTGTCTATTCGGAGCTCTGCAGTTATCTGCTCAAGAGCCACTCAAAGACTGGGCTAATTTCGGGAAATACGAACAAGAGAATGCAGCAATTAAGCAACCGGTCAAAGTCGTTTTCATGGGTAATTCCATCACGGAAGGTTGGCGAGCAACAGACCCGGACTTTTTCACAAAGAACAATTATGCGGGAAGAGGCATTAGCGGACAAGTTTCTGCTCAAATGCTGATGCGTTTCCGTCCGGATGTGATTGACTTGGAACCTCAGGCTGTTGTTATTTTGGCAGGGACAAATGACTTGGCGCATAATGACTATGCCGTTTCTCCAGAAAAGACATTTGGCAACATTGTGTCGATGATTCAGTTGGCAGAAGCTAACCGAATCAAGGTAATCCTCTGCTCCACCATGCCGGCATACCAGTTTGGTTGGCGTAAGGAATTAAGACCGGCTGAAGAAATCAAAGCTCTTAATTCCAAATTAAAAGCGTATGCGCATGAACATAATATCACATACGTCGATTATCATGCAGCAATGCAAGACGAACGTGGCGGACTACCGGAAAAGTATTCCAAAGATGGAGTCCATCCGACATTGGAAGGATACAAAGTAATGGAAAAATTGGTCCAAGAAGCTATCCATAAAGTATTGAGCGAATAACCATAATTCTTTTCGCAATAGACAGATAGGAACATAAAAAAGGCGGTGTGTCAAATGATTGTTAAGACACACCGCCTTTTTATTTCATACGATTCCGACAGGGCTATGAAGTGCAAGTTTCGGATAAAACCAGTCCGTTAGCCAAGCAGATATTGCTCCTTTTACTCCTCGTCTTCTTCCCTCATGTTGTGGAAAACATTCTGAACGTCATCGTCCTCTTCCAACTTTTCAATCAATTTCTCGATTGTTTCGCGTTGTTCAGGCGTTACGTCCTTCAAGTCGTTCGGAATGCGGACAAACTCACTACTTGTGATTTCGTATCCGTTCTCTTCCAAATACTTCTGGACAGATGAATTCTGGGCGAAGTCACCATAGATTATAACTTCGTTGCTCTCATCATCTACGTCCAATTCATCAACACCAAAGTCAATCAATTCCAGTTCCAAATCATCCAAAGAAACATTTTCCGGTTTCACGATATGGAACACGCACTTGTGGGAGAACAAAAATTCCAAACTTCCAGTTGTTCCCAAAGAACCACCACACTTATTGAAATAGCTACGCACATTTGCTACTGTACGAGTTGTGTTATCAGTCGCAGTTTCAACGAAGATAGCAATACCATGAGGGCCATAACCTTCATAGTTCATTTCTTTATAATCCGTGAAATCCTTAGAAACAGCACGTTTGATAGCTCTTTCTACATTTTCCTTCGGCATGTTCTCCTTCTTTGCAGTCTGCATCAAGACACGCAAGCGAGGGTTGTTTTCAGGATCCGAAGGCCAGCCTGCTTTGCGCAGATAGTGATTTCCTTACCTAATTTGGTAAAAACACGGGCCATGTTGCCCCAACGCTTAAACTTTCTTGCTTTACGAAACTCAAACGCTCTTCCCATACTTTATCTTGTTATTATATGTTTTATATTATGTCTATGTTCTTAACGGAGTTGTGCTCCCAGTTTCTGTTCCAGGTTCGTCTGGATTTTCTTCATGATTGCATCAATTTGCTTATCGTTCAAAGTCTTTGTTTCATCCTCCAAGAAGAAACTTACCGCATACGATTTCTTGCCAGCAGGAAGATTCTTGCCTTCATACACATCAAACAGGACAACATCTTTCAACAACTTGCGTTCACTTTCCGATGCAATCTTTTGGATTTCCGCAAACTTGACACTCTTATCAATCAACAAAGCCAAGTCTCGCTTAACAGCCGGGAACTTAGACAAGTCTGTATAAGTGACTTTGTTTTTCTTTGTCTCTTTCATCAAAGCATTCCAGGATAATTCAGCATAATAGACTTCCGTATCAATGTCCATTGCTTTACGGATCTTATGGTTCACAATACCCAACGTTCCCAATTGTTTACCTGAATGAGTCGTGATGCTCAATCCTGCATCGTAGATGTCATCAGACAATTGTCCAAATATAACCCTCTTCAAGTTCAATCCCAAACGCACGAGGATATTTTCAACGTAAGCTTTCAATTCATATACAGAACTCTTTTCATCCGGATGTGCCCAGTTGTTTTCCACATGGTTTCCACAAAGCCACAAGCTTAAACGATAGTCTTCGCTAAATTCTGCCAACGGCTCCCCTTCTTTTCTCCGGCTCGCATCAAATTGGTAGCAATTACCAAATTCATAAAAACGGATATTTCCTTTCTTACGCTTGATATTATGTTCTACACTTTCCAATCCACCAAACAGCAATGTCTGACGCATCACGTTCAAATCCGCACTTAACGGATTCATCACTCTTACGCAATGTTCAGCCGGATAAGTTGTCAATGTATCGTAATATGCCGAGCGAGTCAATGAGTTGTTCAATATTTCATTGAAACCACAACCACACAACTGTTCGGAAATCAAGTTCTGCATTTTATAGCTCTTGTCTGTCGGAGTCTCATAGCTTAAGCTGGATTTCACATGATCGCCAAACTCTACATTGTTATATCCATAGATACGTAAAATATCTTCGATTACATCCACGTCACGCTGTACATCAATACGATAAACTGGAACTTCAATATCCAAATCATCTGCTGTTTCTGCAACGATTTTCATTTCCAAGCTTTCCAAGATGCTCTTAACTGTATCAACCGGTATATTCTTACCAATCAATGAGTTAATCTTTTCATACGTGATATGTACTTTATACGGTTCAACCACTTGAGGATAAACATCTTGAATTTCGCCTGTAATGGCTCCACCCGCCAATTCCTTAATCAAAGAAGCGGCATACTTCAATATATAAATGGTAACATTCGGATCCAATCCACGTTCGTAACGGAAAGAAGAGTCGGTATTCAAACCAAAACGGCGAGCTGTCTTTCTAACCCATGTCGGATGGAACGTTGCACATTCCAAGAATACATCCTTCGTCTCCTCTGTCACTCCTGAATCAAGCCCACCGAAGACACCCGCAATACACATCGGTTCTTCAGCATTGCAAATCATCAAGTCACGTGCGGTCAATGTACGTTCCACACCATCCAATGTGACGAATTTGTCCCCTTCGTTTGCAGCCTTGACAACGATTTTATTTCCTTTAACCTTATCAGCATCAAAAGAGTGCAAAGGTTGTCCCATGCCATGCAATACGAAATTAGTCACGTCCACTACATTATTAATTGGACGCAGGCCGATGGTACGCAATTTATTCTGCAACCATTCCGGGCTTTCCTTAACCGTAACGTCTTTGATGCATACGCCAGAATAACGAAGGCAGGCCTCTGTATTTTCCACGACTACTTCAATAGCCGGAGTAGCATCATCAATTTTGAAAGCATCCACGCTCGGACGTTTCAAAGCGAAAGGCTTGCCATTCTGTTTCAAGTAAGCAGCCAAATCACGGGCTACACCAAAATGAGAAGTGGCATCCACACGGTTCGGAGTTATATCGACTTCCAATACATAGTCGCTCTTGATATTATAATAATCCTTTGCAAGAGTTCCTACAACCACATCAGCTGGCAGCACGATGATTCCGGCGTGGTCAATACCAATACCTATTTCATCTTCCGCACAAATCATACCATTTGATTCAACGCCACGTAATTTAGAACGTTTGATGACAAACTCTTTGTCCCCGTCATACAATTTGGTTCCATTAACCGCTACCACCACTTTCTGTCCTGCCGCCACATTCGGAGCACCACAAACAATCTGCAAAGGTTCACCGCTACCTACGTTTACGGTCGTCACATGCAAATGGTCGGAATTCGGATGAGCTTCACAAGTCAATACTTCACCAATAACCAATCCTTCCAAACCACCTTTAATCGTCTGCACCTCTTCTACTCCGCCTGTTTCCAAACCTATAGATGTCAATGCATCCGCTACTTCAGTAGGCTGTAAATCAAAATCGAGATAATCCTTCAGCCAGTTGTAAGATATATTCATCGCTATATATGTTTTCTTTTAACTCTACATTCAGAACAGGTAATCGCATGAGTATCCACACAAACACCCAATATCTTAAAGATTTGCAAAAATAGAAATAATAATTGAGAGTGTAAAGATATTTCCTGTATTTGTTGTCTGAAATAAAAAGGCTTGCCCGACCACCGAAGGCAGCCGAGCAAGCTCTATTCATTTATGAAGAATGCTCTTCAGATTATTCACCCAAAAGGATATCCATAATCTGGCAAGCAGCCTTAGTTACAGAAGTACCAGGACCGAAGATTGCGGCAACACCTGCTTTATACAGGAAGTCGTAATCCTGAGCCGGGATAACACCACCAGCGATAACGATGATATCCGGGCGACCCAACTTCTTCAATTCTTCGATAACCTGCGGAACCAAAGTCTTGTGGCCAGCAGCCAAAGAAGAAACACCCATTACGTGAACGTCGTTTTCTACAGCCTGACGAGCAGCTTCTGCCGGAGTCTGGAACAACGGTCCCATATCAACGTCAAAACCACAGTCTGCATAACCTGTAGCAACAACCTTTGCACCACGGTCGTGACCGTCCTGACCCATCTTAGCGATCATGATACGAGGCTGACGACCTTCTTTCTTAGCAAACTCGGCAGTCAATTCACATGCACGTTCGAAGTCTGCATCTTTCTTAGTTTCTGATGAGTACACGCCTGAAATAGTTCTAATAATTGCTTTATAACGACCAACAATTTTCTCGCAAGCATCTGAGATTTCACCCAATGAAGCACGCAAAGCAGCAGCCTTGACTGCCAATTCCAGCAAGTTGCCTTTCTTTGTACGAACACATTCAGTGATGTCAGCCAAAGCTTTCTGTACGGCAGCCTCATCACGATTAGCACGAAGTTTCTTCAAAAGCTCGATTTGTTCGTTACGAACAGCTGTATTATCGATTTCCAAGATGTCGATAGGATCTTCCTTAGCCAAACGATATTTGTTCACACCTACGATAGTCTGGATACCAGAGTCGATACGAGCCTGAGTACGAGCAGCAGCTTCTTCGATACGCATCTTAGGAAGACCCGTTTCGATAGCCTTAGCCATACCACCCATGCTTTCGATTTCCTGAATCAAAGCCCAACCTTTGTGTACCAATTCGTTTGTCAAAGATTCTACGTAGTAAGAACCGCCCCATGGGTCGATTTGCTTACAAACCTTAGTCTCTTCCTGGATATAAATCTGAGTATTACGAGCGATACGAGCAGAGAAGTCTGTCGGCAATGCGATAGCTTCATCCAATGCGTTTGTATGCAAAGACTGAGTGTGACCCAAAGCAGCAGCCATAGCCTCGATACAAGTACGGCCGACGTTGTTGAACGGATCCTGCTCTGTCAATGACCAACCAGAAGTCTGGCTGTGAGTACGCAATGCCAAAGATTTCGGGTTCTTAGCACCGAAGCTCTTCACAATCTTAGCCCACAACATACGAGCAGCACGCATCTTAGCAATTTCCATGAAGTGGTTCATACCAATTGCCCAGAAGAATGACAAACGAGGAGCGAACGCATCAATATCGATACCTGCGTTAACACCGGCACGAAGATATTCCAAACCGTCACACAATGTGTAAGCCATTTCGATATCTGCTGTTGCACCAGCTTCCTGCATGTGGTAACCAGAGATAGAGATAGAGTTGAACTTAGGCATCTTCTGAGATGTGTACTCGAAGATATCAGCGATGATACGCATTGAGAACTCAGGCGGATATATATATGTATTACGCACCATGAATTCCTTCAAGATATCATTCTGGATTGTACCTGCCATTTCTTCCAACTTAGCGCCCTGTTCCAAACCAGCATTGATGTAGAATGCCATAACTGGCAACACAGCACCGTTCATTGTCATGGAAACAGACATCTTGTTCAATGGAATACCATCAAACAACACCTTCATGTTCTCGATAGAACAGATAGACACACCGGCTTTACCAACGTCACCAACTACACGTTCGTTGTCAGCATCATAACCACGGTGAGTAGCCAAGTCGAATGCAACAGACAAACCTTTCTGGCCAGACGCCAAGTTTCTACGGTAAAAAGCATTTGATTCTTCTGCTGTAGAGAAACCGGCATACTGACGGATTGTCCAAGGGCGCAATGGATACATGGCACTGTACGGACACGCAAGAAAGGAGGAATACCAGAAACGAAATTCAAGTGTTCCATGCCTTCCAAGTCATCTTTTGTATATACCGGCTTCACTTCGATGTGCTCCGGTGTTTTCCAATTGGCTTCTATGCCATTGGCTTTTTGCCCATTCTGCAGCGTTGTTAGCGGCAAAACCGGCGTTTTTTATATCTATATCTTTGAAATTTGGTCTCATGATAAAAATTTTTACTTGATGCCTAACTTAGTGCTGAAAGCCTGCAATGTTTCCAATACATTGCTCTTAACATTAATAAACTGGTCGATGCCCTGAGCTTTCAAGTCCTCCATACAAGCAGGAGCACCAGCAACTACGAATAATGCACGGCCATTCAAAGCCTTGAATGCAGCCGGAGCAAATTCTGCGTATTCATCATCGCTTGAACACAATACAACGATTTCCGCACCAGCTTCTACAGCTGCTTCGACACCAGCTTCCACTGTATCAAATCCCAAGTTATCGATAGTCTTGTAACCTGCACAAGCAAAGAAGTTGCAAGAGAACTGAGAACGAGCCAAACGCATTGCCAAGTTTCCGATAGTCAACATAAATGCCTTCGGAGCCTTTTCTGCTTTTTCTGTAGCCAAACGAAGTGCCTCAAATTCAGAAGCTCCGCGAGCGAAGTCTAATTTTGTAACACCTTCATTTTCGCAATGGTTCTCGGCAGCACCGCTGCAGCAGCAAGCGCCTTCTTCTTTCTTAATCTTGCCAGCAGCCACTTCTGTGAAGTTAGGGAACTGGTTGGTTCCTAACAAAGACTCACGGCGAGTAGCCACAGCTTTATGACGAGCTACGTTTGAAGCGTTGACAGCAGCGTGTACTTCACCAGCATTAGCCATAGCACCGAAACCGCCTTTTTCTTCTGTTTCCAAGAAGAGCTTCCAAGCAACGTCAGCGATAGAATTAGTAAACATTTCTACTGTGTAAGAACCAGCAGCAGGGTCTACTACTTTATCAAAATGAGATTCCTCTTTCAACAACAACTGTTGGTTACGAGCGATTCTTTCAGAGAATTCATCCGGAGTTTCGAATGTTTCGTCAAACGGAAGAACAGCAATAGAATCAACACCTGCAATAGCAGCAGACATAGTTTCTGTCTGAGAACGCAACAAGTTTACATGAGCATCATAAACTGTCATGTTCCAACGAGAAGTTTGAGCATGAGCAGCCATCTTGCAAGCACACTGGCAAGCCGGTTTGTATGCAGCTACGATTTCAGCCCACAACCAACGAGCAGCACGGAACTTTGCAATTTCCATGAAGTAATTAGAGCTGATACCGAAGTTGAATTTGATGCGTTTAGCCACTTCATCAACTGTGCAACCAGCTTCTGTCAATTTAGCAATCAATTCATTACCCCAAGCCAATGCAAAACCTAATTCCTGAGAAATATAAGCACCTGCATTGTTCAACTGGTAAGCATTAACGGCTAAAACTTTATATGCTGGAAGAGCCTTGGCAGCTTCCAATACCACTTTAGCGTTTTCTACCCAATCTTCGTTCTTATGACCTTTTACCAATGGTTTCTTGAACGGATCGTAGTTTACTGAACCTTTGCACTTAGCAAGATCAACACCCTTAGAAGCGAAGTATTCACCCAAAATAGCGATTAACTTAGCCGCTTTGCAAAGGCAAGTGCTGAAGTTCAATTCTACACACTCAGGACAAATTTCATTTAATAATGTAGCAATGTTCTCAGCGTTTACATCATCACCTTTGATGACAAAGCCCAAAGAGTTGACCCCTTTGTTCAAAATGTCCAGTGCTTTTTCATTCGCTGCTTTGCAACATGCCACTTCGATATCCTGACGCACGAGCCATTCATTGTCTTTCTTTGCGCCACGAACATACGGGAATTCACCCGGAAGTGATGTGGTAGTTTTTAAACCCTCCAAATCTTCCAAACGATAGAACGGATTTGCATTAAATCCCTCTCCTGTTTTCCAAACAAGCTTTTTCTCAAACGGAGCACCTTTCAAGTCTGCCGTAATCTTCGCAACCCACGCTTCTGTTGAGATGGGTTCGAATTCAGAGAAAAGTTTTTCTTTCTGTTCTGCCATAATATTAGTTGTTATTTAAACTGGTATAGTAATGTTTCCACCAAGTTTTTTATTCATTTATTAAACGACTCACAAAGGTACGATAAAAATTTTTTCGGCAAAAATATTTGTCATATTAAAATAATACTTTAACTTTGCAGTGTCAAAAGATAAGAAAAACGAACATGGCGCATTCGTCTAGAGGCCTAGGACGCGGCCTCTCACGGCTGAAACCCGGGTTCGAATCCCGGTTGCGCTACTAAAAGCAGTTGTTCCTTCGAACGGCTGCTTTTTTTATTTCCTCCATTCGGACAGATTCAATAAAAATCTTACCTTTGCTCATAAATCAAAAATCAAAGTCAATATGTTTTCAGGAATTGTAGAAGAAGCAGCAAAAGTCATCTTGGTTGAACAGGACAAAGGAAATATACATATTACTATGGAATGCTCTTTTGTCAACGAATTAAAGATTGACCAAAGTGTGGCCCACAATGGTGTTTGCCTAACCATAGTAAGCAAGACAGATAAAACTTACACTGTCACCGCCATCAAAGAAACATTGGAACGCTCGAACCTCGGTTGTCTAAAGCAGGGCAGCTTGGTCAATTTGGAACGAAGCATGCTTATGAACGGGCGTTTAGACGGACATATCGTACAGGGGCATGTAGACCAAACCGCTGTTTGCACCGATGTGACGGAAGCTGACGGAAGCTGGTATTATACATTCCATTATAACTTCAACAAAGAAATGGCTCAACAGGGTTATTTGACTGTCGAGAAAGGTTCGGTCTGTGTAAACGGCGTCAGCCTTACGGTTTGTAACTCAAAAGACGACAGTTTCCAAGTTGCCATCATTCCTTACACACACGACCATACCAATTTCTGCCAAATAGAAAAAGGGACCGTTGTCAACCTCGAATTTGACATTGTAGGGAAATACATCAGCAAAATGATGCGTTTTCAATAATAAAAACATGCACATCTTTCGGTTATTCCGATAAATGCGCTAACTTTGCCAATTGGGTGATTAAGCCCGCATAAGATTGAAAAATATTAACAGCCTATATACTTAGAACAGAATGAAAGTAGATGTATTATTAGGATTACAATGGGGAGACGAAGGCAAAGGTAAAGTTGTCGATGTGTTGACTCCTAACTACAGCGTGGTAGCCCGTTTCCAGGGCGGTCCGAATGCAGGACACACATTGGAATTTGAAGGTCAGAAATATGTTTTACGTTCCATACCTTCCGGCATATTCCAAGGCGGGAAAATAAACGTAATTGGCAATGGCGTTGTTTTGGATCCATTGTTATTCAAAGAAGAAGCTGAAGCCTTGGCAGCAAGCGGACATGACATTACGAAACAATTGTATATATCCAAGAAAGCTCACTTAATCCTTCCGACTCACCGGGTTTTGGACAGAGCTTATGAAGCTGCCAAAGGTTCCGGTAAAATCGGTACGACTGGCAAAGGCATCGGCCCGACTTACACGGACAAGATCAGCCGTAACGGCGTACGTGTCGGTGATTTGTTGCGTGACTTCGATTCTATTTATGCAGCAGCAAAAGCCCGTCACGAAGCCATCCTTAAATCATTGAACTTTGAATATGACATCACGGAATTGGAAGCTAAGTGGTTTGAGGCTTTGGAATATTTGAAGCAATTCAGACTCATCGACAGTGAACATTTCGTAAACGGTTTGCTGAAAGAGGGACAGAATGTCTTGGCAGAAGGCGCACAGGGTACAATGTTGGATATCGATTTCGGCTCTTATCCATTCGTTACTTCATCTAACACAACTTGCGCAGGTTGCTGCACAGGATTAGGTGTTGCTCCTCATAGAATCGGAGAAGTGTTTGGTATTTTCAAAGCTTACTGCACACGTGTCGGCAGCGGTCCTTTCCCAACTGAATTGTTTGACGAAACAGGAGACAAGATTGGCGAGTTAGGACATGAGTTTGGTGCTGTGACCGGACGCAAACGCCGCTGTGGATGGATTGACCTCGTAGCTTTGAAGTATGCTGTCATGCTGAACGGTGTTACACAACTTATCATGATGAAGAGCGATGTGTTGGATACATTTGAAAACATCAAAGCTTGTGTTGCCTATAAAATCAATGGCGAAGAGGTAACCGAGTTCCCTTATTCTATCGATGGCGAAATAGAACCAATCTATGTTGAGCTGCCAGGATGGCAAACAGATATGACCAAGATGAAGAGCGAAGACGAATTCCCGGAAGAATTCAACGCTTATCTTTCTTTCTTGGAAGAAGAATTGCAAGTTCCTATCAAGATTGTTTCAGTAGGTCCGGATCGTGAACAAACAATTATCCGCTATACGGAAGAATAATTAAATTATCCTTCCTACCAAAAATGGCAGAAAAAAGAGACAACCACCGTCTGTTTTCTGCCATTTTTTGTTTGGTAAGGTTTTTGTTATACATTATTATATTTATGTACACTTATTAATTGAATCAAATTATGACGTATTGGATTATTTTTATAGGGATTTCCTTATTGAGTTGGTTGGTTTCTTCCCGCTTACAACGAAAGTTTGAAGCCTATTCACAAATTCCTATTCCGAATGGAATGACGGGAAAGGATGTTGCAGAAAAGATGTTGCACGACAACGGAATTTATGATGTCAAGGTAACTTCCACATCCGGACATCTGACAGACCATTACAATCCTGCCAATAAAACTGTCAACTTGAGTGAAAGTGTTTATTATAGCAATAGCATCGCAGCAGCAGCCGTGGCAGCCCATGAATGCGGACACGCTGTTCAACATGCCAAAGCATACGCACCCTTAAAATTGCGTTCGGCTTTAGTCCCAGTCGTTAGCTTTGCTTCAAACATCATGACTTGGGTGTTATTGGGTGGAATGTTGTTGTTGCATAGTTTTCCTCAACTGATGTTTTTTGGCATCATCTTATTCGCCTCGACAACATTATTCAGCTTCATCACTCTTCCGGTGGAAATCAATGCCAGCCAAAGGGCATTGGTTTGGTTGAATCGTTCAGGAATTACCAACTCATACACACACGATAAGGCAGCAGACGCATTAAAATCAGCTGCTTATACATACGTAGTTGCTGCATTAGGCTCTTTGGCGACCTTGCTTTACTACATCATGTTGTTCATGGGTGGCAGACGAGACTGACAAGTGTCTCCACGATTCTACATTGCAAACATAATAAAAAGGGGTTGTGTCAAAACGATTGTATTGATGCAGCCCCTTTAAGGTGTGTCAGAATTAGCAAAACATGAGACCAGCCGTAATTTTCTAACAAACTCATTCTTAATACCTTGCATTTTATCAGCAGTAACTCTTCAAAACATACCGTTGTTTTTAAAAAAACATTGGACGTTTTTGAAAAAACATTGGACGTTTTCAAAATTCCTCGTGACGTTTTTTTCAAAACAACGGTATGTTTTTTCCAACGGTTTCCGTCCTATTTGGGGAAGTGTTGTAACGGTATTTTAACGGCGTTAGAACGGTGTTTAAATGGCATTAAATAACATTCTGACATCAACTCATAACGTAGATTTCCGACCTCTTTTCCAAAAGGTAGTATGCTTTCCGAGAAAAGCTCGTATGCTTTTTAGAAAAAGGTAGTATGCTTTTTTATGAAAAACCCCGTCCATTTGAAGGCAGATTCGTTTTTTTTGATGATTGTCCGCCCTATCGAGCAAATTAATGCCCTGACCATAGACCGGTTGTCCGGTAAAATACGTATTTTTGCTCATGCTAAACTTTTTTGTGTGGAAACTCAACGATAGCCCAAAGGGCTGACTTCTGATTTGACATCTGATTTTAAAAGCCAGTCCTAATTTGTGTCGCTCTAAAAAGTTTTACCGGACAGCAATAAAAATAAAGAATGTATGAAATTTCTATTTGATTTAGACGGAACAGTAACCTCAAAGGAAACTCTTCCAATTATTTCAGAACACTTCGGGTGCACTGAACAGATTGCAGAGCTCACTATGCGTACTGTTGCTGGTAACATACCTTTTATTGAGAGTTTTATTCGTAGAGTAAATATTCTCGGCAAGTATTCTGTAAAGGAAACATCAGACCTTCTTGCCCAAGTTCCATTGTATCCTGGTGTTGCTAAGTTTATTTTAGACCATCCGAAGGACTGTGTTATCGTAACAGGCAACCTCACCTGCTGGTGCGAGAGCTTGTTCAAGAAAATCGGATGTCAGTGTTATGGTTCAACTGCAGAGGTCGTAGACGATGAAGTTGTCAAGCTCAAAACTATTTTAAGGAAGGAACAAATTGTTGATCAATATAAGGCTCTTGGTGAAACTGTTGTGTTCATTGGCGATGGGAACAACGACCTTGAGGCAATGCGTCATGCCAACATTAGCATTGCTGTAGGTTTGACTCATAATCCTGCCCAGAGCCTTTTGGCTATCTGCGACTATGTGATATTCAACGAGAATGCATTAGTGCGTCAATTACGTCAATTCTGTGGAGAATATAACAGCGGTAAATCCGTTGTCATCAGCTGCGCCGGTATTGGTTCTCGTCTTGGGCTTGGTTTAACAAAGGCACTTGTCCAAATCAACGGTAGTTCCCTCATCTCATGGCAGTTGAAGCTGTTCAAGGAGGTAGAAGACCTTCGTCTTGTAATAGGTTTCCAAGCTACCGACGTTATTGAAGAAGTTCGCAAGTACCGCGATGATGTGATTTTCTGCTACAACCACCGATATTTTGAAACAAAGACAGGTGCAAGTTATTTTCTCGGAGCCCGTCATGCAAACCCGGAAACTTTGGAATGGGATGGCGATTTGCTCGTCCACCCGGATGATGTCAAGATGCTTTTGAATACTTCCGGCGAGTTCATCTGTTATGGGGATATAACTTCAGAAGATACTGTATGTGTTCATGTTAACGAAAGAGGGGAAGTCCTCAGTTTTTCACGCGAAGGAGGTGATTATGAGTGGACTGGTCCTGCCTGTATGGACAAGAAACATTTGACCTATTGTTCACAGAATGTGTTTAATATGTTTGAACCATACTGCCCTATGCGGGGTATTAAAGTACGTGCATACGATATTGACACTTATAATGATTATATTCGTGTTTCTGAATTAACTAAAGATTGGATATTATGATAGGAGTAATAGGAGGTAACGGTGTTGCTGCAACAAACAAACTATGTTCTCTTATTGAGGAGCAATTGACACGTAATGGAGCATTCCGAGATGGTCATCATCCGGAAATGGTAATTTTTCAAGCTACACAAGCACCTTCTCGCAGCATGTATCTCGAAGGTCGTGGTCCTTCTTGGATAGAAGACTATGTCGAAGTCGGAAAGAAATTAAAGAATTGCGGTTGTGATGAACTTTGCATGTGCTGCAATACTGCCCATTATGCAGTAGAAGAATTAGCAGAAAAGATTAACATCAAGTTTGTCAATCTGCTTGATTTGGTTGCAATGCGTTGCCATGAATTAGAGTAAAAAAATAGGAATGATGTGTTCCGATGGATTGCGTAAAGTGGGCTTGTATGAAAAACGCTTTGCCATTTATGCGCCGGAAGCAGACTTTATATATCCTGATGAAGAGTATCAGGAACTTGTCACGAAGGGCATTTGTGGAGCGAAGAGCAAAATACGTTTTACAAACCCAGAGATAGAGAAATTCCATCCTTACAATTGTTTCGCCCATGTCTACGAACATCTCAGGTGTGAAAAGGGAGTAGATTGTATAGTAGCGGGCTGTACCGACATATGCAATGTTTATACTCCGAAAGAGGTAAGTGATGATTGCAAGTATGTAGACAGCCTTCGAGTTCTTGCTGATTATATAGTTCAGAATCATCCTCAAAATTTCTAAAATAAACGAATGGGTTCTGTTAGGCAAGACACGATATCAGGAATCAAATGGAGTGCGATTGAAAAAATCGCACTCCAAGGTATTCAGTTTGTCATAGGTATAATCCTTGCTCGTCTTTTGACTCCATCGGACTATGGAGTTCTTGGCATGATTGCCATATTCATAGCCATTGCAAACACATTTGTTGATAGCGGGTTTTCCAATGCGCTCATCCGGAAAAGAAATCGGACTCAAGCCGACAGTTCTACTGTATTCTATTTCAATATAGGAGCCAGTATATTATGCTATATTATATTGTTTTGTATAGCACCATACGTTGCGGATTTTTTTAAGACATCAATTATATGTGATGTACTCCGGGTTATATCTTTGACACTTGTGATTAACGCATTTGTGACAGTTCATAGAGCCCACTTGACAATTGCCGTTGATTTTAAATCATTGGCAAAGGTCTCTTTGGTGTCAACAATGCTGTCGGGTTGCATTGGCATCTATTTTGCATATACAGGACATGGAGTCTGGTCTTTGGTCTACCAGCAACTGGGCAATTCACTGATTTCAACTCTTCTTATATTGTACATCTCCAAGTGGCGGCCTACACTTACCCTCTCTACACCTTCATTTAAAGAATTAGGTGCTTATGGAAGCAAGTTGCTCGTTGCAAGTTTGATATCTTCGTTATACTCCAATATCGTTACAATGATAATCGGTAAGTGCTATACAGCTAAAGATTTGGGAAACTATACACGAGGCAACCAGTTCGCAAGCCTGCCCGGTGATACGATTTCCGGAATCATGGGACGTGTGACCTTTCCAATACTTGCAAAAATACAAGAAGATACAGACAAATTGATACATGTATATCGCAAGTATATTCGAATGACATCTATGGTTATTTTCTTCTTGATGTGTACACTCATGGCTGTTTCTAAACCATTGATCTTAATCTTATTGTCAGAGAAATGGGCTGATTGCATCATTTATTTGCAAATATTATGTTTTGCCATGATGTTTGACCACATAACACAAATCAACATGAACCTATTACAAGTGAAGGGGCGATCTGATTTGTGTTTAAAGGCGGAGATTGTCAAGAAAATTCTTTCTACCATCATAGTGGTTTCATCTATACCATTCGGCATTGTTGCTGTATGTGTGGCAAGGGTCTTTTATACGCAACTTGCTGTTGCCATTGGTATATTGTATGCAAAGAAAGTTTTTGGAATCGGTTACTGGGAACAAAACCGAGATATCGTAGGATATCTTGTGTTTTCCGTGCTATCTGTGCTACCAGCTTTACTATTTAGTGAAACAAGTATGAGCATCTATATCACTTTACCATTAGGTGTTGTATTGTCGTGCGCTCTGTATTTCTTCTTTATGAGGAAAGATGCAAGCTATCTTGAAATTAAACAAATTGTATTGTCAATAATAAATAAAAATGGGAAAAACAGTTGATTTGAAATTACGGTATCTGCGCAAAATAATATTCTACTTTTTCTATCGCTATTATCAAACATTCCGGATATTCCAAATTCGCAGGAAACAAAAAATCCGTGTCCTATTTGTAGTTGCCGATATTGGTATGTGGAAGACAGAGAACCTCTATAAGATGATGTTGAATCACGACAGGTTTGAACCGCTTCTGTTACCTTTAGCCAATTGCCGTAATCCCAAAGCGGATATAAATGTAATCAATTATTTTAATAGCAAAGGTTACCAATATACCCAAATAGATTCAGGGGAAACGATACAGAGCAAGCTTCATCCGGATATTATTTTTTATCAGCAGCCTTATAGGAATTTTATTGATAAGAGATATTTCATGTTGGCCAATCTTAAATCCATTATATGCCATGTCAACTATTGCTTTCGTAATATTCTCGACAAGGAAATAGCTGATAGTACATTCCTCAATATTCCTTTCCAACAATATATGGAAAACGAAGTGTGTGCACGTGAATTTGCGGCACTTATGACGACTAAGGGACGCAATCTCATTGTCACAGGGCTGCCAATAATGGATGAACTCATGCAGGATAAATCTGCGTATGAAGATCCTTGGAAGAAAATGGATGGAAATCGCAAGCGTATTATTTATGCTCCGCACCATTCCATCAGAGACTGTGATTTTCTGGCATGGGGCACATGTCTTACTTGGGGCGAATACATCTTATCATTAGCAGAGAAATACAAAGACAAAACACAGTGGGTTTTCAAACCGCATCCGGCATTGATGGATTCTTTGTCACAGGAATGGGGCAAGGAGCGAGCTGAATCGTATTTTAATAGATGGAAGCAATTAGAAAACGCACAGATGGTTGACGGACGTTATATCGAAGTGTTCAAGCACTCAGACGCAATGATTCATGACTGTGGCTCATTTAGTCTTGAGTATTTCTATGCTCATAAACCAATGATGTTCCTTTATGAAAATAAAGGACGAAAGGATAAAGTCCATATTAACGATGTGACAAAGGAAGCAAAATCGCTACATTACCGAGGCGATAACGAGCAAGCCATTGAGCAGTTTATCGTTGATGTAATCAATGGTATCGACCCTATGAAGGAACAGCGTGAAGAATTCTTTGCGAAAAACCTAACACCTAAAGGGGGAAAGTCTGCATGCCAGAATATTATAGATGCCATTTTAGGTGAAGAATAATCATTATGGCAACCCGTTGGCGGAATTAAATCAGCTCATATTTAATTCCGCCAATAGATTCTCCCCTTGCAATTCTATTTTTACCGTCCTGTTCTTAATTCCGGAGTTACTGTATGCACCTTCCCATTCACCCGCACTTTCACCGGGCGAGGCTGGGGAGAATAGAGTTTCCATGATGTGACTTGCCCATCTTTCCAAGCTAAATCAACCTCGATATTTCCTCTGGCTTTTAATCCACGGGCATCTCCTTCCGTCCATTGCGGACAAACGGCTGGCAATAACTCTATGGCATCGCTATGCGATTGGATTAACATTTCAATCATGGCAGCCGCAATACCATAATTCCCATCTATCTGCAATGGAATCTTATGGCTGGTGAAAAGATTGTCCAACATATTGTATGAAATAAGCCCTTCAATCATATTGTGTGCTTGCTCTCCATCGTGCAGGCGAGACCAAAGCAAACTGCGCCATGTCCAAGCCCATGAGCGTCTGCTGTCTCCGGTCGTTTTCCTAAACTCCAATGATTTACAGGCAGCTTGGGCTAATTGCGGTGTTTTAGCAATGCTAATCGTACTTCCTGGGAAAACCGCAAACAAATGGGATGTGTGGCGATGGTCTGTTTCCGGGTCGCGGTCAATCATCCATTCCATCAAATTTCCCCTCTTTCCTATTTGCGGAACATATAAGCGGGAGACTTTTTCCTGTAATTGCTCTACCCAATCGGCATCCACCCGAAGGACTTGCGCAGCCTTAATGGTGTTTTGGAAAAGTTCAGATACGATTTCTTGGTCGTGAGCGACACCATCTTCTCCTCTTGGTCCATGTTCTGGAGACCAACCAGCAGGAACAACCAACGTGCCCTCTTTCACTCCTTTCAATTCGGGATATTTAGTGATGTCCACCTCGTGGTAATTAGAGCAGAAGCCTTTTCCGCCTTCCCCTAAGCTCTTCAGATGTTTTTCCCAATAATGGCACAACTCTTTCATCATCGGATAAGCCTCTTCGCGAAGGTAAACCGTATCTTGCGTAAATGAATAATGTTCCCACATGTGGAGTCCGTACCAAGCCGCTCCGGGCAGATTGACTTGCCATCCTCCTGCTCCAAACGGATTATGCGATGTGTACACAATCCATCCGTCATTGGTAGAATCGACAGGTTCACCGATAGCTTGAAGATATTCTCGTGTCCCATCTTTGAATGGACTCCTCATCGCCTTCAGATAATCAATCATGGATAGATGGCATTCGGACAGATTTCCGACTTCGGGCAACCAATATACCATTTGGAAATTGATGTTACTATGATAATCATTTCCCCAAGGTGCAGCAATCATTCCATTCCAAATGCCTTGCAATCCAGCAGGCAGGCTTCCCGGACGAGAAGTTTGAATCATCAGATAGCGTCCAAACCGGAAAATCAACTCTTCAAGTCCTGTGTCCGTAGGCGATTTGCGGTAAGCCTCCAAACGTTTAGGAGTAGGAAGAGCACTACTGGCATCCGAAGCTTTGGCAATATTCAACTCTTGACGCTGGTATAAATGCGCATAATCCGACAAATGGCGGTTTAATAAATCCTGATAAGAATAAGACGCCGTTTGTCTTATCTGCTGATCCAACTTTTCTTTTGCAGCAACTCCTCTAAAATCCTTTTCCGCATCCATCTCATAATTGGTAGCTATATAGATGAAAAGAGTACAATTGTCAGCATCTTCCAGTCGGACGCTCTCTTTATCCGCAACCAATCGTCCTCCTTCCTGCTGCACTTTGATAAGTGTCCGGCACCCCATGCCGTTCTTTAGTTGGCAATTAAGTATTAATTCTTGGTTGCCATTTACAGTCACTTCATCTTGCTCCCTCTGTGTAGCAAAAGAGAGAAGTAAATTAAGTTTCTTTGGTTCCTGGGATTCATAATGAAGCACCATCACTTGGTCGGGATAGCTACAGAAAGCCAAACTACTGACCCTGTTTCCATTCCTCAGCGACGAAGATTCAACGACTCCTTTATCCAATGTAATCTGTCTGACAAAATGTTCCGGTTGAGCCGGGGAATTGAAATCAATGATCAAATCGCCTACCGGTTGATAAGTGCCAAATCCGTCCTTGTCCACATCGGGACCGCTCACATCAAATCCCTTATCTCCTTTATTGTTAATCGTTCCGGCATTTCTTCCTCCTGCCCAAAAAGAGACCTCGTTTAAGGCATAACGATCCCTTTTGTCGCCATGGAAAACGGATGCTGCCAACCGTCCGTTGCCAATCGGATAGGGTTCTGCTTCCCACAACCGTACCGGGTTTGGATATTTCCCATGCGTGACGCTATCGCAATATTCATTTAAATAATTGGTTCCTTCACCCTCTTCCCAGCTCTTGACCGGCTTAGAAAGAGGAACTCCTCCTTTTTGATTCTCAAACAAGACCGTATAAGCCGGAGTGTCCGACCAAACACGATAGTTATTCTCCTTTTGTGCATACGAAATCCCTATGCCGCAAAAATAGCACAATATAATACTGTAAATATGTTTCATTTGTTACTTGTTGATGGATAATTCGAATACAATATTAACAACAATTAGCAATTATTCAATTAGCAATTTAACGTTCTTCACTTCTGCACGTGCGGCAAGCCATTCTTTAAACTTCTTCTTGTCAGCTTCGCTCATGCGCACTTTGCTCTTCAGATAAACCAACACGACTGTATCGCTCCGCAAAGTATCTGCATGCATCAAGTAAGTATGTGAGCAAGAGGCTTCTTCCACATAAGGGAACAAGACTTTCATCTCCGGCATCAATTTCTGAGTCAGACGTGAATAAGAACGATAGTGATTAATCTCTTGTTTTAATGAGTCAATCTTACGAGATTGCGCACGCAACACCTCTTGACTGTTATTATAAAGGTCTTTCATCAACAGACTCTTCAACTCATTGATGTCTGTAGCCTCTTTCCCGAATCCCTGCTCAACGGCCAAACGGACATCCTTCAATCCATATTTAGGCATCTTTGCCCGAGCGGCATCAATCATCGCATCAGGCACCGTTTCGCCAATCAACACCACTTTCACTTCACGGTCGTTTTTCTCGTAAGTTACCGTTTTATTCAATATCTGCGTATTAGGGAACGCCAACTCACTGACAACGAACTCATGGACACGATTATAGAAGTAGCTGCTGCGAATAAGATTATAACTCAGATAGACACTGGGAACAATCGTAAACAACACAATAGCACCCACATAGCGGGTCACCTTCTTCTCTCGTTGTTTATCCAAAAAGACTTTCTTAGGATATTTCAACAGACGAACCACCAAGTATGTGGCCAAACTGATAAAGACCGAGTTAATAAAGAAGAGATAGAAGGCCCCGAAGAAATAATAGAGATTACCACTTGCCAAGCCAAAACCTGCCGTACACAACGGAGGCATCAAAGCCGTGGCAATCGCTACTCCCGGAATCACATTTCCTTTACTCTTAGTAGAGCTGGCAACAATACCAGCCAAACCACCAAAGAAGGCAATCAATACGTCATAGACGGTAGGCTGTGTACGGGCAAGCAATTCACTCTGGGCTTCGCTGATGGGTGATATCAGGAAAAAGAGCGTTGAGGTGATTACACTGAATATTGTTGCCGTCAAGAAATTACGGAACGACTGTTTAATCAGTCCAAAGTCTGAAATGCCAAGGCCTAAACCAAATCCCATAATCGGTCCCATCAATGGCGAAATCAACATGGCACCGATAATAACCGCAGTTGAATTGGTGTTCAATCCTAAAGAGGCTACAAACGTAGCAAAAATCAATACCCACAAATTAGTACCTTTAAACTCGACTCCTTTCTTGATTGATTCAATGGTCTCTTTTTCATCTTCCTTTTCCTGACGGACATCAAAGTTGCGGACAAAGAAGTCCCGAATTTGCTTATGTAATAATCCTTTCTCCATTATGTTTTTCCTATCTGTTGTAATTTACAAAGGTAACACCTTTACTTATGCCATGAAAGGAAAAGGTAAAGAAAATAAATGACAAGCAAAATCCTGTACACTTACGTTTCCTCTAACTTGATTAACAAAGCCTGTTCACACTTTCTTCCCATATTTCGCACTTTCCTCAGCAGCCATGCAAGAAGAGTCGTCCGTCTTATCGTATATTATTGCCGGTTTACGTTTGAAGTGTTCAAGATAACTATGGTTGATCCAATACTCGACCTCCAATAAGGTCTGTTCGCATACCGAAGGCTTCAGTTGGCATTCCCAAATCGTCATGACTTTCCAACCCATCTGTATCAAAGCCTCTTTGTCCCGTTTGTCCCTCTGCTTGTTGCGCTCTATCTTCGCACGCCAAAAAGCAGTGTTGGAATGAGGAAGATGCCCGTCCACTTCATGACCATGCCAAAAACATCCGTGGATAAATATCACAACACCGTATTTGCGTAGCACGATATCAGGAGTTCCCGGAAGTCCTTTCACATTCTTACGATAACGATATCCACGATGGTAAAGATAACGGCGCACAATAAGCTCCGGCTTCGTATCCTTACTACGTATTTTCGCCATAACGGCTGAACGTTTCTCTTTATCCCAAATATCCATTCTGTACGGTATTACATTGCAAAAATAAGCATTAGATAAATATCATGGCTCCTTTTTCCTGACTTCGTCATTGCGTCACGCTAAAATCCTCATCAAAATGTTCAACATTCTTTGTTTTTCACCTATATGATAAGTGCTTTTCACCTAGGTGATAAGTGCTTTTCATTTAGGTGATAAGTGCTTTTCACCTATATGATAAGTGTTTTTCACTTAGGTGATAAGCTAAAAAATATGATTAAGTCAAAATGTTGAGTCATGCAATTAGAAGCTGTTTAAATTTTAGTCAATATAAATTTCATGAGGAGTTTTCGAAAAAACGTTTATCCAACTGGATTTTACTGATGTTTATGAAAGCAGCTGCTATTTTTTACTGATTTTCAAGCCATAAATCCATTATAGGATAGATTTTTTCCGCAAACGTTTTTGATGTCGCTGTTATATTCAGTAAATTTGCCCGAAATTGTATACAATAATGAAGTGAAAGGTTATGATAAAGATATTTGCGACAGAAAAGATAAAAGAGATTGACCGATATACAATCCAACGGAAATCCATGTCTTCTATCGACTTGGTGGAAGAGGCAGTGACAGTATTCACCAATGAGTTCCGCAACAACTATCCGAAGACAAGAAGAGTAATCGTCTTTGCCGGGCAAGGGAATAATGGCGCAGATGCTTTAGGCATCGCCCGCCAATTATTGGATGAATCCTATCGTGTTTTGGTATATCTATTTAACACGACAGGTTATTTAAGCCCGGAATGTGCTGAAAACAAAAGAAGATTGTTGAATATCGAACAGGTGGAATTCGTAGAAGTAAGGGATGACTTTACTCCTCCCGTTTTGACTCCAAACGATATCATTTTGGATGGCCTGTTCGGCTCTGGTTTGAACCGTCCGTTGGAAGGTGGATCTTCAGGATTGGTCAAATATCTAAACGAATCACCATCTGAAATCGTATCCATAGACATTCCGTCGGGTTTGTTTGGTGAAGATAATCGGGAAAACGATAAAAACTCTATCATCAGAGCCAGCAAAACATATACATTCAATTATCCCAAGTTGTCGTTCCTGTTCCCTGAAAATGAACAGTTCGTGGGAGAATGGAAAGTTTTGCCATTGGACATGGATATAAGAGCTTTGGAGGAAACACCTTCCAACTATTATATTGTACGGGAAGAAGACATTGCCAATGCAATCTCTCCTCGTCCCCGTTTTTCCCATAAAGGCACATTCGGACATGCTTTGTTGATTGCCGGAAGCCGAGGAAAGATGGGAGCCGCACAGCTTTCAGCCAAAGGATGCTTGCGCAGCGGTGCCGGAATGTTGACCGTTCATTTGCCTAAATGTGGAGAGCAAATCATGCAAACAGCCTTTCCTGAGGCGATGGTCAGCATAGATGCCCACAACGACTACTTCACAACGATTCCGGACATGCAACGTTATTCCGTAGTAGGTGTCGGACCGGGATTAGGGCAACAACTTGAAAGTGCGGTTGCTTTGGATGAATTACTTTCATCTATCGTCAAGAAACCAATGGTCATTGATGCAGATGCCATCAATATCATAGCAAACAATCCGGACTTATTGCCTAAAATTCCAAGCAGAAGCATCCTGACTCCTCATCCGATTGAATTTGACCGTTTGTCCGGGAAGAGCAATTCTGCATACGAACGCTTACAAAAGGCGAGGGAGTTTGCCAAAGAACATGAACTTTGCATCGTCTTAAAGGGTGCTTATACAGCTGTTTGCACTTCAGAAGGCAATGTTTACTTTACCGAGTCCGGTAATCCGGGCATGGCGACTGCCGGAAGCGGAGACGTACTTACCGGTATCATTTTAGGATTATTGGCACAGGGAATGGAACCGGAAACTGCAGCCGTAGCCGGAGTCTATTTACATGCGACTGCCGGAGACTTCGCTGCCAATCAATGGAGCGAACAATCCATGATTGCCGGGGATATTATCAATGCATTAGGAAAAGCTTTTAAAACTATCAATTGACAGATACCGAAAGTATCTTTCATAATTTGATCATACTATGCTAACAATCATACTGGTCATTTTCTTAGTCGGTTATTTATTGATAGCGTTGGAACATCCACTCAAAATCAACAAAGCGGCATCTGCTTTGCTGACAGGTACTTTGTTGTGGATTGTTTACATGGGCATCGCCCCCGATTTGCCTTTTGCTGTAGAGGGAACAGCTTTTCAGAGCTTCATCCAATCTCCGGAAATACACTCTTTGCCTTTGGACGAACAAATGAAGAGATTCATTTTGTCGCATCAAATCGTTGAGAGTTTAGGAGAAATATGCAGCACGCTGGTTTTCCTTATCGGAGCAATGACTATCGTAGAGTTGATAGATGCCCACGGAGGTTTCGTACTTATAACCAACCGCATCAAGACACGGAAGAAGCGCACTTTGCTGATAATAACAACAGTGCTCACTTTTTTCATGTCCGCTATCTTGGATAACCTGACAACCGCAATCGTCATGACCATGTTGATTCGGAAATTGATAAAAGAGCAATACTACCAATGGTTGTTCAGCAGCGTTGTAATCATTGCTGCCAACAGTGGCGGAGTTTGGTCACCCATTGGAGATGTGACAACCATTATGCTTTGGGTAAAAGGAAATGTTACAGCCGGCTCCATCATTTCCAACCTGATATTGCCCAGTTTGGTATCGACATTCGTTCCAATGTATTTGATTCTAAAAAAACTGGACGGAGATATTGTATGTCCGCCACAGGCAAGAACAGACGAAACGAACAAAAGGGAACATTTGGGGCTATACGAGCGATTTTCCATTTTGATTCTCGGACTGATTGCACTCATATCAGTTCCGCTTTTCAAGATGCAGACCCAATTACCTCCTTTCATGGGAATCCTTTTCGGAATCAGTTTGCTTTGGATTTATACAGAAGCACTGTACTCCCGGAAAAAGGAGATGGAAGAAAAAGACAAATACCGGATGGAAAGAGTCATCCACCAAGTAGATGGAGGCACACTCTTGTTCTTCTTAGGCATATTGTTGGCAGTCGATGTCTTACGATACACCGGAATACTAAACACATTCTCTGAATGGTTAGACGTTAATGTCGGGAACGTATATGCCGTCAATCTGCTGATTGGTGGACTATCGTCCATCGTAGATAATGTACCCCTTGTTGCTGGGGCAATTGGCATGTATCCGGTTGCAACGGAAGAGGTCATTTTACACAGTGCAGACGCAGCCTATATGATGAACTTCATGCAAGATGGAACGTTTTGGCAATTCCTTGCCTATTGTGCCGGTGTGGGAGGCAGCATGCTTATTATCGGTTCCGCAGCCGGTGTAGTAGTCATGGGACTTCAAAAAATCAATTTCCTTTGGTATCTGAAACATATCAGCCGATTGGCAGCAGCCGGATATTTGTCCGGAGCCATCGTATTCATCCTGCAAAGCTTACTATTGAGCAGCATTTAAACAGCATTTAAATAGTATTTAAACAGTATTAAAATAACATTTAAACAGTATTAAAATAACATTTAGTAATAAAATACACAATGAGTTTTTTATCCAAATTATTCAAAAAAGACAGTGCCGAAACAAGCAAAGAAGAAGTGAAAGGTTCGGTTGAAGAATTTGTTTCACTGGTTCGTGTTTACTACCAGGCTTCAATGGCAGTCAATTTAGGTATTACCAATTTGAATATTTTGCCGGATATGGCACTATTCAAACGTATGCTCAAAATACCTACACAAAACAACAAATTAGGCGTAGCTGAAAAGTCCCGCGTCCGCAAAGTCTTAATGCAAGATTACAATTTAGGAGAAGCATTTTTCAAGGAAATCGACGCTTCCGTAAAAAGATGTTGCAAAAACCAGAATGATATCAAATCCTATTTCTTCAAATTCCAAGGATTTTGCAATGACTTGTTCAGTTTGTTGGGGAACTTGATGCAATGGAAATTCCGTATAGCTTTATTGTTAAAGAAGTTACTATACGGACAGACTGCCAAAACAGTCCACGAAATCATGACACGTTCTGAATGGAGCGATGTCAGCTTACAGAAAGCAACATGGAGCGTCCGCAAGTATGCAGAAACTTTAGGCTATTCCGAGCAGTGGATTACCGATTTCGTCTACAATGTTGTACTTTTGGCTCGTGAAGACCAAAAGGCGCAAGCAAAGAAAAAGAAAGATGAATAAGAACCAGGTGGAAGCGCACCCTTTAGGATTCTTTCTGCCTCCAAACACACAGTTGTTGATGCTGGGGAGTTTTCCTCCCCCGCAACAACGGTGGTCTATGAATTTCTATTACCCGAACATACAAAATGACATGTGGCGCATTCTTGGATACCTTTTTTACTCCGACAAAGAGTATTTCCTTGAAGCTCCACGGAAATTCAGCGAAGAGAAATGCAAGGCTTTTTGCAGAGAGATAGGATTAGGGATTGGAGACACGGGCATGGAGGTGATACGCCAGAAAGGAAATGCTTCTGATAAGTTTTTAGAAATCGTCACTCCTATCGATTTGAAGAAGGTATTGGAACAAATCCCTTTATGCAAAGCAATTGTCGTTACCGGGCAAAAAGCCATGGACACCTTGCTAAGCGTTCTATCACAATTCACAACCGTGACAGAACCATCTGTCGGAGATTCCGTATCATTCCAACTGTTTGGGAAAGAGATGCTATTGTTTCGTATGCCCTCCTCTTCCAGGGCTTATCCCAAGCCTTTGACAGAGAAAGCCGTTATCTACCGCAAAATGTTTGAGTCTTTGGGCATGATTGCCAAAGAAGAAGATTTTGGCGAAAAAACATAAATTAATTGGAGGAAACACTTGCAGGTTTAAAAATAAGTAGTACCTTTGCAACCGTAATTGAGAACGGCAATAACGTTACCAGTTACAAAGATAGAATCGGGATGTAGCACAGTTGGCTAGCGCGCCACGTTCGGGACGTGGAGGTCGGAAGTTCGAGTCTTCTCATCCCGACTTTGAAAGAGGTGAAAACTCGCAAGGGTTTCCACCTTTTCTTTTTTATATAACTACGGCTATTTGGGCTAATTACATGAGAGACTCCAAAGTACATCATTTCCAATCGGTTATTTCCGGCATTCCATTGCCGGAGAAATTCACATATCCCTTTTGTTACAAACCACATCCGCTGTGCTTATTGGCAACAAAAGAGCTACAACTTTATCTATCCAACCGGACAGAGTGGAAAGAGGAACTACAATCGGGGAAAATGTTTGGCGTACTCGTTGTTAAAGACGGGCAGGGGAACATTGGATTCTTGGCTGCCTTTTCCGGCAACCTTTCCCATTCCAATCGACACGAGTATTTTGTCCCTCCTGTATACGACCTGCTTCAACCTGATGGTTTTTTTAAAAAAGAGGAGGTTCAAATAACTGCCATCAATCAAAAGATTAAAGAATACAGCGAATCCGAAGCTTTTGCCGCTCTGAAAAATGAATTGGATCAAAACGAAGATGCTTTTGCAAAGGAGCGCAATTCATTCAAAGCTCAAATGCAAATAGCCAAAGAGCGTCGCGAAGAAAAAAACGCCGCACGGAGCTGACAGAAGAGGAGAAAGAGGCATTAATCAAAGAAAGCCAATTCCAGAAAGCGGAATACAAACGGTTGGAGAAATCTTGGAAGGAACGTTTGGCTGTTTTGGAAGCCCAATGGAAAGAAGCCCAACTTAAAATAGAGAACTGGAAACACGAGAGGAAAATGCGTTCGGCTGCTCTTCAATTGAAACTGTTCCAACAGTTCAGGATGCTGAACGGTTTGGGAGAAGAGAAAGACTTATGCGAACTATTCTTAGACACTCCGCAGGGAATTCCTCCTGCTGGAGCAGGAGAATGCGCAGCTCCCAAACTATTACAATATGCTTTCCTGAAAACACTCCAGCCCATCTGCATGGCTGAATTTTGGTGGGGCGACTCTCCTAAAAACGAAGTCCGCCATCATGGATGTTTTTACCCAGCTTGCCAAAGGGAAATGTGGCCCTATTTTGCGGTTCATGTTAAAAGGACTGGACGTGGAAGAGAATCCTATGGCTCAAGAAGAGTTTGCAGAAAAGGATTTAGCAATCTGCTACGAGGATGAATACTTGCTGGTTGTCAACAAGCCTGCGGGAATGCTTTCCGTACCAGGAAAAGAGAAAAGATTATCCGTGTATGAGATTATCCGTAAACGATGTCCCAATGCGACGGGTCCTCTTATCGTCCACCGATTAGACATGGCGACTTCGGGATTATTGTTAATTGCCAAAAGCAAAGAAATCCACCAAGAGCTACAGGAGCAGTTCAGACTTCGAACCGTAAAGAAAAAGTACATCGCCTGGCTGGACGGAACGGTGGAAAGCTTGTCCGGAACCATATCATTACCGCTATCGCCTGATTACCTCAATCGTCCTTGCCAAAAAGTGGACGAAATCAACGGGAAACAGGCAACAACCGACTATAAAGTGCTAAGTCGGGAAAATGGCAGGACATGGATTGCTTTTTATCCACAAACCGGAAGGACGCATCAGTTAAGATTACATGCGGCACACATATCCGGACTAAATGCTCCTATTGTTGGAGATGAACTATATGGGAAACCGGCGGAGAGGTTATATCTTCATGCTGAAGAAATTGAGTTTACTCATCCCGTTAGTAAAAAAAGAATACGGATAGAAAAGAAACTATAAAATAGACTCCTAAGCAATTACATTTTCATAACTGCTACAAAGAAAGCATTTTTTCAGAATACGACAAATACAAAAAATGAACTTATATTTGTCGGCTGAAAAGAAAAAAAAAGACTTTTTTATAGATGTAAATGCAGCGAATTGCCTTGAATATACATCATATGAATAGTCAACGTTTCTTGTAGAGAAATAGGACATTGGACTAAAAGATGGACGAACAACAACTTATAGAAGGTTGCATTAATAGGAATAGGTTAGCACAGCGAGAATTATATGAACATTATTCTCGCCGTATGTTAGCAGTTTGTCTACGCTATGTCAATGACATGGAAACGGCAAAAGACCTGTTGCAAGATGGTTTCGTGAAAGTCTTCACTTCTCTTGACAGCTATTCCGGCATAGGATCTTTCGAAGGTTGGATGCGTAAGATTTTCGTCAATTGTGCATTGGAGTATTTACGCAAATCCGATGTGTTGCGGGAATCATCTGGTTTGGATAATTTACCCGAACTCTCCCAACCGGACAGTTCAGTCATTTCCAACATGTCCGCTGCTGAGTTGATGAATATAATCAAGCAGCTGCCAGCAGGTTTCCGAACGGTGTTCAACCTGTTTGCAATCGAAGGATATTCACACAAAGAGATTGGAGATATGTTGGGAATTACAGAAAGCACCTCTCGTTCTCAATATACAAGGGCACGACAATTGTTACAAAAGCAAATAGCGAACTTATATAATTAAGGATGAAAAAGGATAGAGACACGATAGATGATATGTTGCACTCAAAGCTATATGACTTTGAAGTGGAGACTGTCTTATGGAGATTGGGAAGCTATCGAAAAGCGTTTGCCCCATCCCTCTATTCAGCCCGTCCATAGGAATTGGTATTACTGGGCTGCAGCAGCAGTCGCTGCCATTGCTATTGTATCGTCCGGATTATTATGGTATGGAACGCAAGAACCTCAAGAAGCTTTTGACCAAAAAGAGCTGTTTGTCCAGAAAAAACAGGACAACCAACCTGCCGTTCCACAAGACAACGAAACGATTACCAAAGAAAAAGAGCTATTAGCAGAAGTGACATTCGAGCGACCAGTTCCAAAGAAAGCTGTCTTTTCCGCAAAAAGGAAGAACCTAAAATGGCCTTCTCTGAAGAGAAGTCCGACATTGAGAACTTCGCAATTGTTGACGACTCTGTAAACGAAAGCCAGAGACATGAGGCTGACTTATATTCATCTTCCAAAGAGGCGAATCTTCAAGACAACAAAATCCAAGAAAGGAAAGAGACTGCGCCCGTAAAAACGGAACAACAGAACAACAGGAAATGGGGTTTGGGAATGGGAGTCGGGAATTTGTCTGCCGCAAGTAACAACGGTGGATTATTCGGTTCTTCCTTTTCTGACGCTATACCAGCCACACCAACCCTTTTTGAGTGGCAACGCCTCCTTTTTAAAGACGGAAGCAATTAAGGAACCGGTTAAAAAGAACATCAAACATAAAACACCTTTGACTTTCGGAATAGGCGCAAGCTACAAGTTAACCGATAGATGGTCATTGCAATCCGGACTTCTCTACTCCTACATGGTTTCCGAATGGGAAACAAATGAAATGGTAAGAACGGAGAACAAACAAAAATTGCACTTCATCGGAATACCTGTCTCGGTTGCCTATCAATTGGCGGAATGGAAACAGATACATTTTTATTTGTCCGCAGGCGGGAAAGTTGAAGTAGGTGTTGGCGGACAACTCCGGACGGATATTTACTCCGCGACAAACGAGAAACTAAAAACATTTGCAGAAAAAGAACGAATGAAAGAGCCGTACTTTTCTGTCAATGGACGCATAGGCGCAAGCTATCCGCTCCTACGATTCTTAAGTGCTTATGCCGAAGTAGGAGCCGATTATTATTTCGACAACGGGAGCAAAATTGAAACGTACCACTCGGACAAACCGCTTAACTTCGGTTTGCAGTTAGGACTACGTTTTGGATTATAAGCAACAAAAACAAATAATTATATTAAAACAATGAAGAAACTTAGTTATTATTTAGCAGCAGCCTTCTCAGCTGTAACACTTTTGACGTCTTGTTTGGGTGAAAGCACCAATGTAACTAATATTACAATCAGCGGTATCGTATTTTCAAACCCGGCAGCAGGTTTAAAAACAATGATAGATGCAGGATCTGCATATGTCTATGTCCCGAACTTATTGCAGGTAGGAAATTATCCTGAAAACACCTGTTTAGGCGCAAACATCCATATCGATTACAATTCAGCAGAAAATGCCAATTGGGGAACTTCAGGTTATTTGACCGCTACTTTGAACAGTGATCCCCAAGTTTTCTCTCAATGGCGCGCCACTCCTATAACATCCGCTGCTGATACAACAGGAATGATAGAAAATGAAATCCCATTGACATTCGCCTTCCAGCAAAGTGCCTTTTCCAATTATGTACGTGGTTGGATGATTTTTGCTTCCGGAGCAAAAATTGGAAGCAAACAGAATGTAGAATGGACAATGAAGTATCCGCAAGAGCTCAAAGTCGAAGAACTTAACGGAAAACGTTGCTATAATTTCTACATCAGAGCTACTGCATCAGGAGACAACACCGGAGCCTCTGGTCAATCTGTTATCAATGGTTGGTATGTTAAGACTGCATTGGACAGAATCGATGCTACAGAAAAAGCAGCCGGTAATCAGTCTTATTATTTGAAATTCAATTACGTCACTTCCATCGATGCAAACACAAACAAATTAACATGGAAGTCTGATTTAGCCCAAATGGCTGTATCATCAAATACGAATAACAAACAATAAATCATACAAAAAGGGGCTGTGTCAAAATGTTTTAGGACGCAGTCCCTTTTTTGTGGACAAACACGGTTAAAATACCTTTCACTTCATCCAAAATCAGGCAATGCAAAGATTCATGATATTGCTTGCCAATTAGATTTGAAATTCTTGTTCTTTGAGTAACGAAGTAAGGGAATAGTGATACTATTATGAATACAAAGTTTAGAACCTCCTGACTACAAATTAAAGAGGCTTTTTCTTGCAGCATATCTATATATTGTCGTATCTTTGGGGATAATTTAATCCAAATAGTATGAAAAACATATTTCTATTTATAATATTGTGTATGTTTTGTGCTTGTACTCCATCACAAAACGAACCGAAAATCAAACTGATATTTGATACAGACATGGCTCCGGACTACGATGACGTAGGAGCTTTGGCTATATTACACGCATTAGCAGATTCCGGGGAAGTTTCTATCCTTGCAACTGTTTCGTCCAACAAATGCGAAACTGCCGTTCCTTGCATAGATGTTATCAACACCTACTTTGGCAGACCGGATATTCCTATTGGAGCTGTACGAGGAGACGACGCCCCTGACCAGTCTACTTGGCATAGCGGAATGAGGTGGACGGATGAATTGCCCAAGCAATTCCCGCACTCAATCAAAAAGACATCCGATAGTGAAGATGCGTTGAAGATTTACCGGAAAATATTAAGTGAACAACCAGATAACAGCGTTACAATCGTAAGCATCGGGTTCTTTACCAACTTACAGAACTTGCTGCTTTCACAAGGAGATGAATACTCTCCGCTATCCGGGAAAGAGTTGGTACACAAAAAGGTAAAACAATTGGTCTCAATGGCAGGGCAATTCCCTTCCGGCAAGGAATTCAATGTATATATCGACCCGAAAGCATCTCAATTTATCGTGAATGAATGGCCTACACCCATCCTTTTAAGCGGTTTTGAAATAGGAGAAGCTGTCTTAACGGGAAAACGATTAGTTGAAAGCGACATACAAAACAACCCAATCATAGAAACTTTCCGAATGTGCTTGGCTCAAGACAATCCTGAAGGGAGAGAAAGCTGGGACGAGACAGCTGTATTAGCCGCAGTGCGTGGGGAAGCCAACTATTTTGATTCCGTACAAGGGCGCATGATTGTTGCAGACGATGGCAGCAATAGTTGGGAGAATGACCCTAACGGTCCCCATGCCTATTTAACCTTTAAGATGCCAGTGGAGCAACTGACTGCGGAAATAGAGCACCTCATGATGCACCAGCCGATGAAAAAGTAAAAATCTAATTAGAACATTATAAATATAATCAATCTAACAAATGAAGAAAATCGTAATACTCTCGCTACTAATCGCAACAGCTTCAAGCGGAATAGCACAACAAACAACAGAGAAATTCCCTTTGGGGCAATACGAAGAGTTGAAAGATACGAAACCGCATGACGGAGCGGAAGTTTGGAATAAGATACAAGCCCCTACCCTATTAAGTTGGGGAACAACAGATATTCGATATAAAAAGCTGGATGTTCCAAACATTAAAAAAAGCGTTTCATCTTTCCAAATGAAGGCATGGAAAGGCGAGCGGGTGAATGCCCAAGCTGTCTTGTGGACAAAAACAGACTTGAAGGGAGTTAAGGTTGAAGTTGGAGAACTGAAAAATGGTTCGGCTGTAATCCCAGCCTCAGCTATCCAAACCAACTTTGTACGGTATGTCATGACTGATGAATTGAACAAAGACCGTAAAGGTGGATGTGGTAACCGTGAGAACAAAGCTGAATGGGATTCATCCATTGTTGCTGATGCATTGGATATTGTAAAAATACAAGATATCAAAGCAAATACCACCCAGCCGATTTGGTTGAACGTGTGGGTTCCTGCGGACGCTAAATCCGGGAAGTACAAAGGGACACTTAAGATATCAGGCGAAGGCATGAAAGATATGACCCTTCAATATGACATCCAAGTATCCAACAGGGTATTGCCGGAGCCACAGCAATGGAAGTTTAACTTGGACTTATGGCAGAATCCTTATTCCGTAGCTCGATACTATCAAGTTCCGCTTTGGAGCAAGGCTCATTTCGATGCTATGCGCCCTATCATGAAGATGCTTGCCAATGCCGGACAGTATGCCATCACGACCAGCATCATGCATAAACCTTGGAATGGTCAGACAGAAGACCACTATGATAGCATGGTGACACGCATCAAGAAAATTGATGGAACTTGGGAATACGATTATGCCGTATTTGACAAATGGGTAGAATTCATGATGAATGAGATAGGCATCAATCGCCTTATCAGTTGCTATACCATGATTCCATGGGATTTGTCATTTGATTATTATGACGAAGCGACTAACCGTGTTTTGTTCATCAAGACGAAACCGGGAGATAAAGAGTATGCCGAATATTGGGGAACTTTCCTTAAGGACTTCTCCAAACACTTGAGGGAAAAGGGCTGGTTTGAAAAAACTGCGATTTCCATGGATGAACGTCCGATGGAAGCCATGCGCGAAGCTATCAAAGTTATCAAACAGGCAGACCCGAATTCAAGATAACATTAGCAGGCAACTATCATCCGGAAATCCAGCAGGATTTATACTATTTAAGTATACCATACGGAAACCTGTTCCCGGAAGATGTCAAGAAAGAACGAGAGAAAAAAGGACAAATCAGTACTGTTTACACTTGCTGTGCCGAAGCATTCCCTAATACTTTCACCTTCTCCGAACCGGCAGAAGCAGCATGGACTACGCTACATGCAGTGGCAGGAGGATACGATGGATACCTTCGTTGGGCGGTAAACAGCTGGACTTTGGATCCTTTGCGTGATTCACGCTTCCGCACATGGGCTGCCGGAGATACCTACAGCATCTACCCTGGTCCAAGAAGCAGTATCCGTTTTGAAAGGTTTATAGAAGGTCTTCAAGACTGCGCAAAGATACATGTCCTCCGTGAAGAGCTACAATCGAAAGGGAATAAAGCCAAATTGGATAAATTGAAAAAGCTGATTTCACGCTTCACTCCGGAAGGATTGTCAGAGACACAGCAAGACCCTTCAGACATGGTTCGAGAAATACATAGCCTATTAAACAACATGTAAGCAGGTAAGTGAGAATAAACAATAATTGTATCAATTTAAAATACTAAAGTCATGAAAAAATTTTTAGTGGTAGCATTGTCTGCATTCCTTCTGACTGCATGCGAAAGTAAAGATTCGTACATGAATGATTTCGAAAGCTTCATTGAAAAAGTCCAAGAGAAATCAGATTCATTTACAGAAAGTGACTGGAAGAAAGCAGATGACCAGTTTTCTAAGTTCACAGGAAGCAGCTACGAAAAATATGCAGCTGAATTGTCCAACGAAGAGAAACTACAAATAGCGAAATTCCAAACCATTTATGCCGCATCCAAAGCGAAGTCCGGCATGAAGAGTTTTGGAGAAGGATTGAAAGATGCTGCTAAAAAAGCAAAAGAGGCATTGGATCTTGATGATTAATCATTAACAATCCAGATAAGGCAAAACGTTTTCACACAGTCTAAGCAGGAGAAAATATATGTTCTATCCAATTTTATGAGAATGCTCATAAAAACTTAGTAAAAACGTTTTGTTTTTGGTAGTAAAACCCTACCTTTGCAGTGATATAAACTAAAAAGGAAATATTAATGGTAGGGAGTTTGGCAAGCGCATTACTAATACTATCATTTTCGGCTTATCTGTCGAAACAGCTTGTTAGTTTCTATTCACAATATAGAAAACGTTGGCAATTTGTTTTATTGCCAGCGTTTTTTTTTAAATGTCTCAAAAATATATAAATAGATAAATTATAATATTATGTCAAAAATCAACGTCAAGAAAGTGTTAGTCCTTGGTTCCGGCGCATTAAAGATCGGACAGGCTGGCGAGTTTGACTATTCGGGTTCCCAAGCATTAAAGGCATTACGAGAAGAAGGCATTCGCACAGTGTTGATAAATCCAAACATCGCAACTATCCAAACTTCGGATGGCGTGGCTGATGAGGTGTACTTTTTGCCAATAACTCCTTTCTTTGTAGAAGAAGTTATCAAAAAAGAAAAACCAGATGGAATCTTATTAGCATTCGGTGGACAAACTGCCTTGAACTGCGGAACGGAACTATATACCAATGGAACATTGGCTCGCTACGGTGTCAAGGTTTTAGGAACTTCTGTAGAGGCAATCATGTACACGGAAGACCGTGACTTATTTGTCCGCAAACTGACAGAAATAGATGTTAAAACTCCAGTAAGCCAAGCAGTCGAAAACATGGACGATGCTTTAACTGCTGCGAATCGTATTGGATTCCCTGTCATGATTCGTTCTGCTTACGCATTGGGCGGAATGGGAAGCGGCATCTGCAAAAATGAAGCTGAGTTAAAAGAATTGGCGGAAAGCGCATTCGCTTATGCTCCCCAAATCTTGGTTGAAGAATCGTTGAAAGGATGGAAAGAAATCGAGTTTGAAGTCATCCGTGATAAAAACGACCACTGCTTCACAGTTGTAAGCATGGAGAACGTTGACCCATTAGGAGTCCATACAGGTGAAAGTATTGTAGTTGCCCCGACTTGTTCTTTGACAGAAAAAGAATTGGCATGGCTCCAAGAGATTTCTATCAAAACCATTCGCCACTTAGGAATTGTTGGAGAATGTAACATTCAGTATGCGTTCAACTCCGAAACATTCGACTATCGTGTCATTGAAGTGAACGCACGTTTGAGCCGTTCTTCCGCTTTGGCATCCAAAGCATCAGGATATCCACTGGCATTTGTCGCAGCTAAACTGGCATTGGGATATGGCTTGGATGAAATCGGTGAAATGGGCACTCCGAACTCTGCATACAAAGCTCCAGAGGTAGATTATATGATTGTAAAGATTCCGCGTTGGGATTTGACAAAGTTTGTTGGCGTAAGCAGACAAATCGGTTCCAGCATGAAGTCTGTCGGAGAAATCATGTCTATCGGTAAGAGTTTTGAGGAAATCATACAAAAAGGATTGCGTATGATTGGTCAAGGGATGCACGGCTTTGTCGGCAACAATGGCGTAGAGTTTAAAAACTTGGATGAGGAGCTTGCAAACCCTACAGACTTACGTATTTTCGCCGTGGCACAAGCTCTGGAAAAAGGATATACGATTGACCGCATATACGAACTAAGCAAAATCAATCCTTGGTTCCTGAGCAGATTGAAAAGCATTGTTGATTACACTAAGGTTCTCTCACAATACAATAAGATAGAAGATCTTCCTGAAGATGTATTGCGTGAAGCAAAACGCTTAGGTTTCTCTGACTTCCAAATCGCCCGCTACGTGGAGAATCCTCAAGGGAACATGGAAAAAGAAAATGTACGCGTCCGCAATTTACGTAAAAAGTTAGGCGTTTTACCAAGTGTCAAACGTATTAACACCGTTGCTTCCGAGAATCCAGATTTGACTAATTATTTATATCTTACATACGATGGTTCAGACCATGATATTCCATATTACCCAACAGATAAGAATGTCATCATATTGGGTTCTGGAGCTTATCGTATCGGTTCTTCTGTGGAATTTGACTGGTGTTCTGTCAATACAGCTCAAACAGCTCGTAAATTAGGATACAGAGCCATCATGATTAACTACAACCCGGAAACCGTATCTACCGATTATGACATGTGCGACCGGCTCTATTTCGATGAGCTCTCATTTGAGCGCGTCTTGGACATCATCGATTTGGAAATGCCGAAGGGAGTAGTCGTTTCTGTAGGTGGTCAAATACCAAACAATTTGGCGATGAAACTACACCGCCAGCATGTACCTATTTTAGGAACATCTACTCTTTCAATCGACCGTGCAGAAAACCGTCACAAATTCTCAGCGATGCTTGACACCTTAGGCATAGACCAACCCCGTTGGGCTGAGCTTACAAGTATGGAAGAAATTGATGAGTTTATCGCTAACGTAGGATTCCCAATCTTGATTCGTCCATCTTATGTCCTTTCAGGAGCAGCCATGAATGTCTGCCATACCAAAGAACAAATGATTGAATTCTTAGGATTAGCTGCCAAGGTTTCCAAAGAATATCCTGTTGTCGTTTCTGAGTTCCTACAAGGTGCAAAGGAAATCGAGTTTGACGCAGTTGCTAAAAACGGGGACGTGGTTGAATATGCGATTTCTGAACACATCGAATTTGCAGGTGTTCACTCAGGAGACGCAACATTGGTATTCCCGGCTCAAAAGATTTATTTTGAAACTGCCCGCCGAATCAAGAAAGTAGCAAAAACGATAGCAAAGGAATTGAATATTAGCGGTCCGTTCAATATCCAATTCTTGGCAAAGAATAATTATGTAAAGGTAATTGAATGTAACTTGCGTGCATCCCGAAGCTTCCCATTCGTGTCAAAAGTATTGAAACGCAATTTGATCGAAACAGCTTCCCGCATCATGTTAGACGCAGATTACACGAAACCAGACAAAAGCGCATTTGATATCGACTGGATTGGTGTCAAGGCTTCCCAATTCTCATTCGCACGTTTACACAATGCAGACCCCGTATTAGGCGTTGACATGAGCTCTACCGGTGAAGTTGGTTGCTTAGGTGATGATTTCAATGAAGCTTTGCTCTCTGCCATGGTAGCTGTCGGAAATAGAATACCGCGCAAAAACATATTGGTATCATCTGGAGAAGCTAAGAGCAAAGTTGAGTTGCTTGATCCGTGTAGAATGTTAGATGCGAAAGGATATCAGATTTATGGTACTGCAGGTACAGCTAAGTTCTTAAATGAAAACGGCATCAAGGCCACTGCCGTATCTTGGCCAGACGAAGAAGGGGATTTGGATATCATGAAGATGTTCAGCGAACATGTCTTTGAATTGGTTGTAAATATTCCAAAGGATCATAGCAAACGAGAACTGACAAATGGTTACAAGATACGTCGTGCGGCTATTGACCACAACATACCTTTAATCACAAATGCCCGCCTTGCAAGCGCATTTATCAATGCTTTCTGCTCTATGAAAGAGAGCGATATTCAGATAAAGAGTTGGCAAGAGTATAAATAAACATTAAGGTTTTTGATAATTAGGGGAAATTATTCCCCTAATTATCAAATCTTACTATCTTTGCTACATGAATACATTAAATAGATTTCTGGTACTATTCATTCTTATTCTTGTGGCAAGTTTGCCCTCCAAAATAAAAAGGACAGAACGGGAAAGATAATCTTTCTCTTTTTGTCCAAAATTTTTCTGTCAAAGAATATAACAGCAGCTGTCAGAATTGGGATTTACATGTTTCTCCAGACGGCAATCTATATGTTGCTAACAACTCCGGACTATTAGAATTTGACGGAAACACATGGCATTTGCATAAAACGCCCCAAGAAGAGTCCATATATGAAGTAGGACAAAGAAACGATACTATTTTTACCGTTTGCGAGCAAACCAAAGGATTTTGGCTTTACGATTCAAACAATGTGTTTTCATACCAAACGCTCTCTGATTCATACCCGATACCTGACATATCGAATTCGAACATAAGATACCCTTTCCAATTCCAGAAGAAATCAACAAATATAAGCCCAGCGTGTATGTACGACTTATTAAATATGATGTGGTAGGCACACAAAAAGGCGGATTGTTTTTTTTAGATAAATCAGGCAACATCCTTCAACATCTGACTACGCATAATCAAATAATTGACAATTGCGTACATGCAATGTGCGTACAAGATGAGACACGAATATGGGTAGCATTTGACAACGGTATTTCTCAAATTGACATCAACCCTCCTATCTACATTATAGGGAAAAGAAGCGAAATTGGCAAAATTGAAAATGCGGGTATGAAAGGGAATGTTATCTATATTCAAACCAATATGGGTTATTTCAAAAGAACTCTTTGCTCTGACCAACCTTTCACAAGCATAGAAGAAAATGAAGCATCCCAATATATGACTGAGAAAGTAGCTTCCCTTTCGTTTATGCCAGAGAAAGTATTTTCAGACATGGAGGTGATAAGCCACTTTAAAAATGCCCGGTTCATTTATCCTGCTCATGACGGCATGTACTGGTTGCTTTACAAGAATGAAGCGGGGCTTGTTCAAGAAGAGAATCGTCAAACTGTTTTAAAGTGCAGGTTGCTATTCGATAATTATAACTTTGACTTGACTACACATGGTCCTCACTTCTTTACTCTTAATGATTCACTGTATGCCGTTTCAACTATGCAGGGCGTTTTATTAGTAAACATACAGCAATTACTTGGAGGATCGAGACATCTGACCATGCCAAAATTCAGAAAAATCGAATATAGCGATAAAGATGGAACTCATCTTATACAACCCAATACGACTAAAATTACACTTCCCCACAACGCACAACAGATTAATTTTTTCATCGGCACTACTGTTTTCACGCCTATCCACAAAATTTCATATAAACTGGAAGGTACAAGGGATGAATGGAGCGATTGGGAAGAGTCTGGCAAAATTTCATTTTCCTATCTGCCGGAAGGGAAATATACGCTTAGGATACGTAAATATGTTTGCCAAGGAACATTCCCTGAAATGACATTAACCATAGAGGTGCATCCTGCATGGTATAACTCTATTTGGGCATACATCCTATACATAACGTTAATCATTGTTTTCGTTCAAATAACTTTAAAACACAATTTGAAGCATCTTAAAAAAGAAGAAAGAAAACTGAAAGAAGAGAATGAACAAGCTAAAAAGCGCCAATTGGAATTGGAGCGCAATATAGCATTGGAAAACGAACTTGAACTAAAAAACAATGAACTGATGTTACAAACTTCTGCCTTAGTCAGACGTAACCAATCCATACAAGCAATCTTGGAAGAGTATGAGAAGCAAAAGGAAGAATTAGGAGACAGATATCCCAATAAGTTATACAAGAAGTTGCATCAGCAAATCGAGAATGCCCTTGATGACAAAGAAGAATGGTTGCTATTCGAAAACTATTTCAAGAATGCCCACCAACACTTCATGGAGAAACTACAACAGAAATATCCAGATTTGACTACTGGAGACTTACGTATTTGCTGCCTGCTCCGCATGAACTTATCCACGAAAGAGATTGCTTCTCTACTCAACATTTCAGTAAGAGCTGTCGAGCTCCGCAGATACCGGCTGCGTAAACGTCTCGACTTGAACAACGATATAAATTTAGTGGAATTTCTATTGAATTTCTAAAGTTCATAGCTATATGCTTAGACTTTTTCTCCCTCTCAATCATACACACTACTATTATATATTAGTTTATATTTCTATAAAACATAAACTAATAATACGCTGATAAATAAGCAATAAAGCACTAATAATATATAGATGAGAAACTAATGAAGCATACATCAAATTAAAATTTACAAATAGTGAAAGCCATGTTGTATGCGAATAATTGTCTTAAATCAAAAATATAAATTTCTTTGCATTGTAAAGAAAAACTGATAACAATGAAGAGCACGACTGATATGGACAAATCGTTATGGAAGCAGCTTGAAGCTTTTGAGAAGAAAGGAATAGACAGACGTCGATTCTTCAAAATAATGGCAGCAGCTGGTGTTTTTGCAGGGCTGAACAATCAAAAAGTAAAAGCTTCATCATGCAAAGCAAAAGGTAAAATTGTTATTATCGGAGGAGGAGCAGCTGGCATCAGCATAGCATCTCGTCTTAAACATGAGTTAGAAGAGCCTAACATTACCATAATAGACCCTAGCGACCGTCAGTATTATCAGCCAGGCTTCACCCTTATAGCATCCGGTATTTATAAGCCGGAAGAGGTTTGGAAAAGACAAGAAGACTGCATTCCTTCAGGAGTTAAATGGATAAAGGATTCCGTAACGGCAGTAGATCCTATATGGAATAATGTCGTGACAACAAGTAATGGGAAAATATCTTATGACTTCTTAGTCTTGGTTCCAGGTATCCAGATTAACTGGAACGAAATAGAGGGATTCGATTATAATCAGTTGGGCAAAGGAAACGCTCATTGCATTTATGATTTCAAGGGGCTCAAATGACATGGAAAGCCATGAAGGAGTTTACCGAAAAAGGAGGGAAAGGTGTTTACACAGATACTTATACTAAACATAAATGTGGAGGTGCGCCTAAAAAGATTTGCTTGCTAACAGCAGATTATGCCCAAAAACATAATCACAGGGAGCAGTTAAGCCTTACATATTATACAGCAGAAAAGGATTTGTATGATGTAAAGTATTTTACGCCCCGATTGAAAGAAATTTACAAAGAACGAAATGTTCCTATTGAGCTGAATACACGAGTAAAGGGCATCGATACAGAGAAAAAGCAAGTTTACTTCGAACGTATCGAAAAGAATGGTGAAGAAAAGATTGTAACACCATTTGTAGAAGATTACGACTTCCTTCACTTTACACCACCTATGTCCGCTCCAAACTTCGTAAAAGAGGCTGGACTTGGATTCAAAGAAGGCAAATTAGCTGCCGGTGGTTGGGTAGAAGTTGACAAAGAGACATTCGTTCACAAAACATATAGCAATATTATCTCTTTTGGAGATGCTGCAGGATTACCGACCAGCAAAACTTCAGCAGCGATAAGGATGCAAGTTCCTATAGCGACAAAGAACCTGATTGCCTTGATGGAAGGTAAAGAACCATCAAACAAGTATGACGGTTACGCAGCTTGCCCGATTATAACAGATTACGGCCATGTGTTATTATGTGAATTTGATTATGACAAAGAGCCGAAAATCTCGTTTCCTTTCTCCATGTTGGACATGTCAAAGGAACAATGGGCTGCTTGGATACTGAAAGTATATATTCTGAAACCTCTCTATTTCTATGGGATGTTGAAAGGATATGCATAAATATAAAAAATCACACACTCCCTATATTAATGCTAAAAACTAAGACACAGATGATCAAAAGCCTATCCATAACGGATAGGCTTTTTTGTTAGTACCAATCTACAACATTCTTATTATTTCTTCAACTCCTTCTTCAAATCTTCCCAAATAGAAGAAACGATGTATTTGACGGACAACCATCCGGCAGAAACAAACAGAGTAAAGGCTATGATTCCAATAGCTGCAAACAATTTACGTGGCGCAACTGGAGCCGTCTTGGTATAAGGCACATCCAAAATACGTGCTCGCTCTTTACCTTGTCCTATTGTCAATTCGATATCTTCCTTCTTTTGCAAAAGAACCAAATAAACGCCTTGGTAAATTTCTTGTTGTCTCTTTAAATCAACATAGATACGTTCCTGTTGGGGAATGCCACTTATTTTGTTCATCAATTGCCTTTCTTTGTCTTTCAAATCCCTTTTAGTCATTGCCAGGCTTTCCTGTGCATTGTCAATCATTTTATACACGCTTTCACGCATCCTATCGGCTTGTACAGACAATGTCGTCACCATCGGGTTCTTCTCGCTTGAGTTACGGATGACACGCTCTCGCTCAATCAATATCTGATTGTATGATGTCAAATCGCCCGATTCCCCTCCTGCAGGAGAATAGAGAGAAGGAACTAATTTGTACTTATTCTGAGGGTCATGTACAAAGTCATTCATCAACTGAATCAAGTGGGATTGCGATTCCAACTCTATCAGCTTGGTTTGTATCTCTTGCATGGCAGCCGCATACATCTGTACGTCATACTCCACCATCGTAATCTTATTCTTGTTCTTATAAGATTCTATCGCCTCTTCTGATTTTGCCAACTCGCCCAACACTGCTTCCAAACGGGAATTAATGAACGAGAGAGTTTTGTCTGCCAATCTTTTTTTATAATTCTCTGCCTGTTCGTTATAACAAAGAATCAGTGTGGAAAGCATATCTTTTGCGCGCTGTTTTTCATAATCCAGACAAGAAATCTGCAACACATTGGAAGATTTGGAATAATCCTCAATATGGAACTCTTCCACAAGTCCCTCTGCTACACTCGTCGGTGATTGTATTTTCGTTTCCAGTTCAAACTCGCTGTTTGCTGCTTCCGGCATGGCATATTCAATCTTCAAATCGTAAGGTCCCACCTTTATCGTAGCAGGAAGGGATTCCAAATCGTATGCGCTTTTCTTTTTCTTGAATTTGGAAATCTTTAACTTGGCATCAACATGGACTTTCCCGGTACTGTGATGATGAATATCCAGCTCCATGGTATGTTCCATTGAAGCCAATGTTGCGGAATCGGCAGAAATCTTCAATGGGACATCCTTATACATACGATAACCAAATGTATAAGGTTCCATATAATCCACATAAAGTCCTAACCTCTCGACCATATCACGGAACAATTGGTTAGAAGTGATGGTCACAAACTCATCGTCCAGATTGATGGCGGAGTTAGAGCTACCGCCCAAGCCAAACGATTTCATCAATCCCGCAGCTTCACCCAATCCGAAACTTCCGGATGAAAAAGTATCTTTATCATCTTGCACCAAGATTTGAGCGGTAGTTTCAAAGGTGGTCGGATAAATAACAAGATATGCTATCGCTATGACCAAAGAGCAGAGGGTTGCTCCTCCTATTAATTTCCAATGGGACAAATAGCTGATAAATAATGAGCGCAAATCAACCGTTTCGTTATCTTTCACTTCCATATCTTATTATTTTGTTATTGCCAATATTACAGTAGTAATCACGGATACGGCACTCAATATTGAAGAGAACACCGTTATACTATATTGTTGCGCCTGACTATAACGGGCGTTTCGTTTCTTGGCATCGTTTGGTTCAACATAAACGACATCATTCTGACGGAGATAGAAATAAGGAGAAGCGAACAACTCCGGTTTCGTCAAGTCCAAACGAGCGAATTCTTTCTGCCCGTCATTGTCCCGGATGACCAAGACATTGGTCCTGCTCGCATTAATAGTTAAATCTCCTACCCTGCCGATGGCATCCAATATAGTCAACCGGTCGTTGGATACAGAAACCATTCCAGGACGAGCCACTTCGCCCATCATCGTCACCTTATAGTTCACAATCTGTACGTTTACATTAACATCTTCAATATAATGTGATATTTCCTGACGCAACTTCTCAATAGCTTCCTGTTTGGACAATCCTGCCAAATGCACTTTCCCTAAAACCGGGAAAATGATATTACCCTCTTTGTCCACCAAATAGGTTTGGAGTTGCTGTGAAGCCTCCACTTTCTCTTCGCCCTCCTTGGCAAAAGCAAAAACAGGCGGGTTGAATGGGGTAACGACTGTTGGATCCCATGCGGTTACCGTTATACTCAAACGGTCGTCAGGACAAATACGTGAAGAGTAATTCTGGTTCATCAACTCCTTCTGTTCCGGAGTCAAATCATCCACTCCTTGGAAATAAGTCACATTTTTAGGCACACTGCATGAGCCCAAAAACAAGATAAATAAAGTCAAAACAGCGACTACGTTTATTCTCATAATTTTCATACTTTTCAATGAGGTGCAAAGATACAACTTTTCGTTGAAATCAGACCTTGTTCCATTCAACTAAAGCTATCTCAATAACGGCATCTTATTTGTTTTATTGTCAAGAATGCTTCATTTTCTTTGTTCCGTTCCCCAAATGAATGAGACCAACGGGCTGGAAAATATCAATGTTCTTCTATTCAACGAGCCATCTTGACTCCAACGCTTGGTCCTTCTGCTGCATTTACCAAAGAACGAGGTGAAATCTCAATCTTACCCGATACAAATTCAGGGATATTATAAGATTGCATGAAATCTTCGTAGAAAGAGCTTTCTGCTTGCGGCAACAAGAACGGTTTACTGACTGTGCCATCTTCTGCAATGTGAGCAAAGTAAGGACTTGTGTACAATCCGTCTATGCGCCGACTGCTGAATACAAGCCAACGGCTGTTGCTGCTCCATGAATGGTAGCTTTCCACATCATCGCTGTTGGCATTGTCCAAACCATGATAAATTTCCTTCTGCATATCATAAACATACAAATCCGCATCTTTATGCCAAATAGAGAAGTTGCCATAACTTGAAACCGTAAACATCAAGAATTTCCCGTCAGGAGAAACACGCGGGAAAGAAACACTCTTGTTCTCTTTAGTTGCGGAGAATAGTGTATCGACTACATTTCCGAAAGTCCGGCTTTCCGGGTCAAAAGAGATGGCACACAGGCTATACTTGACCTCTTTAAAGCTTTCCGGCATCGTCTTGGCTTCAGCTGAACAGTAATAAAGCGTCTTCCCGTCTGCCGAGAAGGTCGGGAATGTTTCAAAACGCTGCTTGGAGAATATGGCATTTGTCGTCAGAGCCTCATGCTTTTCTGTATCATAAACAATGACATCTGAGGCATCATCGTACACCTCCACCCTGTTCTTGTCAACAGGATGAAAGAACTGCTTTGTGTTATTGACAGAAAAAGCCACATATCGTCCTCCGGGATGCCAAGAAGGATATACGAAGTTCGAGATGGTTTGGTCTGTCTTGGTGTCCAGTTTCTCCACCTGTTTTCCATTCACCAAATAGGTTCCTCCAAACTTCTGGCGCATGTGGAACAAGAAATGGTCGGGTTGGCGATTGCAAAAAGAGTGGCAATTCATGCAATTATCCCCTGTCTGCCTATTTTCCAGCACTGCCGTTTCTTTATAAGAAGAAAGGTCTCTTTGGTAAATACCCAAGTTCTTCCATAATTCATAACCGGGCGCAATACGGCGGTAAGCAATATAACCATCCATCGGGTCTGCGCTGACATAGATTTCAAACGGCTTGTATCCGACAACATCCTTTCCTTTTTGGACCGTCACCGCCACTTGGATACTTTTCCCCACAGCCTTTTCCAATAAATTCCTCCAGTCCGAGGACGGTATATGGAATGTTCCTTTCTTCATTTTCACGCCATACGATTCCCCCTGCCGAGAGCAAAGCCCATGCATCAGTAATCGTTTTATCCACCAAGCCAAAATTAAGCGGAGCGATATGGGTTGGAACTGTCACTTCCGTATAATCCGGAAATATGTCCGGATAACTATCGACCTCTTTATCCGCTTTCGGAGCCACCTTTGAACAGGCACTTAACAAGCACCAACCGGCAATGGCAAATGCAATTATCTTTTTCATTTCCTTCTTTTGCTTTTTACTTAAACATCAGATAATACCAATAAGTATTTCCAAACGAACGGTGCAACAGTCCCGGCAATCCTTGATTGTTACGGTTGGAAAGCACCTGTTTGCGGAACTCCTCAAATTGGGACTTTATGTTATCATCCAACTGATACTCTTTCCACTTTTCCGGATTTCCTTCATAAGCTATCAATATACCTTCCTGTACCGCACGCGGCATGGGCGAAAGTAAAGATGTCTCCTTGAACTGATTGACAAATGAGATGAAGCTGGACATATCGCGGCTCAGCAAATAAAAACCAGCCAAATATTCAAACGCAGTTCGTGCTTTATCCGGATTCGCCAATAATGGTTCTGCTACAGCCTGCACGAAATCGCCTCCTGAGATAAATACTTCATTGCTATCTCCTGGTGTGAAAAGCAAAGCCCTTTTCTCTCCTAACAGCGGGTCATCCTCTACCAGCTTGTCGTTATTCAAAAAGCGGCGATAAGGTGTTGCCCATTTTTTATAAATCGGAGATTTCTCCAACAGGGCAATGTATTTTTCCGCTATCGGATATGCGCCAAACACAAGGTTCGTCTGGACCAACCGTTGTATCATGCGTACATTGTGTGCCCCATGCGCACTGACATCTCCCTCAAATGCCATCCGTTGGGCAAGAGCCGTATTCCCACATGTGAAATAGAGGTCGCTCAGCAATACGGACACATTCTCCGTGCTGTTCCATGAAATGGCCAATGCCCTTTCGGAACGAATATCATACTGGAACAATTCATCTATCAGTTTGCCTTCCTCTGCCAAGGCACGGCTAAGAATGGACATATATAAGTAATTGGTCAGTTTCCCTTGACAGGCTTGCTCTATCTTTTCCCATTGTCCTGTACGGGAATAGTAATCTAACTCCATAAAGCGCATGGATTTCTTATCCGCAAATTTCATCAGCCCCATATAAGCAAAAGCTAATACAAAAGCCAATTCAACTACCCACGCTATGGTTCTTCTCTTTCCGGTCATCATGCCCTCCTTCCGGCTAACCAAGCCGGCTAAACCAACAAGCAATAACAAGCTAACCCATGATGCATAAATTATCTTTCCCGGAATCAATTTGGATATATAATATGAAGAGGGAGAGATGGCTTTTCCCCACGTGTCCACCATACAAGATTGATAAAAGTAGGTTGCTAAAAGAGCAGCAACGACAAGCAGGGAGACACTGGACAGTCTCTGTTTGGAGCTTTGTGGTAGGAGTATTTCATAAAGGAATGCCATGACAGCGAACAGCATATACACGGAACTACCCCACCATGCCAACAATGGCAGCAATAAAATTCCTGCCAACAGTCGATAAAAGAATGTGGGTATCCGGACATAAAGGGATGCTGCCAACAGGCATAACAAGAATGCCACGTTACCAGCTTGAAGATAGTTGAAATCAATAGCAACAAGCAGTAACGAGAGTGCCGGAATCCAGCCCATCATAGCCATCAAAGATGTCCCGGAAATCCTTTTCAACAAGTTTCCAGCCAACAATGCCGTGGCTGTCACCCATAATCCGGTACACAATGCACCTACAAACGGATAGGAATAATATTGTATTACTGATTCTGACAACCAACCGCTGAATCCTCCGGGCAAAGACAAATGTCCAAGGAAGTAAGCGGAGTCCCATAAAAAAAAGTTGGCTCTGCTCGATATAAAAGAAATAGGGCTGAAAAGAGTATTGGAGAAACGAAACCAATAAAACGCCAATCAGCAAAGATAAAGGATAAAATAGATTTTTCATGATTCCATTGTTCTTATGACAAAGATATGCACATTTCCTTTAAAAGACAAAAATATTGTTACGCTTTATCAAATAAGGAGGGATGTTTTTCCTTTATCCATTACATAAAAGGGCTGCATCAAAACTTTCGTTTTGACACATCCCCTTTAAGGTATGTCAGAATTAGCAAAATGCAAGGCACTGAGGATGAGACCGACAGGAGTTTACTGATGTAAATGACTGAGGTCGAATTCCGAAAGTAACGCAGCAGTTTGCAATTATGACACACCGCCCAAATTCTTTTTAGAAATGGCTGCTTCCATCAAAACAATGGGTGCAAACTTTGCATTTCGGAAGGCCTATCGCCTCTATCAATATTTCCAATGTGTTAAACTTCAAAGATGTCAAACCGAAACGTTCTGCAATGACCGAAACCATCTTCTTGTATTCCGGAGAATCCGTCTGGGCATATTTATCCAAATTCTTGTTTTCATCCCCCTCCAAATCTTTGATGATTCGGCGTGTAATCAATTCCATGTCACTCTTGGAAGAGGTAAAACCAATGAACGGACAACCATAAATAAGCGGTGGACAAGCAATACGCATGTGGATTTCTTTCGCTCCATAATCATACAATACCTTCACATTATCCTTCAATTGGGTGCCTCTCACAATGGAATCGTCACAGAACAATACACGATGACCTTCCATCATGGCTCTATTGGGAATCAATTTCATTTTAGCCACCAAAGAACGCATTTCTTGGTTGGCTGGAGTAAAACTGCGGGGCCATGTCGGAGTGTATTTGGTGATGGCACGATGATATGGAACTCCCTTTCCCTCAGCATATCCCAACGCCATGCCAACGCCTGAATCCGGAATACCGCATACGCAATCCACTTCCGATTCATCTCTCTGTCCCATCTTGAAACCGCTCAAGAAGCGCACCTCTTCAACATTACGTCCTTCGTAACAAGAAACCGGGAAACCATAATATACCCACAAAAAAGAACAGATTTGCATTCCTTCATTCGGTTTGCGCAACTGTTCAAGCCCATCGGCCCGCATACGGATAATTTCCCCCGACCTACATATTTTTCTATTTCGTAATCCAAGTTAGGCAAACTGCTGGATTCACTCGTTGCAGCAAATGCCCCCTCCTTCTTTCCAATGACAATCGGTGTTCTTCCCCATTTGTCGCGTGCGGCAATAATGCCGTCCTCGGTTAGAAGCAACATCGAACAAGATCCTTTTATCTTGTCATATACGTTTTCGATACCTTCTACAAAATCCTTCCCCTCTGTAATCAGCAGAGCCACCAACTCAGTCTGGTTTGTCTTGCCTGAACTCAATTCAGAGAAGTGCATGTTCTTCGCCAAAAGTTCATCTTCCAGCTCTTTGATGTTATTGATTTTAGCAACTGTTACAATGGCAAACCTTCCCAAATGAGAATTCAGCACAATCGGCTGGGCATCCGTGTCACTAATGATTCCAACACCTGAATTACCGACAAACCTTGGCAAAGCAGCTTCAAACTTTGTCCGGAAATAAGAGCTTTCCAAGTTATGTATTGAACGAGTGAAGCCCGCTTCCTTGTCGAAAGTGACCATACCACCACGACGAGTTCCTAAATGAGAATTATAGTCCGTGCCATAGAATAAATCTGTTGCACATGGCGACTTTGAGATAGTACCAAAAAAACCACCCATATTATTGATCTGTTTATTTTATTTGATAGAGGCTGCAAAGTTACAAAATTGAAACCAACAAACACTCTCCCGCATTTCTATTTTTATCAACACTCGGCAATTTTTCATATAAACCCTCCCCAACCGAAGGTTACGACCCTTTTTCCAATAGCTTACTACCTTTTTTCAAAAAGCATACGAGCTTTTTCCAAAAAGCTTACTACCTTTTCCAAAAAAGCATACGAGCTTTTAGAAAAGAGGTCGGCAAATACAGCAATACTGTGCCCGGCTAATTTCTTACTGCCAAGAATCAATTTTAATGCCATTTTAACGCCGTTAAAACACCATTAAAACGCTGTTTTAGATTCCATGTAAACTATTAGCTGTGGTACAAACTCCAAACAAACTACAAATGAAATGTCGTAAAAACTAAAATAACAAAGCGAAAGTCAGGTTCATGTATGTTGTTGCTACGCTGTCAATGCCAAGTGCAGCCAAGCCGACATGATGGCTTATGCCTGTCCCGCTTTCTTCATGATAAACAAGAAGCGTAAATGTATTGCTCTGCGGTTCGAGTCTTGCTTCTCTGGTGGCTAAGGATTCGTGTATAAAAAGATGTCAGGGACGGAAGAATGCCAGAAATAGATAGTTGAGGCATATTTACCACGCCTTATTATAGCATTTTTAACTCCAAGAAGAAAAACATTGTAAAACATTCGTGATTCTGATTGTTTTGCGTTAATAACTTATGGTTTCGGGATAATCATAGACGAATCTTCGGCAAACTTTCTTGTACATATGCAATATGCGTTCGTCATCGGCAAACTCAAACAGATAGTCAAGCATCCGGCCTACTTCATTTGCCGTTGCGTGTTTCCTCGCACAGAACTCCTCCACAATGGGAGCATACTCTATGGCTGCTCTCTCACGAATTTGCATAAGTCCCTTTGCCAATTCTTTTATTCCTGCAAAGAATTCCTGATAGTCCTTGTCCTTACTTATATCATTCATGGCCTGTTTTTTAATCTTTCAAGCAAGCAAGTGGTATTACTTTGACACCGTCTGGGCGTGTGTAAGCCATATATCCACCTGTCATGACAATCATCAGGTCGGGTTCGCGTAGCGGCACCTGCTTTTCTGTTTTGTTATGCACTTGAATGAGTCGTTTTATTTCCAGAAGATGTTTGGCTCCTTCTTCTACTTCACGGCTGCCAAGCTTACATTCTATAAGAGCGTAGCGTCCATCGTCAAGATGAAGCACCAAGTCGGCTTCCAGTCCGTAGCGGTCACGATAGTATGACAGATGATTGCCAAAGCCTGGAGTGTAAGCCCGAATGTCCCTTGCACACATCTGCTCAAAGATGAAACCAAAGGTCTTAAGTTGTGTTTCCAAAGCTTCTGCATTCACGCCTAATGCTGCCACAGCGATTGACGGATCTGAAAAACCTCTCTTTGGCATACTGCGGATTGCTGTCTTACTTCGTATGGCAGGACACCAAGCGTCAATATCATTGATTACAAACAATTTCTCCAAAGCACTAATATAATCATCAAGGGTATCAGAGGATATGCTTATATCTCCTGAGGCTGCAACATCTGCAAGAATGTTTGTCTTTTTGGCTATAGTGCTAATATTACGAGCGTAGGAACGTAATATTTGCCGTGCTATTTTAGGATTTCTCTGTCTTTTATCTATTGACGAGATATCTATTCCGCATACAGAATTGACATAGTCGTTTGCTACAAGCATACTTGCTTTTTCTGACATTTGAAGTGTCACCGGCCAACCTCCACGGCAAGCGACTCTAATAAGCTCTGGAATTTCCAGTTTACTCATTATTCCGTCAATGTCATAATTCGGGTTGTCAAAAAGTTCTTTTAAGGAAATCTCACCAGATGAATCTTTGGATTCCCACAAACTCATTGGATACATATTCATTCGAGATATGCGTCCTATTCCAGTATGACAGATTTTGTCTTGGTTAACCGTATTACTCCCAGTTAAGATGTATTGTCCAGGCTTTCCACCTGAATTATCAACTGCAATGCGTACAGCATCCCAAAGTTTTGGAGCATCCTGCCATTCGTCTATTAAGCGAGGTTGTTTTCCTTTTAGCAACAAAGACGGCATGGTTTCGGCTGTAGTAAGTTTCTCTTCTCTCCTATCTGGGTCTTGCAATTTAAGAACGCTCTGTGCTTGTTGCTGAGCCGTTGTGGTTTTGCCAGTCCACTTTGGTCCTTCAATGAGTACAGCACCAAAGGCTTCAAGCCTTTCCTTCAGTACTATGTCTGCTATTCTTGGTAGATACTCCATATTGTTACATTTTTTATGATGCAAAAATAATGACTTTTGTTTAAACCACAAAACTATTCGGTGTTTTTGTGGTAATATATTCGGCGTTTTTGTGGTAATCTATTCGGTGTTTTTGTGGTTAGTCGTTCGGTATTTTTGTGATTGACTTATTTTGGTTCTAAAGAAAATGTTCATTTCTTTAAGGCATTTACAAGTAAAAATACTACCTTTGCAGCAGTTGAGTAAGTGTTTGCTTATCGTTGCTTATTTCCATATTTGCAGCACATTTGCAGCACGCTCACGCAAATAGCTTGCTTATAGGCAGTGTGCATTTCGAGGAGGTGAAGTAAGTTTGATTTTTAAGAATAGACATTCTGAATAAGAATAAATAATAAGGCGTACAACTGAAATCTTATGGATATCGGTTGTACGCCTTTTTGTTATGTTCTTTATTTCTTCGTCTGACAAACTTGATGCTTGGATAATTGAGAGTAAAATAAGGAATGATTAAAAAAAACTCCCACCGAAGCGGGAGTATAGGTTTAACACCTTCGGCAATTACTGCCTTATTGTGATAAGATGTAGGAAATCTTATATTCTTTTGTAAATATATGCTGTATAATTTGTTTGTCCAAATAATCTGCAGTACTTTTATGAATTATTAATGATTAACCAAACAAATATTATACTTGTATGACGAAAATTTTAGGAATTGACACCGGGACAAATAGTCTTGGATGGGCTATTGTCGAAAAGCAAGCAGATAATTATAATTTGCTTGACAAAGGTGTGAATATATTTCAAGAAGGAGTCAAAACAGAGAAAGGCATAGAATCTTCAAAGGCAGCAGAACGTACAGGACATAGAGCTACTCGTGTAAGATACTACCGCATAAAATTGCGCAAGATACGTTTGCTTCGCATATTGAGTGATAACCATTTATGTCCACCTATTTCACAAGAAGACCTTTCTGCCTGGCGACTAAAGAAAGTGTATCCAAAGAATGAATTGTTCATGCAATGGCAACGTACAGATGATGATAATGAGAAGACACCGTATGCTTATAGACACAAATGTCTTCATGAGAAATTGGATTTGTCTAATATTACAGATAGATATATTTTAGGCAGAGCTTTTTATCATATTATTCAGCGCCGTGGTTTCTTGAGTAATAGAAAAGAGCAAGGTGGAGATGATTCTGGCAAAGTAAAAGAAGGAATCAGTACCCTTACTCAAGAAATGAACGAAGCGGGTTATGAATATCTAGGCGACTATTTCTATGCTCTTTATAATAAGGGAGAGAAAATCCGCAAGCATTATACTGCACGTAATGAGCACTATCTTGCAGAGTTTAAAGCAATCTGTGCTAAACAGAATTTGGATGAAGAACTTACACAAAGCCTAGAAAAGGCTATTTTCGACCAAAGACCTTTAAAGTCACAGAAAGGACAGGTTGGTAAGTGTGTGTTTGAGAAGAACAAGACAAAATGTCCTTCTTCACATCCTATGTACGAAGAGTATAGAATGCTTGCGTTCGTCAATAACATAAAGATAAAAACACCTAATGATGACGTATTACGCCCACTTAATGCCAAGGAGCGTGAAAACATTATGCCTTTATTCTTTCGCAAGTCGAAGAAGCAATTTGATTTTGAGGATATAGCCAAGAAATTGGCACCAAAGAAAATGTATGGTTTCTACAAAAAGGATGAAGATGTAGAAATGCCGTTCTTGTTCAATTATCCTATGGATACATCTGTGTCTGGCAGCCCCGTTACTGCGGCGCTTAAAGATATATTTGGAGTTGATTGGATAGATGCTATTTGTGAAACATACACATTAGGCGAGGGTAAAAGTCGATTTGATATAGTAAACGATATCTGGCATGCTTTGTATTTCTATTCAGACAAAGACAAACTTGCCGAGTTTGCTATAAACCGTCTGCAATTATCCGAAGATGAAGCAAAGAGATTCAGTGAGATTTCTTTGCCGGCTGATTATGCCTCATTAAGCCTTAAGGCTATCTGCAAGATTCTTCCTTATCTAAGAAGAGGGTTGATATACTCTCATGCTGTATTTTTGGGTAACTTATGCGAAGTCATGCCCAAATATGAGTGGAGCATAAAGGAAATGCGCGAGACTATTATCGACAACATCATCATGGAGATGGATAGATATGACACTAAAGACAAACGCACTTTCGAGGTATGCATTAAAGAGTATTTGAAGGAGCAATACAATGTTTCAGATGATAGTCTGAAGAAGTTGTATCACCCTTCTATGATTGAGACATATCCAAGGGTGCAATGCACTAATGAGCATGGTATTTATCAACTTGGTTCTCCAAGAATAGATAGTGTTCGTAATCCGATGGCTATGCGTTCTATGTTCAGATTACGTAAATTAGTGAACCGCTTGCTTGCAGAAGGAAAGATAGATCAATATACCGAGGTTCATATTGAGTTTGCACGTGAACTGAATAATGCCAACAAGCGAAATGCCATTGCCTTATTCGTAAAAGAGAACCAAAGTGCCAATGAAGAGGCTAGAAAGAATAGCATAGTTCTGTTCAAGAATGAGACTGGAAAGGATATTGAACCTACAGACAAAGATATATTGAAATATGTTCTTTGGGAAGAGCAGAATCACATATGTCTTTATACGGGAAAGCAGATACGTATATCTGATTTCATTGGAGCTAATCCCAAGTTTGATATTGAGCATACAATCCCCCGTAGTGTTGGTGGGGATAGTACAAAGATGAATTTAACGCTTTGTGATAGCCGTTTCAATAGAGATGTTAAGAAAACCAAGCTGCCCATAGATTTGTCTAACTATGACGATATTATGGAACGCATTAAGGAGTGGAAAAAGAAGTACGAGTTGCTTGACATTCAAATACGCAAAAATAAGAAATTGTCAAAAGGTGCGACAACAAAAGAGCAGAAGGACACAATTATTCGTAAACGTCATCTGCTGGAACTTCGTCGCGATTATTGGCGTGGTAAGTATGAGCGTTTCACAATGGAAAGTGTACCTGAGGGCTTTAGTCGTCGTCAAGGTACCGACATTAGTGTGATTTCAAAGTATGCCCGTCTTTACTTGAAGTCACTATTCAATCGTGTCTATACCGTAAAAGGCATTGCAACTTCTGACTTCAGAAAAATCTGGGGAATACAAGACATCTATAGCAAGAAAGAACGTATCAATCATGTACATCATTGCATAGATGCCATTGTCATTGCATGTATTGGCTTAGATGAATATAATAAGTTGGGCGCATACTATCATGACGAAGAAAACAACAAATGGTATGGAATGTCGAAAGCATCTTTCAAAAAGCCATGGAAGCCACATTTGTAGAGGATATAAAGAAGATACAGGACGAAATCTTGGTATATCATTACACTCCCGACAACATGCCGAAGCAAGGACGAAGAAGAATTAAAATTGATGGCAAGAAGATTCTTTGTAAAGGTGATGCTGCAAGAGGTTCTTTGCATAATGACACTTATTATGGCGCTATTGAAAATGATAGTGCTGTTAAGTATGTAAAACGCATAGACTTAGCATCGATGAAAGAAAGCGATGTAAAGAATATTGTGGATGATACGGTTAGGGGAATTATTGAAGCTGCCATAAAGGAGAAAGGCTTTAAGGATGCGATGGCAAGTACAATATGGATGAATGAGGAAAAGCAGATACCGATTAAAAAGGTGAGATGCTTCACACCCTCTATCACCAATCCATTGAATATTCGCAAACAACGTGATGTCTCTACCAAAGAATACAAGCAGCAATATCATGTTGCTAATGATAGCAATTATTTGCTTGCTCTGTATATTGGTACAGATAACAAGGGCAAGGAAAAACGAGAGTTCGAAATTGTTAATATGCTCCAAGCTGCTCAATACTACCGAACAAGTAATGATAAAGAAGTGGTTGACAGACATATTGTGCCTATTAGGAGTGAGCATGATTATCCATTTGCTTATACATTAAAGATAGGAACAATGGTTCTTCTTTATGAAAAATCATCTAATGAGGTTTGGGATGCTACGGTCAAGGAAAGGAATAGACGTCTTTATAAGGTGACGGGATTGTCCACAATGAGAATGAAAGGACGAAATGGTGAATATGCATATGCCACAGTAAAATTAATACACAATGAAGAAGCCCGTCCAAGTAAAGATATAAAGGCAAAAAATGGAGAATACGAACAAGGTGAAGAATTCCGTCCAGCAATAATAATGCTTCATACGCAGTTGAGTGCCCTTGTTCAAGGTTACGACTTTGAGATAAATGAACTTGGTGAAATAAGAAGGCTTAGATAATATGATAAAGCAGACATTATTCTTCTCAACTCCGGTTTGTCTCTCGTTAAAGAATTCACAACTTGTGATTTCATGGAAAGATTGTGAAGAAAAGATAACGCGCCCTATAGAAGATATAGGGTGTGTTGTCCTGGAAAGTCAAATGATAAACATTACTTTACCGTTGCTCAACGAGTTGGTGAAGAATAATGTTGCTGTCATTTTATGTGATAATAAAATGATGCCTACCGCAATGCTTCAAAGCTTAGATGCCAATACTACGCAATCTGAGAATATAAAGTCTCAGATTGTTGTTAGCGAACCGATGAAAAAACAAGCATGGAAACAGATAATTGAAGCTAAGATAAAGAACCAGTCTGCAGTTTTGGATACGTTTGGTAAAAACGGTAGCAGTCTTAAACCTTTTTACGCTAACGTGAAAAGTGGTGATACCGACAATAGGGAAGGTATTGCAGCAAAAATATATTGGACACAACTGTTTGGTAAAGACTTTAAACGTGACAGGTGTGGAGATTCGCCAAATGTACTACTTAATTATGGATATTCAATTTTGCGTGCAGCAACAGCACGAGCGTTGCTTGGCTCAGGGTTGTTGCCTAATCTTGGTATATTCCATAAAAGCAGATACAATGCCTTTCCGCTTGCTGATGATGTAATGGAGCCTTATCGTCCTTATGTGGATTCAATAGTCTTTAATCTTTATGCAGATGGCATTACGGAATTAAACAAAGATTCCAAAATGGAGATAATGCGCCTTTTAAGCTGTGACGTAAAAATAGGCAAGGTAATGCGTCCGCTACAGATTGCATTGACTTTTACGACAGCATCTCTTGCTAAGTATTATGCTGGTGAAATTAAGAAAATATCACTTCCCTTTATCTTATGACGGAATATAGACTTAATGCATATCATATTATGTGGCTATTTGTGTTTTTCGATTTGCCGGTTTCTACCAAAAAAAGAAATGAAGGCAGCTGCACTTTTCGTAAGAATTTGGAAAAAGACGGCTTTTCCATGATGCAGTTTTCTGTTTATATACGGCATTGTGCATCAAGAGAAAGTTTGGATGTGCATGTAAAAAGAGTAAAGGCATTATTGCCTGAAACTGGAAAGGTTAGTATCCTAAGTGTTACTGATAAGCAATATGGTGATATCTATAATTTCTGGGGCAAGCCAAAGAGCATTAAAAAAGAGTAAAATCACTCAGAAAGTAATTGGCGCACCCATTCAATTGGAATTTTTTTAATACTTTTGTAGCGTAATACTTCTTACACGGCGATTTCTTATAACAAAATAAGAACTATAATATATTGGTTCTCTGATATTTAAAAGTTATAGGTTGTGGTTTGATGTAGGAATCAAAAGATATACAACGTAGCGGGGCATATCGGTGATGTGCATCTGTTGTGGTTTGATGTAGGAATCAAAAGATATACAACTCCGATTGCTCGGAAGGAACAACCCGACTGGTTGTGGTTTGATGTAGGAATCAAAAGATATACAACACACGGCTTAAAGGAAACGCCACCCTTTGGTTGTGGTTTGATGTAGGAATCAAAAGATATACAACTAGGAATTATTAGAGCCTGCTATAAAAGGAGTTGTGGTTTGATGTAGGAATCAAAAGATATACAACAGGAAGAAGAATAGGCTAAGCCACTTTGAGTTGTGGTTTGATGTAGGAATCAAAAGATATACAACGCAGGTAAAAAATTATCATTATAGGTAAAGTTGTGGTTTGATGTAGGAATCAAAAGATATACAACTATAACTTTGCTCATAATTTCCGGGGGTTGTTGTGGTTTGATGTAGGAATCAAAAGATATACAACGCACCAACGCCAATTATACTACCAATTATGTTGTGGTTTGATGTAGGAATCAAAAGATATACAACAATAACGCAGAGAATGCTCAATACAACAAGTTGTGGTTTGATGTAGGAATCAAAAGATATACAACCAAAAGGAACTTTAGAAGGTTTACGCATAGTTGTGGTTTGATGTAGGAATCAAAAGATATACAACGACGTTCACAAAACGGAATCATATCACATGTTGTGGTTTGATGTAGGAATCAAAAGATATACAACTGAATAACGATATAACTTATACATAGCTTGTTGTGGTTTGATGTAGGAATCAAAAGATATACAACGTGCTGAGACAATATGCCTTCAAGCTCCCAGTTGTGGTTTGATGTAGGAATCAAAAGATATACAACTTGATGATAATACTTATAATGAGTTGTTAGTTGTGGTTTGATGTAGCAATCAAAAGATATACAACGTCCGTTAGAACTAGTACCAACAGCAGTAAGTTGTGGTTTGATGTAGGAATCAAAAGATATACAACTTAACGCCTATACAGCAATGGATAGAAGAGTTGTGGTTTGATGTAGGAATCAAAAGATATACAACTTTTTTTGTACAAACAAAGATTGAGTACAGGTTGTGGTTTGATGTAGGAATCAAAAGATATACAACGCATTTTTTATAACAGAAGATTGTTCAAGGGTTGTGGTTTGATGTAGGAATCAAAAGATATACAACAGCTATTTGACAAGTCGATGGCGGATGACGTTGTGGTTTGATGTAGGAATCAAAAGATATACAACATTTTTTTGTACGAACAAAGAGGACGTGCAGTTGTGGTTTGATGTAGGAATCAAAAGATATACAACGGACGCACATATACAAAGGGATAGATTCAGTTGTGGTTTGATGTAGGAATCAAAAGATATACAACCGATATTCCTTATACTTAGACAAAGCAGCGTTGTGGTTTGATGTAGGAATCAAAAGATATACAACTCAGCAGGGGCAACAGAATCAACCGAAGCGTTGTGGTTTGATGTAGGAATCAAAAGATATACAACGTCCGGTTCGACACGGCCACGCTGGCACGGGTTGTGGTTTGATGTAGGAATCAAAAGATATACAACGGGAAACCAGTCATAACACAAGATACAGGCGTTGTGGTTTGATGTAGGAATCAAAAGATATACAACAGGACGGGAAATTGGTGTTTGAGTTCAAGGTTGTGGTTTGATGTAGGAATCAAAAGATATACAACAATAACGATATAACTTATACATAGCAATAGTTGTGGTTTGATGTAGGAATCAAAAGATATACAACGGAAGCCAATCATAGTACAAGAAACAGGAGTTGTGGTTTGATGTAGGAATCAAAAGATATACAACCAAATCTTGAAAATTATACGCAGTGTAAAAGTTGTGGTTTGATGTAGGAATCAAAAGATATACAACTCTCTGCCATAGTTTTCAAAGCGGTCACAGTTGTGGTTTGATGTAGGAATCAAAAGATATACAACTCCTTATAACTGTAACCACGAAATTGATTAGTTGTGGTTTGATGTAGGAATCAAAAGATATACAACCAAATGAAACGCATACAGGCGAATATAGAGTTGTGGTTTGATGTAGGAATCAAAAGATATACAACATGTTTGTATCGAACGGAGGGCGGTATTTAGTTGTGGTTTGATGTAGGAATCAAAAGATATACAACAAATACAGGCAATGTAGAAACAAAACAACGTTGTGGTTTGATGTAGGAATCAAAAGATATACAACCAAGCCGGGAAAAAGTACTACAACGTGTAGTTGTGGTTTGATGTAGGAATCAAAAGATATACAACTGGGTGATATAAAAGCGTATACAGCTAAAAGTTGTGGTTTGATGTAGGAATCAAAAGATATACAACTCATCTTATTTTTAAGTATGTACCTATTAAGTTGTGGTTTGATGTAGGAATCAAAAGATATACAACAAAAATATTTTGCCTTTATAACCAAAATAGGTTGTGGTTTGATGTAGGAATCAAAAGATATACAACCTGAAAAAGATTTATCAGGACGAGCAGGCGTTGTGGTTTGATGTAGGAATCAAAAGATATACAACTAACGCTATTGATTCCTCGAACATATCCAGGTTGTGGTTTGATGTAGGAATCAAAAGATATACAACCGTCAATAGATGCAAGCATACGGATTTGTGTTGTGGTTTGATGTAGGAATCAAAAGATATACAACAATTTTCCTCGGGGGCATAAATGGATGTGGTTGTGGTTTGATGTAGGAATCAAAAGATATACAACGCTATATATTACGTTTGCCACACATTCAAGTTGTGGTTTGATGTAGGAATCAAAAGATATACAACTAAGACTGTTACGGTAAATGTATTTGCAGGTTGTGGTTTGATGTAGGAATCAAAAGATATACAACCTACGCCAACTCCACAACAACGCTGCAAAGTTGTGGTTTGATGTAGGAATCAAAAGATATACAACCTTACATTTGTGTTACCAGCAACATAATTAGTTGTGGTTTGATGTAGGAATCAAAAGATATACAACCGCAACTTTGCGAGACGAATGAACATGGTAGTTGTGGTTTGATGTAGGAATCAAAAGATATACAACGGAATCCTATTGGAGCGACAACAATACAAAGTTGTGGTTTGATGTAGGAATCAAAAGATATACAACCGCACAAAACTTGGACGGACCCTCGGATGGTTGTGGTTTGATGTAGGAATCAAAAGATATACAACTCTTCCCATTCGTTCCAAAGCAGACGATTGTTGTGGTTTGATGTAGGAATCAAAAGATATACAACACCGGAACCGGAAAGGATATGTCCAATTTCGTTGTGGTTTGATGTAGGAATCAAAAGATATACAACAATTCAGATACTTCTTTATAAGTACCTTGGTTGTGGTTTGATGTAGGAATCAAAAGATATACAACAGAACCATTACGAGAAGCACGATAAACAAGTTGTGGTTTGATGTAGGAATCAAAAGATATACAACTTGGCGAAGCGGGATTTATTTATTGGATAGTTGTGGTTTGATGTAGGAATCAAAAGATATACAACCACTTGTTACAGCATTGACCAAACTGTAAGTTGTGGTTTGATGTAGGAATCAAAAGATATACAACTAGACCACCGAATAATTGTTCATTCATAAGTTGTGGTTTGATGTAGGAATCAAAAGATATACAACAACATCTTATTAGTAATCTGGGTTACGAAGGTTGTGGTTTGATGTAGGAATCAAAAAAGATATACAACGTTGGGATTGGTTGAGTTGTACGACGTAAAGTTGTGGTTTGATGTAGGAATCAAAAGATATACAACTGGTAGGCTTCCGCCAGTACCGTGCGTATGTTGTGGTTTGATGTAGGAATCAAAAGATATACAACTATAAGTTCGGATTCGTCGAGGTCGCATAAGTTGTGGTTTGATGTAGGAATCAAAAGATATACAACAACCGGCAGCCGTCACTATTTGGCGCAGAGTTGTGGTTTGATGTAGGAATCAAAAGATATACAACCTGTTAACCTGCTCGACCATCTGCTTGTAGTTGTGGTTTGATGTAGGAATCAAAAGATATACAACAAGGTGGCTATCACATGACATATTGCTAGAGTTGTGGTTTGATGTAGGAATCAAAAGATATACAACGTCGAAAGCGATGAAAAACAGGGGGGTTATGTTGTGGTTTGATGTAGGAATCAAAAGATATACAACTATGAGTTCAGATTCACCAAGGTCACACAAGTTGTGGTTTGATGTAGGAATCAAAAGATATACAACGGAGAGACTGCGGCATCAACCGCCAAACTTTACGACTTATTTCCTTTTCATTGCTTGGCGAGTCCGTTTTTATAAGCCATTCTAAGAGCTTCTTGAATTCTGAATTCGTTTCTAATCCAACTTGAGGTATTTGAATTGGTTCTATAGCCTGTACACTTAAAAGCAAATCGCCAGTGCCTGCCTTTGGAGCATCTTTAACCCAAATCGGTCATTAGCGATTTTTTCGTGCAAAAAGAAAGTGAATAACAACTTATAGTCATCATTATAGCATCCACATGCTAACACAACACATTGTTTTCAGCCTTTTTTAAGACAAAAAAGAAAGCGAAATTTTCTAATGACCGATTTGGGTTTAATACACAACATATAAATTCAATATTCTCACCTGTAGCAAAGCAAGTGCTATCAAGCCCTAAAGTTTCATTGTCATTATAACAGAAACGAAGAATAGAACCTACTCTTTCCAAAGAATTTTTGGCTTAGAAAAATCCTCCAAATAAAAGCCTTTTCATATATTTTGTCTTCCATAGACGATAATTTTGCATCGATTATGTCTTTCATAAACGATAAAATATGTATCTTAGCAACAGTTTTTTAGTATTAGCACGAAAAGGATATGACAAAAGATTTAATAAAATTGCTTATCTCTGAATATCAAGCATACGTATCACAAGTAGAACTCATTCCTCGTAATGTGGAACTTGTGGACGGACTTAATTATGTGTTTGTTGGATTGAGGCATGCTGGAAAATCTTACTTGATGTTCCAACGCATAGCACAATTGATAAAGCAAGGGCATAAGAAAGAGGAAATATTATATTTCAATTTTGAGGATGACCGAATAGATTCTTTAGATGTCAAAGACCTTGACTTGATAAAAACGTGCTATGAAGAGATGTATGATTCTCGTCCAATATTCTTCTTGGATGAGATACAATTGGTTGATAGATGGGAAAAGTTTGCTCGTAGGTTAGCAGACCAAAAATACCAAGTATATATCACTGGCAGCAATGCCAAAATGCTGAGTAGTGAGATTGCCACTACGCTTGGCGGCAGATATATGATACATGAAGTGTATCCTTATTCCTTGCAAGAGTATTTGAATGCCAATGGTATTGATATACATGAAAAGAACGCAATATTTACGTTTGGAAAACAGATTGTAAAATTGGCAAACACTTATTTTCAACATGGTGGTTTGCCTGAAACAGTAGGTATGAAAGAGCCTCGTTCATGGATGAGCAATCTATTTAGTAAAATATTCTTTGGCGACTTAGTTGCAAGATACAGAATACGCAACGATTTCGCATTGCGGGTGATGATACGCAAGATGGCAGAGAGTGTAAAGCAACCTCTTTCATATAACAGAATTGCAAGCATTGTCAGTAGTACAGGCAAAAAATTAAGTACAGATGCAGCGATAGACTATGTAGAATATATGACTGAAACTTGGCTCATACTGCCCTACGAGAATCTATATGGAAAGTTGCAGGATAAGGAATCGATCCGCAAATATTATTTCACGGATAACGGCTTACTGCATCTTTTCCTTGTTGATGCCAACACTTCCTTGCTTGAAAATATTGTAGCGATAACTCTCAGGCGCAAATATGGTGATGGAAGTTATTTTTGGAATAGTAAGAATGCTGAAGTGGATTTTGTCGTTCCTGAAGAGGGCTTGGCAGTACAAGTGTCATATTCAATGGCTGATGCTGACACTTTCAAGCGTGAAACAGATGGTCTATTAAAACTACATTCTGTTCAATCAATCAGCAAAATGATAGTTGTTACTATGGAGGAAGAGTGTTTCGTTGAAAAAGATGGATACCATATAGAACTCGTTCCTTTATGGAAATGGCTGCTTAGGTTCTAACATATGGATATTTACTGAATATCCCTAAGTAGTTCTCGTATAAGTGTTTCTTTTCCGTGTAACTTGTATTTCTCGATAGTTGTCCTTGATAGTCCACACACGACATTCTCTTGTCATGCAGATATTCAATATTTCCATAATCATGAACAAGTTGCGACCAAGGCGGGAAAGCTCCGCACAAATAATGAGATCATCCTTTTGTACTCGCTTCAGAAGCTTTCCCAGCTCTCGCTTGTTATACGCTTTCATTCCACTGATAGTTTCCTCTATCCATCCATCAATCACGAGTTTGTTGCAATCGCAGAATTTGTTAATCTCAAAGCGTTGGTTCTCTACTGTCTGTTTGTCGCTGCTGACTCTGATGTAACCGTAAATCATAATTGTCTATTTGAATTTTCTATTATAATGGAGCCTCATTTATTTGCTTTATTATGAATAGTAGGCTCATTTATTAAAAATACTGCCGGCTAACTTCTTACTGCCAAGAATCAATTTTAATACCATTTTAACGCCGTTAAAACACCATTAAAACGCTGTTTTAAGATTCCATGTAAACTAATGTCTTTAACGGTTCTAATGTTTGATTGTAATGTTTGATGAAATCCACCAGAGAATTGGAAAGGGAAGCTATTGAGATAACTTTAAAATTACTTGGAGATGTCAAGGATTTTTACGAATATTGCGACATAAAACCATGCCCGGATTCTTAGGCATATCATTTTAATATAACGAACGGGCACATTAAATAAATAAGAATATGGGAAACTTATTAGACGAAGTAACAGGACCTGTGAATGACCAAGGTCGTGATGTACATGTGATAGACCGCCAACTGCCAGTTAAAATCGGCTTTGGCTCCACGTTATTTGAAATTGCATTGTGGATAACCATCCCGGTGCTTGTGTTATTGTACGTACTAATCATGGGAGCAACACTTGAAAATGCTTTGTTGGTAGGCATAGTTGGATGTTTGGCAGGAATCTTGCCCGGTGTGATTTTCATCTTTATGAAGATATCAGCCCGCAACTACTTCTTACAGCTTGAGCAACGCATCCAAGCAGAAGCTTCCAATATCGACAACTATTTGGAACAGCGCGTACAGATATTGCAAAATGTCGTGGGACTGGTGGAACGTGCGATTGACCTCGATAAAGATGTCATGAAAGCTGTGGCTGCCCTTCGAGGGGGTGCCGTGAATGCGGAAAACCGGAACGAAGTGAACCAACAAGTAGACCATGCATTCGGCCGTTTATTCCCACAAGTGGAAGCTTACCCGGAATTGAAAGCGCACAATGCGATAGCAGACGCCATGCAACAAAACAATTACCTGCAAAGGGAGATTACTGCCGCACGTACCGTTTACAACAGCCGTGTCACCCAATGGAACACCGATATTTTTGCTTGGCCGACAAAGATGATTGTGGCTGCACGGCAAGGTTACACGACACGTATTCCTTTCACAGCATCTGCCGAGACACGTGCCATGGCAAGAAACAAGTTCTTTTAAGATATAGTTCAGGATGAAAGACATCTACGACCCACTCACCGAGTATGTCAATGTGTTTCGTGACCGTTTTAAGGAAATCTCTGAAACCACCTTTGCCGAACTGGCAGGAGAGGCGCAAGTTGATATCAAAGCCAACCACGAAACATGCCGCCAGTTATATGAAACCGAGAAGATATTGTCTTCCGTGGAATCATATATCAGCCGATGGAAGGCGTGGCGTTTGCTCTTGTGGCTGGGTGTCGTAGCCGGAGTAATCTATATTTATGTTTGCTATGAAGAACTGCGGTATCTGACACCACGGTTGCTTGTCCTCATTGCCGTGGCTATTTTGGCCGCTATCATTTATCTGTGCGTCAGAGTGCGTCCCCGGTTGAAAAAGCTAAAGTCGGAACAGGGCGACTTAACAGCAACTGCAGAGCATTTCAAAGCGGAAGCATGGCAACAGATGTCCTCGCTCAACCGTTTATATGACTGGGATATATTAACCCGAATGATGTCCCAAACCGTTCCCCGTTTGGAGTTCGACGCCTATTTCACGACACAACGATTGGCGGATGAAAGCGGTCTATCATTGGGACGAATCTTTCAACAAGGAGCGTTCTGTGATTTATTCCCATTCCGGCCTTATCAATGGCAATCCATTCGTCATCTGCCGAACCCGGAAAATGAACATGGGCGCAAAAACCTATTATGGTTCAAAGACAATCTATTGGACTGAACGGCAACAAGGTTCTGACGGGAAATATCATACGGTCCAATGTTCCGAAACACTTACAGCCAGTTACACCGCTCCTTTCCCTGAATATTTCGAGAAGACGCGCCTCATTTATGGCAACACGGCAGCTCCCGACTTGATTTTCTATCGCAAGCAAAGTGGATTGGCAGGGAAGGAAAACTCTTTATCGTTCAAATGGAAGAAGCGTTCTTTACGCAAGAAGGCTCGTAACTTGACGAATGGAGACTTTGCCATGATGACAAACGAGGAGTTTGAAGTGGCATTCAACACAAGCAATCGCAACAACAACCAGCAATTCGCTCTTCTTTTCACTCCATTGGCACAAGAAAATATGCTCAAGCTCTTAAGAGATAAAGAAGTAGGTTATGGGGATGATTTCGACTTTGACAAGAATCTGATGATTAACACGATTATTCCCGACCACATGCAGGCTTTGAACTTGGATATGAATCCGGAGCAGTATCGCCATTTCGACTATGAAAAGGCGAAAGAAGATTTCTATGCAATCAACGCCCGATACTTCCGTGCCATCTATTTCAGTTTGGCTCCGCTTCTCTGTGTACCGATGTATCAACAGATTCGTCCTCAACAAGAAATCTATGGTCATGATATGGAACGTCACAGTGCCTTTTGGGAACATGAAGCGTTAGCAAACTTTTGGGGACAGGATCATTTCAAGCATCCAAGCTGTGTGACGGATTGCATTCTGAAAACTACCGAAAAGACGGATGGAGAGGGAATTTCAACAATTGCCGTCCAAGCACACGGTTATCGTTCCAAGGAAAGGGTAACTTATATCAGCAAATGGGGCGGAGATGGGCGTATGCACCGCGTACCTGTTTATTGGGAAGAATATCTTCCGGTTACCGGGAAAGGGATAATCTACATGAAAGAGGACAATGACATCAAAGAGGATGCCATCACGCACCGCCAACGTCTGAATCATATAAGCGATGTGCTCGACAAAACCCATTTGAATTTATATCGGAGACACATCGCTTCTAAAGTGTAAACTATAAGTTTTTCGTCATCTCAGTTCTACTGATAAAGATATTTCTTTTTGAAAACGAAAAACCACGAGCGTTATTTTATCACCGGGCTTACTATCCTTCAATGCTTCAAAAAATTCTTTTGAAGTATTAGTCTGCCGGTTATTGACTTTCAATATCACATCATTCGTTTTTAACAATGTATGCATACTTTCCAACGGGTCTACAGAAAGGACATAAACCCCTCGTTCTGAATCCATACCTGTCGCCGAACGCTCACCAAGTGTAGTTAGATTCTTAAGTTCCACGCCTTGCCACCTTTCTATTTGTGCTCTTACTCCACCATAAGGAATAATAATAGGCACCGGCATTTCAGGTTGGCGGGAAATAGATTTTAATCGAGGAGATTGAACTCCGAATTCATCCATTGGGAAATTGTGAAATCCTCCATTCACAATAGCCTCTGAATTATCGGATAAAGAAAAATCTCCTACTGACGGATTAGCAAAAAGTACATCACTCACCCATGAATTCTTATCCGTTCCATTCTTTTGAGCAGCCTGCAACGCTATGGAATCTGTAAAGATATTATAATCAACCATCAGTCCCCATTTGCGTACTTGTATGGGCTTATAAGCCGACATGACAATATTGCGAGAAAAGACATCTCCACTTTGCAGGAACCAAACGTGCGGATGGAAAGAGTTGTTGATTATGATATTATTTTCCACAATACGATAAAAACCTTCCCGCAGCTTGATTCCTCCATTCAGGCACAAGTTATTATAAATATGGTAATTGGAAGATCCATCATCCAAATCGATATCCCAGCCTCGGTCGCAACGGAAGCGGTTGTGACGGATAGTCGTTGTCTTGACGGCATCCAATAAAACCAGCTCAGGATGATTGGTTGTCATCTCCTCCATCGTCTTATAGTCCGGATGCCAAAAACGATCTCTTCCCCACGAATTGAAAGAACCATGATCTCCCGTTTCCTTGACAGTGTCGAATATATCATTGTATTCAATGATATGCCCGCCCCAAGTTCCTTCACTTACATTGATGCCAGCACGAGGAGTATCGTAAATACTATTATGAGAAATAATAATTGATTGGCTCATGGATAGCTCTATTCCCGTAATTTGTTTTTCAAACAGACCTATTTTGTGAATCAGATTATCTTGCACGACACAATTAGAAGGATAGTTGTTTCCTTTAGGTCCCTTCTCCCTATCCAATAAATCGAACGGGACAAACAGGCTATACTCAAAACTGGGTGAACGCACACATTGCGGATCTCCCACAAAACAGATAGCACTGGCTCCTATATTCGAAGTGAGAACCAGAAACTTCAGCATTCCGATTGTATTTCGAAAAGAACACAGCATTACCACCCAAATTATACAAATCACAATCTGATAACGAACATCGTTCAGTTCCTTCCATGAATACGGCAGCCCCTCGATAAATTGTCCAATCAGAACGCAACAAGGGTTCGTACCTTTCCATAAAAGTACGCATAGTTTGAGTTAGCTGTAAGCCGTCCAATCGAATATTCATAACAGGGTCGGCTTCTGTTCCCCGAATCTCAAACAGATGCTTCAATTGTGGAGTTTCCACCACAGCCTTCTCCATATTTTCTCCTTCGATAGGATAATAATAAAGCACACTTTCCTCTGTATCAAAGAACCATTCTCCCGGAGCATCTAACTCTTCGAATATATTTTCAACCATACGATTATCAGGATGCAAACCAGATTGACGATTATTTTGCCATCCACCTTCTAAGGCGAGCTGATTCTTATCATCCTTTCCTGTAATTCGGTAATGGAAGTCTCCCCAGTCGCTCCGGTGCATGGCATGTAAATACCCAGTTTCCGGATGCTTCCATTGTTTCACTCGTGAAGGAGCTGTAGCCTCAGCAGATGTTCCGTTGAAACGAATGGCTTGTTCATCATAATTCGGGTAACGAGCCATGTGACGGATTTCCCCATTTACTAAAAGCATATCCATTTGGACCTGACCTTCTATTTTGGCGCACATGATACCTTTCTTGTAAGGTTTCCAATCCAAGTCCAATTTCTGTCCGCCACTAATCACTACTTTTTCTCCTGGGTACGAACGAATATTCAACGCCTTATTCCGATTGCCATCTGTCTTAGTTAAAACTACAGTCTTTTGCAACCGATAAGTTCCTTCCCGTAGGAATAAAGTTACTTCTCCCGATTCTTTCCTGGCTTCTTCCAAAGCCTTTTCCAAAGAAGCAAAAGGAGCTTCTATAGAACCCAGATTCATGTCTTTCCCTTCAGTTGAAATAAAATATTCGGTTTGGGCATAAATACCAAACGAACTCAACCAAAAACAAGCAATGCTTAACCATTTAATTCCCATACATATTCTATTTAATTAGTGACAAACACCGAATGGATGCCGGCTTCTTTCAAGTCAATGGTCTGTTCTTTACCGGAAACAGCATGCATGCATCGGATTTGATCCTCTCCTGTAGTCTGCACCCGGACATTCCATCCATTGGAAGTCGGTTGGATGGATAAAACATCTGTTGTGTTGGCAAATGGATGCACTGCCAAACCGGCTGAACAATGGATATTCTCCATTCGATAACGACGGACCGGAACTGTGAACTTCTTACCGGCATAGCAGAACTCCGCTTGGACTTCCTCTTTGTTGCTTTGCCAATCCGTATCCAAAAGAAGGATTGTACGGTGGTCGCCCTGATCCCAAACGGTAAAACCGACATGAGGAGAAGAGGCAATCCATCCTTTTCCAGATTCTTCTTCGATGGATGAAGCGGCTAAGGCATGCATTGTCTTTTCATATTCCGCAACCAATGAAGAGGCTATCGGATAATCCGGAGTGGCAAAGTAGATAATCCGTCCATTTCCATAAGAGATTTCATTCTTTCCACTCATAGATCGATATTGTTCGCCCAACATTTCACGGATGACACGGTCGTTATCCGGGAACCGGACAGGTTGGTCTGGTTGCAACTCTGCATTTAAATGGGCAGCGGACAACAACAACGTTCCGCCATCGAAAACATACTGCTTGATTCTTTGGAAATCGTTCTCGTCATACGTGTTCCAGCCCAAAAACAACATGAGTTTGTAACGGTTCATGACATCTTGCGGAGCTTCCACCGGTAACAAATCCACCGGTCCGTATGGAGTGGAAGTAAACCAGCCTTCAGGGCCACAAGCGTCCACTTCATTCTCCGGATAAAAGACCCGTAGCAAGTCAAAGCTTTCACAAGCTTGGTTGAATTTCCATTTCTCTCCTTCTTGAGACCAAACCGAACCTCTCACAAAGGATTTCCAAGCGTCATTGCGTCCTTGGATAACAGCAATCCGGCTTTGTAAATCACCCCGGCGCGTGTGTGTCTCGATATAATCCAAAATCTGATGCTGGGAAAACAGATGGGCTTTCCCGGATTCAGAGTAGCGGTCGTGTGCATATTCATCCGTCCATAAAGCCTCTTCCGTGTTAATATGGGAAGAACCATGCATATAAGCCACAGCCAACGACATATAATGGCGCAACGCATGTTTCGGGTCGGTAAATGGGAAAGAACCCCATTGCATGGCATGCAAAGAACCAAACAAAGGACGGCTATAAGCACGGGAAGCTCCTCGTAAAGCGGAAATGATGATTTCTTCCGGTCCATACATCTGTTCTGCCCCCAACCATTCATATCCGGCTTGATATAAATAACGGAACATAGTAGACGGTCCCGTATGCCGTGTGCTTTCCCCTTTGGAATAACGGAGATTGGCAACGAACTGGCGAGCTCCTTCTGCCATATCGTTTATACCTTGCGTGTCATAATGGATAAAAGTCCCATGGTCTGTGTAAATCGGTCGGTGCTTGGCAAAGATACCTCCAAATGGGCGAGCCCGGGCTGCCATGTCCGAGAACAAGCCTTGGTATTTGAAGTGCTGCCAATAGTAATAGCCACCATCATTTTCATGGGCTTGTTTCCCTCTGAACAGAGGAGATGCCAAAGTTTCCAAAGATGGATTTATCCGGCTGGAAGCCAATGTCCGTCCTTCTACCTGCCAAGCATACGGAACTTTCATTTGGCTTAGCAACTGGGTATAATGACGGATGATTTCCGGGTCTGCAATACGGAATCCGCTCCATTGGTAAGAGGGACGGAATTGATACCAGTTCCCAATGCGCTGGTTGAAATACCATTTGAAGAAGTAATCGTACGGCACATATTGTTTGTCGATATGGATTTCATCTCCGGAAGAGAGGTAGATGGATTCCGCCGCTTTGTCAATTACTTGCAAAACTTGCGCCTCTTCCTGCCGGTTCCCGTCGTCAAAGCTCAACAAGATAGGTTGTCCGGCTTTTCCGGAACGAAGCTCAACCACATGAAGTCCTGTCTTTTCAAACAGGCAGGTTTGCTCTTCAAGGGCGGCACCTGCAACTTTCACTTGCAATTTGACGTGCGGGCGATTGGTTTCTACCAACACACCAAAATCCGAGTCTTTCGCCACATATTTAGGAACAGCGATAACTTCATAATCCCGGGCATACTCTTCAATCACTTCCAACCGTTGCAGTTCGTATGGGAAAGCTGCACGATGAGGCTCTTTAAGCAAAGAGAGCTTCAACTCTCCAACGCCTTGCAAGGAATCGGGCAGAGGAATATAAAAGTCTGCCACATTGGAAGCTCTATCGAACCGGTTGCCTTGGAAGATGCACTTCCCATTAAATTCCAGTTTCCACATCGGCCAACTGCGGGTGGCAAGGTTCACTCCAACCCAATAATTAAATGGGTCGGTTTTCTGTGCGAACTTGGTAAATGGAATGGAACAAACTGATTTCTTTCCTTGTGTCAACCGAGGAGCTTCCACCCAACAAGCCCCACTGAAATGGGTTCCTCCGATACGGATCAAGGCGCAAGCGACAGGACAATCCAATTGGAATGTGGCGGAAACAGATTGTTGCTTGCCTGTTCCTTCCGGGATTGGCAAATAGAGGACAGAGTCGGGCCGGTCATAAATATCATCGGCTGCCCGTCCTGCTTTCGGATAATACAACCCTATTTCCAAACCGAAATCCCCTTCCGGAGAGACAGACAAACCCTGTTTCTTGACAACCGGAATCTTCACCGTCAATTCTCCGGGTTGTAGCAACGAACCACTCACCCGATAACAGGCATATCGTTCAAATGGGTCATTCTCTCCTTTGAAGTAGAGTGAATAACGGTCTTGTTTCCGGATGATTGAATCCAAATTATCATCTATAAGGTACTCAGCCCTGCGGAACATCTCTTCTCCTCTTTCCTCGAAAGGAACAGGCATTTGGAGACCTCCGACTACACGTAAGGATTTACGGGTAGGAATTGCTTGTTGTCCTAAGCGGACACTTTTCGTAATTCCCTGGTCGGGTTGAAGCAAATAGGCGTCCTTCCCTTTTTCCGGTGTAAAAATAACCGTCCGGATTTCTTTCCAAGAAGTCTCTGCATGGAGAGGAGAAGAGGAAAAGAAGCCAAGTGTAAATAAAAGAATGAATATCTTCTTCATAAATATCAAACCTTAAAAATTTATTTTCTTTGAACTATCACATTCTGCCCTTTCCGGGTTGGGATTATTAGTGTGTCGCCTTCACGAATTACTTCGCCTTGGTTGCCAGAAACTGAAGGTTCTCCACTTTGCATAGAGGCTGGCAAAGCAATCCGGCAAACTCCTCCCTGCTCCGGATAAATAGTAATCTGCTCAACGTTTCCTCCTTTTTGTTCTGCTGATACCAAGAACGCTCCCATGGCACGCAAGTCCTGGAAAGAGACATCTTGCCAAGAAGCCGGGACTGCCGGGAAAATCCGAATAACACCTGTATGGCTTTGCATCAGCATCTCTTGTATTCCAGCCGCAAAGGCGAAGTTCCCTTCAAGCGTGAATGGACGATACGTGTACTTAGACTTACCACTTTTTGTCTGGTCGCCATTGGCATGGAAAGTGTTTGGCAAGCAGAAGCATTCGGCAAATGTTTTCAGTTCCTGCGCCGCTCCTTCCCCATCAAAAGCACGGGCTTTCATATTCCCGAACCAACTGTAAGAATAACCGCACCACCAGTCCGGACCCACTTCCTGCAAACGTTGGATGGTTGCATTGATAATCTTTTGGGATTCTTCTCCTTGGCTATAATCAATCAGTCCTAACGGGTGAATCGCCAAGGCGTGTGAGAAATGACGATGGGAATCCTTATACGGGAATCCTTTGGCAATCGTCAGTGCACCTTCTTTGTCTACATCCAATGCCGGCAACTCGTCCCCAACCTCTTTCCAATGGGCAGCCTCATCGTTCAATTGCAAATCTGCAGCCATTTCAGAAGCGACCTTGAAAGCAAACTTCATCAACGAAAGGTCATAATTCGTCATATCCTTGAACCATGCTTGGATACTATTGTCAAACATTTCCGGACTTGAACTGATTGGCAAGCGGCGAACGCCCTGTTTGTCCACCGAAGATAGCTGTTCGAGGAAAGTAACTACTTCTTTCGTAAACTGATAAGCCCGTTCTTTCAAGAAGGTCGAATCAGCAGAGTACTTCCAATGCTGGTAGAAATGCTGTGACAACCAAGCACTGACTGACGGAGACATGGAATATTGAATCCAGCCACCCATCGGTTCTCCGGTCAATGTACAAACGCCCGGAATATTCATCCCCTCACATTCAAAGTACTGCTTCGTATATTTCTTATAAACCTCACGCTGGTTCCAAAGTGTATTCAGGTAACCCAATTCTTCTTGTAAATGGTTTCCTATATATGCCGGCCAATAACTTAACTGCGTATTCAAGTCATGATGATAATCTCCCTTCCAAGGTGGAAGTTTCCCGTTATCGGCAGTCCATACGGCCTGGAGAGAAATCGGAGATGAATTCTCTCGGGACGCTGAACCGAACTTATACATTTCATTGTCGTATTGACGCTGCAAGAGTGAATCAGGAATAGAGATGGAAGAGGCTTTCCAATAGGTATTCCAATAATTCATGTGTTCTTGGTAATCGGAAGCAACGCCACGTTCCAACGCTTGCAGGGTTTCTTCCGATGCCTTATCCTGCGACAAAGAGGAAGAGACGCTCCAAACACCATACAAGTTCTTGCCTTTTTGTTTCCAACGTACATTTACATCGTAATAGAATCCGCCCCAACCCGGTTGGTGATAGGTAATTTCCTGCTCATTAATCTGTACCGATCCTTGTTCATATCCCAGACGACGTAAATCTAATCCTTCTACGGGACCATTATCTCCCGCATCACCTGGTTTATTGTATTGCGGAGCTATCAGACTGGGCAGGATGGTTTCCGGCAGGTTTTCGAAGACAAACCAACCGACCGGCTCTGTGGCATGAACGAAAGTCTTCAATATGATACCGTTATCCCAACGAGCCTCGCACAAGGCATTGTTCAGATACAGATGCACATCGCATGGTTCGCCCAACTTGCCCAAAGGGAACTCAAGTGCAGCTCCCGGAATCTTTGAAGGGGCAGGAAGCTGGTCATAAGGCCAGTCATATTTTTTCTGCACCGGCAAGTAATCCCCTTTTGCACCTGATTATATACCCAAGAGAAACGGTTGTTCGGTCCGGATATACTATCCATCGGACGAAGGTCCCAAAGGTCGGTACGATCCAAAGAGAAACGCAGTGTGGAATCGCGTTGCCAAACCAAAGCTCCGATGGTTGCATTTCCTAATGGGATTCCTTCATCCCAGCTTTTTGCCAACTGTCCAAACTGCAAATCACTTGGTGACGGACTTAAAGTCCAATTATTGTTTTCACAATTGTCACAAGAATTAAATGATTGGGAGACTATTAAAATAGCCAATAGTGTTCGTATATTCATTTTGTTTCGTTTTAACGTCAAATCTATATAATCTAAGAAAGAATCCTTGGTATTTAGATAGATAGCGACATAAGCATTTTTGTTATAGAAGCCGTCTATAATCTTTAAATAAATATCGCTTTGCTAACAGAGTCTAAAGTTACTGAAATTAGTTATATGATGGATAATTTTTTGCAAAGAATTTATTTCTTGCCGAGGAAAACAGATGATAAAAATCGCAAAATGCAACAAACCCAATCCCGCTAAAAACTTAAATTTAAACGGTCAAAAACAAGCCAGAAATGTATTGAAATTGGTCAAAAAAACATACCGTTGTTTTTAAAGAGCCATCATCAGCAAAATATAAATCGCTAATAATGAAACAAATACAAGTTTGCCCATGCGAGTAAGCAAGGTCGGGATCCGAAAGCAACTCTGCCATTGGCAATCTTGATTTTCAAGCAGCCTTTCTATTCTAAATGGTATATGACTCCGGTTATTTGTTCCCGCTCTCGTATGGTCCATAGACCGCCTTTACCGGGCAACGTTCATCCTCTGCCGATAAAACATAGATGCTGTATTTACGACCTTCGTCAAACACCTTGATTACCACATGACCGGAAACAGGACTAACCGATTTCATCCATGACTCAGAAGCATACTTTTCCTGTCTTGCTTGCGGCATGTGTGTCACATAAACGACAGGATCAGATTTGTCGGCAGTCATAGTGACCATGCGCTGAATCACATCCGGCTGAATATGTTCGTAATCCCAAACAGGGATTACATACTGCTTGGCTTGGATATGCCGTAGGAAGCCCTCCGTCATCGCATCTTTATAAGCATGATGGTTTGCCTTGCTAACATCCACAGTGCCACAAGCCTCTCCCACCTTCTCTTCTATGTTCACTTTCTCGCCATTCGAATCAAGCAACGAACCAACTGCGTCACCTCCACAATAGTAACGGAAAGGACCATAAGCAATACGCAATGCCAAACTCTTGGTGTTCTCATTCTGATGCTGGGGATCCAAATTGGCAATGTTCTCGTCGTAATAACGAATCGTTTCACCGCCCGTACCTTTCCACACTTCACCATTAGCAGCTAAATTGCGAATGGAAAACCGCGATGCGTACCGATCCGGATGATACTTCAAAGTTATCTGGTTCTCCTTTCCAACCACAAATGGCTCCTGCTGCAAGCCAAACTGGGAAGCCTGCCAATGCAAGAAAGCCCGGTAGTTATCCACGTCCCGATCGTTGATTGGCAAAGGATATTGATAGTCCGGATATCCACGGTCGAAAACCTTCCCGAAACGAAGAACTTCTCCAGCTTCCGCAATGCCAACCCGCGCATAGTCCGGATTACGATTCTCCGTGTGCGGCACAGGCAAAGAGGAATCGCCGGTATGATCGTTATGGAAATGAGAGACCAAAAGATAATCCACCCGGTCCCGATGAGGATTTACACGCTCCACATAGCGAGCTATCCACTCACCCGCTCTGCGGGATTTGTCCGGCAACGGCTCGCACATCAGCGGATAGTCACTCGGATCAAAATCTCCGGCATCCACCAATAAAGACGTTCCATCCGGGAAAATCATAAAGTTTGATTCTCCTCGTCCCGTGTAAATATGGTGTATCTCCATCTCACCCTCCTGCCAAGCAGGAAATGTTTCCCTTTTCCGAAAAGGAACAACCGGACAGACATGCGACACCCAAACCCAACAAAACCTTTACACCCAAATTTTGCTTCATTTCCATAATGTTCTTTTTTAAATAACAACTTTCCCTTTATCGTTTACCAAAATATCGTCTCTACCAAATTAGGATTCAAGATGCGGATTTCACCCTCCTGCTTATCTTCCTGAATTAGTAGGAAGTTCAAAGGTAATCAATAATCCTTTAGGGTCGGTCGGTTCATGAAATAATGCCATTAAAACAGCGTTTAAATGGTATTTAAACATTGTTTTAACGCTGTTAAAATCGCACATAAGAGTTCCAACTTAATCTATTTTGATCTCTTAAAAAATCCGCAATGCGGTCCAACCACGTATAACTTCCCGTACCAGGACTCGCCTTGCTTTGGAAGCAGTGATTACGCAAAGCCAACGTATGCAACTCGGATTGAATGCCCATACTTCGCATCTTTTCCCATACTTTTACCGAACCCATGGCTGAATACACATCGGCATCACCATGAATGAAAAGCATCGGTACTGTACTCAAGTCGAAACTGAATTCCGGAGCCATCGTCACATTCTCATCATTCCCCTTATTCGTATTCGGTCCATCAAAACCATCAGAAAGAACATAAGCCGGATAGATACCAATGCCCCATTGTACATTGCATGGCAATTTATCAATTTCATCTATCGGCAAATAAGAATTATGCCGAGAAGAGGTAACACCCATCAATGTAAGATGTCCACCAGCCGAACTACCCATTATACCTATCTGATCAGGATCAAGTCCATAAGCCGCAGCCTGAGAACGAACAAGTCGAATCGTACGTTGCAAATCTTCCCAAGCTGTTATGTGTTTGGACAATCCTTTAGGACGAGGCGTCCGATAACGGAGTGTAACCACAGTCATACCCAGTTGATTGAGAAGCCTACGTGCCGGAGCAACTTCAAACCCATTCGGATCATTGCCTTCATACGATCCTCCACTATAGATAATTTGTATAGCCTTTGTCTTTAACACTTTGGGGAAGTGCCACTCGATATAGGGCAACAACTGGTGTTCCTGTGCATTGGGCATTTTACCGTCCGGCCATACATCTTGTTTCACCACTTCTTTCCGGTTCTCGTCACTCACATAACGTGTCATAATATCTACCTCCGAATCAAGCGAACCCATAATACCTATCTGGCGGAGGAACTCCACTCCACGATTTAATCCATAGGCTCCATGACCTTTGTTGGGATATAAATGCAATTCAGCCGGTATATTCATCCTGCGCAGTTTATGATAAATCAACGTACTGCCATTGGGAGAATATTCATCCATTCCTCCATGATGAAGGCTCATCGGACAGGTTTTATCATCAAAACGGAAACAGTCGGACAACCGTACATCAGGTCCGTATCCTTGTAACCAGGCAGGTATTCCGGCTTCACCATCCGTTGTCACGTAAGCAGGAGCATTGACTATCGCATAATTGATATGACAAGGCACAGAATCTAACCGGTCAATAGCTTCATATGCGGGAATAGAAGAACTCGTAGCCAACATCAATGCCAAATGAGAACCTGCCGACATGGAAATTACCCCTATCTTTTCAGGATCAAAGCCACGCTTCCCAGCTTCACTCCGAACGATACGGATTGCACGTTGCCCGTCTTCCCAAGCCGTCTGATAAATAGGTATTCCGATGGGACGAGGCGTACGATAAACCAGATTCACACACTGAAACCCTAAATCAGAGAACGTTTTCTTCCATAGCTCAATCAGATTCATATCACAACAGCTATTTAAGCACCGCCTGATATAAGCACCATACATGCTTTATTAGCTATGGCCGGATCAGGTTTTTCATACCATTCCAGATAAGCGATCCGATGTTTGTCTGCATCAAAGTCAGCCTTATTAGCCTCGTCCAACATAGAAGCAATCTGATGAGATTGTGCATTTGGCATCATACCTTCAGGCCAAATAGGCTGACGTTCTTGGGCATTACCATAAAAGCAGCATAGCAGCCCTATTATGAATAATATACTCCTCTTCAATTCCATTTTTGTATCCATATTTTTCAGTGTTAATATATTAAAAATCATATTTCCTGTCATCTATTCTCATTTTCCGAAGCCAAATACAAACCGGCTTCTCTAAATTTATATTCCATATTTGAGGTTGTGTTTTCATGTTGAAATACAAATAAATACGAACAATAATCGCTATAATCACCGAAAACAAAGTTATTGAAATATTTTGTATGGCAGATGATTTTTGCAAGTTTTTTGATACAATGATGGCAAAATATACTCTTCCATCTACCACAAAGCGTAAGTATCACCGAGATTCCACCATGTCCAAGGCAGAAATCATGCTGATTTTGATACTTTTTCATGATTCAAGCTATCATTGTCTGAAGCATTTCTATCAAGAAAAGGTCTGCAAGTATATGCGACACTTCTTTCCAAAGGTTGTCTCTTATAACCGTTTTGTGAAGTTGGAAAAAGCTAAAAACTTAAATTTAAACGGTCAAAAACAAGCCAGAAAAGTATTGAAATTGGTCAAAAAAAACATACCGTTGTTTTTAAAAAAACGTCACGAGGAATTTTTGAAAACGTCCAATGTTTTTTCAAAAACGTCCAATGTTTTTTTCAAAACAACGGTATGTTTTAAAGAGCCATCATCAGCAAAATATAAATCACTAATAATGAAATAAATACAAGTTTGCCCATGCGAGTAAGCAAGGTCGGGATCCGAAAGCAACTCTGCCATTGGCAATCTTGATTTTCAGGCAGCCTTTCTATTCAAAATGGTATATGACTCCGGTTATTTGTTCCCGCTCTCGTATGGTCCATAGACCGCCTTTACCCGGCAACGTTCATCCTCTGCCGATAAAACATAGATGCTGTATTTACGACCTTCGTCAAACACCTTGATTACCACATGGCCGGAAACAGGACTAACCGATTGCATCCATGACTCAGAAGCATACTTTTCCTGTCTTGCTTGCGGCATGTGTGTCACATAAACGACAGGATCAGACTTGTCGGCAGTCATAGTGACCATGCGCTGAATCACATCAGGCTGAATATGTTCGTGATCCCAAACAGGGATTACATACTGCTTGGCTTGGATATGCCGTAGGAAGCCCTCCGTCATCGCATCCTTGTAAGCATGATGGTTTGCCTTGCTAACATCCACAGTGCCACAAGCCTCTCCCACCTTCTCTTCTATGTTCACTTTCTCGCCATTCGAATCAAGCAACGAACCAACTGCGTCACCGCCACAATAGTAACGGAAAGGACCATAAGCAATACGCAATGCCAAACTCTTGGTGTTCTCATTCTGATGCCGGGGATCCAAATTGGCAATGTTCTCGTCGTAATAACGAATCGTTTCACCGCCCGTACCTTTCCACACTTCACCATTAGCAGCTAAATTGCGAATGGAAAACTGCGATGCGTACCGATCAGGATGATACTTCAAAGTTATCTGGTTCTCCTTTCCAACCACAAATGGCTCCTGCTGCAAGCCAAACTGGGAAGCCTGCCAATGCAAGAAAGCCCGGTAGTTATCCACGTCCCGATCGTTGATTGGCAAAGGATATTGATAGTCCGGATATCCTCGGTCGAAAACCTTCCCGAAACGAAGAACTTCTCCAGCTTCCGCAATGCCAACCCGCGCATAGTCAGGATTACGATTCTCCGTGTGCGGCACTGGCAAAGAGGAATCGCCGGTATGATCGTTATGGAAATGAGAGACCAAAAGATAATCCACCCGGTCCCGATGAGGATTTACACGCTCCACATAGCGAGCTATCCACTCACCCGCTCTTCGGGATCTGTCCGGCAACGGCTCGCACATCAGCGGATAGTCACTCGGATCAAAATCTCCGGCATCCACCAATAAAGACGTTCCATCCGGGAAAATCATAAAGTTTGATTCTCCTCGTCCCGTGTAAATATGGTGTATCTCCATCTCACCTTCCTGCCAAGCAGGAAATGTTTCCTTTTCCGAAAAGGAACAACTGGACAGACATGCGACACCCAAACCCAACAAAACCTTTACACCCAAATTTTGCTTCATTTCCATAATGTTCTTTTTAAATAACAACTTTCCCTTTATCGTTTACCAAAATATCGTCTCTACCAAATTAGGATTCAAGATGCGTTGCTGTTGCGGCAATGGACGATAGTAGAACTTTGGCTCTTCAAACTTACGGTTGCCAATCTCGTTCTTGACAAGGATATAGCCAGAATCACCATTTGACAAAGAAATGATGCCCTCATCCAAATAGTAGAACGTGTAGTTCTCTCGTTCCGCTTCCGGAACAGTATTGCTTTCTTTATTTGGGAATATACCCATCTCTGGGACACCATCACCTGATATGTCAAACACACCAAATTTGTCCACATAAATACCTTGTTGTACATCGCGAATCAGATGTGCCTCTTTCCAACGCATCAAATCGTCCCAACGGAAGTTTTCGCCCATCAGCTCAATACGTCGTTCTCTACGAATCTGCAACAACGCCTTGTCACTGATGTCTGGATATTGCATCTTCAAATTCGGGTCATCTATAATATCGGAAAGCACGATACGTGGCATCTCCACACGTGAACGAATCTCGTTAATTGATTTGTCCATATCAGACTGCGTCAACTGACCTAATTCAGCCTTTGCTTCAGCATAAATCAACAAGATTTCAGCATAACGCACTACTGGCAAATCAGTATAAGTAGTTGTGCCTTTTTTAGAAACAGGATCATCTGATTCATACTTGACACAAGGATAACCACTCAAATTCAAATTCGGACGGAAAGCGGAAACGTCTCCCGCCCTTGCATAACCAGGAGCCATAAAAGTCTGCGACAAGCGAGGATCACGGTTTTCAAACACCTCTACAAACGATTTTTTATCATAATTAGGAACAGATGTAAAAGGAACAGCTTTGCCATCAGGCATAAGATACTCGTACGATTCCATCAAACTGCGGCTTAAATTGCTCACCCATGAGAAAGACTGGGACCCGGCATCATGTTTAATGTTCTCACCCAAATCATAATCCTTAAAAAGTATCATCTCTGGAGAGGCAGACAGATTGTAGCTGGAAAAAAGATTACGGTAAGCTTGATTCTTACCTCCACGTTTATCAATCGCAAATTTTCCAGAAGCCATTATCTGTTGAGCAGCTTGTACTGCCTTTTCCAAAAATGGCTGAGCCGTTCCTTGCAATTCCAACTCGTCATGATACTTCCTATAAGTACCCTCATGCAAACAGATACGAGCTTGCATCGCCAAAGCATACCATTTGCTAAACACCGTACGATTACCCATATCCTCTGACATATTGGCTACAGCATAGTCCAAATCGGCCATAATGGAATCAACTACCATCACACGAGAATCACGCCCCTTATAAAGCAATTCCTCATCAGTATCTTTCAATGCACAGGAATACCAAGGCACATCATTGTAGGATTTCACCTGCTTATAATACCAGATTGCTCTTTGTAAACGCGTTAGACCAATGTGATGAGCAATAGCGACTTGATTTCCTGTTATTCCACTTACATTATCCAACAGAAAGTTTAAACGGCGCAAAGTTCCCCAATCATTCCAACCCCCAACAGTCTCAGCATTGATACTACCACGAATTAGATTGTTATTCTCATGGACTTCTGAATAAGATGCAAAGTTATCACTCACGTAATCCGTAAAATAAGGATTCACATATTCGTAATAAGTATTCGTATACAACTCCAGATCCTTATCCGTTTTAAAAAATGTCTCCGGAGAAATAGAAGTAGCCGGATAACGATCCATGAAGTCGTTGTTGCAATCTGTCAAGGTCAATACTCCCAAAGAAGCTGCTATGATATATATTATTTTATTCTGTGCTTGTCTATCATTTTAAAGTGAAATATTCAAACCAATCGAATAGGTGCGCTGCATCGGGTGTGAAGTCTGATCCAGCACTTCAGGGTCGAAGTTCTTACACAAAGAAGTGAATTCAAACAGGTTCTCACCACTCAGGTAGATGCGCACATTGTCTAACATTATCTTTTGAAGCAACCGTTTCGGCAATGTGTAACCAAATGTGATGTTCTTACAACGTAAGTAGGCTGCATTTTGCAAATAACGGGTTTGGTTGTAAGACATATCACCCGCACCATTTGCCAAGTAAGATTTCAAACGTGGGAAATAGCCATCCGGGTTCTCTGGAGTCCAATGGTCGAGGTTATTCTCATAGACATTGCCCCAAGGAGCCAAATAAATGCCATAGAATTTATAACCAGTAGGATACCAATCTCGTTTGCCAACACCTTGGAAGAGCATACGCAAATCGAAGCCATTCCAATCCGCATTCAAATCTAAACCATATAAATAGCGGCTACGACTGTTACCTATAATCTTGAAGTCTCCCGGATTATCTACCGTATTCGCTCCCTTATCAATCTTACCATCACCATTTAAATCTTTATATTTCAAATCACCCGGCTCCAGTTTGCGGTCACCAGGATAAGCAATCACATTCCATTGATCAGCATGATTGTCGATATCAGCCTGATCCTTGAAGAATCCTTCTGTTACTAAGCCCCAAATTTCTCCTAATTCCTGACCTTTATAATAATCAGACAAGATTCGTGTCGGGTTATCAAAACGAGTAATCCAAGAACGGCTGTCAGAAAGGATAAAGAGAGCACTGTAATTGAACGGCTTGGAACCTAACTCAAATCTATCACGCCATGAGACAGAAACCTCCCAGCCACGAGTTTTCAAATCGGCAGCATTAATTCTTGGTTCTGCAGTACCCAACACACTTGGTAGAGTCTTACCCTTGGTCAACATATCCTTAGTATCACGACGATAAACATCACCCGCAAGAACTAATCTATTGGACAACAAGTTCAAGTCTATACCGGCATTGATAGTATAAACTTTCTCCCAAGTCAAGTCATTAGATATCAAACCAGGCTGATAAACCCCCATTGGCTTCTCTCCATTCAACAAATAATTCATTTTACTTGCACTCATAGATGCAATATAAGAATAATAGCTTACATTCTGATTCCCTAACGAACCATACGATAAGCGGAACTTACCATGATCCAGCCAAGACCCTAAAGGACTCATGAAATTTTCCTTTGAGAAAACCCAAGCTGCAGAGACAGATGGGAAAAAACCAAAACGATTAACAGAAGGGAAACGAGATGTTCCGTCATAACGACCATTCACCTCAACTATGTATTTTTGGTCAAATGTATAATTCAGGCGGTAGAAGGCACTTCGTATAGACCAAGCATAATCATCTTCAGTTACAGTCATATCACCTGTAGCTAACTGCACCGATGGATTGGAGTCTGTAATCAAATCTTTTCGCTTGCTCAAAAAGCTGTTGTAATGTTCATATTCTTGGCTATAACCCACAATAGCTGAAAGATTATGCTTACCAAAACTCTTGTTAAAATCGGTATATAAATTCACTAAAGTATAGATGTCTTGAGCAGATTCCTTTTGTGCATAATTATCCCAACCCAAATAAAGTAGAGGAGCAGAAGGACCTGTAGTGTAAGGAATCTCTTTGTCGCTGTCCCATACATCAACCCGGTCGTTGTTAATTTTCGCAGTAAAATCCGCTTTCATCTTCCACATCTGTGGTATCAAATCGAAAGAAGCAGTAAACTGAGTATATACAGAACTATATTTATTCATTCGCTCTCCTCCATCAATGAGCGTTCCAATCATTGATGCACCCTCCTTGGTGTATGAGCCATCTGGATTTTCACAGGCACCAAAGTGTTAGTTTCATTGGCTATACTATATAGCCATGATCCAAAGTTGTTCGGTTTATCATACTTATAGTAAGTAAAAGCAGTGTTATTAGCAACCGTCAAACGATCGAAAGGACGATACTCTACATTACTTCTAACATTAAAGCGGCTATATTGATCCTTATTATAATGCAACAAACCACTCTCGGCATAGTATTCCGTACCTAAGTAATAGGAGGCTTTTTCTGAGGCTCCTGACACACTAAGATTATGCTGATGGGAGGTTCCGAGCTTATCAAAAATCTCGTCAAACCAATCTGTCGAAGCGAGATAGGTGTAACTGTTCGGGTTCTTTTGGTTGATAATAGTTGACTCCAATGACGGATCTTGCAACAGTTTTTGTGCATATTCTACTTCTTCATCGGAATAAAGATCATACCAAGGTTTACCCATCTCTTTCTTATAACTGGCTTGGATGTAGGGATCTTTAACCACTTTTGGCATATTAGTCAATTTACGCACATTATAGGTATTATTGAATTGCACCTGCAATTTCTCGCATTTCCCCTTCTTTGTGGTCACTAAAATCACTCCAAACGAGGCTCTTGCACCATAGATGGCTGCAGAGGACGCATCCTTCAAGACAGAGATATTTTCAATATCCATTGAGTTGATACGAGCAAAATCACCAGCAGAAGTAGGAATTCCATCCACTAAAATCAACGGAGCTCCTCCATTAATAGAAGTTTCACCACGTACATTAAAAGAAGGTACTGCATCAGCAGATCCACCATTCGGAGAAATCTGCAAATTCGGCACCAAACCTTGTAAAGCAATACCTACATTATTAGTCGCACGGTTTTGCAACATCGTAGAAGACACTGTCTCTACAGCCCCACTCAAATTAGCTTTCTTCTGTACTCCATATCCTACGACCACCAATTCATCCAACGCTTCAGCATCTTCTTTCATGGTGATGGACAAATTAGTTTGGTTTCCTATTTTAATTTCCTGATTGCTAAATCCGATATAAGAAACGACCAAGGTTGCACCTTTCTCTACATTCAATGAGAATTTACCATCCATATCGGTAATGGTGCCGTTAGTTGTTCCTTTCTCCATGACATTAGCTCCGATTACTGGCATACCGGTAGCATCTAATACAATACCGGTAATTCTTTTACTGCTTTGGGCAGCAAAAGGAATAGCCATTACATCTTTATCAGATACCTTAATCAAGATTTGTTTGTCGATGATTTGGTAATCGTATCCTGTGTTTTGCAAAACTTGTGCCAAAACATCTTCTATGTTGGCGTTGTTTGCACTGACATTCACTTTTTGCTTTACATTAATCTGGTTGTCATTAAAGAAAAATGTAAAGTCACTTTTCTTTTCAATTTCCTTGAAAACTTCACTGATGCTGCTGTTCTGCTTGTGAATTGAAAACTTCAAACTCTGTGCATAAGTTGATGCAGAAATGGAACAAACAGCCAATAAATTGCACAAAGACGTAACTTTCATGATACGAATTGCTTTTGTTAACAGCGGGACATGACGATCCCTGTCATTTTTTTTCATACTTTTGTATTGTTTTTGATACATGAATTATGCTTGCCTCTGGCTTGGACTCCGTTTGGCAAGCTTGTGTTTCTTAAACTTTCAGATTGAACGGAAGGTACTTGCCGGTATCTTCCGTTTCTTTGATATTAATCATTTTACTTTTTCCCCATACGCACTTGATTTTTCTTGGTTAATATATAGCTTTCATCTGTATTCTTTTTGTATTGCAAAGGTGCTGATTGACGCATGATAAATAGAATGACATCCAATGATTCATCACGTACTTTGAAGGTAAAACTATAGTTGTTCAACAGGCTTTCTTCACATTGAATCTTCCGTCCATACCAACGTTCCAAACGTGGGATAATCATGGCCAGATTCTCATTTTCAAACGATAAAACCCCTGTTCTCCACAAAGTATATTTATCTGCATCAATCTTTCCAACTTCTACCTGATTGCTTTTTTTATGCCAAATCAGTCGTTCATCTGGATTTATAATCTGCCCCTTATCACTTTATTATCTTGTTCAAAACTAACTTTTATTTTCCCGTTCACCAAAACTGCTTCCATATCCTCCGAATCTTCGTAATTAAACAATTCAAAGGCTGTTCCTAAAGCTTCAACCTGCATATCATCCATTTGTACACGGAAAGGTTTGGATGGATCTTTCGCCACATCGAAAAAGGCTTGACCTTCCAAACGGACATTCCGATTGTCAGTTCTAAATTCTGATGGATATTCCAACCGGCTACCAGGACCTAAACAAACATGGGTTCCGTCTGGTAGTTGTATCTTCTCCAAATTCTGAATACCGGATGTTACTACATAAACAGATGCGGCAGTCTGCTGATTCCACAAATAAGTAATACAACTCAAAGCGATGACAAGCAAAATAGAAGCCGCAGCACTGTACCACTTATAAAAATAAGACTTCCAAGGTCTATTCTTTTGACCTATCCGTTGCTGAACAACTTCCCAAAGTTGATTTGAATCCACTTCTTGACTCTTATCATTTGATGTATGATTCCATTGTTGAAGCCATATCTGTTCCATTTCCGGACATTGAGTCAACAATGCTTTCTCTTCATCAGATAATATTCCTGACAACAATTTTTGAACTATATGTTTTTTCTCTTGTATATTCATATTTTTGTCTTTACTAATAAATACACGCTATCTCGTATCTTCCCCTATTCCCAGTTTAAAAAAAATGCTTTTTTTCAATAGTATTTGCAAGAATCGTCATTTTGCCTACTTTTGCAGAAAGCGAAACAATAAAAAAAAAAATACAACTTGCACACAACAGTATATTGGTGGATCAAGAAAAAGAACTCATAATTGCCCTAAGACAAGGGGACGAAAAAGCTTTCAATACCTTATATAAACAGTACTGGAAGCAAGTTTACAATTTCTGCCGGCTATATCTGACTAATACGGAAGAAGCCAAAGAAGTTGTACAAGACGTTTTTGTCCGTATATGGCAATCACGTGATTTCTTACGGGAAAATGATAATTTTAAAGGTTTGCTTTTCATTATTACACGTAATTTGGTTTTCAATCAAACACGAAAAAGTTTCAACCATGATTTTTATACGCTTTCGCTTTTGGAAGCATTAGAGAATATGCCGGAAGAAAACGGCTATGATATCGAAAAAGAATTGGAGGCAAAAGAGTTAAGTGATTATATTGACCTTCTGATTACTGAATTGCCCCCGCAACGACAGAAAATATTCAATCTCAGTAGAAAGGAGCACAAAAGTTACAAAGAAATAGCTGACCTGATGCACCTGTCAGAAAAGACTGTCGAACATCAGGTCTCCAGTGCGTTAAAGTATCTACGCAAACATATCACTATCCTGCTTATCTTCCTGAATTAGTAGAAAGCTCAAAGGTAATCAATAACCCTTTATGATCGGTCGGCCAAACAGCTAAAGGAGCAATAAATCGATCTTTCGAGGTTTCCTTGATACGCTGACTTCTGCATATACTTTTATCGGGACCAAAAAGAACTGCGTCTTTTAAAGTCAAGCCTTCCGCTGGATAATAGAATACATAATCTATACGGTCTCTTTCATCTGCTTTAGGAGCCCAAGTCAATTTATTAATTGGAATCAATGGATTATCCGAAGGGAAGGTAAAACCAGGATAGGCCAAAACATCCGGATATCTTTCACGATATGTATCTATAAAACCATTATTATCCAAAATCAACGTAACAGTCCAAGGGATAATAAAACCATGATGGTCATACAAATCCTTCGTCTCACGTGTCCAGTCCAAATGAGAAGGCTCATTGAAGTCGCCACCTAAAATAACAATCCGCCCTGCTTCAATGTCTTGCTTTGCGGCAACTACAAAGTTCCGAATCGCATCATCACGCAAAGAGGCATCATTGACCGCCAAAACCTCTTGAACAGTTTGCGGGATAGGGATTTCTTTCCATGTTGAGCCATCATAACCTCTTACATTATAATATGCATCACTTAGATAATCCAAATGCGCTGTATAAACAGCTATCTCTCGTCCGTATATGGAAGAAACCAATCTATGAATGCTGCCATGGTCATCCTTTAAAGGAAAAACAATAGTGGAATCCATTATCGGATACTTACTAAGGAGTCCCGTATCATTGCTATAAAAAGAATAATACGTTTCACCCTTTTGGGATAAAGACTGGACAATCCTATCACAAAAACGAGTCTGGTTATAGTTTCTCACCTCACTAAATGTAACGAAATCAGGTTTCAACCGAGCTATTTCATTGACAATAGCCTCATAACCTCCTTCTACTACGGTTCCTTCCTGCCATATATTCCACTGCAAAACCGTAAATTCATTTTTCCCGTTCCCATATAACGAAAGAGGATATAACAAACACAACAAATACACAATCCATTTTTTCATATTTCACCTTGTATATTCTTATTATTAATATCTTTTACATTGCCACTCAATGTGTTTTATTCCTTCTAAAAGCAGTGTGTCAGAATTGTAAATTGCTGCGTTGCTTTCGGAATTCATCCTCTGCATCTAACATTTCACTAATTCTGACACACCTTAGATGAGCTGCGTCAAAACTTTCATTCGGACACAGCCCTTTTTAGATAAAAAATGATTATTTATTTCAAAAGCCACATAACATCATTAGGCGTATCATTTCCTCCAAATTGGCGATTGATAGCTTCCTCTATATTTTCCCTATTGCGAGAATATTCATCTTCTGGATACATCCAACGCAAAGGCAATTGGTCTTTTACTTCATTCATATTTGTCTGCGCATCGATAGGAATCTTTGGAAGACCTATTCGACGATAGTCATAATAAGAATTAAAAGACAACTGAAATACAGAACCAATAAATTTCTGTTCGATAATCTGTTCAAGACTTGCATTAAAAGCAGCTTTCCCTTGTAAGTATTGGTCTATATAAGCATCGTCAATCACCACTTGATGGCTATACTCTGCTGGTGTATATTTAGCCGTAAACTGCAAAGCAGCCCGAACAGCATTTTCATAATGCTCTTTAGCAGACTGCGGAGTTTTCCAGCCGCGCAAAGCAGCCTCTGCCAAAACGAACTGAATTTCCGAATAAGCTATAAACTTAACAGGTTCGCCTTCTGCAATTTGAAAATATCGTTTATTTATAGCCGAATGAAGTCCATTCGCACATTCATCTTGCACCATTCCATATGCCAATACTGGATTTACTCCACTATAAGCATCAAACGAATCTTCACCTTTTGAAACCAAAGCTTTTGCCGGTTCAGCATAATAAAACAAACGTCTATCCTCCAGTTTCTTCATCATATCCACAATGAATGAAGTCATAAACGGATATGTCCAATAGTTCTGTTTTTCCCAATAAAATGGATACCATTGAGCACTCTTGTCAGCAGAATAAACACGTTGGAAACTTTCTGCTTCTGAAGTAAACAATGGACGTGAAGCCATCTCCTCAAACATTGTGCGGACATTGATACTTCCAACGTTTTCTTTTTTACTCAACATATTAAGTACTCTTAAAGAAAAACTATTTGCAGCTTTTTGCCACAAGGAAGGATCGCCATTATACACCGGATCTCCATTGAAACTTGATGCTTCAGAAAACAAATCAGACGCTTTTCTTAAATCATTTAAAATGGATTCAAAAACAGCTTCTTGAGTATCATACTTAGGAGAATATATAGCATCTGATTCCCCTTTTACGGCTTCAGAACATGGAATATCGCCCATTGCCATGGTCATGCCATACAATGCATACGAACGCACAAACAGATTCAAACCTTCATAAGCTTTCTTTTCAGCCTCCTTCATGCTTTCATTTGCATCTGCAATTTCTCTCATTTTGTCTGCATCTGTCAGAATTGAATAATCATCAAAATCTGTTCTTTCAAATTTATTATACAGATACCATTCCAAATGTTCAGTAAAAGTTGTCTGCTTTACCAACCAAGAATCAGCTATAAACCATTTTCCAGTCGTGCTCTCCGTCGTCTTTAAAATAATCTGAGTCGCCAAAAAAGATGGCGTTACGACTGTCGGAGTGTCTGGATTGGTATTAATCTCATCAAAATCCCCACATGAAACAAGAGATAATAGAGACAACGCAAATAAATATATCTTTTTCATAAATCAGTCATTACAATGTTAAGTTAATATTAAAACCTATATAACGAGAAGTAGGTGTATTCAAATTTTCTTTTCCTCTATCTGGATCAGAAAAACGGAATTCTTTTCCAAAGCAGCAAATTTTGCCCTACAATACCAACACGCATATTCTTACACATAATCTTTTGAGCAATATCAGATGGCAATGTATAATTCAATGCGACCTCTCTCAGCTTAATGAATGTTCCGTCCAAAATATTCTGACGAGCATTATGATCCCAAGGATTCTCATTATATATCTGCGTATAATTCTGATAAGAAACAGGAACATTATTCGAGCAAACACTCTTGTGTCTTCTATCACTTTTCCATAAGGGTCATAAGTTGCAGATCCACTTACAACCATTGCTCCTTGTCCTACATAATTCTGTAATCCATTGACTACTTCATCATATCTCCATTTGTTATCACTATCTGGATGAGCTCCTGAATTCCACATGGCTTGTTCTGTCCAAGAATACATCAATCCTCCTATGCGACCATCTATTGAGATACTCAAATCGAAGTCCTTATACTTGAATGTATTTGTCCATCCCAAAATACATTTAGGATCACTGTAACCCATTACTGTCTGGTACTTATTCTTAACAGGTAAACCTGCCTGATGAACAATATTCCCTTCATGATCTCTATCCCAATCCGTGATAAATAATTTATCATACCGTTCTCCTTCCTGTATTCTTGGATCTTTTGAACTATGTATCGGGTCCATCTTATGATAATACCAATGCCAAAAAGATAAATTAAAGGAAGATTCCCATGTGAAGTCTTTATTTACGACAGGTTTACCTCCAATGGTAAATTCCATACCTTTTTGTTTCAAATCCTCTGATATATTGGTTATCATACGACTAAAACCAGACGCTTTAGAAATATTCGCTTCTATCAAACGGTCATATCTCAATCGTGTAAAATAGGTGTAATCAAAAGATAAACGATTATTGAAGAATCTGAAATTTGTACCAAATTCATAGGAAGACTCTGTCTCCGGTTTGATATTCGCATCACGAATCTTTGTCGGGTAAGTTGCTGTGGATAATCCATTCCACACATCCGTACTTACATTGAAAACCCTATTAATTTCATACACGCTCAAATCTTTTTTTTAGCAACAGTCCAAGAGGCGCGGATTTTCCAAAAATCCAAAACATCTTCTATCGGATTGAAAAACACCGTAGGCAAAACACTTCCGGATACAGATGGATAAAAATAAGATCGGAATCTGCTGGCAAAGATGAAGACCAGTCATTTCGTCCGGTAACATCAACAAACACTCCGTTTTTCCAAGAAATACCTGCCTTTCCGTAAGCACTATACAAAGCTTTTTCACTAACAGTTTTGCTAACTCCCGCTCTTTCCGCTGAAGCATTCAATGAATAAAATCCAGGAATAGACAAACCGCCTCTTGTGTTTGAATACAAACTCTCGTTCTTATACCAATAAGATGACAAACCTGCAATGAAATTAAAAGAAAAAATCCTTCCAAGCATAATCTCCTTTAACAATCAAATCACTGTTAAAGCTGGATCCTTTATAGTTATTATAGGCATAATATCCTCTTTTCTCACCACTGTCACCTACTGATTGTTTTCTTTCTTCTCCTTTACTATAATTATCAAAACCAGAACGCAACATGACTGACAAATTATCAAATATATCATAATTCATCGTCAAACTCGTATTCATTAAATTATTATCCTGTTTATTGATACGTTCATACATAATATAATATGGATTGTCATACCATGCTTTGAAACCCCAGTTTTGTTCTTGGTCTTTTACTTTCCAATAATCCTTGAAATCACGTATGTCATATTCTGTACCTCCCCAAATCAGCATATTATACAGAATATTACCACCTCCATAATTTATTTTAGGCATATTAGGAGCCAATTCTTTCTTATAAGAAAAGCTTGCGTCCAATTTAAACTTATTATAAGTAATGTTACCGCTACTATTTACAATGAACTTATCCATTTTTGAATTAGGATATTGTCCATTTTGGTGAACATGTGTTGCTGAGACACGATAACCTCCTAATTTACCCGCTTGGGAAATATTTATGTTCGTATTGGTCACTAAAGTGGAGCGCAAGAAGTTCTTGATGTTGTCTCCTCCTTTAGACAGCAAAGGCATTACTTTTAACCCTTTTGATATCGGATCATATTGTTCAACTTCATGCCCATCCATATAATCACCCCAAACATTTCCGCTATTATATTCCAATATGCCATAATTACCTGTACTGTAAGAATGCTGAGCTTCTGGTATTTTCAGATAACCAGCACTGAACATCGTATTGTTCGAAACATTAATATTTAGCGTTCCTTCTTTATTAGCCTTCTTGGTAGTAATCATAACCGCACCGGCTCGACCACGTACTCCGTACAAAGCTGAGGCTGTTGCACCTTTCAAGACATCTATACTTTCAATATCTTCTGCACTGATATCACTCATACTCATGTTTCCATAAGCGACACCATCAATTACAATCAATGGAGATTCACCACGTAACTTCAATTCTGGTGATTCCGAAATTTCGGAGCTGTTATTAATCTGTAGTCCGGATATTTTTCCAGTCAAACTGCTGGCAACGTTCACACCTTTGACTACAGACAAATCTTCACCAGAAACTTTTTGTACAGAATAACCCAAGGCCTTTTCTTCACGCTTAATACCCAGAGCAGTAACCACCAATTCATCCAACGCTTCAGCATCTTCTTTCATGGTGATGGACAAATTAGTTTGGTTTCCTATTTTAATTTCCTGGTTACTAAATCCGATATAAGAAATAATCAGAGTTGCACCTTTCTCTACATTCAATGAGAATTTACCATCCATATCGGTAATGGTGCCGTTGGTTGTTCCCTTCTCCATGACGTTGGCTCCGATTACTGGCATTCCGGATGGATCAATAATCGTTCCGGTAACAACTTTACCCGATTGTTGTTGCTGTTGCATCACTGCATCTTTATGCATCAACAGGATATTATTCCCTTGGATTGCATAAATAATGTCTGTTCCAGCAAACATTTGGTTCAACACTTTGGCAACTGTTTCATTGTTTGCCTGAATTGTCACGGTACTGTTCAGATTTACTTTGTCATGATTATAGACAAACAGATAATCTGTCTGTTCTTCGATTTGCTTGATGACTTCTTTCGCCTGCTCTTGGTTGGCATGGATGCTCACACGCAGACTTTGTGAATTTACATTCACAGCAAAGACCGAAGAAACACATATTGTTCCAAATAATGAGGCAAGCTTCATCACTCTAAAAATGTGTTTAAATTCGGTTAACGACAAGGCGTTCGACACCTTGATTAACTTTTTATTCATAAATTTGTAGCAATTGATTTTGTTGGTATTCGATTTATAATTCCCGTTAATGTCAGAATACTGACTTTTTCAGCCGGGTTATGTGGCAGCATACCCGGTTCTTTTCATGTTTTGCATGTTTTCATGTTTCCTTACTTGTCCATAGGCATTTATTTTATTCTTATTACTTTATTCTTATTACTTTCTGTTCATCGTCTTTTACATAACGAAAGCGGTGCTCCACCTGCAAAACTTTCAACACTTGCTCCACGCCATCTTTACTCCGGAACTTTCCCGTATAACGTTCCTTCAAAAAGGCTTGATTGCTATATTGTATCTTCACATCGAAATATAAAGACAATTTATCCATAATCTTAGAAATGGGTTCATTCATGAAGCAAATCAAACCCTCTTTCCATTTGAAATAATCCAAATTCTGTATCGGTTTGGAATAACATTGCCCATCTTTAAAATAAACCATCTCTCCTGGTTTCATGGAACGGGGATTCCTCAATACCGATGATTCCAACATGACACTTCCTTTTAATAATGCCACTTCAAATCCAGCATCTTCCTCGTAAGCAGAAACATTGAACTCTGTCCCCAGCACCTTGACATCCACTTTCGACGTCTTTACAACGAAAGGAATCTTTTCATTCCGGTGAACATCAAAAAAGGCTTCCCCCGTGAGTGCCACAGAACGGGTACCTTTCTGGAAAGAAAGTGGATAAACCAATTTGGAATGGGCATTTAGCCAAACCTTCGTACTATCCGGCAAAGTCAATTCCGCCCGTTGCCCGGCTGGTACATACAAAGTTTGATAGAGAGAAGCCTCTTCAATCCCTTTCTCTGAACGTATGAACTTCCACCCATATTGGACACTTAGCACCAATAAAATCACAGCCGCAACCTTTAGCAACTCTGTTCCTATCGTGCGCAGCTTTATATGCTTTGCCCGATTCTGGAGTGACTGTGCAGCAGGCTGGTTCATCACAGAGATATCGAATGCCTTATGCAGAGCCATGAATTCTTTCACATTCTCTTCATCTGCGTCCAGCCAATCGACAACCTGTTCTGCCTCCTTTGCTGTTACGTTTCCTTCAATATATCGTTGTAATAGTTCGTAATCCATCTGATTTTTTATCCGTTTCATTAATATGACAATTCAATCCGGGAAATCCCTAAACAAAAACTCTACTTTTTTTCAAATAAATTCAAAGTGGCTTTTTCTATTCGCTTTGGTTTACAAAAACCACCACAATACTGGTAAATAATCTTTCAAGGCTACACGAAGTACTTTCAATGATTTGGTAATATGGTATTCCACGCTCTTCGGCGTTAATTGTTGTTTTTCTGCTATCTCTTTCACAGACATTTGTTCGTATCGGCTCATGATAAAAATCCGGCGTGTTTGTTCCGGCAATGAAGCCAATGTATCCTTCAAAATCCGGGTTATTTCAGAAGAAAACATCTCTTCGGGATTGCAAGCCTGCAAAGTGGCAATCCGGTAAGAAATATCACGCTCCAATTTATCTGAAATATTTTCCATCGCTTCCCATTCGACAGACTGGTGTTTCAAATAATTCAGTGCCTTATTCTTCAAGATGGTCGTCAACAATGCCAATGGAATATTCACCGTTTCTCTTTTCAAAGTCTCCCACAATTGAATCAATGACTCCGAAGCTATATCTTCGGCTGCCATCTCATCGCGCACATACGACTTTGCAAACAAAAACGACCGCTTATAGTATTGTGTATATAATTCACTAAAGCTGATATTATCCATAATTTGTACCTTCTTCCGATAGAATCTGCGGTGAAGTTAATAAAAAATAAAAAAATAACCAAGGGGCTGTGTCAAAACGAAAGTTTTGATGCAGCCCCTTTAAGGTGTGTCAGAATTATCAAAATGCAAGGCTCTGAGGATGAGACCGACAGGAGTTTACTGATGTAAATGACTGAGGTCGAATTCCGAAAGTAACGCAGCAGTTTGCAATTATGACACACCGCCTTAGTTATTTACATATTCAGATTATCCTATTTACTTTACAGAGAACTTATAAATACATTCGCTGTGATAAGTCTGACCCGGTTCCAATACGCAACTTGGGAAAGCAGGATGGTTAGGAGAGTCTGGATAGTGTTGTGATTCCAAGCAAATCGCACCACGACGAGGATAAACAGTGCCATGTTTGCCTATTTCTTTCTCTTCCATCATGTTACCACAATAAATCTGCAAACCCGGTTCGTTCGTATAAACTTCCATCAAGATGCCACTTGTCGGAGCATAAACGGAAGCAGCCACCTGATTTACATCGCAGTTGGTATTCAATACCCAGTTATGGTCATATCCGCCTGCTAATTTCAATTGGATAAAGTCATTATTGATGCTGTCGCCAATCACGATCGGAGTGCGCAAATCCATCGGAGTTCCTTCTACTGTTTCGATGCCTGTCGGAATCAACAAACTGTCAACCGGAGTGTAGTTATCTGCATTGATAGACAACTGGTGATCCAAGATTGTAGAACCCGGAATACCAGAAAGGTTGAAATAGCTATGGTTTGTCAAGTTGACAATTGTCTTCTTGTCAGTTGTTGCTTCATACTTGATATCCATCGCATTGTCATCGGTCAATGTATAAGTGACTTTCACATTCAAATTGCCTGGGAAACCAGCCTCACCATCCTTGGATATATAGGTCAATTCCACTGCATTGTCCGCAATCTGGTTCGCAGTCCAAACCTGACGGTCGAAGCCATTAGGACCTCCATGCAAACAGTTAGAGTTGTCATTGGCAGGAAGAGAATATTCTTCACCGTCCAAAGAGAATTTGGCATTAGCGATACGGTTTCCGTAACGACCAATCAAAGCACCGAAGTTTCCTGTGCTTGAAATATATGCTTGGATGCTATCATAACCCAAAACGACATCCGTCATCTTGCCGGTTTTATCCGGAACCATCAAAGATACCAAACGGCCACCCCAGTTCGTCACGCAAGCTTCAGCGCCATTTGCGTTTTTCAAAACATACAATGCAATTGGTTTACCTTCCACCTCAGTAGTAAAATCAGAAGGTTTAAGTCCTGAAAGGGTTGTTGCTTCCTGTTGCTTCGGAGCACATGACAGCATCATGCACATAGCCATGACTGCCATACAAAGTTTCTTTACCATAAGTATATAATATTAAAAATCTTATATTGTGCACAAATATACACATCTTTCTCAAGAAATAACCATTTATTCCTGTTGTTTTGTAATAATTATGCAGATATATCTTTCATCCGGATTACTCGAAAGCATAGCATATCGTATTTTTTCCCAATACTTTCATGCCCAAATAAAGTAGTATTTGTCGAAAAGTTATGCGATTAAAATAGCGTTTAAATGGTGTTTTAACAGCATTAAAATGGTGTTTAAAGAGACATACGCACCCACATGGGGTGCGACTAGACTCATGATTTTACTTTTTCCCGACTTCGTCATTGCGTCACCCAATATTAGGTGACACAAAGATACAAAATATTGTTTATCAAATAGTTATAAAATACATGTTTTTCTAGTGACGAAGTCAGGAAAAAGAAGTTATAGACTAATCTTTATGTGAATTAAATCTTATAAGACATCTATTTTCCTAAACCGTTCCTGAAGAATCTTTATCTTTTCTATTAATTCTTCAAAATTCAGTGGTTGCCCATATATGAAACTTTCCTTCATCTCATTGTAGTCTGTCTCATAAGCTGGCATCAGTTCTTCATCTGGCACATGACAGTTTCTTCACATTCAAGAAATAGTCACGGCTCAGAGCCAAGTCTATGTCCTCACTGAATCGGTTGATGATGTTCCACCCTTTACTAAGGCTTGTACCGCCTTTGAACAACAGGTATTCGCTGATGCTGGTATGGAACATGGCATAGAGAACAGCAGTAACCCATCAGTCTTTTTTCGGCAGAGGCTTCATCTATCTGCTTTGCCTGACTGACGGCTTGTATCATTGCCCTACGCTCATCTATTGAGAAGTCTATCCATTTACTCATTGTCTTGTCCTTTTATATTTCTTTTGATTATTTGTCTCATCCAAACTGGAGCCAAAAGCAAATCATGTTCTATAGTGTCCTTTTCGGGTGTTTCGGCCAGCAACTTTGCAATCTGCCATTCATCTTCTTGTGTGATGTTGTTTTCGCCGATACTACGCAATGCCTGTACCAGTTCCTGCATCAGCTTCCCTCGAAAGGCAAAATTTCTTGGTGCTCCATGTTTCAAGGTGACTGTCCTATTTCCAAGACTCAGTTTCCTGCCAGAACCTGTAGTCAGGAAACTTGTGTTCATCGGAACCTGGGTAGAGAAACCAAGACGATTTGCAGCAGTGGCTCCTGTAGGGATTATTAGAGCCTTATCTCTTTTGGCAATCTCTGTTACCAATTCAAAGGCGGAAGGGTATAGGATGCCGAAGCGAGTTTTACGTACCTTGACATAAACCCCCTTTGCTATACGGCTGATAAGACCTTCACGCTCAAAGATTGCCAATAGTTTTGTGACATACTCCACATCATATTGTGGAAAGGAAGACACGAAGTAAACCTCTCCAAACTTACCATGGGCAATCTTACTCTTAATCTTATTAACTACAGCGTCTTGCATATATATATTGATTTGATTTTGGTCGGAATGATTACAAATATTTCCGACTGCAAGGATACTATTTTCTTTCAAATAATAATGTATTCCCCCTAAAATTAAGTTTTCTTGGCTGAAAAAGGTTCTTTTCTTGTCATTTGAATAGCATTTCCATAAGTTTTTGCTTGTCGTTTCCACATTTTGAAACGTTATCTTGCCCTCAAAGATGAATTGCTGTCCTTGTTTTTCACCAGAAGCATAAGCTTCTTCTTTCTGGTCAGTTTTTCCAACATACCGTTGTTTTGAAAAAAACATTGGACGTTTTTGAAAAAACATTGGACGTTTTCAAAAATTCCTCGTGACGTTTTTTTTAAAACAACGGTATGTTTTTTCCAATGCTTTCATGTCAATAGGTCTTTGCCTGTTTGTTATCTATACGACAATCTTCAAAACGAACAAATTTTCCTTCCTTCGAAATTACAATCACGAAACCGATTTCTTTTTCCTCCATGCCTGAAGCAGGAAGATTGCCACTTCTGTTATAGTAGTCGTATAACGCTTTCAGTATCATCTTAAAATCTCCTCACTATTTATTGGTGGAACAATGATAATGCCATCTTTCATTTGTGGACGATAAAACATCGGCTGGATGTTCTTCGGGTCTTTGAAGTCCATGTCATAGAACATGATGCCAAGATTTTTTGTGCCTCCCTGCTCTTCAGATATAGATGGAGTCAAAGCCTCGTCATTAGGATTGACAAGGCGAAATGCAGCCGAGAACTCACAGTACTTCTATCTTGGTTATCTGCCAATGTATGGCAGGTTTCCAGAATATAGCTTCGAATATGGCACGTGCTGCCGACGGTGTAATCACATCATAGCTGACACGTTCCACTTTAAGCTCTGGTCGGGTGAAGCAAGCCATATCGCCCCACACCTCCAAACAATATTCTCTGTCTGTATGTTCCATATCGTTATTTATCTTCCTTATCTATTTTATCGTTATTCTTTTTATTCTCTAAATTCTCTTTTGGCTGTTGAGCTTCAAAGAATCGTTTGGCCGAAAGTGGAGATACAACTTGTCGTCCAGTTTTTGCTTCCAACTCTTCTCTTGCAACACGCGCTACATCTCCTCCTTCTTTTGCACAAGTTTTGTTCTCATCCAATGTTTGAGGATTCTTGGCTTTAGTTATGCTTGTTGCAGATAGTTCTGCAAGCATATTCAGTACAAGCTCCTCGTTGGTCATGTTATCACGAAGGTTTTCCTTCTTCAAGCCTTTTAATTGTTTATATTCTTTTGCGGTTCTTCCAGCCCATGTCTGATATATGATGTCTGTCAAGGATGCGTATTGCACACCTTCTTCTACATTATGAAGTTTCCATTGGTCAGTCAAGTCTTTACGAATCTCTATACTTTTAAGTCGTTGATTTATCCAATTATCAGAATAACCCAAACGTTTGTAGTCCATCATAGCCTGCTGTATACTGAGTTCTGGGTCTTGCATTTGGTCAAGTCGTTCTGCTCCAACTTTGGCAAGCCATACCTTAAAGGGCTCTGCCTTTGGCGATGGTATAGACTGAATAATACGCAGAAGTTGTTCTGTATCTGCCACATCCGTCAAACGCATTTTTCCGTCAGTAGCACGCATTTTCAAACCGTTACAATTTGTAACGGTTTCATTTCCCTCATCTTTAAGTCGCTTTTTAAGGACTCTCCAATATGTTTGCGGATTCGGACTCTCCGTCAAAACAGCTACAACATCAACAACAGAAAAATACCACTTTTCCTGTTCGTTGTCCCAAATGGCACGGATCTTATCGTCGCCAAATAGTTTTATAGAGTTCTTGTTTACCATTTTGTTTCTGTTTTTAAATGATAATATTTTCATTTGCCCAATTATTGTCGATTCTAAGTCCAATATGTTCATCATATTGTTGTTTATAATCGACCACGAAGAGCCCCTCTTTCTTTTCGTTGACCACTCCCATGTCCATCAATGTCTTGAAGTCTGTCTTATTGATATTAACCATGTACTTTGACAACTTCTTCATCAGCATGTATGATGGTCCGTTAGCCAATGATTGCTGCACAAGTTCCATACTGTTTTTCCAGCAGACTACAACATTTACGCCATCGTCTTCTATCAACTGGAATTTTTAGCCGCAGTCTGAAAACTCAAATTGTTTGTTGGATGATTAAGATAATGTCTTATATCTTTCTTATCAAAAGACTCCTTTCTGCAATAGAGTTGCTTGAAATAAGAAGTCATTGTTTCTGGCGCAAACCAGTCGTGACCATTTCCGAGATTTAGTCTTGCGCTATTTGCCGCTTGTATGTCTCCTTTAGGAAGGTTGTGCTCCTTAGACAGTGAAAAGACATAAGTGGTACTTAAGCTGTTCTTTCCTTCACGGTTACATCTACCCGCAGCTTGCAGAATAGAGTCTAAGCCAGCCTCTTGACGGAAGACAACGGGAAAGTCAATGTCTACTCCTGCTTCTATTAGTTGAGTGGAGACAACACGGATTATTTCGTTCTTATTGTCTTTTAGAGTGGTCTTTACTCTTTCTATTGTTTCGCTAATATGATCAGGGCACATCATCTTGGAAAGATGCAATGTGATGCCCTCTTGCGGAAGTCGTTCGTAGATTTCCTTAGCGTCCCTACGTGTGTTGACAATGCAGAGCACTCTTTTGTGTTGGCTCAACATCTCTGCCACTTCGTCATAGGTTTTTCCTTCGTTATTGATGCTCAGCCTTACTCTCCGTAACTTGTCATGTAGCTTGAATTTGTCAGGAATTATCTCTGTTATATGGTCTATACCGTTGAAGGCAGCTTTCGGATTACATCCTTCAATGAGCCCACTAAGCACGGGCTGACTTGCAGTTGTGAACAGAAAGGATACATTGAAAAGCTTGTTATATGTTTTCAATGAATCCACAATGGGCTGCAGATAATCCATCGGAAGGGTTTGTACCTCATCCAGGATTATCACGCTATTTACTATATTGTGAAGTTTTCTGCAAGCCGATGGCTTGTTACTAAACATCGACTCAAACAGTTGTACATTGGTGGTAACGATGATTGGATAACCCCAGTTCTCTGTTGCCAACTTCATCTTCTCTTTCAGTTTCTCGTCTTTTATCTGCTCTGGGTCCACACAGCTATGATGTTCCAGGACATTCTCTTCTCCAAAGATACTTCTCAGGACAGATGCCGTCTGAACAATAATACTTGTATAAGGTATAGCGATGATGACTCTCTTCTGTCCATTCTTTATGGCATGCTTTATCGCCCAAACCAGTGAGGACAATGTTTTGCCTCCACCTGTGGGCACAGTCAAGCTATAGAAGCCAGTGGGAGTATCAGCCATTTCTATACATTGTTGCTGAATTTGGTTTCTTATAATGTTTACCTCAGAACAATCTGCCTTTGCCTTTAAGTCCTTTAGCTTGTTTTCAAGCAATGGAAGTAAGTCGTTTAAGGTATCTTTGTTTTGTCTTAATGCAGAAGATTCTTTATCCATAAACGCTTCTGTGTCGAGAAAGTCAGCATCAACTAAACAGGAGAATAACATACGAGCCAAATGATGAAAATCGTTTGCTTGCACATTAAGTTCCGGTCTGTTTAGCTTTTCCTTTATATGGTAGATGTTTACCTCGGATGGAATCTCTTGATCAATGATTCCTTTAATTTCGTCAGAATCATGCAGGCCAGTATGATGAGATACAATCTGGTTAACAAAAAATTGCAGGAAGACTTTCCATAATATTTTTGAGCTAATATACCTCCAACGTAGGCGTGATGATGTTTGCCACAAATCTTAATGTCGGGGTCATATCCGCTTTCCTTTTTAATGTATTGCTGAAAGGTATCAGTCTCTTTTCCTTTATCATGGAGTAGTCCCAATACTTTACCCCATTCGCTCATTCCAAATTCACCTGCAAATTGTGATGCAAGTTTTGCGACACCAGCGGAGTGATTCTCATTGGATTGTATAACCCAATGTCCTGTTTTGTCTTGATATATATGTGATATTATTTCTGCCATATCCATTTTTTTTTTTACGTTCTTTCTTATCCTCGCACCCACTCTCTTTTCCCAGCCAAGCGTCCGGACGCATGACGCCTCGCCCATACCTTGAAAAACTTTGATTGGTGACAATAAAGCCGACAAGTTCGGTGATCTTATCCATGCTGAGTTTTCGCATGCGTCTTGCTTCCCGCAGTCTGATTGCTAATGAATCGTTAGACATAGTATCTTGGTTTTTACAAACATAATAAAAACATCAGAATTGTAAACAAGTTTTCCCGAAAAAATAATATGAATGGGTTATGCTATACTGCCGATAAAGTTATGCAATTAAAACAGCGTTTAAATGGTGTTTTAACAGCGTTAAAATGGTGTTTAAAGAGACACTCACCCACGTTCTAAAAACACGACAATCTTTCTTGTCTATATGGGAAAAATTAAAGGATTTCTCTTTGCCGTACGACACTGAGAAATCCTAATAATTGATTTGGGTTTAAACTAATCCTGCCTTCCAAGACTTAATCTTTGACGGCGGATTATATTTTCACAGGGTGATGCCCTGAACTTTACTAACTCAGTAACTTCAACGATAATCCTTTCTTATTCTGTTATCATCATTGAAGTTACTGAGAACATTTTATAATCAATACAAATAGACTTTGTAAGATTGACCATCTATACGAACAATATAAATACCCGAAGGAAGAGATGTTATGGTTTCACCTCCTGTCAATGTTATAATCTTATAAAGTTGTCCGCTATAAGTGATAACACGTGCTTCACCTACTTTTGAAGACAATATATGTAAGTGACCATCTGCACCCCAGACTTTCAATGAGCCTTGTATTTCCAAATTTGCAGTCGGACCATCTTTTACAATTCCAGAAACTGTAATCGTTATATTCGTCTTCACATTTTTAACAACATACCGTCCTTTAGAATCCGGCAAGATTTCTTTACCATTGGCTTTTACGACTGGTTTAGAATTCTTATAACCTTCTTTTAATGTAATGGTAAATATAAAGTCCTCATTTTCTTTAATTGCAGTTCCTGTTTCTGAAGTCAAAACAACGCCCTCTATCACAGGAAGCGTAACAGTATAAGTTACTGGCTTAGGATCTGGATCGGGTGTTGGTGTTTGTATTAGCTCTGCAATGACAATAATCTCTACATTACCTGTTACTTTAGCCAATGTGAACTTACCAGTAGATTTATTATAGGTATAATCAGAATCAGCAGTCAAAGTCTTATTTCCCATAGAGACCTTAATAGTTTCTGGTAATTTATAACCATTATCTGCAGTAAATACAAGCTCCAATTGACTGTTTACAGGTACTTCTGTTGGAGAAGGTTTAGACGATACATGTGACAAAGAGAGTGCAACCTTACGCATGCTATCGTCAAGACCAACAGCCACAATAACAACCTTTCCTTTCACATTGCGAACTTCAACTTTTCCTGTCTTTGCATCATACGTATAATCTTTATAATCAACACCACCCATGGTAACAGTAATTGAAGTTGGCAAAAGGAATCCTGTTTTTGCTTTCAACGTACAACGTAAAATTCCTTCCTCTTGAACTACCGCATCTTCTTTCCAATCGGTAGTGACATCTGTCAATTGAATTCTACTGCATAAGTTGGAATCGCTTTGGCAACAGCTGTAACGGTCAACGCTTCTTTCACCTTCGGTATTTTTACTTCTCCGCTAGTAGAATTATAAACAACACCTGTAATCGCTCCATTTGCACCTGTTACTGCAATCGTCTCTGGTAAACGATAACCGGCATCCGGAATTAACTTAAAGGTGAATGATTCTCCTTCATAAACCGTCAGTTCTTTTTTATCAGATTTCAGGTTCTTCAATGCCATCGTTATTGTATATTTCGAAAGCTCAACTCCGACAGCCTTAATTTTAACCACATCTGTCACAGCTTTGATTTTCACCTCACCTGTTGCCGTATTATAGGAATAATCATCACCAACTTGTAAGGTAGAAGCACCCATTTCAACTGTAATTGTAGCCGGCAGTTTATAACCTTTTTCCGGAACTAACATAAAGGAAAGCGGATCATTGTAAGCTACTTTTTCAGCAATAGAAGCTGTCAAATGGGTTAGAGCTGCAGTTACATCATATTTTACTTTTACTGGAACGACTTTAATCCTCAATTCTCCGGTAATACTTTGCAATGTAAACGTGCCCGTTGTTGCATCAAAAGTATATTCAGTACCAGCAACCAAGTTCTTTCCACCCATTGTCACTACAATAGTTTCAGGTAACGTATAACCCTTCTCTACCTTCAATGTCAATTCTACTTTTTCACCGGTCTTTACAGGATTAATATGTTCAACAATCAATCCTTCCTCAGGTAATATAATTACCTCTTGCTGACTATTGTCTATGCCTATAGCTGTTACAACAATATCCCCTTGAATATTCTTGATTGATACTTGGCCTGAACCCGCATCATAAGTAAAGTCGGCAGATTTGTCTCCCATAGTAACCGTGACAGCTGTCGGTAACTTATAATTTTCATCCGGTGTCAATGTGAAAGAAACACTTCCTCCTTCTTCTACTTGTTCCGGGACGTTTCCTTTCACTTTCAAGTGGTTGATATTCGTAGTAACATCAATTTTATAATAAGCAATGGCTTCGCCCGTAGCAGTGATTTGTATATCTCCTTGTACTGGGGAAATCGAAACTTCACCTGTAGATACATCGTAAGTATAATCATTCTCTACAGTCAACAGATTGCCATCCATCGTCACCGTAATCGCCTTTGGTAATTTATACCCTGTCTCAGCTTGCAACGTGAAAGTAATTGTTCCACCAGCTTTCATTTCAGTTGGTATTTCAGGCGTAACTGTCAAATTCGTGATTGTATTCGATACGGTATAATAGCGATCAGCCACCACTACTACACTCACATTACCCGTAACCTTCGTAATACTGAAAACACCTGTACTTTGTTCATAAGTGTAATCTGCTTCGGGTGCCAACACATTTTCCCCCATCGTTACTGTAATAGTTTCCGGGAGTTTATAACCTTTTAAAGCTTGCAAGGTGAAAGTAAGTTCCTTACCATTCAAGACGGTCTGAGGTACTTCTGTCGTAGCAGATACACCTGAGAAAACAGTAGTTACCGTATGTATTTTAACAGCCTCGGCAATCACCTCAACCGCTCCGGCCACATTATTGATGGTTACTTCACCTGTCTCTTGATTATAGGTGTAGCCAGTTAAAATAGTACCATCCATCTTCACGATAATTGTTTCCGGAAGAACATAACCTTCATTGGCAGATAATGTAAAGGTTAATTTATCTCCTTCTGTAACTGTCTCCTGCCATCCGGTCACACTCAATCCTGTAAATTGAGATGTAACCGTATAGGTGTTTTTCATCTCAACCCCTTTAGCGATAATTTCAATGTCTCCGGTAATCTTATTATAAGCAATATGCAAATAACCATTTGAAGAATTATATGTATATTCACCTAATTCTAATTCTGTTCCTCCTACTTTGACAGTAATAGTGCTCGGCAGTGCATATCCGGCATCTGGTACTAATGTAAGGGAAAGATCCTCTCTTTCTTTAACCTGTGTAATGCCATTTTGCAACTGAACATGAGTAAAGTACGTCTTAATTTGATAATACTTTTCTGCTTGGGAAGTAATAGATATATCTGCACGACCCACCTCGTAATTTTGCGTAAGAACAGGTTTTCCATCAGCATACACAAATAATATAAAATATGGAGTCCGAGAGCTTGAAGGGATTGAGGGAACCTTAGGTATTAACAGGCTAAATGAATAAGCCTTTCCTGCTGCCAAACTACCGGCTGTTATTGGATCTGTTGAATAAAGATTGGTACCTGTTCCATTGTATGCCAGATTGACTTCTTTCTTACTACCATCACCCTCATAATACAATTTAACGCCTTCTGTCTGATAGCATTGCATCGAAACAGAAAATGTTAATTCCTTCCCCTGTAATTCAGCATCCACATCTGCACCAATAGTAAAGGTGAATGGGATTTCAACCCCGGCTTGCCCCGTAATTGGATTAGGAGCAATCGAGCCAGATATAGGATTTACAAATGTCATTTCATTTCCGCTCTTCTTGAAAGCCGGAGACGGAACAGATTCTGACAAAACTTCCATATCATAAGTCAATACCCCAGAACGATTTGCAAAAACCTTCAGATAATTGACATACATCATATCTTGGATGATATTCTCTTTAGCCACCTTTATCTCAAATGTTCCATCATCGCTGACCTGTACAAGTGTTCCCTGTTGAGATCCTACAATTGAGTTATCTGTCCCATAATAAACAGAAATATGGTTCTTCCACTCACTATAGTTGGAAATCTTATAACGCAATATTACATTTTCTTTCACAAAAGAAAATTGATATGAAATACGTTTCACATTGTCAAAATGGTATCCGCTGTTATCCAACTCTGAAACAGGCAAATAAGCTTCATCAAATTGATTTGAATAAATATTAACATTCATAGTTTGTTCAGGCTCAGTTGGATTATCTTTTGAAGGATTTATCACTCCCATTGAGTTAATTCCCAAAGGTACAGTTTCCAAAGAACGCATTACTTCCCAAGTTTTACCTTCATCGGCCGAACAGAGTAGAGCTATGTATTGACCATCAGACAAAGATGAAGAGAGAGTCAAACTACGTTTATAACGAGAATGATCATACCATCCACCTACGTATGCGTTCAACTCAACAGGAGTCGGTGAGCCCGCCGGTTGTTGAGCTATTGTTCCATCGGCATTAACCACACCCAATTCCATGCAGAAAGTTTTATCATACAACGCATAATATCGAAAACTGAAATTGACATTAACAATCAGCCCTGACATCGTATAATATGCACTCTTCAGATAAGGTGCAATGTAATAACGTTCTCCGCTCTCGTTTGGTCTAATATGTAGGATGGCTCCTTGCCCTTTGGAATAACCGATACCATCGTCATTATCATCAAGTACCGAAAGTTGGAAATAACCATTACTATATCCACCCCATCCCCAGTTAATATGAAACAATCCATTAGCATCATAACCATCACAAACAAAAGCATGACCTCCATCCTTAGTACTTTGTCCATCGTAAATTAACGGAAATCCAGTGTCCAACTCCTCGCAAATCATCGCTTTCCACTCCTTCCACCGATAAGCTTCTTTTGGCAAGAAACGGATTTCAGGACTATAGCCAAAGACATCAGAAAGGGCTTTCGCTACTCGTGGAGTATTAGCTCCACTTCCACTAACCCCATAATCCATCTCAACATTCGCCCCACAATGATAAAGCAATGTTGCTACGGCATTACCTTGTTTTTCAATAAAATTACTACGATAATCATCCAGCATATTATTCCAGTCGTAACCAGCACTGTAATCAATTGTTGCCGTTACAGATTTCCCATTCTCTTTATAGCTGTTACTAACTGGTGGATTCACAGCCTTCTCAGGATATTTATGATATTTCATAATAATTCCCATCGCTGTCGCCACACAACCAGTAAGAGCACGACCTTTTCCTATAAGATAGGGGCATTTTCGATTATACGGATCCTTTTGCGACCAATTGGCTGTCGATAACAGAACACCACCTCCACTTCTCAATGTCGTACCACTTAAATAGCGATTCCATTCTAAAGCGATTTCTGGTGATTGATTGACGGCTTTATTTTCAACCCATGATATTTGTGATTGGAAATAAGCCAAATGAGCACGAAGATTATCGGGCAAATTATCAAAATCGATATTACCTTCATCAGAATATCCCAAAACAGGACGTACCCGGTCATCCCCCGAAACAATCACGAAGCCCTTGTTTGCTCCGATATTAAACACAAAATAATCAGTTGCACCATCTACGGTTCCCGTGCTTCGCAAAGCATTTTTTTCCTGCCCTAGCAGCCGCATAAATAAGAGAAAGTTCACTTGCTGAACGCAAACCACCCGTGTTGGATGCGGCTACATTTTCGGCTATTCTGCGAGCCGTTGCCACATCAATCCTTTCCGCCATAGCCCAAAAAGCCGTGGAGAAAAGAACAAACAAAAGAAGTAATCGTCTTTTCATAAGTTTTCTATTTTAAAATTAATAATTGATTTTTATTCCATAAAACAAATTCCGTTCTGGTGTGCCTCACCCCTAAAAAGTTTGTGTACCCAACCCAGCAACACGAATGCACCTGCCAACAAACCTCTCAAAACATCATCCATAATAAGCAAAGATCAAGTGCATTAAAAATGCGAAAGCCCGGTTACCCTTGTTTGCACAGAATAAATCCCATGACAACAAAGATAGCCGGGCTTTCGCTCGAAAATTTTTATTATAGATCAATTTGCTTGCTTGCTTGCTTGCTTGCTTGCTTGTTTGCTTGCTTGCTTGCTTGCTTGCTTGCTTGCTACACAATTATCCCGTACCGCCAAATTATTAGTGATAAAAACAGTTAATCCATAATATATGTAGTTTAAAAGCATCAATTCTTCTTATTGTGTTTAATTATTCGCAAATATAATAATTTCTATTTACAGACAAAAATTTCCTTTAAATTTATCACACAAAAAACACCGATAAGTCAAACTGAAGATAGCTACGATATGCGATTAAAACAGCGTTAAAATGGTGTTTTAACAGCGTTAAAACAGTATTAATAAAGGCTCGATTATTAAAGATGCCGACCTTTTTGGAAAAAGGTCGTATGCTTTTTGAGAAAAGGTAGTAAGCTTTTTCCAAAAAGGTCGTAAGCTTGGTTTTCTTCGATTTTAAGTATTAGTGAAGTAAGACTTAAAAGGGGCTGAATCAAAATATCCATTTTGACACAGCCCCTTCTATCTGGTATAACTAATAAGCAGATTATTGAATACCTCTTTCACGCAATTTAACCTGCCAGTTCCATGCAGATTTCAACGTGTCAGCCAAAGTTTCCTGAGCTTTCCAACCTAAAACATTGTTAGCTTTTGCCGGATTTGCCCAAACTTTTTCAATATCACCTTCACGACGACCTACAATCTTATGAGGGACTTTCACGCCAGTAGCTTCTTCAAAGGTATGAATCAATTCCAATACAGAAACACCGTTACCGGTACCCAAGTTGAAAACTTCAACGTTTTCATTGTCTGTGTTCAACATACGATTCATGGCGATAACATGAGCCTTTGCCAAGTCAACCACATTGATATAGTCGCGGATGCAAGAACCGTCAGGAGTATTGTAATCGTCACCGAATACGCTCAGCTCTTTGCGGATTCCGATAGCAGTCTGTGTCAAGTATGGGATCAAGTTCTGTGGAACGCCATTAGGCAATTCACCGATTTCAGCAGATGGATGAGCTCCAATCGGGTTGAAATAACGCAAGATGATGCTCTTGAACGGAGCGTTTGCGTGGATAGTATCGCGGATAATCTCTTCGTTAATCTGTTTCGTGTTTCCATAAGGAGACATAGCCGGTTTGATCGGAGCTTCTTCCGTTACAGGAAGGTTTTCTGGATCTGGCTGGCCATAAACTGTACAAGAAGAAGAGAATACAATACCCTTCATATTGAACTCAGGCATCAACTCCAATATATTCACCAAAGTGGTGATGTTGTTGCGATAATATTTTAACGGTTGTTGAACAGACTCACCTACTGCTTTGCTGGCTGCAAACAAGATAACGCCTTCAATGCCAGGATTAGCTTCCAAAGCCTTGCGTGTTCCCTCTTTGTCTTTCAAATCCAACTGGATGAAAGTCGGGCGAATGCCTGTTATCTTTTCAATGCCGTCCAATACTTCGATATTAGAGTTTGACAAGTCGTCGATGATGACCACGTCATAACCCGCATTCTGCAATTCTACTGTAGTGTGAGAACCAATGTAACCTGTTCCACCTGCTACCAAGATTTTCTTTTTCATAAGTATATTTTTTAGATTTTATGCACCAATACCTGAGAAACCCATAAATGCCATTGCCAAAAGTCCAGCAGTAATCAAAGCGATAGGCGCTCCTTGCAAACCTTTCGGGACATTGGTCATTGCCAATTGCTCACGAATACCTGCAAAAATCACCAAAGCCAAAGCAAAACCGATGGCAGTTGATATGGCATAAACAACAGATTGCAACAGATTATACTCTTTCTGGATTACCAAAATAGCAACACCCAATACACAGCAGTTGGTAGTAATCAAAGGCAAAAAGATACCTAATGCTTGATACAAAGCCGGAGATACTTTCTTCAATATGATTTCTACCATCTGAACCAATGCAGCAATCACCAGGATGAAGCTGATGGTCTGCATATAACCCAAGCCAAATGGATCCAGGACAAACTTCTGCAACAAGTAAGTCACAGCAGTTGATATAGCCAAGACAAAGGTAACGGCCGCTCCCATTCCGATAGAAGTTTCCACTTTCTTAGAAACGCCCAAGAACGGACAGATACCCAAGAACTGCGACAGTACGACATTGTTGACGAATACCGCAACAATAAATATCATGATGTATTCCATATATTCCTAAAATTTATGCTTTACGCAGTTTGTCTACTATTGCTATCAAATATCCCAAAACGATGAATGCACCCGGAGCCAAGACGAAAATCAAAGAACCGTATTCTTCCGGCATCAATGAGAAGCCGAACAGTTTGCCGGTTCCGAACAATTCACGGCAAGCACCCAAAAGAGCCAAAGCCCAAGTAAAACCAAGGCCGATACCGATTCCATCGAATGCAGAAGCGATGATTCCGTTCTTGGCTGCGAAGGATTCCGCACGTCCCAACACGATACAGTTTACCACAATCAATGGGATATACAACCCTAAGCTGGCGTACAATGCAGGGACGTATGCTTCCATACAGAACTGCACCACAGTCACAAAGGTTGCGATGATGACGATATAAGCCGGGATACGAACCATATCAGGAATCAATTTCTTCACCGCAGAAATCACGATGTTGGAACAAATCAATACAAACATGGTGGCAAGTCCCATACTCAAACCGTTGATTGCCGAAGAAGTCGTACCCAATGTAGGACACATACCCAACAACAATACAAAAGTCGGATTTTCTTTTACCAATCCGTTAATCAAAACTTTCAGATTACTCATTGCTGTCTCCTCCTTCCTCTGACGATTTTGACGTTGCAGCTCCAGTGGCGTCAACACCGCTATATGCGCTGTATGCACGGTTGACAGCATCCAAGAATGCACGGCTGGAAATAGTAGCCGCAGTAATTGCGTCCACGTCGCCACCGTCTTTCTTCACTTTCAAACCGTCTGCACTGATAGCACGTCCGATTATACTTTGATTTCCTTTATCTGTGCTAAACCAATCCTGCATCTTTGCTCCCAAACCAGGAGTTTCGGCATGCTGCAAAACGGAATAGTTCACAATCTTTCCTTCTTTGTCAAAACCGACAATCAGTTTGATTTCCCCACCGAAACCTTTCTTGGTGAAACTCTCCACGGCAGCTCCTACCCATTCATCGCCTTTCTTGGCAGGATAAATGCGGACAGAATCACCTTCGGCTGTCGCCACCATATAAGATTCTTCAGAAGGTTTATTGTCAAACTCAGGAGTCACAGCTTTGATGGCAGTCTCCAATGTAGCAGCTTTGGACTGCGCTATCGGTTCTTTCGTCATTTCATTCACGCCTGCCAGAATCGCACCGGCAATCACGCATACACCCGTCAACGAAAGAAGCATATTGGGTAATGTAGATTTCAATTTTTCCATCTTACTTTTCTCCAAAATGTTTAGGTTTAACATACGTGTTGATCAAAGGAGTCATGGCATTCATAATCAGAATGGCAAATGACATACCTTCCGGATAAGAACCGAAGATACGAATAACAGAAGTGAGCAGACCTATGCCGATAGCATAGATAACCATTCCTTTCTTCGTCATAGGAGAAGTAACATAATCCGTTGCCATGAAGATGGATCCCAACATCAAACCTCCGGAAAGGATGTGAAGGAACGGGCTCGCATAAGAGGCAGGATTAACCAAGTGCAAAATGCCTGTGAAAGCAAATACGGCAAGGATGATTGTCACTGGAATGTGCCAGGAAATAATCTTCTTCCATAACATATAAGCAAAACCAAGCAACAAAGCGATGGCACTGATTTCACCCAAACTTCCTCCATGGACACCTGCCAACAGAGAAGTATAAGAAGGCAGTTCAGTTACACCTTCATTCATCAATGATAAAACAGTCGCTCCAGTAGCAGCATCTGTATATGTCATTGGGAATGCAGAAGTCGCATCAACCAAAGGCCAAGTAGTCATCTGCGCCGGGAATGAAATCAACAAGAACACACGACCCACCAACGCCGGGTTGAAGATATTGTTACCCAAACCACCAAAAGTCATCTTACCAATGCCGATGGCTGCCAAAGCACCAATCACGATAATCCAAACCGGAAGATTTGACGGCAAGTTGAACGCCAACAAAACACCGGTCAATATAGCAGAACCGTCACAAATCGTCGGTTCTTTCTTCATCAAGAACTTTTGAATCAGATATTCAAACAAGACACAAGATACGACTGAAACCAAAGTGACAATCAGCGCACCCAATCCGAAATAGTAAAGAGAAACCAAGAAAGCCGGGATAAGGGCAATCAGTACTCCATACATGTTTTTACTGATACTGTCTCCTCCGTGAATGTGGGGAGAAGGCGATACATATAAACTATTTTCCATAATTGCTCCTCCTTTTTATGACTTTCTTGAACGGATAATGCCCATCACTTTCGCTTTACCTACACGAATCTGATCCAACAACGGACGGTTGGCTGGACAAGTATAACTACATGAACCACATTCGATACAATCTTGGATATGGTCTTCTTCTGCCAAATCCCATCTCTTATACAAAGTAGAACGCATCAGGAACGCAGGATTCAAGCCCATCGGACAAACATCAACACACTTGGCACAGCGGATACAATCGTGCATCGGTTTGCGGACAGACTCTTCACGTTTCATCAACAAAACGCCAGAACTTCCTTTTCCCACCGGCACTTCAGGACTAATCAACGCTTTACCCATCATCGGTCCACCACCGATAATCTTTCCTGTATCTTCAGGTATGCCACCGGCAGCTTCTATCAGGTTGGCAATCGGAGTTCCGATACGAACCAAGAAATTGGATGGATTAGCCAAAGCTTTACCTGTAACAGTCACCACGCGTTCAAACAACGGTTTGCTCTTCTGTACGGCTTCATAAACAGCATAAACCGTTCCTACGTTCTGTACGATTGCTCCAACAGAGATAGGAAGCGCACCACTTTTCACCTGACGAGAAGTAACTGCATCAATCAACTGTTTTTCACCGCCCTGGGGGATATTTGACCTTCAACGGCATCACCTTAATACCCGGATAAGAAGCAGCCAATTTCGTCATGTGGGCGATAGCGTCCGGTTTGTTATTTTCTATGCCAATGACAGCCTTGTTTACATTGGCAGCTTTCATCAAAATAGTCAAGCCCACCAATATCTGTTCGCCTTTCTCCATCATCAAAGAGTGGTCGGCAGTCAGATAAGGTTCGCATTCCACCGCATTGACAATGACAATCTCCGCCTTATTACCTGGAGGTGGCATCAATTTAACATGGGCTGGGAAGGTAGCACCACCCATACCAACGATACCGGCAGCAGCAATCTTGTCAATAATTTCCTTAGATGAAAGATTACATTCCTTCACCAATGCGTCAGAACGATCAATGGACTCTTCCCATTCATCGCCCTCCACGTCAATATAAATGGCAGGACGTCTGTAACCACTTGTATCCAAAGCATTGTCAATCTTGTTGACTTTGCCGGAAACAGAAGAGTGAATATTTGCCGAAACGAAACCTCCGGCTTTTGCAAGTAAGGTGCCCACTTTCACCAAGTCACCTTTTTTAACGACAGCCTGTGCAGGAGCACCAATATGCTGACTTAAAGGGATTATGACTTGTTTAGGTGCAGCCAATGCGGTAATTTTCTTACCGGCAGACAGTTTATTCTCGGGTGGATGAATACCTCCGATTCGAAATGTCCTTAGCATACGTTTTATGATTTATTTTTTAATGTCTTCTTTTACTTCTGTTTTAGTTGGGGCTGCAGCTGGTGCTTCAGCTTTAGGAGCTACCTTGGGAGCTGCGGCTGTTTCAGGTTTAACCGTGGCAGGATTCGCAGGAGCTGCCGGTTTTCTCGGCGGGAAGTTCAATTCATGAATAGCACCTGTCGGGCAAACCGCTACACACTTGCGGCACATACGGCACTTCGTATAATCGATATAAGCCACATTATTCTCTACGGTGATTGCTTCAAACGGACACTCTTTCGCACATTTTCCGCAACCGATACATGCATTGATACAAGCCTTACGGGCAACAGCACCTTTGTCTTTGTTTACACAGCTGACAAATACACGACGGGACTTCGGTCCTTTCTTCCTCAATTCAATGATATTCTTCGGACAAGCTTTCACACAAGCTCCACAAGCAGTACATTTGTCCTCATCAACCTCTGGCAATCCTGTCTCAGGGTTAACTTTGATAGCACCGAAGTTACAAGCTTTTTCACAATCACCGTAACCCAAGCAACCAAATGTACATCCGGTTTCTCCACCATACAAAGTAGAAGCGATGCTACAACTCTTAACACCATCATAAGTGTTGGTGCGAGGGCGAGCCTGACAAGTTCCGTTACAACGAACTACGGCTACTTTCGGTTCAGCCTCAGCAGCCTCTTTCCCTAAGATAGTAGCGATTTTAGACATGACTGGAGAACCGCCTACCGGGCAAAGCATGCCGTCTAAGGAATCTGCTTTTACACAAGCTCCAGCAAAGCCAGCACAACCAGCATAACCACATCCACCACAATTGGCTCCGGGAAGGACAGACTGAACTTGTCCGATACGAGGGTCTTCATGCACCTCAAACTTCTTGGAAGCCCAAAATAACAACAGGGCTCCAACTACACCGATAGCCCCTAACGAAATAATGGCAATTAGAATCATCATATTTTTTTCAGTTTAAATACGAAGTGTTTTTTTAGTTTATCGCGAAATTTATACAATATAAGATAATACACGGCAAGAATGCACAAAGCCAACAATCCGTTTCCGGTTTCGGATATTCCGGATGATGCGCCTACAAGCAATGCGGCAAGCAACAGGATGACAGGAATGCCAAAAGCCAAAAGAACCGCTTGCATGCCCAAAGAGGTTTGACCGACTATCCATACAGAATCTCCTTCATGGTACTCTCCTGAATGGTCTTCTATTACCATTACTTTATCTTTTCGGTCAGCTGCAGAACATGCCGATTTTACATGGCATTCAGCACAGGCAGAATATTGGGTAATCCTGACTGAAACAAAATGGCCTTCGACTCGTTCCACGATGCCTGGATGATTGATGCTTTCGCTCATGGTTGTAAACTCGACTTTGCAAAATTCGGGAACAAAAGTAGGCATTATTTATGAACATGCCAATAATAATTGAATAAAAATTCCGTTGGCAAGCAGTTCGGATTGAAGTATACGAATAATTGCTATAAAACTTATACAAAGAACAAAGCGACACCCAACACGCTGATGACAGCTCCAAGAACTTGGCGAAATGTTATTTTCTCCCGAAAAACTACTTTCGACGGCAATAAAATGATAATTGGCGTGAGAGCCATTAATGTAGAGGCCACTCCGGCATGAGTATATTGCACGGCCATTAACGATAACGAGACACCGGCAAACGGTCCGAAGAAAGTACCCGCTGTTGAAGCCATCATTGCACGGCGGTCAGAGAATGAAGTGACAAGTTTCTTTATTTCGCCTCGCAATAATAAAATGACTAAAAAGCCAGTCACCCCCGCAAAGGCTCTTATCTGCGTTGCTTCGAATGGTAACATGAACTTTTCCAAGGCGGTAACAGGCGGATTGAAGTCCAAATAGCAGTTCATACCTATCTTGCTTAACACCAAACCTAATCCTTGCCCCACTCCTGCACCAATACCATAAAGAACTCCTTTAAGCGGCAATTGGATACATAGTCTTTTCCCTCCGCCCGAACTTTTACCAACAATTGAGAATCCTATGCCGATAATGCACACCGACATTCCTGCTATCGCATAAATTCCCATCTTTTCTGATAAAAATAGATATCCGGCAATCGCAGCGGTAGGCGGCGCAAGCGTCATAAACAATTGTCCAAAACGGGAACCTATGAGCAAATAAGAATTGAACAGGCAAAAATCACCAAATACATACCCCACAAATCCAGATAAAACAAGCCATTTCCAAGCGTCCCATCCAGCATCCCAAGGCGCAATGGATCCTGTTGTCAACTTCAAAGTAATGGCAAGCATCGCTATGGACATCATCAAACGCACGATATTTAGCGTTAATGCGCCTATCCTTTTGCCTGCATATTCAAAACAGATAGCCGTCACTGTCCACGACAGTGCAACTATTAACGAAATAATCTCTCCCGTATACATATTATATAATAACTATCAAAAAACGATGTTTCTTTTGTTCATGGCCTTTTAAGTCTTCCTCAAACGTCGGACAAAAATAGGGCTATTTTAGATGTTTCCCTAAAAAAAATATCATTTTCCTCTTGTATTATAAAAAAAAACGCTACTTTTGCCCCGTCAAGAAAAAATAAAAGAATAACGATGACACGATTTAGCTTTACATATTACTTTTATTACTTTTACTTTTATTGCAAGGTAAAGGCAGGAGTTTGTATGTGAAGAATTGATGATTGAATGTATGTATCAATAGCAATATAAAGTCCTGCCGAAAACGGTAGGACTTTTTTGTTATATCATACGAGGATAATATAAAAAGGAATGATAAAATGAAAAGGAAAGTAGCCATTCAAGGTATAGCAGGTTGCTATCATGATATAGCAGCCCGGAAATACTTCGACAAGGACGAAGTGGAAACGATTCCGTGTGAAACGTTTAATGACGTGATTCATACGATTAAGCAAGACTCTAACATCATAGGACTCATGGCCATTGAGAATACTATAGCCGGTAGTCTATTGCAAAATCATGAATTGATACAGGAAAGTAACTTCTGCATCATAGGTGAATACAAATTAAGGATTTCACATTCGTTGGTCGCTCTACCTGGAACCAAACTACAAGACGTAACTGAGGTTAATTCCCATCCGATTGCCCTCATGCAATGTACTGATTTTTTAAAGACTCTGCCAAATACCAAGGTCGTTGAAAAGGAAGACACAGCAGGAAGTGCCAAATGGATTGCGGAACAACAACTAAAAGGGCATGCAGCTATTTGCGGCAAATTGGCAGCCGAAATATACGGGATGGAAGTGTTGGCAGAAGGAATTGAAACCAACAAACGCAACTTCACCCGCTTCTTGGCAATTGCCGACCGCTGGACAGCCGATGAAATGTTGAAAGACACTGTAAAGAACAAAGCATCTCTCGTTTTCGCCTTGCCCCATTCTGTTGGCAGCCTTTCCAAAATCCTTTCCATCCTCTCTTTTTACGACATGAATTTATCCAAAATACAATCATTACCTATCATCGGTCGCGAATGGGAATACCTATTCTATACCAACTTGACATTTAGCGATTACACACGCTATCGCCAAGGCATTGGATGCCATCCGGCCATTGACAAAAGACTTTAAAATTTTAGGTGAATATGAAGAAGGAAGACAAAGTTTGTAATATCGTTCCTGCCGAACGAGTAAACAGTGTGCAGGAATACTATTTTTCCAGAAAGTTGAAAGAGGTGGCAGAGATGAATACTGCCGGAAAGAATGTCATCAACTTGGGCATCGGAAGTCCGGACTTGCCTCCTTCTGACGAAACAATTGATACATTATGCCAACATGCCCGCAATGCCAACGAACATGGCTACCAACCATACGTAGGCATACCGGAACTCCGCGAGGCTTTTGCCAAATGGTACAAGACATGGTACGATGTAGACTTAAACCCTAAAACTGAAATCCAACCGTTGATTGGTTCTAAGGAGGGCATCTTGCATATCTCTTTGGCTTTCTTGAATCCGGGAGACGGCGTATTGGTTCCCAATCCAGGTTATCCGACTTATAGTTCGGTTAGTCATTTGGTAGATGCCAAACTGATTTCCTACGAATTGAAAGAGGAATTGGGCTGGCAACCGGATTTCGAGGAATTGGAAAAAATGGATCTTTCAGGTGTCAAACTGATGTGGACCAATTATCCTAATATGCCGACCGGAGCTAATGCGAGTGAAGAGTTATATCAAAAGTTAGTCGATTTCGGTCGCCGTCATAACATTATTATATGTAATGACAATCCATACAGCTTTATCTTAAATGACCATCCACTGAGTATTCTCAGCATTCCGGGAGCAAAAGATATCTGTATCGAGATGAACTCCATGAGTAAAGCTCACAACATGCCGGGATGGAGAATGGCGATGCTGGCTTCTAATGCTCAGTTTGTACAATGGATTCTGAAAGTGAAGAGCAACGTTGATTCCGGACAATTCAAACCGATGCAATATGCAGCTGTTGCGGCTTTGGCTGCTCCTAAGTCTTGGTATGACAAAATGAACGAGACTTACAGAAGCCGTCGTGCTTTGGCTGGTGAAATCATGCATACATTAGGATGTCAGTACGATGAGAACCAAGTAGGCATGTTCTTGTGGGGACGCATTCCTGATAGCGTCAGTGGAAGCGAAGCTTTGGCAGACAAAGTATTGTATGAAGCCAACGTATTCCTGACACCCGGATTTATCTTCGGTAGCCAAGGAGAGCGATACATCCGCATATCTCTTTGCAGCAACCAAGAGATGTTACAAAAGGCATTAGAGAGAATCAAAACGAATTTGAAATAAATTAAAATCTATATAGAAATGGAAGAAATGAATTTAGAATCGATCTTGTTGCCGGGTATCGACCCTAAACGACCGATTGTCATTGCAGGTGCCATGCAGTGCTGAATCAGAAGAACAAGTTTTAGCCACTGCTCATCAGTTGGCTTCAAAAGGGATCAAGATATTTCGTGCCGGTATTTGGAAACCGCGTACAAAACCGGGAGGATTCGAAGGGATTGGTGTTGTCGGTTTACCTTGGATGAAGAAAGTGAAGGAAGAAACCGGCATGTATGTGGCTACGGAAGTTGCCAATAAGGATCATGTATTCGAAGCATTGAAGGCAGGCATAGACATCTTGTGGATTGGTGCACGTACAACAGTCAATCCATTTGCCGTACAGGAAATCGCCGATGCTTTGAGAGGTGTGGACATTCCAATATTGGTAAAGAACCCTGTCAATCCGGATTTGGAACTATGGATTGGAGCATTCCAACGTCTGTATGGAGCCGGTTTGAAACGATTAGGTGCAATCCACCGTGGATTCAGTTCTTACGACAAGAAGATTTACCGCAACTTACCTTTGTGGCACATTCCTATCGAATTGCGTCGCCGTATGCCGAATTTGCCTATCTTTTGCGACCCTTCGCACATTGGAGGCAAACGTGAATTGATTGCTCCGCTTTGCCAACAAGCCATGGATTTGAGCATTGATGGTTTGATTATCGAATCACATTGTAATCCGGACGCAGCATGGAGCGATGCAGCACAACAGAATACTCCTGATATTTTAGATTATGTGTTGAATTTGTTGGTCATCCGCGACTCCAACCAAACAACAGAGAATTTGAGTGAATTGCGCCGCCAGATTGATGGAGTGGACGAACAAATGCTTGAACTGCTGGCTAAGAGAATGCGTATTTCCCGTGAAATCGGCATCTACAAGAAAGAGCATAACATGCCTATTCTTCAGTCTCCACGTTACAGCGAAATCTTGGAGAAACGTTCCGACATGGGCAAGCAGATGGACTTGAATCCGGAATTCATCAAAGAGATGTTAAAAGAAATCCACGAAGAGTCTGTTCGCCAACAGATGATTATCATGAATGAAAACGAATAAGAGATGAAAATATTAATATTGGGAGCCGGTAAAATGGGCTCATTCTTCACAGACTTACTTAGTTTCGACCATGAAGTCGCCGTATTAGAAAGAGACCCTAAACGTATGCGCTTCATCTATAATGCAATCCGATTGCAAAATCCGGAAGAGGTCAAAGATTTCAATCCGGAATTAGTCATCAATTGCGTCACATTGAACCATACTTTAGATGCGTTCAATGAAGTGATTCCATTCCTTTCCGAAAACTGTATCATCTCTGATATCGCTTCGGTGAAAACTCATTTGAAAGAGTATTACGAAAATAGTGGATTCCGGTATGTCTCAACCCACCCGATGTTCGGCCCGACATTTGCCAATTTGGGCAACTTGGAGAAAGAGAATACAATTATCATCTCTGAAGGAGACCACTTGGGCAAGATATTCTTCAAAGATATTTACAGCCGTCTGCACTTGAATATCCGTGAATATACGTTTGAAGAGCATGACAAGGTGGTAGCTTATTCATTGGGTATTCCTTTTGCTTCCACTATGGTTTTCGCAGCTACAATGAAGCATCAAGACGCTCCAGGTACGACATTCAAACGGCACATGAAAATAGCCCGCGGACTGCTTTCTGAAGACGATTACCTATTAACAGAAATTCTCTTCAATCCTCGTACCCCACATCAAATCGAACGCATTCAAGAAGAATTGAACATCCTACTTGATGTCATTAAGAGACACGACTCAGATGGAATCAAAGCATATTTGGAAAAGATTCGTAAGAATATTGAATAAAGTTTTAAATATTAGATACTGTGATATAAAATGAAATATAATAATATTGTTTTTCAGCAATATATTAAAGATAATATACTCAAAACATATCATAATGTTGTGCAAATATTCGCAGATGTTGTGCAAAATTGGTATATTTGCACAACTAACATTTAACGATATGGCAACAGTAAAGGCGATAGTAAGGACAACAAGGAAAAATGCAGAGGTAAATGTACGATTCCGGCTTAGTGATGGTAGGAACATTCAGCTATTTCACAACAGCGAGATAAAAGTAAATGTGGAATTATGGGATGCTAAAAATGATTGTATCAAGAAACGTGCTTTATGTGCGGATGAAATTAGGAACTCAATAAATAAAGCTGTAACAGATAGAAAGAATTTACTTGTAGCAATTTATAATGCAAATAAAAACAAGAAGCTCACAAGTGAAATTTTTGAAAAGCTAATTGATGAGAATTTACACCCGGAAAAATATAGGGCTGTTTCTTGTGGCTTTTTTCCTATGCTTGATTTGTATATCGACAAACGTAGTGTTTCGGATGGGCGCAAAAAGAATATTAAAGAAATGAAACGAGCCATGCAGCGATACGAAATATTTATACAATGTACTTATGATAAGTCTTTTCGTTTGGAATTTGATACATTTGACAAAGATAGAATAGATGATTTGCGCTCATTTTTGAAAAACGAAAACTCTTTGTATAAAGATTATCCAAGTGTCTATGAAAAAATTAAAGCGTTATATCCATTTAAACATGGAATAAAAGACAAAAGCGACAATACGATATTTCATCTGTTCTCATGTCTTAGGTCGTTTTTCAATTGGAGCATAAAGAATAAGGCAATAGCTGAAAACCCTTTTTATGGCTATAATGATATTCCTGTACCTAAATATTGTACGCCTTATTATATCACATTAGAGGAAAGAAATAAAATAGCTGATTTTAACTTGTCACAATATCCATTATTAGAGAAACAAAGGGACATTTTTATATTTCAATGTCTTATTGGTTGCCGTGTGGCTGATTTAATGAAAATGACTCCTGGTAATATCATTAATGGTGCAGTAGAGTATATCCCACATAAAACTAAAGATGGACATCCAGTAGTTATCCGTGTTCCATTAAATGAGAGAGCAAAAGCAATTATAGATAAGTATAAAAATACTGATTGCAAGGGGAAAATATTGCCTTTTAAGGCTCTTTGGATTTACAATAGAGACATAAGGAGAATACTTGAGATATGCAATATAACAAGGCTTATTACAATAATTAACCCTAATACTGGAGAGGAAGAAAAACGACCTATAAATGAAGTTGCAAGTAGTCACATGGCAAGACGTTGCTTTGTTGGCAATTTATACAAGAAAGTGAAAGACCCAAACCTTATTGGCTCCTTATCTGGGCACGTTGAGGGAAGCAAGGCTTTTTCACGATACAGAGAAATAGACGAGGAACTGAAAAAAGAGGTAGTTTCTTTGATTGAATAACATTCGATGTATAGGATATGAGGAGTGAATTAAATGAGAAAATAAGTTGCTGTTGTTCGTTGTTCCATACCGAAACGTACAAAAATATAGAAATGGGTGATTTGCGCAATATGGTTTTATTCGCAAATGATTTTCTTCTTAGTATAGATATAGACAAAGTAATAAAAGATGAGTGCAAGGCTGTAGGAGGATTTAATCAATATTATGCTACCTGGTACAAAGTCTATTTCTTTCGACAATATCGGGATAGGGTTTCTTATCAGATACAATCAAGAAAACGATATAAGTCGGATTGTAAAAGGATTAGATACTGATGATAAAGAAAAAAATAGTATTCTTAATATACTGGGAGTTGTAGGAATGGTTCTTGCAACTTGCTTGAATGAAATAGTAGAAGCCTTAACACGTCTTAGAATCGCAGCAGGAAGCAATATAGAAATAAATATTTATCGTGATAAAATCAACTTGGATAACCTGTTGGATATTCAAGAAGTGCCGGACATCACGAAAGCATGGTTTGAATACGATGTAAATATGATAACTAAAATATACGAATATTGCAAAGGAGATGCTTTTTCAGTTTCTTTTGATACGTTTGTGAATGCAGTAGCAAAGGCTGACTTTTCCTCGATTTATGAAGCCAATACTACCAAAAGAACAAAATGTGCTTATCTCATATCTGTAATAAAGGGGTTTGTATTTGGTAAAGATTGGTACATAGAGGCTGCACACAGCATCAACACAGAGCCGACAAAATGTAGTGGTATGAAAGTACCTACAACATGGAAAAATGAATTAAAAAGGGTTGTAAAGGGATAAAACAGGGCTAATACCATACTTTTATAAAGGTTAAATAATGTAACGCATTAATACTCATTGTATTGGTGCGTTTTTTTGTTTAAGAAAGATATAAATACCATCCGCCCACCATACCCACCATACCGTAATTTCGCAGTAGAATTAATTAAAAATGAATATAATATGAACATTCAGAATTTAATTGAAAGTAAAGCGAATGTTTCAGTAACGGTATCAATAGCAGAGCTGAATGAATTTGCGGAAAGTGTAGTTTCTAAGTTTATATCGAGAATGAATCTTGATAATAAGAAAGATGATAGGTTATGTACCATGAAAGAAGCAGCAAAGCAGGTACGTAGAACTGTTGGAACATTAGACCGGTGGAGAAAAGCTGGTTATTTAGTTCCTATTTATGTAGGTGGGAAACCAATGTATAAGCAATCAGATATTGATAAAATCTTAGGCGTATGACAGGACAGAAAAAAGGCAGCCATAAAGCCGCCCCTCTTAATGAATCACACGACAAAAATAGCGAATTTCAAGCACAATACCAAATTGTTTATCAGTCTTTTAAGGAATGTCCTAAAACGATGTTAGATGTTTCTTTGGAAACAGGAATATTGCGAGCAAACATTTGTCGTTATGTGGCTGATATGGAGAATAAAGGAGTTATTCAGTTACTCTATAAATCAGAGGACGAACACACGAAGTTTACAGCCGGATATTATACCACTGATAAAACTTTATTCCGACAAGAGGATAATCAACAACTTAATCTAAGAGAGGATAAATAATGGGAGGGTTTAATTATGTTCAAACCATAGGCGCAGAGCTACAAAAAGCCGAACAGGTAGCCTCATCAATCCCTGAACTAATAGGAATGTTCACTGTAAAGACAGCAAACAGGACTATTAAGGAGGCTGCATTAAGACCTAACCCCGATGCGCTTTGGCTCTCACTATGGTATGAAGGTGAAGTATGTTGCTTATTTTCTGATTCCAATTTGGGAAAGTCCATCTATGCGGTACAGATAGCGACAAGCATAGCGGAGAAACAGCGGGTTTTGTATTTTGACTTTGAGCTTTCAGACAAACAATTTCAATTAAGATATAGCGATGAGAACGGCAATCTTAACCAGTTCCCGGATAATCTTTACAGGGTGGAAATAAATCGTGAATCTTTAGATACTACGAACTTTGAGGAGGCTGTTATAGAGAATATCGAACAGACAGCACTGCAAACAGGTGCAAAGGTTCTTATCATTGATAACCTAACCTATTTGTGCATAGCATCCGAAAAGGGGGATGCAGCAGGTATGCTCATGTTCCGGCTTATGGCTCTAAAAAAGAAATACGGTTTATCAATACTTGTGCTGGCTCATACCCCTAAAAGATGTTTGTCTAATCCAATCACGCAAAACGACCTTGCCGGGAGTAAGAAGCTATACAATTTCTTCGATAGCGTGTTTGCCATCGGCAAGAGCGCAAAAGATAACAGTGTACGGTATATCAAACAGCTTAAAGTAAGGTATGGAAACTATACATACGATGCCGATAACGTGATAGTGTCTGCTATTGAGAAAACAGGTTCGTTCTTGCAGTTTGTAAATATTGGATATGCTACTGAAAAAGAACATTTGAAAGAGCCATCCGATAAAGATAATCCAGAAGAAATCGCCACTATCAAACAGATGGTATCAGAAGGTAAATCGTACCGTTTCATAGCGTCAGAGTTAGGTATTTCATTGGGAAAAGTACAAAGGGCCTTAAAGAAATAACAGTGTATCGCTGTATCGGTGTATCGGACGTGATACAACGATACACAACCGATACAGCACAAGAAAAAATATAGCAAATATGAATAATTACAACCAACCATATTTAGAGAAGTACACGGGACGGGCTTCACGACACAAATGCCCGAAATGTGGCGACCCTCATTCATTCGCTTATTACTTGGATGGAAACACCGGGCTACCAATAGATAAAACGGTAGGCAGGTGTAACCATGAAAGCGGATGCGGCTACCATTACACACCCAAACAGTTCTTTATTGATAATCCAGTAGAGAAAGAACGTTTTGCAAGCCCAATGCAACAGAAGCCAATGCAGAAGCCTCAGCGAGAAATTGGTTATATTCCTTTTCAGTATGTAGAAAAGTCTGCAAGCTATAACAGTTCCTTTGTATGTTTCCTTTGCGGATTGTTTGACCGCTATTCTTTGGAATCCCCTACCATTGAAAGGCTAATGCAGGATTACGCTTTAGGAGCTACCAAGAACGGTAGTATAATCTACTGGCAGATAGACACCAAAGGAAAGGTAAGGACTGGTAAGATTATGAAATACGACCCCAATACAGGACACAGGGTAAAGGATGGAGGCGGTATAAATTGGATTCATGCCATAATGAAAAAACAAGGACTATTGCCGGATAATTATCATTTAGTGCAATGCCTTTTTTGGTGAACACTTGCTAAAGATGCACCCTACTAAAGTGGTTGCTTTGGTTGAATCCGAAAAGAGTGCTTTAATCGCTTCCGGTGTTTATCCTGATTACATTTGGCTGGCTACCGGCGGCAAATCCCAACTATCCATTGATAAGCTAAAAGTATTGAAAGGACGGACGGTTATCATGTTCACGGACGTGGACGGTTTCGAGTACTGGAGCAATAAGGCTAAAGAGGTTGAGACTATCGGATGCAAAGTGGTAGTTTCCGACCTGTTGGAGAAGAACGCCACCGATGAGGATAGAGCAAACAAAATAGATATTGCCGACTGGCTCATACGTTCTTTGTCTGAAAGCACCGTTACAGAGGTTAAAACAGCAATCAAAGAAGCGGAAAAGACTTTACAGGCAATGATAGAAGCTAACCCGGCTTTACAACTACTTATTGATACGTTTAACTTAGAACTGGTTGCATGATGGAAATAGAAACGATATACGGTCAGATTATCGCAAAGGCTAACCACTATCAAGCCGTACCGGGAAAGTTCGGTACAAAGCGGATTATCAAGGATGAGAAGATAAGAACGTATGAGCGTTCTTTTGCCCAACAATGCAAAATATACCGTAATAAGGGCATTTCAAGCCGTTTCCGTCTGTTTGTGCGTGTTGTTCCACAGCTCGGTACGTTTCGACCTTGACAACAGCCTGAAAACGCTATTGGACTGTTTGCAGATGGTAGGAGCGATAACGGATGACAAACTTTGTTTCCAAATCGAAGCGGAAAAGAGAATAGACAAGTATCACCCTCGAATAGAGTTCGCTCTTTTGGAGGTGAACGAGCAAAAGCAATTATTCTAACATTCGGGTAAATTTGCCATTGCGGATAGCCTGCCGGCAATTAGCTAAGGTCTTAGTACGCACATGGACGAATTAGACGAATTAAAAGAAGTATTATCGCGCGCATGCGAAAACAAGTTATAAACGAGTTCAATGAATAAAAATGCCCTACAACAGAAAGGATTTCCAATACACGGAAAAAACGATGAACCTTCAAAGGACATGATAGCACTTTGGCAAGAGATTGAAAAGGTTATAGACTGATTTATACGCCCTAAAACCATATTAGGCAGATTTCAGCCGATTTGCATACACCAGTAGGGCATTTATGGAACTCAACGCAATTTTACGTTTACCCCCCTCCCCGATAACATTATTAACGGTAGCCGAACGTAACACTATTACGGTCAGGTCGGAACATTCTTCCGTGCAGAGGACGAAAGCCATAGGTCAAAAATGACCATTGGAGCAAATCTGCCTCACATCATTGATAGAGTTCCTAAAACAGTAACCCCCTTACATGGTGTCAGTCAAATAGACATCATCAAAGGGAGTCTTTGTTTTACAGACCCCCTCAGTAATAAGATTAAGTAGATACCGTTTGCAGGTTCGGACAAGTTTTCCGACCCCTGTAATATATCGGTCAGGTACGAAGATTGTTCGTACCAATAAATTTCAAAATATAGCAAAAAAGTTATGTTTTTATTTGGAAGATTGTAGCGAAAACGCTATCTTTGCAATGTCTTAATAAATAAACGGTCTTTTACATTATGAAGTACAATCAGTTTTTTGCGGAATTGACCGCAGCAGGTTGTTACGTTCTCAGGCACGGGGCTAACCACGATATTTGGTACAGTCCCAAGACGGGAAACAAGTTTGCTTTGTCAAGGCACGGCAAACAGGAAGTACCTACCGGGATGGAACGTAAAGCAAGAAAGGTTCTTTTGGGGGATTAGTTCCCCCAACCTTTTTAGCTTCATGATTGGAAGATGTTTTTTGTTGAGGCAATGGGGCGGCATATTGCCGTACCCCTTTACTAAAAAGAGGAAGTATGAAAGTTACGGCAATTATGGAAAAGGCAAAAGACGGGTATTATTCTTGTTATGTGGAAGAAGATTTGCCCGGTTTCGGATTATCCGGCTTTGGAGAAACCGCAGAAGCAGCCAAAGAGGATATGATGAAAGCATATCAGGAAATAAAAGAAATGCAGCAGGAAGAAGGCAAAGAAGTGCCGGAACTGGAGTTTACCTACAAATATGATATGCAATCATTCTTTGATTATTTCTCATTCCTGAACGTAACGAAAGTGGCTGAACTGGCTGGCATCAATCCGTCTTTGATGCGCCAATACACATCAGGCGTAACCAATGCCGGACAAAAGCAGTATGACAAGATACGTGTAGCGGTGGAAAGAATTTCAAAGGAGCTTTCCGCAGCCACATTTTAAAGATAGTGTACCGCCGTGAGGCGAGACCGTTTATTAAGACAGTCAAGCCCTGTTCCGCATTTTGATGGAGCAGGGCTTTTTATTTCCTGTATCGGCTGTATTGCTTCTAAGTGTACCGATACGATACAGTGGATAAGTTGTTGATATTGATATAGTTATACTGTATCACGACCGATACACCCGATACATCCTACTGTCCCACTGTCCCACGTGTCCCATATCTCTAAAATTGGGACAAAATTGCTTAACTCACTGATAATTTAATAGTTATCTGTCCCAAACGTGGGACACTCCGATATTTACAGAAGTGGGGCAGTACACCTTGCTCAACCTTGATATTTATTTCTTTTCCGCAGTGGGGACAAGTCAACAACATATTTACAGTACCTTAAATAAAAGAATAATCTTTCTTCTTTGAGAGAAAGGGCATGACGTAAAGTCATGTAGATTATACTGTATATTTATTTTTTTTATATTTATTTTCTATATTATTATTTATGTGGGTGGACATAAGGGCGGATATAAGGTTAAATATAAAGTTGGTTTTAATTAAGTAGGCTACTTATTAAGACGGCGATTTATTGAATTTATTGCCTGTAATCTACTGTTTTCGAATTGTTTAACTTTATAATTTAAACTTTTCTGTTTGATATGCTCTACAATAGCATCTTCTAAGCCTTTCATATCCAATTTGCAAGACACATAAGTACGTTTATTATATCCTATTTCAGATTGTAAGAACCCACGTACTACAAGCTCCTTTAGCATCTTCTTATAGTGATAATCAGTTGTATATTGCTTGTATGTAGATTTCACTTTCTTATCACTTAAAATAAAGTCTAATTCTGCTTGATTCTTAGCCCCGAACATTCGACACTTAATCATGCTGCCAGTCGTTTCTGCAAAATCCTTATTGCCAATAATAGAACGTATTCCGGCATACATGGCGAACAGTGCCTTTTCGTAGTCGGTCTTTGTATTCTTATAAAAATCAAACATCATCTTTTGACTGATTGATATTAACGGCTGATTGTGAAACCCATTATAAGCAGCATGATAAGTTTTATAAGTTTTGGCAACAGAGGATATATCAAAGGTTATTCCAAGGACATCTTTTACTTGCCTTAGACGGTGAAATTCTTCTATCTCGTTCTTCAGTTCCTGGTGTTCCTTGCAATACTCATAAATACTTTCTATTTCGGTATCTGGAATAAATTCGTAACTGCTGAATCCGTTATAATCCTCATCACTGTAAAATACCTCACTTTCTTCAAGCCTATAAAGTTCACTTTGCAAACTCTTTGTTAGTCCGCCACGATAATAACAATACATAAGCTGTTTTAAGGCGTTGTATTCGTTTATTTGTAAAGTTCGAGATACACGGTATATCCCAACATCGAAAATGTCGCTAAATCCGTTCTTGGGCTTCTTAAATATTTCTTGAATTAGCGGTAACGGGAATAGGATATATTTGAAATCTTCCATATCTTTGCAACTGTAATAGTTTGCGCTCGGTTGTCCGTGATGGGTAGCCGGGCGTTCCTGTTTTTATTAATCTTCTGCTTTCTTCAATTTTTCTACAATATTTTCAAGTTCAGTTAAAGTTAGAGCATGATAATATGAATCGCCGTCTTTTATAAGTGCCATAAAATTACTATTATCTGTTGATGAAGTAAACAGCTCCCACAATTCTACATCAAGTGCATTAGCTATTTTTTCAAGTGTTCCTACTGTTGGATTCCCGTTTATGGCTTTTGATAATCCCACACGTGATAAACCTATTCTTTCTGCTAACTCAGTTTGAGTTATACCAGCTTTTCTGCATAGTTCTAAAATTCTTAATGTCATAATATGAATATATTTAGTTTACAATGCAAAAGTAACCAAAACTATACATAAATCAAAGTAAGATAACTAAAACTATTCTATTTAATATTTATTAACTATAATATTATTGCAGCGTGTATAATTATAGTTATCTTTGTGGTGTCAAAAGATAACTAAAGGTTTACAATAAAGGACAAACGATATGAAAGCAATAAACGAAACAATAGCAAATGCGATTTACAACGCAATAGACAGCAACAACGGTACATTCTCTGTTGAGGTAGAAGTAAACAATACTCTGGTAGTTGTCGATGGCAGCTTTGAGATTGACGGTTATTGCGAGGATGACTATTTCAACGGTACAGGCGCATGGGTAACTACTTACGTTTCTGTCTGCATTGACAGCGTAGAAGCCTATGATGAGGACGGAAACGAGATAGATGTAGATTGCGACCTTGCAGAGATTGAAAGAAGCGTTGAAAGACTGGCAGCATAATATTAACGGTTAAAGATATACGACTATGGCAACAGAATTTAAAAACAGAATGAGAGAGGTGATGCGCTTGGCGTGGCAAATGGTTAAAAAGAACGGTTATTCAATGAGCCATGCGCTCAAATGCGCTTGGTTGAACATGAAACTGAAAGCGTCAATGAAAGAACGTATCGTAAAGTTCTACTTTCAGAAAGTGGACGGCTCTATACGTGAAGCATACGGCACACTGAAAGAATCATTATTGCCGCCAATAAAGGGCACAGAAAGCCGTAAAAAGAGCGATACCTTACAAGTGTACTTTGATACAGAGAAAAACGAATACAGGTCGTTTAAAGTGGCAAATTTGATAAAGATAGGATAATTATTAACCCGGTGGGGGTCTTGGAAACACCGACCCCCACCACAAAGATATACAATTATGGAATTTTCAGAAATCGGAGAAAAGTTAGGCGGTCTGACAGCAGACCAAGTTTGTGAGTTGGCAAAGTTCGGCAAAGATGTTTTGGAACATACCGGGATTATTGGTTTATCTTCCAGGTTACAAAATCTTATAAAGGACATCATCAACGCAGAGGATTGGGTATTTGACCAAAACAGAGAGATAATAGAAAACCTGTTGCACATTTCCTCCACCGCCGACAAGCTGAATGAAAAGTGCTGGGGTGAACGTAAAACACCTTTCGGGTTAAAAGAAACGACTAACATTCAAACACTACAAGGACATGGGAACGAAAGAGAAAAAAACAATAAGGAAATGACATACGAAGAAAAGAAGCAAGAAAATTTGAAAGAGCTATACGGGTTTGATTATGCAGAACGTACAAAGAAAGCTTTAATAAGCGATAAAACAAGGGCAACCCTATACGTTAGAGGAATGGTTGAAGATTTACAGTGTGCTTTGTTTTCACTTCATACCCTGTTATACGGTGATTATGATGGTGAAACAGGAGAGAAACTTGTTGGAGCACTTAAACCAGTTGAAAGCATTGTGAACGAATACGTAATTGATAGTATCAATGAAAATATATCATTCAGGAATTTCAAAGACATTTAAACTACAACATTATCCAATAGTGCAAGGGGTATTCGCTGTGAAGTGTGTGCCTCTTTTTTATGTTGTAAAACAGCTTATTTAAGTATGTGTGTGTTGGTGTTGTGCAAATGTTGTGCAATTCCATGACTTAATAGTATTGAATGCGTTGATTATTAGCGATATAATAAATAATGCAACACTTTTGAATAAAAGTGTTTGGCGGTGTGTCATAATTGCAAACTGCTGCGTTACTTTCGAATTCGACCTCAGTCATTTACATCAGTAAACTCCTGTCGGTCTCATCCTCAGTGCCTTGCATTTTGCTAATTCTGACACACTTTAAAGGGGCTGCGTCAAAACAATAGTTTTGACGCAGCCCCTAAATAGTAAAATGCAAGGACGCTGAAGATGAGTATTTCTTATAAACAGCGTTTAAACGCTGTTTTAATAGTATTTAAATGGTGTTTTAACAGCGTTAGAATAGAAGAAATCCTTATCGCATTAATTTCAGCAGTTCTGCCGCCATTACCCGATATCCCTCCGCTGTTAGATGAATATAATCACCACTATACAATCCATCCCGAATGGTGCCATCGTTCGTTACAAACCAAGAAGTTGGATTATAAAAGTGTGCCCGGACAAAGTGTTGTTGCTGTAAAATCGTATAAACACGATCACATTTTTGCCGTACCGGATGTTGCTTTTCCTTACCTGAAGGGAGTAATCCTAACAAGATAATATTGGATTCCGGGAAACAACGCTCCGCCTCTTGCGTCACGGCAATAATACCTTCTGCCACATCATCTGCTTCATCATGAGCTGTCACAAAGTTGTTTACTCCGATAGCAATCACCACATTCGTGGGTTTGCAGCAGTTGTAATCATAATTCTGCAGACGCCACAACACATTCTGCGTGCGGTCGCCTGATATGCCTGCCGTTTCCCAAGTATCTTTACCTAAAACACTGTCCATAGGTTCTTTGCCGGGCTTATAGGCTACAGCCTTGCGATTACCGCCCCATCCTTGGGTAATGGAGTTGCCCACTAACAACAAACGCAATTGACGACCTTGCAATACTTCTTGTATATCGCGGGCCTCAGCATGCCATTCAGCATCTTCCGTCCATCCTGCCGCCTGCCTATATTCATTGCCTGGGACAGGATAGGCACATTCGTTAATCCGGCGATGTGTAGCTGAAAGGATAAAGTCCACAATTGGTTTCGGGTTATTAAGAGAGTGTGGATGGTGATTAACATCCGGCTTATGGATTACAGCGATAGGCGCACATAGTTCCTGCATCCTCTTCTCAAATATAGACGTATTCTCAGACACAGGCACGACATTGTCCACATCACCCACCACATGCAAACAAGGAATCTTGGCACGAGCAATAATGGCTGCGTGGTCGATTGGGTTGCGATTCCAAGCAAGAGCTTCTGCCTCATCCTTGAATCCATACTCAGCGAACAACAGCTTCACGTCACTTTCAGAGCCGGCTGATTTCCCTTTGCCCATAGGCCAACTCTTGAAATCCATCACTGGCGCATCCGCATAGATGCAAGCCACCTTGGATGGATTATGGGCAGCCCAATTATATACAATTAATCCACCACGGCTCATTCCCTCCAACACCACCTTCTCCTCGAATCCATTCTTGCGCATCAGTTGATAAAAACGATTCCAACGCTCTACGGCACGTTCCGAGCCATACAAATCAGCCACATCACAATACATTATATGGAATCCATGTTCAAGTAATGCGATATCAGTCTGAGGTTCATGTCCCCAAAAGCGGGCACGCATCACCAAGGTTTGCCTTCTGCTTCCAAAGTCGGCTTCACTATTTTACAATCCACTCCTTCATATTGGAAATCATATCCTTGATGGCCATGGAAATTGAAAGGTTTAGCCTCATTCAAACATGCCAATTGCTCAGTTGTACTCACTGGATAATTTTGTTTCAAATACGCCCCAATCTTATAGGCCATTTCCCCAGCGCCGATGGCGGATGGATGCAAACGGTCGGGCATCAAATGCGATTCCCATTTATCTCCAAACAGATTGAACAAATTAATAATCTCTATCTGGTTTTTCCAAGCCAACTCTTCCACCATAGGGCGGACATTAGTCTCTATGAGACGGGGATTGATAGAAGATTCATCCTCTAAGAAACAACGTATGGGGGGAAGCAGAATGATACGTGGATGCGAAGATAGAGTGCGATAACTATCAATAAGTTGTTGGTAGTCGGCTATAAACTCATCTTTATATTTCCAATTCTGCGGTTTCGTGTCATTCGTTCCAAACTTTATCAACACTATATCGGGAAGGAACTCATGCGAAGCAGCGTATTCTTTGGTTGTCGTATAAGGATAATTGCCTTTGGAAAGTACAGTCGTTGCAGAAACACCAAAATTTCGCACCTCATACTCACTGCCCAAATAGGCTTGAAGTTGTGCCGGATAACTATTCTCTTGAACGTTAGCAATAAAAGCTCCATAGGTAATACTGTTACCAATACAAGCGACCTTAATTTTAGATTTCTGCTGCGCACCTACGCAAATAGGTAAAAGAAGCAGTAAAAGCAATAGAAATAAATATCTACAATATTTCATGGCTATATAGATTTAACACATTATTTATTCTCCTCCAAGCAAATTGTCACACCAACTACCAGACAAAACAGAGCTGCTTGCTTTTAGACATTTGTCATTCCCTGACTTAAAATCAAGGTAGAAGGCATTTGTTGCAATGCTTCTTTTTCAGACTCTGATATTTTGTTCCAAGTAGGATAGCTAATCAGCATGAAATTATAGTCTGAAAGACGACATTCGGACAAAGGGATTTCGGACAGCTTTAATGTCGTACACTCGGTATTTGTCGTCCGTCTCAAGTTATCCGCATATTGTTGCAAGAATGAGTCCTTTTCCTCTCCTTCTACGATCAAGGTATTTGTCGCCCTTACAAACTTTCGATTCACAAATACACCAACAGGGCAATTACTCTGTTCGATAAATGTTTTCGTCTTATCCTTCAGTAATTCGCCCGGATAAAACAATTCGCCCGGCGAACGGAAAATACCCAATATTCGTTTGCTGAAATAGCGGAGATAGCGGTTCGCCTCAACATCTGCCGGCAAATCACTCAAAGAAATGCCAGAACCCACCAACAAGAAATCATAACCTTCCCGATTGGCTATGGCACATATATCTTGTCCTGCATTGTTGGATATTTCATAGCGAGTACGCAACGGGATATTCAACTTCTGTGCTCCGTATAATATAGGGACCGAAACTGACCTCTTCAAAATTATCGGCATGCATCGGATTCACATCCGGTCCCACGGTCAAATGCAAGGCAGTAATCTCCAGCTTATTCTTTGCATGGGAAAACATTTGATAGGCAACATCCAACATGACTTGACCGTTGCTGGCACGACCAAATGACAAAAGGACCTTGAATACCCCGCTTTGAGGAGGGACAACCACAGCTTTGTGCGATTTTATCTTTCCATGAGCCTTGTAACATAATTGTATCAATGAAATCAAAGGAGTCGTCATGAAGGTCGTAACCAAAGTCATCAAGACCAACATGACAAATACAGGCGGAGTCAGGATATTCATGTCATAACCTATTGTCAAGACAACCAATTCCATCAATCCTCGTGTGTTCATCAATGCTCCAATATACAAACTGTTTTTCCAACTTTCACCGACAAAACGGGCTGCCACCAACGAACCTCCGAACTTACCCAAAATGGCTACGATGATGAATATCCCGCACATTGACCATAACTCTGGGCTATTCAACAAACCGATTTCTGTACGCAAACCTGCGGAGACAAAAAATAACGGAAGGAACAAGGCAAGAGAAACATCTTCCACCTTTTCCGTCATAATCTTCCTAAATTTAATATTTTCCGGCATGACTACTCCGGCAATGAAAGCTCCGAACAAGGCATGCAAACCTAATATTTCCGTCAAATAAGAAGATATAATCAAAAGTAAGAATACAAAAGCAACCAGCCCTTTATCGACCACCTCTTTATTATGATAGACATGACCAATCATCTGAAGGAACGGGCGGATAACAAATCCCATGAAGAGTATGTAAAGCAGAGAAAACGCAATATTAAAAACAGCACTCAACATACTCCCCGCTTGGGCAATCGCCACAACTACAGCCAACAAACACCATGCCGTAATGTCTCCATTAGCGGCACTTGCCAAAGAGAGCGTTCCCAAATGTGTTTTAGTCAATCCCTTTTCCTGTATTATTCGTGCCAATACCGGGAATGCGGTTATACTCAGCGATATACTTATAAACAAAGCAAAAGAGAGGAAAGGAGTACTTTCATAAGCATACCGGTGATACAGGAAATAGGCAGTTACCATTCCTAAGAGAAAAGGAAAGACTGTACTGGTATGGCTTATCAATATCGTTTCATTCAACCGTTTCCTGATTTCAGTAATATTCAGCTCCATGCCTATGGCGAACATAAAGAGAATCAATCCAAATTGGCTGATAATATTGATATTCTGTAAGGATTCCACAGGAAAGAGGAAAGAAGAGACTGATGGAAAGATGTTACCTAAGATGGAAGGGCCCAACACAATACCAGCGACAATCTCACCAACTACCGTCGGTTGCCCAATCCGGGAAAACAACCAACCAAAGATACGGCAAGTCACCAAAATGACTATGATTTGCAGTAATAATATTCCTAAATCCGATTGAATATGGTGCATCAACAAATCATTGAACACTCCAAAACCTTCCAACAAATTACTTGGGACATGAGCCGAAGTCGCCACAGCACTGTCAATCTGCTGTGCCTCTCCTCTTATAATAATCAGGTACATCAACAGACCGAATATTACAAGCATCGTCACATAAAATACTGCATTCTTACCACTTTTGCCCATAAGTCCTTTACTAATCAAGTCTTCTTGCAAAGATAGTGAATTAATTTGGAGCAGACGTCTTAAAGTTATAGGCTCTTTTCAAAAAAAGAATAATTCCACCTTTATAATCTATTCAGGCTGTTTTTCCAACACACAATATCCCATGGAGCATTCTCTCGGCAAGAAATTTCTAATATCCGCTATTATATTTCCTTTTTCTATCTGGTTAATTTCTAAAATTATATTTACCTTTGTCTACAAAGACAAAAACTCATTCGGTTACGAGTATAATTAATATCATGAAAAATATACCTTTATTTATAGGGGCATTGCTGTTTGCCATTCAGCCAACTATAACAGCACAGGATAACGCAACCTGCAACAATCCAGATTCCGCCTATCCGTTTTCTTATTCAGCCGCTTCTGATACCACCCTATCAGAAAACGCCACCTACCCATTGTATGCTTACTCCTTTACGCTCACGCACATAAAGAAAGGGAGAAGATTATCATGAGTGAAACCATAACTTTGGACATGTTACAAAGTGCCGGCATAGGCGCATTGGCACTACTTACAGGCATATTTATGACCCGTAAAATCAAATGGCTTCAAAGATTCTGCATACCTTCTCCCGTTTCAGGCGGATTGGTATTCTCTATCATAACGTTATTACTCTATAAGTTTATACATGTGGAAGTGACATTTGACGGAACCTTGAAGGATGTATTTATGTTAGCATTCTTCACCTCTGTTGGCTTCCAGTCCAACCTTAATGTCATCAAGCAAGGCGGCAAAACTTTGGTCATGATGCTTATCCTGTTGGTCGGCATCATTGCTACACAAAACTTAATACCGATAGGCATTTGCAAACTATTAGATACAAATCCTCTGATAGGAATGGCGGCAGGATCTATCTCTATGGCTGGCGGACACGGAACAGCCGGAGGATTCAGTGCAGTATTGGAAAGCATGGGATTACAAGGGGCAGCGACTATTTCAATGGCAGCAGCCACATTCGGATTGATAGCCGGATCGGTCATTGGCGGTCCAGTAGCCGAAAGATTAATCCGGAAACATCTCTCGTCGGAACGATTGGAACCGAAAGATTTCAAAGTAGACCCAGCCATGGCCGGTATCGAAAGTGAAGAGGCTTTGCCCGCCGGAAGAGCCAAACGCATCAGCAGCAATGAAGAAGAATTCCAACAGTTTGCTTGGGGCACCTATTCCATCCTTATCGTAATGGCTTTAGGAACGTTGACCAGCCTATTGCTTGGGCAAACAGGTATCACTTTTCCTACTTATTTCGGTGCATTATTAACCGCAGCTGTTATTAGAAACATCATCGAACTAACTCCTTTCCGAAGGATATTGAAAATAAAGAAGATTGTAAGCGTAGGTAATATCTGCCTCTCCCTTTTCTTGGGAATGGCTATGATTTCTTTGAAACTTTGGGAGTTGGAGAGTTTGGCTTTACCTTTGATTACAATCCTCTTCGCACAAATCGTCGCCATTGCCCTCTTGACCTATTATATAGCATTCCCCATATTAGGGCATGATTACGACGCAGCAGTTTTGGTCGCTGGTATATGTGGATTCGGTTTAGGAGCGACACCCAATGCCATGGCTAACATGAGTGCGGTTTGTTACAAATACCACTATTCCATAAAACCGTTCTTAATCGTTCCTATCATCGGGGCAATGTTTGTAGACTTGATTAATACGGGATTCATCACCTTATTCTTAAATTGGATAGGATAGACACACCGTTATCTATATCAATTTGCCTCCTTTTCCTTTGCCCGGAAAGCGACAGCATACAAATGCATCTGTTTCACCATCGCAACCAATCCATTCGAGCGTGTAGGCGAAAGGTGTTCTTTTAATCCTATCTTTTCTATGAAGTAAAGGTCTGCATCCAAAATCTCTTGCGGAGTATGCTCCGACAAGACATTAATCAATAACGAAACAATACCTTTCACTATCACAGCATCACTGTCCCCTTTGAAGAAGATTTTGCCATCAACATAGTCCGCCTGAAGCCAAACCCTGCTTTGACAACCTTCAATCAAGTTACTTTCTGTTTTATATTTTTCTTCCAATACAGGCAAGCTATTGCCCAAATCTATCAACAGCGCATACTTATCCATCCAGTCATCAAATGCAGAAAACTCATCGATTACGCTGTCCTGAATCTCATTAATCGTCATGACTCTTATCAATACTTATAAATTATTTCCAATATTGTTTGCCCTACCGCCTTTAAGGTTGCACGGTCTATATTAGCCATCGTATCATTGAGCGTATGCCAATGGCTGCCAAATCCCGTCTGCGCCTCTGGATTAGTATAAATAATATCCAAGCAAGGTATTCCTCTTCCACTTATTACATACTGATGATCATCTGTTATGGCATTACCGTCTGCCTGGATGAAATATTTCCCATAACCTAAGTTACGAGCTGTATTCCATACTAAATCGACATAACGGGCAGCATAACGCATAGATGTATATTCTTTATAGAACGTAGCATTCTTAGCACCGACCATATCCAACAAGATGCCGAAGTCTGCCTTATAGTTTGGGACATGGGGATTCTTTGCCCAAAACTGCGAACCCAAGCACCAGGAGTTAGGAACATAATCAGTCACAAACTCCGGAGTCCCGTAATCTTCTGCATCAAAGAATATGATATCGACACCAATCTCAGGGCTCTTAAGATTCAACTGGCGAGCAATTTCCAACAAAACTCCAACACCACTTGCTCCATCGTCCGCCCCATCAATCGCTGTTTTATGCTTGGTCGGATTCGGGTCATGGTCGGCATAAGGACGAGAATCCCAATGTGCGAACAATAATATCCTTTTTTGATTATCTGGATTAAACGAACCAATGATATTCAATGCCTCCAAAGGTGTCTTGTCGTATGCAGAAACAGTCATATTCTGCTGATAAACTTTAGCGCCTAAACGCTCCAACTGACGACTCAAATAATTTCCACATGCTTTATGAGCCTGGGTATTAGGAACTCGTGGTCCAAAGCTCACTTGCTCCTCAACAAAAGAATAGGCACTGTCTGCATCAAATGTCGGAACTTGAGCAGGAACCGATGAAACCATCGAAGTTTCTACCATCGTATTTGTCGTTTCGCTCTCTTGCGCAGACCTATTGCTACACGAAAAAAGAGCTGTTGCTGCAAATAAATAAACAAATCGAAACATACAAATCATTATTAGCTTTTATCAGAATGAATTTACAGAAGCAGATTGAACCTGTTGCATGACACGCAAGAAGTTTCCTCCCCACAACTTACGCAGGTCTGCTTCCGTATATCCTTGTTCCAATAGTTTTACCGTTATATTTATTAACTCATTAGTGGCACGGCAGCCTATCAACTCTCCATCCCCGTCAAAGTCTGAACCAATGCCAACATGCTCGATACCTATCAAATCCACCATATAATTGATATGTCTCACGGCATCACTCAGCGATGCTTTCTCTTCATCAGCCTTGATAAATCCTTTATATAAACAGAGTTGTACCACACCGTCTTTCTCTGCAATCGCTTTCAATTGCTCATCCTTTAAATTACGTGGATGATTGCATAAAGCCCGGGCAGAAGAATGGGACGCTATAATCGGATATTCGCTGCACTCCAATGCTTGGAAAACTGTTTTATCTGCGGCATGAGATATATCAACCATCATTCCGGTTCGATTCATTTCCCGGATTACTTCTTTACCAAACGGACTTAATCCTCCCCATTCGCCTTTTCCTTTAGCTGAATCACAAATATCATTATCTCCATTATGGCAAAGCGTCATATAAACCACACCTTCCTTTTTGAAGCGGGCGATATTCGACAAATCTTTGCCGATGGCATAACCGTTTTCCACACCTAAAAGAATGGCTTTCTTCCCGTCCTGTTTGAGTTTATAAACCTCATCCGGCGTACGAGCTATTCCCATCCGGTCCGGATGCAACAATTCTTGCCTCTTAACCTCCTCCAATCTTTCCAAGGCATAACCGGTGGCTGCTTGCAACGAATCAGCATCCCGATTGCCTTGAGGTATATATGCGACCATACAAACGGCGTCGATAAGTCCTTCTTCCATAAAACAAAGGTTGACTTTACCGCCTTCCTTTTTCCCAATGTCAAACTTGCCAGGGAAAATCATTGGAGTATCTGTATGGGAATCAAGCGTGATAATATGTTTATGAATCTGCTTGGCTTGACGGAATACTTTTGCAAAACGGACAAAGCGACTGAACAATTTCTGGGCTTCAACATCCTCATTGACGGCTAAGGCTTCTGGATGCCATTGCACTCCGAATATGTTCCTTTCCACATGATGAATACCTTCGTTTATTCCGTCAGGAGCAACTGCCAACTCTTCAAATTCAGGAGCAATGGAACCTATTGCCTGATGATGGAAAGAGTTGACATATATTTTCCTTCCATCGTTCAAACGAACCGAATGGGACAGTTCTTTCTTGTCCATCTTTTGACTATGCTTTATCGCTCTGCTGATTTGAACATAAATGTCTTGCATCAACGTGCCGCCAAAAGCTGCATTCAATATTTGATGCCCTCTACAAATGCCCATAATGGGGAGCTGCCTGTTCATCGCCAAACGAATCAGTTTCAAATCATAGAAATCCCTTGGCGTGTCCACATCCTGTAAAGCGGGAACCGGCTCCTCTTTCAAGAATAGAGGATTAATGTCTCCTCCACCAGTCATCAACAAACCATCCAAACCAGCAACGATAGAAGAAAGAGCTTGTAAGTCTTGTGTTATCGGGACAATTACAGGAGCACCTCCGGCTTGTACAACAGACCGGATGTATGTATCTGCCACACACGACTGTCCTTCCCTGAAATTAGCAGAGATTCCAATACGAGGAGACTCTTCCTTCAAAGAGAAAGAGTCTATTTCCCGAAACAATTCATCTATGTCGAAAGGAGAGGTCATTATCTATTAAGCATCAATTTTTGCGTATGTCGCATTTTCTTCAATAAACTCACGACGAGGACCCACATCTTCGCCCATCAACATAGAGAATATCTGATCTGCCTGAGCTGCATTATCAATGGTTATCTGCTTTAAGATACGATTCTCCGGATCCATAGTTGTTTCCCACAACTGCACTTCGTTCATCTCTCCCAAACCTTTATAACGCTGCGTATTGATTTGGCGTTCGTCACCACCTCCATATCTAAAGATAAAGTTCTGACGTTGCTGGTCTGTCCAACAATACTCTTTTTCCTTTCCTTTGGAGCATAAATACAACGGAGGAGTTGCCAAATAAACATATCCATTCTCTATCAAAGCCCGCATACGGCGGAAGAAGAATGTCAAAATCAATGTGGCGATATGGCTACCATCCACATCGGCATCAGTCATGATTATCACTTTATGATAACGAAGTTTATCCAAATTCAAAGCTTTAGGGTCTTCTTCCGTACCAATTGTCACGCCCAATGCCCTGAATATATTTTGGATATCTTCACTTTCAAACACTTTATGATCCATTGCTTTCTCCACATTCAAGATTTTACCTCTCAAAGGAAGAATCGCTTGGAATAAACTATTACGTCCTTGCTTAGCTGTTCCACCAGCAGAGTCACCCTCGACCAAGAACAGTTCACAAATAGAAGCATCTTTCGATTTACAGTCCGCCAATTTGCCCGGCAGCCCGCCACCGCTCATTGGGGATTTGCGCAACACTTGTTCCCTCGCTTTGCGCGCAGCTTGTCGTGCAGAAGCCGCCAAGATTACTTTTTCGACGATTATCTTTGCCTCTTTCGGATGTTCTTCCAAATAATTACCCAAAGCTTCACCGACCGCCGTATCTACCGCACCCGTCACTTCATTGTTTCCCAGTTTGGTTTTCGTCTGCCCTTCAAATTGAGGTTCTGCCACCTTGATAGAAATGACAGCAGTCAAGCCTTCACGGAAGTCATCTCCTTGAATCTCCACTTTAGCTTTTTCCAACAATTTAGAGTCTTCCGCATATTTTTTCAATGTACGGGTTAACGCTCTACGGAAACCAGCCACATGTGTACCGCCTTCGATGGTGTTGATGTCATTTACATAAGAGAAAACACTTTCGTTGTAAGAAGTGTTGTATGTCATTGCCACTTCAACCGGAACTCCTTGCTTTTCCGTTACGATATGTATCACATCCGGAATCAATGCCTCTTTCGAACGATCGATATAATGGACGAACTCCTTCAATCCCTCTTTCGAATAGAATATTTCGGTTTTGTATGAACCATCTTCTTTTATAACACGTTTATCCTTTAATTGCAAAGTGATACCCGCATTCAAGAATGCCAATTCACGCAAACGGGTGGCTAAGATGTCATATTTATATTCAGTTGTTGTAAAAATGGATGCATCCGGTTTGAACGTAATAGTAGTACCTGTGGTGTCAGCGTCACCAACCATCTGGACATCGTGCAAAGGTTTACCGCAAGAGAACTCCTGCATATAAAGATGCCCGTTTCTCCGTACTTCTGCTTTCATATAAGAGGAAAGGGCATTCACACAAGAGACACCCACACCATGCAAACCTCCTGACACTTTGTATGTCCCTTTGTCAAACTTACCACCGGCATGCAAGACAGTCAATACGACTTCAAGAGCTGATTTACCTTCTTTCTCATGAATATCAACCGGAATACCACGACCATTATCTGTTACAACAATCGAGTTATCTTCATTTATTACCACTTCAATATGGGTACAATAACCGGCAAGAGCCTCGTCGATTGAATTATCCACTACCTCATACACTAAATGATGGAGACCCTTCTCACTAATATCACCGATATACATCGCAGGTCTTTTACGTACAGCCTCTAACCCTTCAAGCACCTGAATACTGTCTGCAGAATATTCTGACGACGTATTCTTCATTTCTTCACTCATGAGTCTATTTAGTTTAAATCAGTTATAATCTTTCTTCTAATTAGCTAACAAATGTACGCATTTTTATTGACAGCAGCGTTATCCGTTGATGTAAAAAATGATAACATGAGCTCTAAGAGCTTTCAAAGGGCATTATAGGCTGTTTTAATGTCGAAAACGCCATCCGTTTAAAGACGACGTGCGGTTAAAACAGCGTTAGAACAGTGTTTAAACAACATTTTAACGCTGTTTTAATATCGGCTAAAATGTTTTAATCTTCTCATATAAGTGAGAAGATTGATGGCAAGGCATCAAAAAACAACCAAACTTTTTAATGAGGATTTTAGGGTGATACGATGACGAAGTCAAGAGAACATAATCGTCATTATTACTACATTTGTGGGATATATCAAGAGTAATGTCAACATAATGATATCGTAAGCTGTTATAACAACGATACAAACATGATTTGACAATGAAAAAGCAGATTATCATAGCAGGTTTAGGAATTGGATCTTTTATTGCTCAGCAGTTGCGGCACCATGACTCCTGAAAACAAACAATTGTTTGCAATGGAAACAGGAGGAATGATTGGTAGTGCGACTGGATCTCTTATTGGTGACCAGATTGGCGGATGGGGCGGTTCGGTGATAGGATCAGCCTTAGGGGGCGTAGCCGGCAGCGTCATTGGAGCAGCAGCTACCAATCCCAACATCGAACGTTCCAAACATTCGAGCAGTAGTGCTGATTTCGAAGGGCAAAGCTATGCCCGCTTTCATAGTGGTCTCAGCATAAAAGATATCATATTGGAAGATGAAAACGGCAACAAGAGGATTGACAGGAACGAGTTTTGTTCTCTGACTTTCATCATCAAAAACGAGGGGCTCACCAATGTCCAACTGCTTACACCAGAACTAACACCGAAGAAAAATGCCAAATACATCAAACAGTCGCAGCCTCTTCCCATACGTGGAATCAAGCCCGGTGAAACCATCCGGTACCGAGTAAAATTATGGGCTTCACCTAAATTAAAATCAGGAGAAGCCCAATATACCATTCGATTGAACACAGGAAGTGTCTTAGAGGATTATGAAGAGAGTTTCTCCATTCCTACTACCGGACGTTAAAACATCTTGCGCACCCGTTCAATGCCTGCGACCAAAATATCGATTTCTTCTTTCGTATTGTAAAAAGAGAGTGAAGCCCGGACAGTTCCTTCTATGCCTAAAGCTTGCATGAGCGGCTGCGCACAATGATGGCCAGTCCGGACCGCAATGCCTAAGCGGTCAAGCAACATTCCCATGTCATAGTGGTGGATGTTGCCCACCAAAAAGGAAATGACAGCCCCCTTTTCTGCTGCCGTGCCAAATATCCGCATTCCTTCAATTGCTTGGAGCTTCTGAGTCGCATAAGAAAGCAATTCTTGCTCATAAGCTGCTATGTTTTCCATTCCTAAACGATCGACATAACGGAGAGCTTCCGCTAAAGCCGTGCTGCCTACATAATCAGGCGTGCCCGCCTCAAACTTATATGGAAGTTCATTGAACACCGTCTTTTCAAATGAAACAGTGGCAATCATTTCGCCACCTCCTTGGTAAGGCGGCAAGCGGTCAAGCCATTCCTCTTTTCCATATAACACACCAATGCCCGCCGGACCATACACTTTATGTCCTGAAAAGACATAAAACTCGGCATCCAAATCTTGAACATCGACCTTCATGTGCGGAGTCGATTGTGCTCCGTCTATCAAGACTGGAACTCCATGCTCATGAGCTATGCGAATCATCTCCTTGACCGGGTTTATCGTACCCAATACATTTGAGACATAAGTAACAGAGACCAAACGTGTTTTCTCCGTGAATAATTTCTCATACTCATCCAACAAGAGTTCGCCTTTTTCATTCATCGGAATGACCCGCAGCGTAATTCCTTTTTTGGCTGCTTGTATCTGCCACGGCACAATGTTGGAGTGATGTTCCATGACAGAAACAATCACTTCATCGCCTTCCGACATGCACTCATCGGTAAAACTTGAAGCAATCAAGTTGATGGACTCGGTTGTTCCTCTTGTAAATATGATTTCGTTCGAGGAACGAGCATGAATAAAACGCTGCACAGTCTTGCGAGCTTCCTCATGTGCCTCTGTCGCCTCTTGACTTAAGAAGTGGACACCTCTGTGAATGTTCGCATTCACATTATAATACTCATACGCAATCTTCTCAACCACACAACGTGGCTTCTGTGTTGTCGCTCCATTATCCAAATAGACTAACGGCTTATCATATATCCGATGTGAAAGAATCGGAAAATCTTTCCTTATATTTTCAATATCTAACATATTAACGTTTCCTTTACGCTCTTTTACATAACAACCGTCAAAGGTACAATGTTTAATCGGAAGAGAGGCTTAATGCTTCAGAATTTTATTCAATTCCAACGGTGCATTCGTTGTAATAAAATCCACATCTTGCTCGACAAGCGATTGCATGATTGCCGGATCATTGACAGTCCAAACATTCACCTTTACATCTAAATCCTTCGATTCTTTAATCCAAGTAGGGTTCTTGTCAAACACTTCATAGTGATAATCCATGTCCATTCCCAATCGTTTCAAATCGACAGGTGAAACATCTCCTTTCAAATATGCGACCGGAGCATACGGAGCACGGCGACGCAACTCTTTACAGATATTCATGCTGAAAGAGATATAATCTACCCGATTTTCCACTTGGTATCTTTCCACCATGTAAAGCACAGCATTGACAGCCCTGTCTTCATTGACCACTCGTTTGTGGGGCTTCACCTCCAACACCAATTTCATATCAGGAATCTCTTTGAATGCCTGCAAATAACTTTCCAACGTCGGAAGCACCTCCCCGTTGGAAAGCTTGCGGTCTTTTATCTGGTCGTAATTGGCCTCTTCGATTAGGATGCCATCAATCGTGCTATCGTGATGGACAACCGGCACTCCGTCGGCTGTGATGATTACATCCAATTCCGAGCCATAAGCATTTACATCCTTGGACTTCTTCAAAGAGGCTATTGAATTTTCTGCAGAGCCTTCACAATCCCAATATCCACGATGTGTAACCAGCTGGGTTTGTGCAGCCAAATCTGCCAAGCTTGCCATACAAGCAAAGGTTAAAGATAAGATTAATGTTCTCATGATTATAATCATTGATTAAAATGTTATTTCTGATAAAATCTCACCCAGTCGATTTCCATTTCTACCGGTAAATCCTCCGGATGGATAGCTCCGACCCACGCTCCTCCGAGTTGCATGTCCAACAACAAGTAATAAGGGCGATTAAAAGGGAATTGCCCCTCTTTATCTGTTTCTATTTTCGGATAAGTAAACGTATGCACATCGTTGATATAGAAAGATAAGCTATCCGCACTCAATTCAACCGCATAGACATTGAAATCGTCCCGATTGATTTCTCCCACACTTCCATGGTTCGGGTTATCTTTGATGCCTAACACCTGAGTATAATGGGAATGAACCGTCTGGTAGGCGATGGAATCATTATTGAGTCGCTCCATAATATCAATTTCTCCGCCCTCCGGCCAAGGTGTGTTTTCAGGAAGCAGCCAAAAAGCAGGCCAAGCTCCTTTTGCCCCATACAGACGAGCTTTAATCTCCAAGCGTCCGTTCTCAAATAGCTTTTTCCCTTTTGTGTACACTCCTCCTGTCAATACTGGAGATGTGTCTTGTGCCAAGGTGTAATTATTCAATCCTCTCAACACCAAATATCCATCACGCATGGCATAACAGGAATCGTAATCAGACATATGCCTGTTCCAATCCACGTTTCCCCGCGGTATCTTACTCCATACTTCCTCATTGATGGAGTCTGCCTGATCAAAGTTCTCTTCCCAAACGAGTCGCCATTCTTTCTGCTTTTCATCGCAGCTTGACAGAAAAGCACAGCAACATACAAGGGCAATGGTAACAAATAGCCTGTTCATCATAATATGTTTTTGATTTCTTCTAAATTACGCACTGTATACAATGGAGAAAAGCCGTGTTCGGATTCCCCTTTAGGATTATACCAAATGGCATCCATGTCGGCATTCTTCGCACCAAGAATGTCGGCATCCCAACTGTCTCCAATCATCAATGACTCTTCTCTTTTAGAATTAGTGTTATTCAAAGCAAAGTCAAATATACCTTTATGTGGTTTCTGTACCTCTGCATCTTCAGATAGTATCATCTGTTCAAAGAAAGGAGCCAATCCGGAATTCTCCAATTTAAGGTATTGGACTTCCCGGAAACCATTTGAAAGGATAAATAACCGATATTTGGATTTCAAATAATCCAACAAATCCATCGTGCCTGGTATCAGCCGCTTCTGAAGAGTCGTCTTTTGCAAGAAACCGTCATTGATTTTCAGAATCTCTTCAGGGTCAACAATCCCTAACGGTTCAAGGACTCCCCGGAAACGTTCGATTATCAGAGTCTGCTTATCAATAGCACCACTTCTATATTTTGCCCAAAGATCCACATTATTGGGCATATAAATAGAAAAGAATGCCTCAAAGGAGGCATAATACCGACCTAAATCTTGTTCGGCATACAACTCTCTGAGGCATTCTTTATTGTTATGATAAGTATCCCATAAAGTGTCATCTAAATCTATAAACAAACACTTGTAACTCATTATCCTACTTCGATTACAAGGTATTTGCTCAAACTCCAAAAAGAGTCCGGGTTATTGATTTTCAATGTCACATTGCCATCCTCGTCTTTCACAAACTCATAAGAACCATTAGGATGATTAGATTGCAGTTTCGCCTTAGCAGCAAACAAAGGAATCTCTGTCACTTCACGGATGTCAATTGTAATAAAATAATCCCTATTAAAACCATCCTGCAAAACTTTAGTCTTGGTAAACAAGCCTTTCTTTGTCAGGATATTTTGGGCTTTCAACTCCTTGGAAGTACCAAAACAGTAATATGCCGTATGCAATGCCTTATCCTGCGCATTGATTTTCTCGGACTGGGCAGCATTCGCAGTGGACAAGTCTTCTACGTTTTCATTCAAATCAGAAACGATATCGTCCAACTCTTGAATACGGACATTCTTCTTCGCCAAATCTTCTTGCAGAGCAACAATCTGAGCTGTCTTTTCATTCAATTCATTTGACAACCTGTCAATCATTTTCTGCAATGATTGATTCTTCGTTCCACTTTGATTCAGTTTCTTTTGCAAATCCGCAATTTGTTCACGGTTCTTCTTCAAAGTCTCCGAAACAATCTTCATATTCTCCCTGATTTGCTCCCTTCTCCCCGGAGTCATTTCATTACCGGCTTTCTGTTGGACAGCAAGGTAATTCTCAGCCTCCTTGATAGATTGGAATCCAGCTTCTATGTCATCTAAAGTCGCTAACATGTCATTCAACTCACTTGTTGCTTTCGCATTCTCAATCTTAAGAGAATCATTTTCAGCTTGAAGCTTCTTTCTTTCAGCGGATTGTTGACCACAAGACGCCAACATAACCGTACAAATACATGCAATTAAAACCTTTTTCATTTCTTTTCCTTTTTGTTCGTTAAACATTTTCATCCTTGTCATCTCTTTCTTTTTTCCCTTTTTTTACGGGTTTGGCTCCTGCCAATACAATAACAATTTCTCCTTTAGGTTCACATTCGGTGAAGTGCTTAACCACTTCTTCCAACGTTCCCCTGACAGTCTCTTCGTGAATCTTTGATATTTCTCTCGACACGGAAACTTCCCTATCTGCACCGAAAAATTCGATGAACTGCGTTAATGTCTTCACCAAACGGAATGGTGATTCATAAATAATCATCGTCCTATTTTCCACTGCCAATTCCTGCAATCGGGTTTGACGCCCTTTCTTTTGCGGGAGAAAACCTTCAAAACAGAATTTCTCATTCGGAAGACCGGAAGCAACCAATGCCGGGACAAAAGCTGTTGCACCAGGCAAACACTCGACCTCCACACCTTGACGCACGCATTCCCTGACGAGCATGAAGCCGGGATCTGAGATGGCAGGTGTTCCAGCGTCAGAGACCAATGCTATGTTTTCACCAGCTTTAATCCGCATGGCCAATTGTTCAACCGTCTTATGTTCGTTGAACTTGTGATGTGACTGCATTTTGTTTTGAATGTCAAAATGCTTGAACAACACGCTTGTCGTGCGTGTATCTTCGGCCAACACCAAATCTGCCTCTTTTAACACCCGGATCGCTCGGAAAGTCATATCTTCCAAATTACCCACCGGCGTAGGAACAACCGTAAGTTTTGCCATAATGCTTCCCCTTTTTCAAATGAACCTTTTATCTAATAACTTAATGAAATCTTGTACCGTTTCATCATTCATATCCCAACGGAGCTGCGTTTTGACATATTCTAACGAATCTTGCAACGTATGGATTTCATTTAATGTGGATATCACTTGATTCATCAAGTTTTCATCACCTTTAAAAAGTTCCCTTTTAAAACGGAAACGGTCATTCAAGCTAAATGCCTTACGGAAATCCGACAAGTTTTTCTTCTCCAAGATATCATGCAATGAGATATTTGACTTTGACGGGACAGTGTGTGCTGGCTGGTTGGCCGACAATCTATCTTCTCTTTCTTGAATCAATATCTTTTCTTGCTCTGGTTCTTGTGGTATTTTAGTCACTTCCGAAACCGGTTGAGGAATATCATCTGTTTTAGAAACCGATTCTACCGCCGGCCGATTCGTCAAAATAGGCCGTTCCGCCTCTTCTATATTATGTTTGACAGACTGAATGTTCTTTTTGCACGTTTCAGCCATCGCTTTGTATTGCTCTAACAAAACAGATAAATGATTCAGCTCCTCTTGTTGCTCGGCCAAACGAATATTCAACCGTTGCAGTTGCTCGTTCTCTATTGCTTTTAGCTTTTCCAAAACAGAATAAGCCAAGTTGCAAGTACGGCTTAACGACAAGGCAGGAAGAACCTCTTCTTGTTTTAACCTGTTCACCAATGTTTCCAAATTACGAATATCCGCAAGCAGATAATCAAACTTTTCTTTACTGTCCATTTTATTCAAAATCCCATTACCATCGCAAATGTATTTATTTCTGCCAAATAAAGTAGCAAATTCTGCTAATAATTCTTCTATTTTGCTTATTCTTTAAATTGTTTAGGCAGATTAACCAAATAGACTCTACTCATGGCACGAGTTATGGCGGTATAAAGCCAACGATAAAAGCCCTCATCAATCATCTCTTCCGTTATATATCCAAAGTCTACAAAGACATTTGCCCACTGTCCACCTTGTGCTTTATGGCAAGTTACGGCATAAGCGTACTTTACCTGCAAAACATTATAATGAGGGTCTGTTTTCATTTTATTGATTTTACCGGCTTTCGTAGTTATGTCCCCATAATCTTCCAACACAGAATAAAATAATTTGTCATTTAATTCCTTGGACAAAGCAGGAGTGTTCGATTGCAAAGTGTCCAATAAGACCTTAACATCCAGTTCCAAATCATAATCAGGGAAGCGGGCAATGATGTCCGCGAAACGGAAACCGTACATTTCATAAACACGACGGACTTTCACAACTTGAACGATTTCCCCATTAGCTATAAACCCAATTTCTTTCTGTTCATTCGCCCAATAATAATTATTCCGTGCAATCATCAACCTATCTCCGCTTGACAATTCCTCTTCCCTGTAAAGGACGCGGTTCCTTATACCATTATTATATATATTAGCACGATTGTTCGAACGTGTGACAATAATGGTATCATCCATTCCGTCACGGCTGTAAGCAGATGAAATCTCTTCTATCAAATCTTCCCCGCTGATTTCTTGAAAATCCGGGAAACCTGTTGTCAAGATAGGAAAGTCGAAAGTATTCCCTTCTCGCAAACACTCTCTCAATAGCGTTGCATTATATAATATTCCCGAATCCTTTTTTTGACGAATCACTTGAGTAAGCAAAACAGTTGAAACATCCAAACCATATCCTTTCAATACATCTACGTTCAAAGCAGGACTTTCCGGCTGCATGACAGGCGGCAACTGCGCCTCATCTCCTATAACCATCAAATGGCATCCGGCACCACTATAAACATACTGAATTAAATCATCCAAAAGCCTTCCTGTACCAAAAAAATAAGAATCTGTGCAATCATTTGTTATCATTGATGCTTCATCTACAATAAAAATTGTATCTTTGTGCAGATTTGGAGCAGACAGGAAACCGACCGGTTCATTTGAAAAGGCTTTTTGCCTGTAAATACGTTTATGAATCGTATAGGCTTTCTGTCCGGCATAAATGGAGAATACTTTTGCAGCTCTACCTGTAGGTGCGAGCAGGACTGTTTTCAGTTTAAGTGCAGAAAGCGTTTTTACTAATGCGCCTACGAGTGAAGTTTTGCCGGTTCCCGCATAACCTTTCAACAACAACAAGGAGTCGTCCTTGGGAGAAGAAAGGAATTCAGCCATCACAGAGATGGCATTTTCCTGCTCAACAGTCGGATTATGGGGGAAATTTAAGCAAATTTGGGTTGCTAAGAAACTATTTATCATTTTCCGCAATATTTTTTTGCGATAAAGATAGTGTATTAAATATTCTTTTTTAAATTTGCCGAACGAAATAAATTCAAAAAATTATATAAACCATGAAAGTTACTTTGAAGATTTTATTGGCAGCCGCTATTGTGGCGTTGGTTTACTTGTGTTATAAAAAGTATCACAGGTCCGATTGAGTTTAACAGCGAAAAGGGAGCACGTGACAATGCTATCATTGCACGCTTGATCGACATTCGTAAAGTTCAAATCGAGTACAAGAACGTGTACAAGACTCATGCCGGAAGCTTTGATGACTTGGCTAAATTCTTAAATGAGAAAAAATTGCCTATCGTTATTAAAGAAGGTGTATTGAGTGATGAACAGTTGGAAAAAGGCATGACTGAAAAGAAAGCCGTTGCTTTGATTGAAAAAGCAAAGAAGACTGGAAACTGGAAGGATGTTGAGAAAGAAGGATTGACAGGATTCAGACGTGACACATCCTGGGTTTTGGCTAAGGATACTTTGTTAGGAGCGAACTACGATGTCGCAAATATGCGTTACGTGCCAGGTGTTCCGGGTGATAAGATTGAGTTCCACATGGATACTGCAACTTTGAAATCTGGTTCTGGTTACGAAATCAAGGTATTCGTTTGTGACGTACCTTTCAAATCTTATTTGCGAGACTTGGATCCTCAGTTGTCATTCAACTTGATCGACAAGGCTGAAAAGCAAGGCAAGTACCCTGGATTGCGTGTTGGTTCATTGGATGAAATCAACAATAATGCAGGTAACTGGGAATAATATGAAGCATTAACTTATGGCAATTCATATTCCTGAGTTATTAACCAGCAATTCTGAAACTTTTATAGGGTCCATCCGGTTAGAACCGGGTGGACTTTCTTTTTCAGGATACCGGCCCAATGTGAAAGGTAGCTTTTTCTATGCAGAAGAGAAATGGGATCGTCGTGGATCTTATATAGAATGGATAAAGGAGTTCTTCTATACACATGAGTGGTTAACTCTCACTTTCCAGAAACTATATGTCATACAGGCACAAGTCGATTTCACAATTGTCCCTTTGGCATTCTACATAGAACAAAATAAAGACAGACTCTTTCCTTTCGTATGTGGACATCATGAAGATAAGGTCATTTCCTCAGAATGGAAAGATGCGAAGCAGGTCATTCTCTATTCCATGAACAAAGAATTGTATGACTTCTTCCTTCGTTCTTTAAATGCTCCTACTTTTATTTGTTCCCAGGTTCCTCTATTCAAGTGGTGGAGAAATGAGAGTTTGAATAAGATATTCAAACAAATCCACCTTAGTATCGACAACGGCAGATTGAATATTGCGTGCTTTGCTCAAGGTTCACTTCTATTTTCCAATTATTACCATGTAAAGAACATGGAAGACATGCTTTACTATACATTATATATATGGAAGCAATTCAATTGGAATGCGGAATGCGACCAAGTGCATATTTGCGGAGATGCGAACCTTGTAAATGATTTCGCTACTGCTTTACGCACCTATATCAGACAAGTAAACATATTAGGAATTCCTTCAGACATTTATTTAATGGGCGATGATTTACTCAATGCCCCAATTGACATCATAGCATTATCTATCAATGAGAATAATTAGTGGGAAATATGGACGTAGACGCTTTGACGTCCCATCGTCATTCAGTGCACGGCCGACAACGGACTTGGCAAAAGAGAACCTGTTCAATGTGCTTTCTAATTTAATTGATTTTGAAGACTTGGATGCTCTTGACCTTTTTGCCGGAACAGGTAGCATTTCATTTGAACTGTTATCACGCGGATGCAAATCGGTCACTTCAATAGAAAAGAACAACGCTCATGCTACATTCATATCCAAAGTAGTAAAGGAGTTGAAAGATGATAATATACATATTATAAAAGGTGATGTTTTCCGCTTCTTGAAAAATGCAGCAGCGGAGAGCTTTGATTTCATTTTTGCCGATCCTCCATACGCACTAAAAGAGCTTCCGGAAGTGCCTAATATCATTTTCGAAAGGAAACTACTGCGCCAAGGTGGTATTTTTGTCATGGAACATCCCGCATCCTATGACTTTTCACAACTTCCTTTCTTCGACCAACATCGCGTTTATGGTGCTGTAAATTTCTCTATTTTCATCAATAGAGAAGAACCTGACTTAGAGCAAGGGGGAGAAAAGGCGCATGAATGATTCGGAGAAGCGTTTACGCAACGGACGCTTCAACCACAAAAGCGGAGTAATTCGTTTGCACTGTTCCATATCATGCATGAAAATCTTTTTCATCTGGACGGCAAAATCGGATTGGTAAACAAATGCATTGATTTCAAAATTATGTTCCAAACTACGGAAATCCATGTTGGCAGATCCTATGCAGCATAAGTAATCATCGCTCAGCAATAACTTGGCATGCAAAAATCCGGGTTGGTAAAAATAAACCTTCACTCCTGCCCGGATCATATCTGCCAAGAAAGACCGGGACGCCAAATTTGCCATTCGCGTATCAGAACGTTCCGGCAACATAATCCGGACATCAATGCCGCCTCTTGCCGCTATCTGCAAAGCTTGGTTCAATGATTCCGTTGGCAAGAAATAAGGTGTTTGAATATAAACATACTTCTTCGCATTCGTGATGGTATAAATTTCCGCTTGGGAGAGGATTCTCCACGGACCCACTGGCCCACTTGTCACAATCTGCATGATATTATCGCTTCCGACGTGAACGGAAGGATAATAAACCTTACCATTTATAATCTCCTTGCTTACAACATACCAATCCAACAAAAAAGCAGTTTGCAAACCTTGAACTCCTTTCCCGGTTATCCGGAAATGAGAATCTCTCCAAACGCCCCATTTCAAACCTTCCACATATCTATCCGCAACGTTCATTCCTCCCATATAGCCAATGTTTCCATCTATAACCACCACTTTTCGGTGGTTACGATAATTGACCTTGCTGGAAAATATAGGGAAAACCACTTTCAAGAATGGATAAACCATTACTCCTTCCCTTTTCATCGCTTCAAAAAACCGATTCTTCACATTCCAACAACCCACGTCGTCGTACATGACACGCACCTCAACACCTTCTTGAGCTTTGCGAATCAACAATTCTTGTAAACGACAGCCGGTTTCATCATCACAGAAAATATAATATTGTATATGTATATGATGCTTTGCCCGGCGAATATCTTCAAATAAATCATGGAACTTATCCTTCCCATTCGTATAGATCTTCAAGTCACTTCCATAAAGCACGGGCGCATCTTTTGTTTTATTCAGCAATGTGGCAAGCTCCTTATAAGGTTCACGCACCACACAGCTATCCGCCTGCATCTTTCCAGTACGCGGATGTTTCATAATGCGTCGATAAGTCTTTCGGGATATGATACGTTGCCTTCGGTTGTCTTGGCCAAACCAAATATAAAAAATGAGTCCTAAACCGGGAACAAGCATAAGGACTATTACCCACGGAATCGTTTTCAGCGGATTTCGGTTTTCTGCTATGATTACTAATATCAGACCAAGGATTGTAATCGTATAAAGCAGAACAAAGAGCATTCCAAACAATATTTCAACAATAGATGTTCCCTGCATAAATATAACTTTATCGAGGCTAAAGTTACATATTATTTCAGTGAACCACAATATTTCCCGACTAAAATATCCGGACTTCGTCCATGCGTGTCCAAAATCACACAAGGGTTGATTAGGCAAATATTACCCTCTCGAAATAGGATAAAATGTATCGAAAAAAACATACCGTTGTTTTGAAAAAAACATCACGAGGAATTTTTGAAAACGTCCAATGTTTTTTCAAAAACATTGGACGTTTTTTTAAAAACAACGGTTGTTTAAAACGAGCCATCGTCATAAAAATACAAACATCTAATAATGAGATAAATACATATTCGCTCTTGTAGATAAACATAGTCGTATCCCGAAACAACTCCGCTGTTTGCAACTATGGCACAGCCCTCAATGATAAGTGATTTTTTATCGTCACAAAGCCGGGAAAGAGCATTCCAAACAATATTTCAACAATAAAAATCCCCTGAATAATTATGCAATTTTACTGAGAGTAAAGTACATATTATTTCAGGGGATTAAACTATTTTCTAACTAAAATCTTACCGGATGCGGAGGACCCACTCTTCCACCGCCGCCAAAAGGAGGACGACCGCCACGCATATCCTTTTCAGATCCGCCACCTTTGAATATGCTGAAACGATAGATGAAATGGAACATAAAATAGCTACTCAACGTATTGTATTCCGAATCGGTAATGCTGCTCGCTGTCACAGTACGGGAAATATTACTTCGTTGCTGCAAAATGTCGTATATCTTAAAACGCAGCGTTCCTTGGTTGTTCTTCAAGAACGATTTGGACAACGAAGCATTCCACAACACCTCTTTCTGCTCAAATCCTTCTGTATATCCAGAATTGGCAGACCAATTAATATCGCTTTCCACCTTAAAGTTATATGGCAAATAAAGTGTGGTACTTCCTCCGACTCCATAATTAAAGATATTCATATCCTGTTGTCCTTGCAAGGAGTTGCGGGTAGAACTGTACCGGAAGTTGCCACTTAAGCCCAAATCAATATAAGTAGACCGGAAATCCACTCTGGCACGTTCCACAGCTGACACGGTTTTGCTCAGATTCTTTTCCCCATTGATGAAACTATTCGTATTTCCATAAGAAGCCGTCATGTGATTACTAACAGAGAATTTTTTATTCTTCAACGGCATGTTCATCATCATACGTCCATTAAAATTGTAGTTTCCATTGACATTCTCGTAAGTTGTCCTTCGTCCTCCAGTCGTACCATCGAATATCGTTTTGCTTACAATGTCATTCACCACATAACTACCATTGATTGAAGCCATTATTGCCTGCTGCTTTTCCGGGACGAATTTCCCGAAATCGGCACGCAAACGATTGGTGTATCTGGGTTTCAAATCCGGATTACCCATAACTATATTCAAAGGGTCTGAGTTATCAATTACCGGTTGCATCTGCGTCATGCTCGGCTGGCTGGTCTGCCCATCATAATACACTCTCAAACTGGCTTGCTTGCTGAAACGATAATTAAAGCGTAGCATGGGCGATACATTTATGACATTCCTTTTCAGAGAAGAAAGTATGGTATCACCAATGAAGTTTTCACTCTTGGAATAAGAAGGGTCTAAGTTGAAACCCAAAGTGAAATTATATTTTGCACGTTGTGCTTTAAAGCTCAGGCTGGCACGTTGGTTTATATAATAATTACGATAGTTTTTACTATATGCAGTATCCAATACACTATATTCCCCACTTGTTCCATCTTGATTATACGCATTCTTCAACGATTCCTGATTCCGTTGTGAAAAGCTATAAGTAGCTTGCAAGAAATTGTTATGCCCCAACGGTTCTACCCATGACAAGTAAGCACGATAGTTGAAACTCTTGTTGTCATAACGGATATGTTGGTCTATCAGATTGCTCCGCTGTTCCTGCAAGTATTCGGTATTTGAATAATTGACCTCATTGTTGTACGAATCATTATATCCTCCGGACAAAGAAAAGCTTAGGACACGGCCTTTGTTATTCAATTTGCGGCTATATTCCAAACGAGCATTCATATTGTATCCCGAGCCATTTGACAAAGATTCCGAGTTGCTTCGGTTCAACGTGTCAGTATTGATACGTGTATCTTTCATCTGTCTCTGCGCAGAACTATTATGGCTATAACTGAAATTAGGAATGAAATAGATTTGGGTCATGGTGTCCGGCTTCCAATCCAAACGGAAATTCACCCCCACATTATCGCTCTTATTGTTTGACAATACAGAATTGTTAGAATAAGAGACACTGTCACCCGGCAAAAAAGTCTGCTCTTTACTATTTTTCTCCGCATCATTGTCCGAATGGGAATAACGAGTGTTTCCTCCCAAGGTAATCTTTTTATTAAACTCTTTGCTGAAGTTCAAACCACCATTGCCTGATGTTGTGATACCCGAACCGGCATTTGCCCCACGCAAACCACCTCTCATTCCCGAAAACATAGAAGTAGCCATATCCGAAAATCCCATATTGTTGGTATTGTTCACACCTCCCATAAAGGTCATTTGGTCATTATTTATAAAGCGGTTGACCATTGCATTGCCTTCATAACGGTCTTTGCTGCCATAGCCGGCGAAAGCATTACCGAACCAGCCCTGTTTCATGCCCGGCTTGACGGTCAAGTTCAATATGGTTTCCTCTTCCCCATCATCAAAACCAGTCATTTGCGCCATGTCGCTTTTCCTGTCTGTCACTTGCACTTTATCCACCATTTTGGCAGGTAAGTTTTTCGAAGCCACTTTGGGGTCGTCGGAAAAGAACTCTTTCCCGTCAACCATGATTTTCTTGATTTCTTTACCGTTTACTGTTACTTTTCCTTCGCTATCGACTTCGACACCCGGCATCTTTTTCAGCAAGTCTTCCAACATGGATCCTTCAGCCACCTTAAAAGAATCAGCGTTATATTCAGTGGTATCATTACGAACCACGACTTCAGCCGCTTTGCCCGTAACAACAGCAGCAGCCAATACCACACCGGAATCATCCAAATCAATGTTACCCAATTTAACCGGATTACTTTTCCCCGTAATAAGCAAGTTCTGATAGTACGGCTCAAATCCCATGTAAGTTATATTTAATATATAAGTACCTTTCGTGATATTACGCAGGATAAATGCTCCATTTTTATCGGTCGCCACGCCACCAACCATTGAACTGTCTTTGGCATTCAACAAACGCACTGCCGCCTGCTCAATACCTTGTTGCGTTTGCTTTTCTAACACTTTACCTGTCACATCAACTCCTTTTTGCTGGGCAAACGCAACACTTTGTCCCAACATCACCAATAACAGGATTACAAAATACTTCTTCATGCCTCGATATGTTATTTCATTCAACATAATAAATGACTGAATAGTGGACAGTTTGTTTAAAATGCGCCATTTCCTTTAATAAACATTAACATCTCGGCATGCTAACAAGCAAAGCTCAACTTTCTTCCATTTACTCTACCCTTTTCATACATGGTTTCCATAATTTATACTTACATTTGCCCTATTCATAATAAAGAATCAAACAACACATATAAACTTACAAGACAAATATGACAATGCTACAAGATTCATTGACTCAGATAAACGACTTTTTATGGACCTATATTATCATCACCGTATTAATAGGCTGTGCCCTGTTTTTCACTTGGCGCACCCGATTCGTCCAATTCAGGCTGATAAAGGAAATGATATCTCTATTGCTCCATCCAGACAAAATAGAGCCCAACGAGATTGGTCGTGACGAACTCTCTGAAAGCCTTCCAGTAGATGGGAAAATAAAGCACATATCGTCTTTCCAAGCCTTTGTCGTTGCTTTGGCGAGCCGCATCGGTACAGGCAATTTAGCAGGAGTGGCGACAGCCATCAGCGTGGGCGGTCCTGGTGCCGTCTTTTGGATGTGGGTATTGGCTTTATTAGGATCTTCATCTGCTTTCATAGAATCCACACTTGCCCAACTATACAAACGAAAAGGAGAAACATCGTTTTATGGAGGTCCGGCATATTATATGAAATACGGACTTGGTAAAAGTTGGATGGGCATTGTGTTTGCCATCTTGATGATCATCACTTTCGGGTTTGCTTATAATTCCGTACAAAGCAACACCATTTGTGCTGCTTGGGAAAAAAGCATTTGGTATTGATACGACTCTCATGGGAATTATATTAACGGGATTGACATTGGTGATTATCTTTGGAGGCATACATCGCGTTGCCAAGTTCTCATCAGCTGTAGTTCCAGTAATGGCTGTTTTCTATTTAGCAGTAGCCATAGGCATTGTTCTATGGAACATAACACTTCTTCCCAAAATATTACTTACGATAATCGAAAATGCTTTCGGTTTCCACCAAGCTGCCGGAGGAATGTTGGGAGTGACAGTTATACAAGGCATCAAACGAGGTCTGTTCAGCAACGAAGCGGGAGAAGGTAGCGCACCTAATGCCGCAGCAACCGCAACTGTAAGCCATCCGGTCAAGCAAGGCTTGATACAAGCATTGGGCGTATTTACTGATACATTGGTCATCTGTTCTTGTACTGCATTCATTATTCTCCTAAGTGGAGTTGACGTCACAACGTCTAATGGCATTCAATTGACACAAGTTGCCTTAAGTACAGAAATCGGAGAAATAGGAGATGTTTTTATTGCTATCCTGATATGGATGTTTGCTTTTAGCAGCATCATAGGCAACTATTATTACGGCGAGACAAATGTCCGTTACATTACTCCGGTTAAGCACGCTGTTTTTATTTACCGCTTAGCTGTTGCAGCCATGGTCATGATAGGAGCTGTCATCACTCTTGATTTTGCATGGTGCCTTGCCGATCTTACCATGGCGATGCTGACTGTTTTCAATTTAATTGCCATTGTCCTATTGTCACGCCAAGCTATATTTCTGCTAAATGACTACCGACAGCAGAAAAAGGAGGGAAAGAATCCCCAATTCAGCAAACAGCAAATGCCGGAGATTGCCGACAAGTTGGAAGCTTGGTAAAGGCATTTACGTCTTTCTAAAAGAACGTGAACATTTCCCTATCTGTCATTATCCAACCCTATTCAAACGACAGATAGGGCTTCAAGCGTTTTATATCCTGCTCGGTAAATTCTTCCAGCAACTTCAATTCATTCCAACCCGAAAGCTTTCCTTTTCGCTTTATGCAATTCAATATGACTACCGTTTGTTGCTTATTAAGATAAGGATGGCGGATCAAAGTCCGAAAATCGGCTTGGTTGACATGTAAAGGTAAAACCAAACTACTATCCACCCTAAACCAAGGATTTAGCTTTTCATATCGTTCTTCATCTATTCCATACACTTCAGCCAGTTGCTCGACCGTATAAAAACCACCCAACAAAGCCCGGTACTTGACAATTCTCTTTGAGAAAGAACTTCCTATTCCTGGAATCTTTTGCAAAATGGTCGTATCGGCACTGTTCAACTCAACGACTACCTTTTCCTTATATTTGGTTGTATAATTTCTGTGAGAAGAAGAATAAGGAGCATGAAACGAACGTGTCTTAACTTTCTCCACTTTTTAGGAAGGACTTCCGCCTTCAATAATCCTGGATCTTTGGGAACAGATAAAACAGAACTGTCTTGTAAAGATATAAGCTCTTGCCGTTTTTCATCCTCGACCTCAACTGGACTTGTGAACCACAAGACAATGCCTATTGCTATTATTATGAAAGAAAGGAAAATCAGAGCACGTCTTTCACTCGAAGAAAAATAAAAAAAATCTTGCCAATTTCTCATAGTTAATCTGCTTTAATTTGGATTGCGAAAGACAAAGATAACAAGTCCCCGTTAAAAAAGAAAAGAATGTTATAGGAATTTATAAAGATTATCTTGTACATTTGCACCCGATTTCTAATTAGAGATGGAATTAATATGCAAAAGAATCTGGTAATCGTGGAGTCTCCCGCCAAGGCAAAGACTATAGAAAAGTTTTTAGGGAAAGACTTTAAGGTCATGTCAAGCTACGGACATATCCGCGACTTGAAAACAAAAGTATTCAGTATTGACATCGAGCACAATTATGCTCCACAATACGAAATTCCGGCAGATAAGAAAAAATTGGTTTCTGAACTAAAGGCCGAAGCAAAAGAATCAGAAATGATATGGCTCGCATCCGATGAGGACCGCGAAGGAGAAGCTATATCGTGGCATTTGTATGAGGTTTTGGGATTGAAGCCTGAGAGAACACGCCGTATTGTCTTTCATGAAATTACCAAAAACGCTATTCTACATGCCATTGAGACGCCCCGGAACATTGACATGAATTTGGTCAACGCGCAACAAGCGCGCCGTGTACTTGACCGCATCGTGGGTTTTGAACTCTCTCCTATTTTATGGAGGAAAATCAAACCGGCATTGTCAGCCGGCCGTGTCCAATCCGTTGCAGTCCGGCTTATCGTGGAAAGGGAACGGGAAATCAACCAGTTTGTTACCGAGGCAAATTACCGTATCATTGCAGAGTTTGTTTTACCGGATGGAAAAACTGTGCTCAAAGCAGAGTTGAATCACAGACCTAAGACAAAAGAAGAGGCTATTTCTTTCTTGGAATCATGCAAAAATGCGACCTTTACCATTGAGGATATCTCTCAAAAGCCTTTAAAGAAATCACCGGCTCCTCCTTTTACTACTTCTACTTTACAACAAGAAGCAGCAAGGAAGTTGGGCTATTCCGTATCTCAAACCATGGCAATCGCTCAGCGTCTTTACGAATCCGGATTCATCACCTACATGCGTACAGACTCTTTCAACCTTAGCGACTTAGCCTTGAACACGGCAAAAGAGACAATCATTGGCACTTATGGTGATAAATATTATAAGTTCCGCCAATATCATACAAAAAGTAAAGGAGCCCAGGAAGCGCACGAAGCCATCCGCCCTACTTACATTGCACATTCCGAAATCAGCGGTACGGCACAAGAGAAGAAACTATATGACTTGATTCGCAAACGTACCATCGCATGCCAAATGGCTGATGCGGAATTGGAACGTACAACCATATCCATTGCCATTAGTGGAACGAATGAAAAATTCATAGCGACAGGAGAAGTCATATCCTTCGATGGTTTCTTACAGGTCTACAGAGAAGGCTCTGATGAAGAAAATGACAAAGAAGAAGAAAACGGCTTACTTCCAACCGTGCACTTGAACGACAAGTTGCAAATGAAAGGGATTGTCTCAACCGAACGTTTCACTCAAAGACCCGCCCGTTATACAGAAGCGAGCCTTGTCAGACGTTTGGAAGAATTAGGCATAGGACGCCCATCTACCTATGCGCCTACTATCCAAACAATCCAAAACAGACAATATGTCGCCAAAGGGGACAAAGAGGGAGTCGCACGTGATTACCATGTCATCACCTTGAGCAAGAAAGGGATTGAGGAGCAAGTCAAAACAGAAATTGCTGGAGCTGACAGGAATAAGTTGATGCCAACAGACATAGGAATCGTCGTAAATGACTTCCTGATGAAGTATTTCCAATTGGTAATGGACTACAACTTCACCGCTAAAGTTGAAAAGGAGTTCGACTCCATAGCGGAAGGTAACGAAGTTTGGACATCTGTCATCGACCAATTCTACAAAGTGTTCCATCCTGTTGTAGATGAAGCCAATTCGATTCATACAGAATATAAAGTTGGAGAACGCTTATTAGGAACTGACCCTAAGAGCGGAAAACCAGTATTCGTGAAAATCGGAAGGTTCGGTCCTATGGCGCAAATAGGAGATTCCAACTCGGACAACAAAAGCGGGGAGAAACCTCAATTTGCCACATTACAAAAAAGGCCAATCCATTGAAACCATTACATTGGAAGAAGCTCTGAAATTGTTTGATTTGCCCAGAACTCTCGGGGAATATGAAGGCAAAGTGGTCGTTGCAGCCATCGGAAGATTCGGCCCGTTTATCCGCCACGATGGGAAATTCGTTTCCATCCCCAAAACATCCAATCCCTACAGTATTACATTGGATGAGGCTATTCTACTGATCCAAGACAAACGACAAAAAGATGAACAACGTTTCATCAAAAAGTTTGACGAGGAACCGGAATTACAAATCCTAAACGGCAGATTCGGACCTTACATTGCTTACAAAGGGAATAACTATAAAATTCCAAAAACAGGCTATGTGCCGGCGGAAATGACGTTGGAAGACTGTTTGAAACTTGTACAAGAATCAGCAGAAAAACCAGCAGCAAAGAAACGCACGACAAAAAAGAAAGCATAGTTCGGAAAGGAAAGATTCAACGAGTATAAACATCTTTATCTTTATGGGCAAGCTTGAGGAGTGATATAAATCAAATATTCCCTAAAGGATTTGTATTACTGAAAAATTTCCTTAATACATCGCTTTGGTACAGAAAAATATATTACTTTTGTACCGTAATAAAACAAAACAGGATTGTCTGTCGTTTTTATTAGAGAGAGAACAAAATTATTATATAAAGTCAATCATTTAAATTAATTACAAGATGGCTAATTTAGATTTAAGCAAGTACGGAATTGTAGATGTAAAAGAAATTCTGCACAACCCGTCTTATGAAGTTCTGTATGCAGAAGAAACAAAAGCTGGTTTGGAAGGATTCGAAGTAGGTCAAACTACTGAATTAGGTGCTGTTAACGTAATGACAGGTATCTACACAGGCCGTTCACCTAAAGATAAATTCTTCGTTTATAACGAAGCCAGCAAGGACACTGTATGGTGGACTTCTGACGAATACAAGAATGACAACAAACCTTGCTCTGAAGAGGCTTGGGCTGACTTGAAGGCTAAAGCTGTTAAGCAGTTGTCTGGCAAACGTTTGTTTGTTATGGATACTTTCTGTGGTGCTAATGCTGCTACTCGTTTGAAAGTTCGTTTTATCATGGAAGTTGCTTGGCAGGCTCATTTCGTTAAGAACATGTTCATCCGCCCGACAGAAGAAGAATTGGCTAACTATGGTGAACCTGATTTCGTATCATTCAACGCTGCTAAGGCAAAAGTTGACAACTTCAAAGAACTGGGCTTGAACTCTGAAACAGCTACAGTGTTTAACTTGAAGACTAACGAACAGGTTATCTTGAACACTTGGTACGGTGGTGAAATGAAGAAAGGTATCTTCTCTATCATGAACTACTTGAACCCGTTGAGAGGTATTGCTTCAATGCACTGCTCTGCTAACACTAACATGGAAGGTACTGATTCTGCTATCTTCTTCGGTTTGTCAGGTACAGGTAAGACAACTTTGTCAACAGACCCGAAACGTAAATTGATCGGTGACGACGAACACGGATGGGATGACGAAGGTGTATTCAACTACGAAGGCGGTTGCTATGCTAAGGTTATCAACTTGGATAAAGAAAGCGAACCAGATATTTATGCAGCTATCAAACGTGACGCTTTGTTGGAAAACGTTACAGTTGACGCTAACGGTAAGATTGATTTCGCTGATAAGAGCGTAACTGAAAACACTCGTGTTTCTTACCCAATCTATCATATTGAAAACATCGTTAAGCCGATTTCTAAAGGTCCTCACGCTCATCAGGTAATCTTCTTGTCTGCTGATGCATTCGGTGTATTGCCTCCAGTATCTATCTTGAGCGCAGAACAGGCTAAATATTACTTCTTGTCTGGCTTTACCGCTAAGTTGGCTGGTACAGAACGTGGTATTACTGAACCGACTCCTACATTCTCTGCTTGCTTCGGTGCTGCTTTCTTGAGCTTGCATCCTACAAAATATGCAGAAGAATTGGTTAAGAAGATGGAAAGAGTTGGTGCTAAGGCTTATTTGGTTAACACAGGCTGGAACGGTACTGGCAAACGTATCTCTATCCGCGATACTCGTGGTATTATCGATGCTATCTTGGACGGCTCTATCGACAAGGCTCCTACTAAGACTATTCCGTTCTTCGATTTCGTTGTTCCAACAGAATTGCCAGGCGTTGATCCGAAGATCCTTGATCCACGCGACACTTACGAATGTGCTTGTCAGTGGGAAGAAAAAGCTAAAGACTTGGCTGGTCGCTTCATCAAGAACTTCGCTAAGTTTACAGGTAACGAAGCTGGTAAGGCTTTGGTTGCTGCTGGTCCGAAATTGTAATTTCATCCCCGTATAGTTTTAATCTATACATATAAGAAATGCGTCAAAACATTCATTGTTTTGGCGCATTTTTATTTTATACAAATGGGAATTAAAATCCAGAAAAGGAAAGATAGGATAAGAGAGAGGCTTATACAAAAAAAGAAGGGCATATCCTCACGGACGCGCCCTTCCAAACCAAAACCTTAACTATGAAAAAATCTTCTTGTTTGTTCAATCCTCAAAGATTTTTACAATGCAAATATACGCACTTATTTTATATCTGCAAACTTTTCCCCTGTTTTTTTTATTTTTTCTCCTGTTTTTTTTATTCATCGCACAAAAAAACTTTTTTCATCCCTAAATCTTTCCATATTTTATACTTTTTACGAAAAAATCAACCAACAAGAAATATAAAAACCAGTCGGCAGGAAGATTTCTAAAAAGCAGGGCGCTTTTGATTTGCCACAGATATTCCCTTTGAAAGAATGAATGTTCAGATAAAAAATGTACTTTTGTAATCAGTATAATCAATAATTCAAATAATAACCATGATGGTAAATGAAATAGAATCTATTTTGGAACAGGAAGCTAAAGCCGTGCGCAGCATACCTGTATCCGACAAATATAATGCCGCAATAGAACTGATTGTTGAACATGTTCACAAACAGGGCGGGAAACTTGTCACAAGTGGCATGGGAAAAGCCGGACAAATAGCAATGAACATAGCCACGACATTCAGCTCGACAGGAACTCCGGCGTTCTTCCTCCATCCAAGTGAAGCGCAGCACGGGGACTTGGGAATTATACAGAAGAACGACATCATGCTTTTGATTTCCAATTCTGGCAAAACAAGGGAATTGGTTGAATTAGTCTCTTTGACAAGAGGACTTGTGCCTAATATGAAGTTCATTGTAATCACAAGCAACTTGGAGAGTGAATTGGCAAAAGAGGCAACTATATGCCTGCCAACAGGTGCTCCCGCTGAAGTTTGTCCATTAGGATTGACTCCGACTACTTCCACAACGGTCATGACTGTAATAGGTGACATCTTAGTCGTGGGCACCATGAAAAAGAATTCAGTTCACAAATACTGATTATGCCAAACGCCATCACGGAGGTTATTTGGGCTCAAAAAGCAGAGAACAAAGCAAAAAAAAGATTAAAAAGGACAATCATGAGGAAAGTAATAGGTATTGGTGAAACTATTTTAGATATTATCTTCCGGAACGACCGCCCACATGCGGCGGTTCCTGGAGGTTCCGTATTTAATGGTTTGGTTTCTTTAGGGCGATTGGGCACAGAAGTTTTATTTATTAGCGAATTAGGGAACGACTATGTAGGCAATATCATAAAACGTTTCATGCATGACAACCATATCTCCACCCAATATATAGACTGTTTCCCCGATGGGAAAAGCCCGTTGTCACTTGCATTCTTGGATGAGCAACAAAATGCCAATTACCTATTTTATAAAGATTATCCGAAGCAGAGGCTGGAAATTCCTTTCCCTCCTATAAATGAAGATGACATCTTTATTTTTGGTTCATATTATGTGCTAAACCCAGCTATCCGCAAAACAGTGAAGGAATTCATCGAATATGCCAAAGAGAGAAAAGCAATTTTATACTACGACCCGAATTTCCGCACGGCGCATGCACATGAAGCCATCCATGTAATGCCTTCCGTTTTAGAAAACTTGGAATATGCAGACATCGTGAGAGGTTCCAATGAAGATTTTGCTAACCTGTTCCATGAATCGGACTCAGACAGAATTTACAAAGACCGTATACAATTCTATTGCGATACATTTCTTGCGACACAAGGAGAAAAAGGTGTGGACTTACGGACTCGGAAAATTTCCCTGCACTGTGACCCAAATCCTATCCAGCCCGTCAGTACGATTGGAGCGGGCGATAACTTTAATGCAGGCATCATCTATGCTCTCTTGCAACTCGATATCCGGAAATCCGATATCCCTACATTAGATGAACAACAATGGAAAAGGATCATCCAATGCGGCATGGACTTCTCCTCGCAGGTTTGCCAAAGCTATGACAATTACCTGTCCCAAGAGTTTGCAAGCCAGTATCATTTATAAGCAAATAAAGCTCCCATATCAAAGAATCCAAACAGTCTCTAAATAAAACTAACAGTCTAACTGAAAAAGCGAAGATTTGCTATCTTTGTGTTAGAAGATTGTTTTAATGGAATAAGCCGTATGAATAACAATTTAAAGCTCATATTGTTTTGTTTACTATCCCTTGTCGGCTGCACAGAACAAACATGTGAAATCAGGTCGATTTGCATACGCAACAACATAGGTAACTATATTCTTAAATGGGAAACTAATCCGCCCATGGAAGGAACTATGCGCTTTTATGTTTCAGACACTCCTAACTCATTTAACATGTCCCAGCCGGCAGGTTATGCTGACATCAAAGATGAAGTGACGACTTATATCACACAGGACAATCTGAAACGCAAATTCTTCCGTCTGACATTCAACGGACATCATCAACAAGACATTGCGGCTCGCCATACTTTGATGGACAGCATACAAAACTTCAGAGACGAAGGCGGATACAAAAACAGCAAAGGGAAAAAAATAAAATGGGGGAAAATTTACCGTTCCGGATTCATCGGGAAATATACTGACAGGGACTCGATTCGCATCAGTGATGCCGGCATCAAGACAATTATCGACCTGCGGACAGAAGAAGAAGTAATAGAAAATCCCCTCTTCTTCCCTCACATTCGAATTGTCCATATTCCTATTCAAGCAGGAAACAGGGCAGATATCCTACAACGACTCAAAGACAATAAAGTCCGTAGCCGTGATGGGTTCTTGTTTATGGAAGACATCTATATCAAGTTTGTCACACAAAGCACAGATGATTTCGCCCAAATCCTTCAATTGTTTGTAGATGAAAACAATTATCCCATATTGGTCCAAGACGATTTGGGGAAAGACCGTGCCGGTTATTTGCTATCATTAGTGATGATGTTGTTGGATATTCCTTATGAAACCGTAGTAAAAGACTACATGGAGTCGAACCGTTACATCAATCCTTTATTCATGTCAAACGAGGTCAAATCTTTAAGTTGGGATGCCCAAGAAGCCTTGACGGTCATGCTGTCTACCAATGAATCCTTCTTAGAAGTAGCATACAATGAGATAGACCGTAAATATGGCTCATTTAAAGCATTCCGGGGAGAAGGATTGCTTTTTTCGACCAAGAATAAAGAAAAATTGAAGGATATACTATTAGAATAGAAAATTATTGACAACAAATCACTATCTTTGCAACGGAGATATTATCATAGAATATATTACATCTAACATATAGAATTTGAAAACATTTGAAGAATTAGGAGTTGCCGCACCGATTTTAAAGGCAATCCAAGAAATGGGATATGAATCCCCAATGCCTGTTCAAGAGGAAGTGATTCCTTTTTTATTGGGTGAAGATAATGACGTTATTGTATTGGCACAGACAGGAACCGGTAAGACAGCAGCATACGGTTTGCCAATATTACAAAAAATCAATGTCGATTTAGTTCAACCGCAAGCACTTGTATTATGTCCTACTCGTGAACTTTGCCTACAAATAGCAGATGATTTAAACGAATACTCTAAATATATCAGCCGTTTGCATGTATTGCCAGTATACGGAGGTTCGAGCATTGAAAGTCAAATCCGTAGTTTAAAACGCGGTGTACATGTTGTCGTGGCAACGCCGGGGCGACTTCTTGACTTGATGAACCGAAAAACTGTAGATTTGAATGCCGTACACAACGTTATCATGGACGAGGCAGATGAGATGTTGAATATGGGATTCTCTGATAGCATCAATGCCATCCTTGCAGAAGTTCCACCGTCGAGGAACATGTTGCTCTTCTCTGCCACAATGCCACAAGGCATTGCTGCCATCACTAAAAAGTACATGAACGATCCGAAAGAGATTGTTATCGGCAAAAAGAACGAAGGGAACAAGAATATCCGTGACATTTATTTTATGGTACGTGCCCAAGACAAGTATTTGGCGTTGAAACGTATTGCGGATTTTTACCCGAACATCTATGGTATTATCTTCTGCAGGACAAGAAAAGAGACTCAAGAAATAGCAGATAAGCTTATCCAAGACGGATACAATGCTGATTCTTTGCACGGAGAACTAAGCCAAGCACAACGCGACTATGTTATGCAGAAGTTCCGCTTAAAGAATCTGCAATTGTTGGTTGCTACTGATGTGGCTGCCCGCGGCTTGGATGTGGATGATTTGACCCATGTAATCAATTACGGTTTACCAGATGATATTGAATCATATACGCATCGCCGAGGACGTACTGGACGCGCAGGAAAAACAGGAATCTCCATTTCTATTTGCCATGTCCGTGAAAAAGGTAAGATTAGGGACATAGAACGTGTCATCAATAAGAAGTTCGAAAAGGGTGAAATGCCGACCGGAAATGAGATTTGTGCAAAGCAACTCTTCAATTTGGTAGACCAAATCGAAAAAGTCAAAGTGAATGAAGAGGAAATCGCTGAACTGATGCCACAAATCTACCGCAAATTGGAATGGTTGGACAAAGAGGATATTATCAAGCGTATCGTTTCTTTGGAATTCAATCGAATGATTGATTACTACAAAGATGCTGACGAAATCGAGACAGTAGACGAAAAGTCTTCCCGGAAAGAGCGTGCAGAGCGCGGAGAAAACGGAAAGCGCCATCAAGCAGAAGAAGGTTTTGTTCGTTTTTTCATCAACTTCGGAAAAACGGATCGCATGAATGTCAATCAGCTGATAGAACTGATAAACCGATGTGTTCCGGGTAAAGTTCGTATCGGCAGGATTGATTTAATGGAAAAATTCTCTTTCTTTGAAGTAGAAGAGAAAGAGGCTCGCCGCGTTGAAAAGAGCATGAACGGATATGAATTAGAAGGAAGACGGATTTCCGTTGAACCGGCACAGCTGAAAGGGGAAGATAAAGGAAAAGGCCGTAAAAAAGGAACTGCGCAAAGACGCTTTGAACGTTCCAAATTCGACCGCCGACCAGCCAAGAGTTCAAAATCAAGACGTAAGAATTAATACTTTATTTCATTAAAGGGGCTGTGTCAAAACGAAAGTTTTGATGCAGCCCCTTTAAAGTGTGCCAGAATTAGCAAAATGCAAGGCACTGAGGTCGAATTCCGAAAGTAACGCAGCAGTTTGCAATTATGACACACCGCCTATTTATTTTACTTTGTTGCATAAAGCAATAAAACATTAGCCAGTCCGGTTAATCAGCAAACATCACATCTCTTGAAATAGGTTTGCAATTATCAAAAACATACGCCATCCTGTTGATAACTTATGTTGATAAACCTGTTGATAACTCTGTTTATAAATAGGTTAAATTCCCCGTTTTGAACAATTCCCATCTAGAAAAAGAATCCATTTTACCCGAAAACCAAAAGAATAGTTCATAATTCCTCACTAAAATACCCACTTATGAACAAAAATCGGTTGATAACTCTATAAAATCGGTTGATAAGCATGTTGACTACTTTTATATGGTTCAAAACTATAATAATCAGTATTAACCTCTCAAAATATGCGACTGAGATAAAAAATTAACTTTTAAAATTGGTAATTTTCCTAAATATAAACTATGTTTGCAATACCAAAAGAAAGAACATTCTTTGAAGTATATCAAAGATTATTGCTAATTAAAATTTATCACATCATGAAAAAAGTACTTTTATTAATCTGCTTGGTATGCGGATTCACTACAGTGAGCGCACAAGAAGGCGGGCATGTCGCACCCGAATGTACAGAATGGTATTCACCCCAGCCTCCGAAAGTCCAACCGGGAGACAAACCTGGCAACCCTCCATCTGACGCCATCATCTTATTTGACGGAAAGAACTTGGATCAATGGGTTTCTATTGAAGATGGAAAGAAAGTTCCTGCTAAATGGGAAGTCAAAGACGGGGCAATGGTTGTGGTTCCACGCACGGGCACAATCCAAACCAAAGAATATTTTGGTGACTGCCAATTGCACATCGAATTCAAGACTCCTAAACCTGCAAGTTCTGTCAACAAATTACAGATGAAAGGCAACAGCGGTATCTTCTTGCAGAGCATTTATGAAGTTCAGGTATTGGACGGTGAAGACAATCCTACTTATGTAAACGGAATGGTTGGAAGTATTTACAAACAATCCGCTCCGTTGGCCAATGCTTTCACTGGAACTGAAAAATGGCAGGTTTATGATATCTATTGGAAAGCTCCGAAATTCGGAACTGATGGTGTAATGGAATCTCCGGCAATGATTACTGTCGTATTGAACGGCATCCTTGTTCAGAACAATTACATCTTGAAGGGCAATACTCCGTACATCGGATTCCCGACTTACAAACCTCACGGACGCTTGCCTTTGTTATTGCAAGACCATGGCGTTCCTGTTGCTTATCGTAACATTTGGATTAGAAACTTATAAATCATTCCTTTAGTATAAATCAGAAAGGGGCTGTGTCAAAACGATTGTTTTGATGCAGCCCCTTTTAAGTACGTCAGGATTAGCAAAATGCAAGGCACTAAAGATG
>VOFG01003544.1_pt1:212500-265399 | contig 265399 bp, 311 predicted proteins | sample 5384171 | NCBI WGS metagenome assembly VOFG01 (sample SAMN12384726, study PRJNA508395) | human gut metagenome | isolation source: healthy gut F | host: Homo sapiens | reverse complement strand
CCAGTCCGTAGCCTAACCGCAAAGGAGGCGAAATAAGAAGGTAGGGTGTGAGTGGGGGTGAAGTCGTAATAAGGTAGCCGTATCGGTGCAGCTGGATCACCTCGCTCTTCTAGACCTGAGACTTGAATAAAGTCTCATATCCTATGGTCAATCAGAATGAGCACTTGCAGATCGTTGTTTAATTTAGAGGGTGCAATCGAAGGTTGTGTACCTTCAAATGTGGAAAAAGAGAAAGACAAATTCAGTCCCTGCATCAATCGAAAGGTTGAAATATGGGGTGTAGCTCAGCTGGGGAGAGCACCTGCCTTGCAAGCAGGGGTCGGAGGTTCGAGTCTCATCTCAAGTTCGGAAGACGAAGAAACGACGACCGTCATAGAAACTAACATGGGCTTGTAGAACAAGGTGGTTAAGCGCACGCCCTGATAAGCGTGAGGTCAGGTTCGAGTCCTCTCAAGCCCGCAATGAAAGAGACCTGCTTTGCAATTTTGAAATAAAAATTTGAAAACTGAACGAATTACGAAAGCAAAATACCGAGAAAGCAAAGCAACAATAGAGGAAATGTTAAATGTTATTCCGATCTTAATTTTATAGATCGGCAAATAGGTTTTGACGTTTTATATTGTTGGGATATGATCGAAAAATCATACTACAAAATAGCTAAATTTAACCGAGATTACTCTAATAATTGAGATAAACGAAAGTTTATCCGCTACAATCCTCGAAAGAGGATTTTACAGCTGGTCAAGCTGTAAAGGGCGCAAGGGGGAATGCCTTGGCACTGAGAGCCGACGAAGGACGCGACAAGCTGCGATAAGCTACGGGAGCCGCAAATGGGCTTTGATCCGTGGATTTCCGAATGGGGAAACCCGATGGAGCAATATCCATCAACCATGACTGAATACATAGGTCATGGTGGGGAAACCTGAACTGAAACATCTAAGTAGGGCGAGGAAGAGAAATCAACCGAGATTCCGCTAGTAGTGGCGAGCGAACGCGGAAGAGGCCAAACCGGAGGTAGCAATATTTCCGGGGTTAGGACTGCAATATGTAACTTTAATCTTTAACTGAATGCTTTGGGAAGAGCAGCGATACAAATTGATAGCCCCGCAAGTGAAAAAAGGATTGAGTGCTAGCAGTATCCAGCACGTTAAAGTGTGATCGGGTACTTTTTGTAGAACGGTCCGGCGAGTTAATATTTGCAGCGAGGTTAAGGAACTGGAGTTCCGGAGCCGCAGCGAGAGCGAGTCTGAAAAGGGCGTATGAAGTTGCAGGTATTAGACCCGAAACCGGGACCTATCCATGAGCAGGCTGAAGCGGTGGTAAGACACCGTGGAGGGCCGCACCCACGTCTGTTGAAAAAGCCGGGGATGACTTGTGGATAGCGGAGAAATTCCAATCGAACTCGGAGATAGCTGGTTCTCCCGAAATAGCTTTAGGGCTAGCGTTATTTTAGATTACCGGAGGTAAAGCACTGAATGGCCTAGGGGCCGCGAGGTTACCAAAGCCTATCAAACTCTGAATGCCGGATAAATGCTGAATAGCAGACAGACTGTGTGAGATAAGTCTCACGGTCGAGAGGGAAAAAGCCTAGACCCACAGCTAAGGTCCCAAAGGCACGCTAAGTGGAAAATGATGTGAAACTGCGAAGACAACCAGGATGTTGGCTTAGAAGCAGCCACTCATTCAAAGAGTGCGTAATAGCTCACTGGTCGAGTGGTTTTGCGCAGAAAATGTAACGGGGCTAAGTGTTCAACCGAAGCTTAGGCATTGCAGCAATGCATTGGGTAGGGGAGCGTCGTATGCGGGGTGAAGTCAGAGCGGAAGCACTGGTGGACTGCATACGAGTGAGAATGCCGGAATAAGTAGCGAGAATTATGTGAGAATCATAATGGCCGAAAATCTAAGGTTTCTTGGGGAAGGTTCGTCCGCCCAAGGTTAGTCGGGAGCTAAGCTCAGGCCGAAAGGCGTAGGCGATGCACATACGGTAGAAATTCCGTAACCACCGAACATTTAAGCTAGAGGGACGCTTTCATTAAGTCTATCCCGGGCGATGGTTGCCCCGGGCGTAAGGGACCGAAATATAGTAGGGAAGTAACTGGCGAGAGAGACGAGAAAAGCTCTAGTGTATACTAAGGTGCCCGTACCGCAAACCGACACAGGTAGATGGGATGAGTATTCTAAGGCCAACGGGAGAAGGGTTGTTAAGGAACTCGGCAAATTGGCCCCGTAACTTCGGGATAAGGGGCGCCTGCGAGAGCAGGCCGCAGTGAAAAGGCCCAAGCGACTGTTTAGCAAAAACACAGCTCTCTGCTAAATCGAAAGATGACGTATAGGGGGTGACGCCTGCCCGGTGCTGGAAGGTTAAGGGGAGTGCTTAGCGCAAGCGAAGGTGCGAACTTAAGCCCCAGTAAACGGCGGCCGTAACTATAACGGTCCTAAGGTAGCGAAATTCCTTGTCAGGTAAGTTCTGACCCGCACGAATGGCGTAACGATTTGGGCACTGTCTCAACAGCCCGCCCGGCGAAATTGTAGTACCGGTGAAGATGCCGGTTTCCCGCAACTAGACGGAAAGACCCCATGGAGCTTCACTGTAGCTTGATATTGGATCTCGGTATTCCATGTACAGGATAGGTGGGAGACTTGGAAGTAAGCGCGCCAGCGTTTATGGAGTCAACCTTGGGATACCACTCTTGGGATATTGGGATTCTAACCTGCGACCATGAATCTGGTCGGGGGACACTGTCAGGTGGGCAGTTTGACTGGGGCGGTCGCCTCCAAAAGAGTAACGGAGGCGCTCAAAGGTTCGTTCAGCACGGATGGAAATCGTGCACTGAGTGTAAACGCATAAACGAGCCTAACTGCGAGAATGACGGTTCGAGCAGTAACGAAAGTTGGAGTTAGTGATCCGGCGGTATGTGAATGGAAATGCCGTCGCTCAACGGATAAAAAGCTACCCTGGGGATAACAGGCTGATCTCCCCAAGAGTCCACATCGACGGGGAGGTTTGGCACCTCGATGTCGGCTCATCGCATCCTGGGGCTGAATTCGGTCCCAAGGGTTTGGCTGTTCGCCAATTAAAGCGGCACGCGAGCTGGGTTCAGAACGTCGTGAGACAGTTCGGTCCCTATCTGTTGCGGGCGCAGGAATATTGAGAGGAGCTGTCCTTAGTACGAGAGGACCGGGATGGACGTCCCGCTGGTGCACCAGTTGTTCTGCCAAGGGCATAGCTGGGTAGCTAAGTACGGACGAGATAAACGCTGAAGGCATCTAATCGTGAAACTCCCCTCGAGATAAGTGTTCCCATCCTTCGGGAGTAAGGCCCCTTGTAGACTACAAGGTAGATAGGTCACAGGTGGAAGTGCAGTAATGTATGGAGCGGACTGATACTAATAGGCCGAGGGCTTGACCTTAAATGTTAGGTAACCTCGAAAGATAGCTTGCGAGTAGGATTGTTCAGTTTTGAGGTGTAAAGAAATAAATTACACTTTCAGATTGTGAATGAGAAAGTAAAGCACACGAAGTGTGCAGGTAAAAGTTTTTTTTGCATGCTTTCTTGTACACAAGAAAGTATGCACCATTAGCTCAGTTGGTAGAGCAACTGACTCTTAATCAGTGGGTCCACGGTTCGAGCCCGTGATGGTGTACCAGATTCGGTGCGCTGTGGGTTCGAGAGAGTCCACAGCGGAACCGAGAAATACCGGAAGTCTAACTGTTATGGCCCGTTGGTCAAGCGGCTAAGACGGCGGCCTCTCACGCCGCAAACGGGAGTTCGATTCTCCCACGGGTCACCAAATTTCTTCAAGAAAGATGTTGACAGCAGGCTGATGGTATGATATATATAAGGTTTCTTTTGAACAAGAGCGTGCGTAGCGCGCAGAAAGTTTTCTTTGCTTATTTCTTGTTCACAAGAAAGTAAGTGCGTGATTAACGAGGGTGTGTTCCCAAACACAGAAATACGGTGACAATACTTGGCTGGTGACGGCCTGGGAAGATAACTCATCGCGCAGAACACCGACTCGAAAGAGTCGGTGTTTTGTTTTCGTTAAGAAGTCCTTGTTCACTGGAATTCACCTCTCCTTATATGATATAATGGTCCAAATTGTATTTTATCGCGAAGCAGGGGGGTCGAGAATGAACAAAATTTTGAAAGAAAAAATCAGCGAGTCGGTGTCGTCTGTCCTGCCGATCACGATCATTGTACTGCTGCTCAGCGTGACGATCCACACCGATGCCGGTCGGCACGATGGTGCTGTTTTTAACCGGTGCCTGCTTCCCGGCATGGCATTGTTTTCCGAACATGACACCTATGGGCGAGGGCATCGGCGCACAGCTGCCGCGCACAAATCTGCTCATCGTGATACTCATTACGCTCATCATCGGCGTGCTCATCACAATCGCGGAGCCGGATCTGCAGGTGCTGGCCGGTCAGGTGCCGTCCATTCCGAACAATGCTGATTTGGACGGTTGCGGGCGGTGTGGGCCTGTTTTTCGTGCTCGCCATGCTGCGAACACTGTTTAAGATCCGCCTGTCCATGCTGCTGATCGTGTTTTACGCGGTGGTGTTTATCCTGTCGGCTTTCGTGCCGAACGAGTTCGTTTCGGTGGCGTTTGACTCGGGTGGCGTGACCACCGGACCGGTCACCGTACCGTTCATCATGGCGCTCGGTGTCGGTTTAGCTTCCATCCGAGGTGATAGCGGCGCACAGGAGGACAGCTTTGGTCTGGTTGCGCTGTGCAGCATCGGGCCGGTGCTGGCGGTGCTGCTGCTTGGCATTTTCTATCCGACAAATGGTGCAGGCTACACGGCAGTGACCGTGCCGGACGTGGAGGACACTCGTCAGGCAGCGCACATTTGTGGTGGAGCTGCCCGCGTACATACACGAGGTTTTGTCCGCACTGGTGCCAATCATCCTGTTCTGCGCGGTGTTTCAGCTGATTTTCCGCAGATTCCATGCCATGCAGCTTAGAAAAATCGGCGTGGGTTTTGTGTACACATTTACCGGTCTGTCGCTGTTTTTGACCGGTGTAAACGTCGGATTTATGCCCGTGGGCCATTATCTCGGACAGCAGCTGGCGCTGAGCGGACAGGAATGGGTGCTGGTGCCGCTTGGCATGCTCATCGGCTATTTTCTGGTAACTGCGGAGCCGGCTGTGCATGTGCTCAACCGGCAGGTCGAGTCCATCACAAACGGCGGCATCTCGCAGAGAGCGATGATGCTCAGCCTGTCCATCGGCGTGGCCTGCTCGGTCGGCATGGCTATGCTTCGCGTATTGACAGGCATTTCAATCTAGTATATACTGGTGCCGGGCTATCTTGCCGCACTGGGACTGACTTTCTGCGTGCCGAAAATTTTCACCGGCATTGCATTTGACTCGGGTGGCGTTGCGTCCGGTCCGATGACGACCACATTCCTGCTGCCGTTTGCCATGGGCGCGTGTGAAGCGCTCGGCGGTAACGTGATGACTGATGCCTTCGGTATTGTAGCTATGGTAGCCATGACTCCGCTGCTTACCATTCAGGTGCTGGGTCTCATCTATAAAAAAAACAGAACAGCGAGGATGCGTCCGATGTTTCCGCAGAGGATGAGGACAGCATCATCGTTTTGGAGGGAGCAGAGCATGAGTGAAAACCGACCGCAGATGACGGTTCAGAGCGCGGTAGAGGTCGTGGCGGCCGTTGTTGACGTGGAGCAGGGCGAAAAGGTGCTGCGTATCTATCGTGAGGAACAGGCGCCGGTGGACTTTGTGTGCATGGCACACGGCACGGCGCGCACGGAAATGCTCGACCTGCTCGGCATCGGTGAAACGGCAAAGGCCATTGTGATGTGTATGGTCAGCCGTCAGACCGGCGTTCGCCTGCTCAAAAGGCTCGGACGCGAGCTGGAGATGCGATATCCCGGACGCGGAATCGCGTTTGCCATTCCGATTACAGGCATTGGTCTGCGGTGGCACAAGCTGCTGACCGCTGCAGACGAGGAGCAAAAGGAGGTCAGCCGGATGCACGAGACAGAGAAGAACGACGGTTTTGACGTTGTAGCAGTTGTGATGGAGCGCGGCTATACCAACGTGGCGATGGATGCGGCGCGCAAGGCCGGTGCACGCGGCGGCACGGTCATTTCAGCGCGCGGTATTGCGGAAAATGAGGTTAAACGATTTTTCGGTATCGAAATTCAGGCCGAAAAGGAAATCGTGTTTCTCGTGGTGCGAAGCGATGAGAAACAGCAGGTTATGACGGCGCTGATGCAGGCGGTCGGAATGAAGACCCGCAGTCATGGCATTGTGCTTTCAATGCCGCTTTCGGCAGCTATCGGCTTGGCGGATTGATAATGGAAAATGGAGAATGGAAAATAAGCGTCTGACGTTTGCTTTCTGTTCTCCGTTTTTATTGTGCTATTTGGCGGGAAACGGCGGGATACCATCCCGCTCTGCACAATTTATCCCGCAGGGGGAGCACAGCGTGCTCTCTCGTAACACAAAAGAGAGGAATGCTCCCTTCAATTTCCAATCTCCATCTTCACTCTGATAAAATAGTATGATATAATGAGGGCAGTAATTTTCACAGGGAGAACCCCTGACAGGAGTAGATAACCATGATAAATGAGCACATGATGGATTTAGGCAGCCGCCGTTCGACGATCCGCGAGCTGTTCGAGTACGGGAACAGCCGTGCGGCGATCGTTGGCCGCGAGAACGTATTCGATTTCTCGATCGGCAACCCGAACGTACCCGCCCCGGAGGCCGTTCGTCAGGCGATTTACGCCGAAGCGGCAGGTGATCCGGTTGCACTGCACGGCTATACCTCGGCACAGGGCGCCGCAGACGTGCGAGGCGCACTGGCGGACAGCCTCAACAAGCGTTTCGGCACGGACTACACCGGCGACAGCCTGTACCTGACTGCAGGCGCGGCAGCCGCGCTCTCTTTGTGCGTTCAAGGCGATCGTCTGCGAGGGTGATGAGATTGTTGTGTTTGCACCGTATTTTCCGGAATATAAAATGTTCATCGAAAGCGGTGCCGGTGCCAAGTGCGTCATTGTGCCGCCGTCTATCGCGGATTTTCAGATTGACTTCGGTGCTCTCGAACAGCGCCTGAATGAGCACACCAAGGCGGTCGTTGTCAACTCGCCGAACAACCCGTCCGGTGCAGTGTACTCCGAGCAGACCATCAAGCGCCTTGCCGACATGCTGCGCGGCAAGGAGAAGGAATACGGTCACCCGATTTACCTCATTTCGGACGAGCCGTACCGCGAGATCGTATATGATGGCGTGCAGGTGCCGTTTGTGCCGCATTTCTATGACGATACCATTATCTGCTACTCGTACTCCAAGTCGCTGTCGCTGCCGGGTGAGCGTATCGGCTATGTGCTCGTACCGCCGGCAGCCGCCGACAGCAAGGCGCTGTACGCTGCGGTCTGCGGTGCCGGCCGCGCACTCGGTTATGTTTGTGCACCGAGTATGTTCCAGCGCGTAGCGGCACGCTGTGCCGACCAGACCAGCGATATTGCGGTCTACCAGACCAACCGCGACCTGCTCTTTAACGGTCTGACCTCGATGGGGTATCACTGTGTCAAGCCGGACGGCGCGTTTTATCTGTTCCCGCAGACGCTTGAGGCGGACGACCGCGCCTTCAGTGAACGCGCAAAGAAATATGACCTGCTGGTCGTTCCGGGTGCGGATTTCGGTGCCCCCGGTCATATGCGAATTTCTTACTGTGTGAAAACTGAGACCATCGAGCGTGCGCTGCCGCTGTTTGAGCGACTGGTGAAGGAGTATCGCTGATTTGTTATGTAAAGTTCACAAGTGGTTTCGGTTAATTATGTACAAGATGTTAAGTGGTACTGTGCAATATGTATAAAATAATAACGCTTGTATTGTAGGATATTCATAAAATCTTGCTCTTGTATTCTTTTCAGGGAAAGTGTATTATAATACCAGAGATCAGGAATGGATCTCAAAAATACAATCACTTGAATCACCGAAAAGGAGTGCAAAGATTATGGGTATGAGAAGTTTCTTCAATGGACTGGTAAACGCTCGCATGGTAGAACTGGAAAGCGAACACATCAACGCTAAGACCATGAACCGTACCAATCGTCGCGGCAAGTAATCGTCTGATTAAAAAAACATCACACGAGGAGCCGTAACCGTACATGACAACTGAAGACAGTAAGTGAAACCCTTCCGAGGACAACATTCGGAAGGGTTTTTCTTTTGATGAAGGCAACACCGCACAATTAAAGCTGCGGCGCTTTTTTTTACGGAAATTTTGTGTCCTGATGTCGTTCCGGCTTTACGGTAATACACAAAGTATTACCGCAAAACCGCGCCTAATCAGTACGCAAAATTTGCTCGTAAATCGCTCTTGTTCAATTATGCGGTATTGCCTTATCCGGTCGGATGCTCCTGCGCGAACTCAATCTGGCGGCGGAAGAACGCGGCGCGTTCCTCGAGCGTGGACGGTCGGATACTGTGCTTGCCGCAATCCGGACAGACGCGGGTTTCAGCGCTGCCGAAGAAGATAAAGTGGCAGCATTTGGTGTCGCAAGTGTAGATCATGGCTTCACCTCGCTTTTACTGAGGACAGTGTACCACAGAGAAAGTCCGATAAAACTCCCTTTCTTGCAGGAGCATAGGGAAGTATGGTATACTGATAGCACCAATCATAAAAAAATTTGTCTGGGAGTATCAAAATGGGGAACAAAAACGCAGTCTGTTACGTCAATTATATTTACCGGCGGTTTTATGCACCGCTCTCTGGGGCAGTGCGGCGCCGTGCGTCAAGCGCGGGTACGAGCTGTTCGCTGTTTCGGCTGACGCGCCGTTTTCACAGCTTATATTCGCCGGCTGGCGGTTTGCGCTGGCGGGAATTCTTGTGCTGCTCGTGACCCGGCTGAAAGGGCACCGAATCGTGCCCAAACGGGACGAAATCAAGCCGATTCTGGCGATCAGCCTGTTTCAGAGCATGCTGCAGTATGTGTGCTACTACATCGGTCTGAGCGGTACGACCGGCACCAAAGGCTCGGTGCTCTCCGGCACGCAGACGTTTTTTGCGCTGCTGCTGGCGCATTGCCTGCTGCCGAATGACAAGCTCAACCGACGGAAAACGCTTGGCTGCATCTGCGGCTTTGCGGGCGTGCTCGCGCTCGGACTGGGCGGACTGAACGGCTTCAACCTCACCGGTGACGGTCTGGTGCTGCTGAGCGCGGTCTCGGCGGGCGCGGGCGCGCTTGTCTCGCGCATTTACACGCCCGGTCGTGATCCCATGCTGCTGACCGGCTGGCAGCTGCTCATCGGCGGCTGCTTCCTGCTGGGTGTCGGCACGATGGGAGGAGGCGCACTCGGTCGGGTGACGCTCGGCGGCGTTCTGCTGCTTGGCTACATGATCGTGCTGTCTGCGGCAGCGTTTACCATCTGGACGGCGCTTTTGGGTAAATTTCCGGTCGGAAAGGTCAGTTTGTTCGGCTTCCTGATTCCGGTGTTCGGCACGCTGTTCTCTGCGCTCGTGCTCGGCGAGAATATCTTCACCGCACGCAATCTGGCGGCGCTCGTGCTGGTCAGCGGAGGTATTGCGGTCGCAAACTCTGCAAGTACGAAAAAATAACACCGCAGACGGAATTGCGGTGCATAAAGGGTTAATCTATGGTATTTAGTTCTGCAATTTCGCTGTTTTTCTTTGTGCCGATCGTGTTTCTGCTCGATCGCAGGCTGTCGAACGTGGATGCGAAAAACACCTGGCTGCTCCTCGCAAGTCTGGTGTTCTACTCGTTCGGACAGGTGTATTACCTGCCGCTGCTGCTGCTCTCGGTGGCGCTTAACTACGTTTGCGGACGGCTGGCCGCAGGAAAGTACGCTAAACTCGGTGTCACACTCGCGGTCATCGGCGGGATAGGGCTGCTCGCCGTGTTCAAGTACGCGGATTTCGCTATCCGCACAGTGAACGCACTGTGCGGGCTGCACCTGCCGCTGACCGGCATTGCGCTGCCCATCGGTATCTCGTTCTTCACCTTCCAAGGGTTAAGCTACGTTATTGACGTGTACCGGGAGCCGAAAATGGTCTCGCACTCATTCAAGAAGGTGCTGCTGTACATCGCGTTTTTCCCGCAGCTGATCGCCGGGCCGATCGTCAAATACCATGACGTCGAGCAGGAGATCGACAGCCGCCGCACCACACCGCAGGAGACCGCACTCGGCATCCGCCGGTTTATCTGCGGTCTGAGCAAAAAGCTGCTGCTGTCGAACGCGCTCGGTCAGATGGCGGATACCGTGTTCGCGCTGCCTGCCGGAGAGATCGGCATGCTGGCAGGATGGACGGGCGCCATTTGCTACACGCTGCAGATCTACTTTGATTTTTCCGGCTACAGCGATATGGCCATCGGTCTCGGACGCATGTTTGGCTTCCATTTCCGCGAAAACTTCAATGATCCGTACACCGCGACCACCATCAAGGAGTTCTGGCGCCGCTGGCACATTTCGCTGTCCGGCTGGTTCCGCGACTATCTGTATATTCCGCTTGGCGGCAACCGAAAGGGGAAGGCGCGGACGTGGCTCAACCGTTTTCTTGTATTTTTCGCAACCGGTCTGTGGCACGGCGCGAGCTGGACGTTTGTCCTCTGGGGACTGTGGCACGGCTTGTTTTCCGTGCTTGAAGACTGCGGCGCGATTCCGGTAGACAAGCTCAAGGGCAAGCGCATCGGACAGCTGTACACGCTGCTCGTGGTCGTGCTCGGCTTTACGCTGTTCCGTGCGGACACGTTGGTGCAGGCCGGCGCCATGTATGCCGCGATGTTCTCCGGCATCGGTCTGCACTGGCTGGGCACGGCGGCTGTCTGGGCAAAATTTACACCTGCGTTTGCACTGACGCTGTGTCTTGCACTGCTCATGTGTACGCCTTTGGCCCGTGAGCATACGCCGAAACGTGAGAGTGTGACGTTCATCGGCTCTCTGGGTTTGCTGCTGCTGTGCATGATGTACCTTGCGGCAGGCTCGTTTAATCCGTTCATTTACTTCCGATTTTGAGGTGAAATATGAAATATAAATGGTTTACAGCGGCATTTTTGTCGCTGTGCCTGATCCCGGCGGCTAGTATGCTCGTGCTGCCCGAGCAGCAGGCGGCAGGCAATGAGCATCTCACGCCCAAGCCGAGCCTGTGGAACGCGCAGACCGGCTGGAACGCAGACTTTCTCGGCGGCCTGACTGATTATGTTGCCGACCATTTCGGCTTCCGGCAGGAGCTTGTCACCGCGAACGCCGCCCTGCAGACCAGGCTGTTGTGCACCTCGCCTGCTGAGGACGTCATTTACGGTACGGACGGCTGGCTGTACTACGCGAAAACGCTCGATGATTATCAGAATCACGCAACGCTGACCGAGAGTGAGGCGCAGCAGCTGGCGCAGACGGTAAAATCCATGCAGGACTACTGCGAAAGCCGCGGCGCGCGTTTTCTGTTCACAATTGCGCCGAATAAAAGCTCGCTTTACCCGGAGCACATGCCTGCGCGCTACCTGACCGAGGATGCGGACGGCAGCTACGAGCGCGTGCTGCCGTATCTCGAGCAGGAGGGCGTGGACTATGCCGACCTGTTCTCCGTGTTCCGCGCACACGCAAACGTGCTGTATTATAAGACTGACTCGCACTGGACGAACCGCGGCGCCGCGCTCGCACACGATTATCTGATGAACACGCTCGGTCTGCCGCATACATCGTTCACGGATGAGGAATATACGACCGAGCGGAGCCACAGCGGCGATCTTTACCAAATGCTGTATCCGAAAGGCACGCAAAAGGAGGAAACGCAGGTGTATCAGACCTCGTTTTCGTATGTGAACCCGCCGCGCTCGGACGAGGATATCCTCATGCAGACCACACAGGAGAATGCGCCGAACGGCCGTCTGCTGCTGTGCCGCGATTCGTTCGGCAATGCACTGCATCCGTTTCTTGCAGAGGATTTCCGTGAGGCGATCATCACCCGGCAGATGCCGTATCCGCTGGAGCAGGTGCAGGAGGGCGATACGGTCATCGTCGAGATTGTCGAGCGAAATCTGCCGAATATACTAAAATATTCACCGGATTTGGGGAACAAAACCGAACCGTAATCCGTCTAATCAGTATCCGCAGGAGAAATAAACAATATGGAGGAAATTTTATGAAAAAGCTGACAGCCATGCTGCTGGCACTAACGCTCTGCTTTGGTCTTGCTGCGTGCGGCGGCAACACCGCACAGGATGATACCAAGGACGAGAGCCAGACCGTCCAGACCGGCAAAACCGAGGATAAGAAGGACGAAGCGAAGACCGAGGAGAAATCCGACGAGACCAAGACCGAGGACGCAAAGACCGAGACTGGTGATAAGACCTCGACCGACAGCAAAACCGGATAAAACAAACGAAACCAAGCCGGTGACGAGCAGCACGAACACCACAACCGCAAAGCCGTCTGCTTCAGCGGGCACGAGCAAGCCGTCTGCCTCGACGAGCAAACCGGCGGCATCTGCTCCGGCAAGCAAGCCGGCACAGAGCAAGCCTGCGGCAAGCGCTCCGGCTGAAACCAAACCCGCAGAACCGGCGAAGCCGACTGCCTCTCAGGCGAGCGGGTACGTCGGCTCGTCCGCATCCGCACTCGAGAGCGCACTCGGCGCACCGACATCCAAGAGCTATTCGCCGAGCTGCATGGGCGAAGGTGAGGACGGCATCTGGACGTACGACGGGTTTACCGTTTATACCTATAAAGAGGGCGGTTCGGAGACTGTCGAAGCGGTTCAATAAATTAGCAGTTAGTAATCGACGATACGGTTTGATGTTTCGCAGGGGAGGCCAGTGGCCTCCCTTTTTCGCGTTCTGCAGAGGTAAAATAAAAGGGCAGACCGGTGGTCTGCCCTATGGGAGATAAAATTCCCAATTACTGATTCATCAGAGAATGCGTCGCTGCGGTTTTATTCGCTACCTGCTTCACGGCCTTGCACGGCACGCCGATGGCAAGCATACCTGCCGGTATATCCTCCGTCACAACGCTGCCTGCGCCGATGACGGCGTTATCACCGATGGTGACGCCCGGGCAAATCTGCACGCCCATGCCAATCCAGACGTTATTGCCGATGGTGACCGGCTTGGCATATTCCAGTCCGGCGTTGCGCTGTGCAACATCGAACGGATGGCCTGCGGTCGAGATACAGCAGTTCGGGCCGATGAACACATGGTCGCCGATGGTGACCGGCGCCGCGTCCAGAATCACAAGGTTATGGTTGGCATAAAATGCACGGCCGACACGCGTATGGCTGCCGTAATCGACAAAAAAACGGCGGCTCAATGACGATATCGGGCACACAGGCACCTAAAATGGTATGCAGAAGGGCGTTTTTCTCCTCCTTCTGGGAGGAACGGAGTGCGTTGTAATCCATGCACAGATCGCTGGTCTGCGCACGCGCTTCAAGCAGTGCGGGGTCGCTGTTGGCGTCGTACAGCAGGCCGGAAGCGGCTTTTTCAAGTTCGGTCATCGTCAGGGTTCCTCCTTAATTCTGGTGGCGTACCAGTTCATAATCATCGCCGGAGCGGTAGTATGGACAGCTTTTGCCGGTCTGCATCAGGCGGTAAAATTCGTCCTCATCCAGATAGGCTTCGCATACATATTCATCCATTTCATCATCGTAGACGTTGTAGGCGCAGTCGTCACAGGTTCCGGTCATCGGTCAGCGCTCCTTTCGATTTGGTCGATTGCGGACTGCAGAATAGTCTCGGGGTCGTTGCCGCAGATGTCGAGACACTCCGCATAGATAAGTCGGGTCTCGCGGATACCGAAGTATTCTTTGGCCATAGCGGTCAGATAATCGAAGCTGAACCGCGGGTCGTACGCGCCGCCTGCGGTGGTGATGTAGGTCAGACTGCGGGCGCGGCACAGGCCGCACGACTGTCCGTGGTCGTTGTAGGCGCTGACAATGCCGGGGACATAAATGTTCTCGATGTAGGTTTTCAGCTGTGCCGGAAAGCCCAGATCCCAGTAGGGAGCGGCAATGATGATATCGTCGGCATCGGCGAACTGGTGGGCATAATCGAACATCGGGTCGTGCCATTTGCCGCCGGCAATGAGCGATTCGCGGTGAGCAAGCCGTTTACGGTCGAGCGGGACGAGCGGCTGATCGTATACGTTCAGCTCGGTGACGTCGCTTATGTGTGCGAGATAGGCGCGCGCCAGCCGTTCCGTCCGCGACTCTTCCCGCGGACAGGCGTTGATGTAGAGTGTCATGGTATCCTTCCTTCTTCTTGTTCCTAACTATATAGTATAGCAGAAAAATGAGAAATTAGGAATTAGAAATTATTGTGAGAATGAATCGTTTACCCTGGGGTGCTCCGGTCGCGCTGCGGGCGAACAATGTTCGCCCTACGGTAAAGATATAACAAATAGATTAGTGTATGTTAGCGTATGTTAGTGTGGGTAACAGGTTGTATATATGTAATAATCTGTATATCAACATACACTAACATACGGTAAGTTTTTTATAGAGCAGTGCACTGCACGCCTGTATCAAACGACATGCAGAGATAAAACGAAAGGGCAGACCAATGGTCTGCCCTTTCGGAAGGTTATCGCTAATCTTTAATTACTAACTACTGATTATTCCGCCCAGTACTTCGCAACATGTGCCTTGGTAACCTCAGCGGCCTTCTTGATATTCTCCTCGTTAGACAGCTTGTAGTAGTCCGGACGGAACACCTCCATGGTGCAAACGTCGCCTTCAAAGCCGATCTTCTTGAGGGTATCTGCGTAACGCTTGTGATCCAGGCAGTCACCCGGCTCGCCCGGCCACAGGCGCTTCTCGTCGTTGTTGTAAGCAGCGCCGCACGGCATATCCTCGGTGCCGTTCAGGTGCCATACGAAAATCTTCTTGCCGTCCGCCTTTTCGAGAGCCTCGAAAGAAGAAGCCATTGCATGGAAGTGGTACTGGTCGAGGGTGATGCCGACCAGCGGGTGGTTGACCTCGGAAACGATGTCGTAAGCGTACTCGAAACGGTTGATGGACATGGTCGGTGCACCGCAGAACTCGATGGACAGCTTGATGCCGTGCGGCTCAACCTTCTTTACCATCTCCTTGAGAACAGCAACAGCGTCCTCGCGGATCTCGTCAACGGTAGCCGGAACGGTCAGGTCCATGGACGGTACAACAACGATCATCTTGCAGCCCAGCTTGTTGCAGTCTGCGATGATCTGATCCAGCTTTTTGCCATCACGGCGTCCTTTTCCTCCTGCGTCTGCTTCATGTTGAAGAAGATCAGGGCGTTGTAGGACAGCATCTTCAGGTGATGCTTCGGGTCAGCGAACCATGCGCCGAGATCATCGATGGTGTACTTGCCGGCAGCGATCTCGCGGTCGAGGCACTCGGACTGGATGTCGATGTAGTCAAAGCCGTACTTCTCGCACAGGTCGAGGTCTTCGAGTACGGAGTGGTTTTCGCAGAAACGGTTGCAGCCTTCGTTAAAACCGATTTTCATAGCAGTAACTCCTTTTAACGTATCAATTTCGCGTTGTAAAACGCGGTATAGTGGTTAAGGTGATATGCAAGGGCAGTAAAGCAGGAAGCTCTGCTACCCTTGCGAGTGAGTAGCAATGAATAGAAAATGTGAGATGGATTACTTCTTGTAGAAGTCCGGGGTGCCGCCGGTAACAACCTTCTCCGGCACACCGGAGGTCTGGGACTTAACCAGAGCGTCAGCGGTGATGGAAGCAACGTAGCCGTCCCATGCGGAGGAGCCGCCGGTCTCACCCTTGAGTGCGTGGTCAACCCAGTCCTGAATCTCAACGTCGTAGGAGTCGATGAAGCGCAGGATCCAGTTATCCTCGATCTTGGTGGAAACCTCGTTAGCGTAGCGAACGGTCGGGAGGACGGGCACGGCAGGTTTACAACGCCGTTCTCACAAACGACCTCGCAGTTGATGTCGTAGCCGAAGCCGCAGTTTACGTTAACCTCGAGCATGTTGATGATGCCGCCCTTGGTCTTCATGATCATGATCTGCGGGTCCTTCAGCGCGTTCTTAACCTTGCTGTTGGTCTTCGGCATGATGCACTGCACCTCGTCCCACTCGTCGTTTACCAGCCACGGCAGAACGTCGATCTCGTGGATTGCGGTATCGGTAACAGCCATTGCGGTGGTGTAGTCGTCGGCAACGCCGTCTGCACGGTGGGTGCACTTGATTACCATCGGGGCACCGAACTTGCCGGAGTCGATCAGCTCCTTAACCTGACGGTAGCCGCGGTCGTAACGGCGCATGAAGCCAACCTGAACCAGGTGCTTGCCGCCGGCCATCTCGGCCTCAACGATCTCCTTGCCGTCAGCAGCGGTGTTTGCCAGCGGCTTCTCGGAGAATACCGGCTTGCCGGCCTTGATAGCTGCCAGAACCGGACCCTTGTGGAACTGACCCGGGGTGGTAACAACAACAGCGTTTACATCCGGATCGTTGATTGCTTCGTTGAAGTCGGTGTAAACCTTGGTGCCGGCACCGGCGATCTCAGCGCCCTTCTTTGCGCCTTCTTCGAATACGTCGCAGACTGCAACGACCTTTGCGTTGCGAATGCGGTTCTGGATACGCTCGATGTGTTCACGGCCGATCATGCCGCAGCCGATCAGTGCAATGTTCAGATTTTCCATGATGAATTCCTCCTAAAATGTTGTGTAAAATGGGTGAAAAGGTGGTTTTGAGAGAGGTCAGCGCAGATTGTTCTGCGTTTACTTTCGTGTTTACTGATGCACGCATCAGTCGGTACTCGGTGTGTGCATTCCTCATTTTTGAGGTCAGGTTGATTATACATCTGCGTTCACGAGAACGCAATAGGGAATTTTAAAATTTTTCAAAAATATTTTACTACCTGGCGGCGAGGATCAAATTCACCGCCGGACAGCGAGGGATCTGCACCGAAAACGGTGCGAAAGGGGAAAGAAAAGGTGTGTGTTGTCTTAAAATCAGGCTGCGATGCCGAGGGGAGAGAACAGGATGTAAATGCCGAGTGCCAGAAGCAGGCCGATGATGGATACAATATGGCGGTACTTCCACGGGGTCAGGTCTACTGCGCCTACGTCGCGGATCTCGTACTCCTCAGCCGGATGATACTTGTTCAGATACCACATGATGAGCAGCTCGATCGGGAACAGAACAGCCATTGCGTACAGATAGTGGATCGGGTTGGAAGAGCCGGGATAGCACGGCTTGATGAGCAGGAACGCACCGTAGCATACAACATGGAACACGGTGATTACCTTCGGCATGTACTTCGGGATGCGCTTGAACATAAAGATGCCGAGGATGGTGCACAGTACCGGCAGGGAAACGAACTGGCTCATGGAGTTCAGGAACGTGGTGATGCCGCCAGCGTACATAACGAACGGAGAGATAACAATTGCGATGCAGCCTGCGATGGTGCCGTAGATCTTGCCGACCTTAACACACTGGTGTCCGAAGCCTTCGGATTGATGGAAGAGCGGTACAGGTCGAGGGTGAACATGGTGGACGCGGAGTTCAGGACCGAGTTGAACGAGGACAGGATCGCGCCGAACATGACAGCTGCGAAGAAGCCCATGACCGGCTTGGGAACAATCTCGGAGATGCCAGCGCCGGATAAGCGAAGTCGATCGCGGAGGAACCGGCAGCAGCCAGCTTGTCCTGAATGGACGGCAGGTAGTAGGCGATAACGCCCGGCAGTACGAGGTACAGAAGACCAAGGCACTTGAGGAAGCCGCAGAAATAGCGCCCTTCTGACCTTCCTTCAGGCTCTTTGCTGCGAGGGAACGCTGTACAAAGGACTGGTTGGTGCACCACCAGTACAGGTTGTTGAAGAACATACCCGTGAAGATGAGCGGCCACGGCACTTCCGGTTCCGGTGCATTCCATGCGTTGATGGCGTTCATTTTGGCCGGATCAGCCTCTACCATGTACTTGATGCCGTCCATGATGCCGCCGCCGGTTGCAGCGGACAGAGCTGCGAAGCCGAGGAACGGGATCATCAGGCCGCCGATGATAAGGCCGATGCCGTTGATGGTATCAGAAACCGCAACTGCCTTCAGGCCGCCGAAGATGGCGTAGCAGCCGCCGATGATGCCGATGATGAGGCACAGCATGGCAACAGCCATGAACTTGCTGGTGCCGAGGATGCCGGAGATGTCGAAGATCTGCTCGAAAACGACTGCACCGGAGTAAAGGATGACCGGCAGATTGAGGATGGAGTACATCACAACGATTACCAGCGAGAACATTGTCTTGGTGCCCTTGCCGTAGCGCTCCTCCATCAGGGACGGGATGGTCATGGCGCCCATTTTCAGGTACTTCGGCAGGAAGTAGTACGCCAGAACCAGCAGGGTGAACATCGAGCCGACCTCCCATGCGATCGGGCCATGTTGGTCTTCCAGCTCTGGCCGTTCAGACCGACGAGCTGTTCAGCGGAAAGGTTGGTCAGCAGCAGAGAACCGGCGATGACTACGCCCGGCAGGCCGCGGCCTGCGAGGAAATAACCCTCAGCGGTGTCGAGCTGCTCGTCGCGGGTCTTCCATGCGGAAATGACTGCAACGAGGACTGTGAACAACAGGAACGAGATTCCTGTCCATGCAGTGATGAGAAGAATGTCATTGATATACCCCCATATCGTTCTCTTGTCGTGTGCATCCGTAACACTCCCAAAGGGATGCACGCGAGCTGTGGTTGGCAAGAAGCCTTTTTCAGCAGGCTTCTGGCGTTCTCGTGAACGCGCATCTTCAAAAATAATTCCCCGATAAAACATAGCATATTTTGAGAAATGCTGTGAATGTTTTGCAAGGGGATTTATTTCGTTGTCCATAGATTATCATGTTATTTGGGATATTTCAAGCCTTAAATGTGAGATTTATTTCGATTTAGTAAACAGTACAAAATTAAGATTGCCTTTTTGTATGAATAGCCACTGAATCATTCATATGTGCGTGCAAAGCGTGCAATATGATAGGCATTTTGCATAAAAACAGAGGGGTCATATTGGGCAATTGCTGTGACGGTCAAGAAAAAAGCAAATTCATAGGAAAAACACGCGAAAAAAAACAGTTGCAAGTTGCGTGCATTGTGTTATACTATAAACAGAAAAAACGAGTGGGCAATACTCACTATATAGTAAGGAGGAAAAAGCATGGCTGTAACCGCACAGCAGATTGCGGAGCTGGCAGGTGTATCCCGCGGTACGGTAGATCGTGCGCTGCACAATCGAGGGCGTGTAAATCCCGAAGTAGCGGCTAAGATTCACAAAATTGCAGCAGAATTAGGGTATAAACCGAATCTGATCGGACAGGCACTGGTCAAATCCGCCGGGAGGTCAAGCTGGGTGCGATTCTGCAGTCCACCGAGACGCCGACGATGCAGATCGTGCGTGCAGGCGTGCAGCGCGCCGCAGAGGAGCTTGCCGCCTCGGGCGTGGAACTGATCATGCGCGAAAACCGCGGTCTGGATACCGAAATGGTGCTTGAACACATTGAAGAGCTGGTTTCACAGGGCGTGCAGGGACTGGCTATCGCGCCGAACAACTCGCCGGAGATTCGCCAGTGCATTGATGAACTGTACGAACAGGGCATTCCGGTCATCACACTCAACTCGGATGCACCGGGCAGCAGGCGTCTTGCGTTCATCGGTATGGACAACTACCGCGCCGGACAGACCGCTGCAGGCTTGCTTCGGTTGATGCTGCCCGAGGGCGGCAAGGTGCTTCCGCTGGCGGGACACTTGAATAATACCGCACATAATAACCGTTTAAACGGATTTATGGATACGATTAACGGTGAAACAGGAAATGAAATTGAACTGTTAGCGTTTCAGCCGTGTTTCGACCGGGACGACTATGCCCACGAGATTACGCAGCACGCATTGCGTGCAAATCCTGACCTGACCGGCATTTACGTTGCGTCCAACGGACAGGTCGGTGCGTGCGCAGCCGTAGAGGAAGAAGGCCGAAAGGGCAAGGTCAAGGTCGTTGCATTCGACCTCAACCCGATGAATATGGAACTGCTCCGGTCGGACAGCTTGAGTTTCGTGCTCGATCAGAAGGCATTCGAGCAGGGCTACCGGCCGCCGTTCCTGCTGTTTGATTACCTGCAGAACAAAAAAGCACCGGAAAAAGAACTGCTTTATACGGATATTGCAATCAAAACCAAGTTTAACAGCGATAAACCTGTGGGAATGGAATAAAAAAAAAGAACCGCACATTGTGCGGTTCTTTTTTAATGGCGAATTGAGAATGGAAAATGAATACGGTGATTTACTCTAAAAGTGTGATTTAATGTTGTGCAAACAACCGCAAATCCGCTGGAGTTCAGTGTTTCTGTGAATCTATTTGCTATTTCTGTGGATACAGTCTCCGCCTGATTGAGCACAACGATATCCGCTAAGTGTTCTGCAATAATGCCTTGCGCGGCCAGCTCCGGCGTGACAATACCGCTCATGTATGCACCGGTGCGTGCACAAAACAATTCCGGTCGGTGTACGGTTTGTTCGACCGGCTTTCCAAACCCGGATGCACCCACGACGCACACGGTTTTGCGTGTATTCTCAGGTATGACCGGCTCATGCGAGGCGTGTGCCTTAAACGGCAGCCGCTTGGAGCCGTCGGCCTCCACAATCACATAGTCAGCGGCGTCCGCGAGCATGGAAAAGGGAAGTGCCGGCGCGGTCAGCTTACCCTCAGCGGCAGGCGTGCCCATGCAGATCACGCGGTGAAGCGCAAGTGCGCGGCGGACCTGTTCAATGTCATCCGTCACCAACAGGGGAATGCCCGCAAACGGCAGAATGTGCGTGGAAGTCGTCAAAATCACCGTTCCGGATAATTCTTCGGCCAGTATACGCAGTAAAGTTGTTTTTCCGCCGCTGCCGATCACGGCGGTTATGCCTTTGTCATGTGTAATTGTTCACATATTTTCATAAATCCACCTAATACAGCCATGTTTACCGTAGGGCGGGATGACCTCATCCCGCCGGAGGCTGTCGAAAAACTAACGTTTTCCGGCAGCCTCTCGATCGAAACCACGCTTTCGATCGAATTTCGAAGAAAACCGCGCCTTGCAGGCACATTTTTTCTTCCCTTGTATAAATTCCGAGTACACGCCCCGGAATTTATGAATTTGCTCCGCAAATTCTATTTTATGCGTGCTGCCGCACGAAGCACAAGAGTCGAAATTCTGCTTTTTGACAGACTGGGGCGGGCTGTCCTCATCCCGCCGTTGTAAATTATCTGCATGTTGTTATATGCGGCGGGGTCACCCCCCCTGCAACCATGCTTTTATAATAGTATTATATCATGTCTGCCACACAGAAAAAATATTGACTTCACTCGACCGATACGCTATAATCATCGGTAGCAATCGTTATAGTTTGCAAAATACAACGAAGATAAACGGAGGAAAACGCCATGTTAGTCGTGATACGCGGTGCAGGAGACATTGCCACGGGGATTGCCTTGCGGCTGTACCGCGCAGGCATTCGTCTGGTGCTGACAGACCTGCTGCAGCCAACGTCGATCCGCCGCACGGTATGCTTTTCGGAAGCGATTCGATTGGGCGAAACAGTCGTTGAGGGCGTGCATGCACGCCGAGCCGATACCGCAGCCGAAGCGGCAGCACTGACCGAACAGGGCCTCATTGCTGTGCTGGCCGATCCGGTGGCAGGCTGTGTGCAGGAACTGCACCCTGATGCCCTGGTGGACGCGATTCTGGCGAAGAAAAACCTCGGCACGCAGATCACGGACGCGCCGATCGTCATTGCGGTCGGTCCGGGCTTTACGGCCGGCGTGGACTGTCACGCGGCGGTTGAGACCATGCGCGGGCATACACTCGGACGGGTGCTGTATACGGGTTCGCCGCTGCCGAATACGGGCGTTCCCGGTGTGATCGGCGGCCACGCGGCAGAGCGCGTTCTGCGTGCCCCGGCAGACGGCTTGTTCGAGCCGTGCCGTGAGATCGGCGATCTGGTCGAGACGGGAGACACCATCGCGTATGTTGCGGGAAAACCCATGAAAACCACCATCGCCGGCTGTCTGCGCGGTCTGCTGCAGGCTGGTGTACCCGTACATGAGGGCATGAAATCCGGTGACGTTGATCCGCGCGGCAAGCGTGAAAACTGCGATACCGCATCCGATAAGGCGCTTGCGGTCGGCGGCGGTGTGCTGGAAGCATTGCTTCACTTTTCCAACGTCTTTCATTAAGAAATCATAAAATAGAGGAGAAAAACCAATGAAAAAGAACTGTTTTGCAAGATTTGCAGCAGCGGCTCTGTCACTGGCAATGCTGGCGGGCTGCGGTGCATCCCAGAGCAGCGACAGCGCAGCTGAGGACACGGGTTCTGCAGATTCCGCAGAGCTGACCGTCTTTGCGGCGGCCTCCATGACCGAGACCCTGAACCGGATCGCAGAGGGACTACAAGGCGGTTGACCCGAACGTCACCCTGACGTTCAACTTTGCCTCCTCCGGCGACCTGCTCACCCAGATCAAGGAAGGCGCGGACTGCGACGTATTCATCTCCGCAGCGCCCAAGCAGATGAACGCGCTCGACGGCTCTCTCAAGGACGACACCGACAAGAACCCGGACGGTCTGGATGAGCTGCTGGACGGCACCCGTATCGACCTGCTCGAGAACAAGGTAACGCTGGCTGTGCCGGAAGGCAACCCGAAGGGTGTGCAGAGCTTTGACGATCTTGCGGACAAGCTGAAGAGCGGTGATGTGCTGCTTGCTATCGGCAACAGCGACGTTCCGGTCGGTCAGTACACCCAGAAGATCTTCACACACTACGGTCTGGACGAGGCTGCGCTGGCTTCCTCCGGCGTGCTGACCTACGGCTCGAACGTTAAGGAAGTTACCACGCAGGTAAGCGAAGGCGCGGTGGACTGCGGCATTATCTACGCAACCGACGCATTCTCGGCAGGTCTCGACACGGTTGACGAGGCAACAGCTGATATGTGCGGTCAGGTTATCTATCCGGCAGCCGTGATCAAGAACAGCACGCACGCAGACGAGGCGAAGGCGTTTCTTGACTATCTGACCACCGATGAAGCAGGCAAGGTATTCGAGAGCGTAGGCTTTACCACGTTGGCATAATCTGATACAATAGAAAGGCGAGGGAGCAATCTCGCCTTTATTTGCAAAAGGAGACGATTATGGACTGGTATCCATTATATAACTCGCTGCGTATCGCGCTTATTTCCACAGTGATCATCTTCTTCGCGGGGATTGCGGCGGCCTATTACGTTGCGCGTCTGCCGCGCGTGCTCAAAGGCGTGCTGGATGTGCTGTTCACGCTGCCGCTCGTGCTGCCGCCTACGGTGGTCGGCTATCTGCTGCTGCGCGTGCTCGGACCGAAAAGAGCTGTCGGCGCATGGGCGCTCGCGCATTTTAATCTCAAGCTGACCATGGTCTGGTGGTCGGCGATTTTCGCAACCGCCGTTGTCATTTTCCCGCTCATGTACCGCACAGCGCGCGGCGCGTTCGAGAGCTTTGACGAAACGCTTGTCGACGCAGGCCGCACGCTCGGCCGCTCGAACACCTGGATTTTCTGGCGGGTGCGCATGCCCTGCTGCAGGCAGGGTATCCTTGCGGGAACGGTGCTCGCGTTCGCGCGTGCGCTCGGTGAGTACGGCGCAACATCCATGGTGGCGGGCTACACGCCCGGACGCACAGCGACCATTTCGACGACGGTCTATCAGCTGTCTGGCGCACGAATGATGACGCGCTGGCGTTCAAGTGGGTCGTGGTCAACCTTGCCATCTCGGCGGTGGTGCTGCTGGCGGTCAATCTGCTCGAAAAGCGGGAGAGAGGAGTGCGTAAGGCATGGCACTGATCGTGGATATCGAGAAAACGCTCGGAGATTTTCACCTGAAAGTGAACTTCACCGCTGAGCGGGAAGTGATGGCGCTGCTCGGTGTCTCCGGCTGCGGCAAGAGCATGACGTTGGGGTGCATCGCAGGCATCGTGAGGCCGGATAAGGGTCATATCGAGCTGAACGGGCGCGTCCTGTTCGACAGCGAAAAGAAAATCGACCTGCCGCCGCAAAAGAGAAAGGTCGGCTACCTGTTTCAGCAGTACGCGCTGTTTCCACACATGACAGTCGCGCAGAACATCCGCGCAGGCGCGCACGCCCGCCCGAAAGCCGAGCGGGAGCAGGCGGTGCGGGAGGTGCTGCACGCGTTCCGCCTGGAGGGACTGGAGAACAACCGTCCGAGTCAGCTTTCCGGTGGTCAGCAGCAGCGGTGCGCGATGGCGCGCATTCTGGTCGGGCAGCCTGAGCTTGTGCTGCTCGATGAGCCGTTTTCCGCGCTCGATGCGTACTTGAAATGGCAGGTGGAACTGGAGCTTTCGGACATCCTGAAAAATCTTTCGTGCGGTACGCTGTTCGTCACGCACAACCGCGATGAGGTGTACCGCCTGTGCGATACGGTGTGCGTGCTGAACAGGGGAAAGTCCGATCCGAAGGAGACAGTCAAGGAACTGTTCCGCGCACCGGCAACCATGGGTGCTGCACTGATTTCCGGCTGCAAGAATGTTTCTGCCGCCGAGGTAAAGCAAGGTGAGACCCTGTTCTGCAAGGACTGGAACGTAACGCTCAAAACCGCGCTGCATGTGCCGGAAAACATCGCTTACGTTGGCGTTCGGGCGCATTACTTTTACCACAGAGGGTACGGAGAACGCCATTCCGTGCACGGTCGAGCGCGTAGTCGAAAACCCGTTTTCGACCGTGGTCATGCTGCAGACGACAGGCGCAGGCAGGCTGCGGTGGGAGCTGGATAAGGCGGTCTGGGAGACGCTTTCCGGCACGGAAAAGCTGACGCTGTACGTCCGCCCAGAGGACGTTATGCCGCTGACGGAGTGAGCAAAATGCTGGATAATCAAGGAAGAAATATTCGCTATCTGCGGCTGTCGGTGACCGACCGGTGCAATTTCCGGTGCCGGTACTGTATGCCCGCCGAAGGCGTGTTGCAAGCAGGAGCACAGCGAAATGCTGTCGTTCGAGGAGCTGACCGAGATCGTGCGGACGGCAGTTTCGCTCGGTGTCAGTAAGGTGCGGCTGACCGGCGGAGAGCCGCTTGTACGGCGCGGCATCGTGGACTTGTGCCGCAGTCTGCGTGCCATCAATGGTGTGCGGGAGCTCACCATGACGACTAACGGCGCACTCCTGCCGCAGTACGCCGCAGAGCTGAAACAAGCAGGGGTTGACCGGCTGAATATCAGTCTGGATACCTTAAATGAGGATAAATTTGCGTCGCTGACGCGCGGCGGCTCGCTCGCGGATACGCTGGCCGGTCTGGACGCGGCGTGGAACGCCGGATTCCGCGGTACAAAGCTGAATGCCGTGCTGCTCGGCGGCGTAAACGCGGACGAGATTCCGGCACTGGCGCAGCTGGCGCAGGACGGGAAATATGAGGTACGCTTCATTGAACTCATGCCGATCGGTGAGTGCGCGGACTGGCCGCGTGAGCGGTTTCTCTCTGCGGACGCGGTGCTGCACGCCCTGCCGGAGCTGCAGCGTCTGCCGAATGAAGGCGTTGCGGAACGGTATCGAATGCCCGGCTGGAAGGGGAAAATCGGTTTGATTCGCCCGATGAGCCACCGTTTCTGCGCCGACTGCGACCGCATCCGCGTTACCGCAGACGGCAGGCTGAAACCGTGCCTGCACTCGGCGCAGGAGATTCCGCTGCGCGGTCTGCACGGCGAAAACACCTTGAACGCGCACTGCGCGGGTATGTTCGGGAAACCGGTCAGCCACCATATGCAATCCGGGCAGCCGAGTGAAAGCCGGAGAGGCATGAGCCAGATCGGAGGATGAATGGAAAATTGAGACACCCACCGCAGTGGGCGTCCAGCGAGCAACCGCTCGTAGAGCGGCTCTTAGCGAAGTCGGAATGGAGAATGGAAAATGAAGGTTCGGCACATAGTGCCGCTATTAAATAATCGCGCTTTGCGCGATACCTTAATTCTCAATTATCCATTTTCAATTCTCAATTATTGCAACAGATAAGAAAGGATAATATGGCAAAAGTAACAGCAGTTTGTATTAGTGAACATAAAGGAACAAAAAGCACCCGGTGGAGCGTATCACCGTGAAAGAAAACCACGGCATCATCGGTGACGCGCACGCGGGCAGCTGGCACCGCCAGATCAGCCTTTTGGCGCAGGAGAGCGTGGACGAAATGCGCCGAACCGGTCTGACGCTTCATGCGGGCGACTTTGCGGAGAACATCCTCACCGAAGGGATTGACCTCAAGCATTTACCGGTCGGGACGGTGCTCCGCGTGGGAAAAACGCGTCTGCAGGTGACCCAGATCGGCAAGGAATGCCATAATGACTGTGAAATCCGCCGTCTGACGGGCAAATGCGTCATGCCGACCGACGGCATTTTACCATTGTGCTGACGGGCGGTACGATCACCGCCGGTGACGAGATCGAGGAGGAAAAGCCATGAAATGTATCAAAACCGAGGACGCGGTCGGCCATGTTCTGTGCCACGACATGACGCAGATCATCCCGGGCGTGAGCAAGGGGCCGCGCTTCTGCAAGGGCCACATCGTCACCGCGGAGGACATTCCGGTGCTGCTTTCGATGGGTAAGGAGCAGCTTTACGTCTGGGAGCTGCAGCCGGGTTTTCTGCACGAGAATGACGCGGCAGAGCGGCTGTGTGCGCTCTGTCAGAATACCAACATGAGCAAAAGCGACACCAAAGAGGGCAAAATCGAGCTTTCTTCGGACATTGACGGCGTTTTTCTGGTCGATACCGAACGACTGAACGCGGTCAACAGCATTGACGAAATCATGATCGCCACCAGACGCGGCAACGGCATCGTCCATCCGGGTGATAAGCTGTGCGGCACGCGCGTGATTCCACTTATAATCAGGGAGGAGAAACTGCGGCAGGCTGAGCAGGCGGCGGGCGGCACGCCGATTCTGGAAATCCGCCCGTTTACGCTGAAAACAGCAGCCGTTGTCACTACCGGCAGCGAGGTAGCCAAAGGCCGTCTTCCGGACAGCTTTACGCCGGTTGTAGACCGAAAGCTGGCTGCACTCGGCATCAGAATGACCGAGCACGTTCTGGTCGAGGACGGCATAGAGAACGTTGCGGCGGCCATCGAGCAGATGAAAAACAAGCCGGTCGATATGATCCTGTGCACGGGCGGCATGAGCGTCGATCCGGACGATTCCACGCCGGGTGCGATCAAACAGAGCGGCGCGGATATCGTCACCTACGGCGCGCCGGTGCTCCCGGGCGCCATGTTCCTTCTGGGCTACTACGCGGACGGCCGTCCGGTGATGGGTCTGCCCGGATGCGTCATGTACGCCAAGGCCACCATTTTTGATCTGGTTCTGCCGCGCATCGCGGCGGGCGTGCGGCTGACCAGACGCGATTTTGTTGCACTCGGGAGAAGGCGGTCTGTGTCTCGGCTGTGAGGTCTGCACCTATCCGCACTGCGGCTTCGGAGGTGTGTGATATGTCGTGTTCCGTAGGGGCGAACAGTGTTCGCCCACTGACCCTAAAGTTATTACAGTAAGCGACCGGTCGTTCCGCGGCGAGCGGGAGGATTTGAGCGGCCCTGCCGTCAAGAATCTGCTCGAGCGGGCAGGCTACGCGGTCGGTGCGGTCGAGGTGCTGCCGGACGAGCAGCCGCGTATCGAGTCCGCGCTCATCCATGCTGCCGACGAGGAGAAGCTCGCACTCATCGTCACCACCGGCGGCACCGGCTTTGCACCGCGCGATGTAACGCCGGAGGCGACCATCAAGGTCTGCGAAAAAGCTCGCGCCGGGTATCCCGGAGGCCATGCGGGCAGCGTCTATGCAGATTACGCCGAAGGCGTGTCTGTCGCGCGCGGCAGCGGGCATTCGCGGCACGAGCCTGATCATCAATCTGCCGGGCAGTCCCAAAGGGTGCGTGCGAAAATCTGCAGGCCGTGCTCGAACCCATTGAGCATGGGATTTATATCCTGCAGGGCGGGAAAGAGTAATGGAGAATGGAAAATGGAGGATGGAGAATGAAATGTCAGATTTCAGTCTCTGCTCCGAATAGAAAACACCCCGAACCTGTGGTTCGGGGTGTTTTTTGATTGGGTTCAATTTCAAAAGAAAACGGTCAACTACCGTGTTAATTTTCCATTCTCAATTCTCCATTCTCAATTTTAGATTTACTCCAAATAAATCGAAAACTCCTGTTTCTTGGTAACATACCCGACGATCTTCGCCTCCGGCACGCTCTGCTGCAGTTCATCCAGACAGCCTTGCGCGTCCTGCTCCGGCAGGGCAAACAGCAGGCCGCCGCTGGTCTGCGGGTCGTAAAACAAATCCTGCAGGGTTCTCGAAACTTTACCCTTGACACATACGCCGGCCTCCGCATACTGCCGGTTGCGGTACGCGCCTGCCGGAATCAGTCCCATCTCTGCCAGCGGGTACGCTTCTGCATGATAGGGTACGTCGTCTGCGCGAAGGTGCACGGAAACGCCGCTGCCCTGTGCCATCTCAAAGCTGTGGCCGAGCAATGAAAAACCGGTGACATCCGTGCAGCTGTGCACCGGATATTTCACCATAACATCACGCGCGGCCTTGTTGAGCGCAGCCATCTGGCGGTAGATGCGGTCAAGCACGGACTTTTCGACCAGATCCGCTTTTGCTGCTGTGGTCAGCACGCCAACGCCGAGCGGCTTGGTCAGAATCAGCACATCCCCGGCTTTGCGCTGCTGTTGGTGAGCACCTTTTTCGGATGCACGAAGCCCGAAACCGCCAGTCCGTAGATCGGCTCGGCACCCTGAATGGTGTGACCGCCCGTGATGATCGCGCCGGCCTCGTAGGCCTTGTCGTAGCCGCCGCGCAGGATTTCCTGCACCGCATGATCGTCCATGCTCTGCGCCAGACACATGATGTTGAGCGCGAGCCTGGGCTCACCGCCCATGGCGTACACGTCGCTGAGCGCGTTGGCAGCCGCAATCTGTCCGTACAGGAATGGATCGTCCACGATGGGCGGGAAGAAGTCGGTCGTCTGCACGAGCGCGGTGTTCTCATCGAGCACATACACGCTTGCGTCATCGCTCTTGTCATAGCCAACGATCAGACGCGGGTCGGTATGCGTGCGAAAAGCCTTCAAGCAGGTGTACGAGCGTTCCGGCACCGACTTTTGCGCCGCAGCCGGCGCAGCCTGCAAGTTTGGTCAGCTTTACTTCGGTCTCCATCGAAAAATCTCTCCGTTTCCGTGATTTACTCTTCTTATTGTACCAAAATCCGTGCAGATTGGCAACCTTCATTCGCCTTGCATAGACTGGATGGGAGGGGATGCCATGGCGACCGTCAGCCTTTGCATGATCGTACGCAATGAGGAGAAGGTGCTCACGCGGTGTCTGGACAGCGTGCGCGGCATTGCGGATGAAATTTGCATCACGGACACCGGCTCGACCGACAAAACTCGGGAAATTGCCCAAAAATACGGCACTGTGCAGGTGTTCCCGTGGTGCGATGATTTTGCTGCCGCACGCAATTTTTCGTTTGCACAGGCGCGCATGGACTATACGCTGTGGCTGGATGCGGACGATGTGCTTCTGCCGTCCGACCGTCAGAAATTGCTTGTACTCAAAGCGGAGCTGGACGGCACGGCCGATGTCGTCATGCTGCCGTACCACACCGGTTTTGATGAGCAGGGCAGACCGACGTTTTTCTGTTACCGTGAGCGGCTGCTCAAAACGTCCGCGCACTTCCGATGGCAGGGGTGCGGTGCATGAGTGCATCGCGCCGTGCGCGGAATATCCGGTACGGAGACGCGGCGGTGACACACCGCAAGCCGCCGTGCGCATACTCCGACCGCAACCTGAAAATCTACGAAAACCTGCTCGCTAAGGGGAAAAGCTGGATGCACGCGGCAGCTATTATTACGCGCGCGAGCTGCTGGCGCATAAACGGTACGCACAGGCGGTCGAAGCGTTTGAAGCCTTCCTTGCGATGCCGGACGGCTGGACGGAGAACAAAATAGATGCGTGCCTTGGTCTGTCGCAGGCGCTGACCGCCCTCGGAGAGCACGAGCAGGCAAAGCGGGCACTGACCCTCTCGTTTGCACTGGAGGTGCCGCGCAGTGCCGTGTGCTGTGCGCTTGCAGCCCTCGAATATGCAGATAACCGCGCAAGACAGGCGGTATTCTGGTACGAAACCGCCATTCGAGCCGCAAGCACAGCACCGCACGGCTTTATTGATGTGAACGCCTGCGCTTATGCACCGGCACTCGGCCTGTGCGCCTGCTGGGACAAATTGGGAGACCCCAAGCAAGCCTGTGCATGGAATGAACGGGCAGCACTCGTGCGCCCGCAGTCGGCGGCAGTGGCGCACAACCGACGGTATTTTTGCCGCGCAGGGTCTCACCGCAAAGCCGCCTTCGGCATAGACTGAACTGCCGGAGTTTTCCGGCAAATCGGAAGGAAGGGAAGAACGACATGAACGATCGACAGGACTGCTGCGGCAACTGGGAACGTCCGAGCGAACGCTGGCAGGAGCGCGTGTGCGATGCGGTGATGGGCAACGACCGACCGGGCCCGATGGGACCTCCCGGACCTCCCGGACCTCCGGGTCCGCGCGGACCGCGAGGGAAAGGGGACCGATGGGGCCAATGGGGCCGAGAGGCATTCCGGGTCCTCCGGGACCGCCGGGCTTCCCGGACCGACCGGTCCGACCGGCCCCGTCGGTGAAGCAGGCGCAGTCGGTGCCACCGGCCCGACCGGCCCCGCGGGTGAAGCAGGCGCAGTTGGCCCAACCGGCCCGACCGGCCCGGCAGGAGAAGCAGGCGCAGTTGGCCCGACAGGCCCGACCGGCCCGACAGGCCCCGCCGGTGAAGCGGGCGCAGTCGGTGCCACTGGCCCGACTGGCCCGGCAGGTCCCGCAGGTGAAGCGGGCGCAGTTGGCCCGACCGGTCCGACCGGCCCCGCAGGTGAAAACAGGCGCAGTCGGCGCCACCGGCCCGACAGGCCCGCAGGTGAAGCAGGCGCAGTCGGCCCAACCGGCCCGACAGGCCCGCAGGTGAAGCAGGTGCAGTCGGCCCAACCGGCCCGACCGGCCCCGCTGGAGAAGCGGGTGCAGTCGGCGCCACCGGCCCGACCGGCCCCGCTGGAGAAGCGGGTGCAGTCGGCGCCACCGGCCCGGCGGGTGAAGCAGGCGCAGTTGGCCCGACCGGCCCGACCGGCCCCGCAGGTGAAGCAGGCGCAGTTGGCCCGACCGGCCCAACCGGCCCGATCGGTCCCGCCGGTGCAAGTCCGGAAGCAGCGGCATCGGTAGCAGACGCAACCGGTGCGGACGACATCGTTGCACGGTTCAACGAGCTGCTCAACAGTCTGCGCGAGGCGGGACTGCTCAGGCTGCCGTAACCGCATAGAAAGGGAGTGGAAACACTCCCTTTTTCTTTGCGCCGGCATTCGACTTTATGCGCGGCTTATGCTATACTGATAGCAGAAATACAACAGCAGGAAAGCAGGAAGTATAATGACAATTCTGAATTGTGAATGCGGAAACGAGATTTTCATCATGGACGAAACCGAAGCAACGGCTTGGCAGTGCGAGCAGTGCGGTCAGTGGTATGATTTCTTCGGTGTAAAGGTGCCCGACCCGGCATCTGTGCAGCCGAAAAAGTCGCCTCATCTTGTCAACTGGAGTGCAGGCGAGGATTTGTAAGGCAATACCGCATAATTGAACAAGAGCGATTTGCGAGCAAATTTTGCGTGAAACCTCGGCAGCGCGGACGGAACTCGCGCAAGGAGCCGCGGCAGCGCGGACGGAACTCGCGCAAGGAGCCGCGGCAGCGCGGACGGAACTCGCGCAAGGACCGGAACTCGCGCAAGGAGCCGCGGCAGCGCGGACGGAACTCGCGCAAGACGGAACGGAACGCGCAAGGAACCGCTGCTTTAATTGTGCGGTGTTGCCGTAAGTCTGTCGTCGAAAAGGACAGAAAAAGTGCGGGCGGAAGCTGTAAAAAAGTAACAGAACTGTAACCTCGCTTTATGTCGAAAGGTGGTATACTTATATCTTAGCAGCATATGTTATAAAAAAGGATAGGAAGGATGACAAAAATGGCATATGAATCGGCGCGGCAGGCGCCGCGCAGCCCGCATAGAAGAAGGCGCAGACGCAGACGGCGCAACAGTCACTACGGTGTACTGTTTGCCCTGATCATTCTGATCATTGCGGTCATTTTCTTCGGTGTGCGGGCGATCCGTTCGATTGTCGGAAACGTAGTCAGCAGCAACAACGTGCTGGTGTATCAGGTGGGCAACACGAATGCATATAAGAACGGCAAGGCGATACAGGTTGACGCTGCGCCCTACCGTGACAGTCAGGGCAACGGCATGGCGTCCATCAGCTCGCTGTGCGATAACCTCGGATTGGAACTAAGCTGGGACGAGAACGCTAAATCGGCACGATCACGCTCAAAAAGACCGTGCTGACAATTAAGCTCAGTGATACAAACCTGCAGGTCGGTGACGCGACCGAAACCTTCGCCTCCGCACCGGTGGAGAAGAACGGCGTGGTTTATGCGCCGGTCAAGGATATCTGTCAGGCGCTTTCGTGGCAGACCGGTGAGGTTGCCGCCGAAAACGGCGATCTGATCATCATCAGTCAGGCAAAAAAGCGCTGACCGACAAGAAAATCGGTGAAATTACGGATAAGGCGCTCGAGGTGCTCGGCCCGGCCGAGGGACAGGTGATGAGCGGCAGCATCGTTATGCGAACCGGCTCGGATCAGCTGCTCTATGAAGGCAGCACCAAGCACATGGTGGAAGAAGGCAAAAGCTGGGTGCAGGCGTGCTCGATCAGGACGGCACGGCGTATATCCCGCTCAAGGCCGCGATGACCGCGCTCGGCGGCAAGGCGGAGGACGATGGCAAGGGCGCATGGAATGTCACCTGCGGTGAATCCACCGCGACCGTGGATGCGGACGACGGCAAGACCAAGGTGGACGGCAAGCGTGCCTCCGGCAATGGCTTCTCCACCTACACGGATCAGGACAAGAACCGTTTTTACGTTTCTCCGCAGGTGCTTGCGGCGATCCTTGGCAAGACGTATACCGATCTCGGTGACGGCGTATTCTCGTTCACCGGCGTAACGCTTGACGGCTTTGACAGCCAGAAGGCATACCTCAAGAACATGAAGGATAAGCTGGGCGATGCCGTGGACGGCGATATTCCGGAGGCCGATGTTTATATCGCGCTGACGTTTGACGACGGTCCGACCGGCAAAAAGGACGGCTATCCGAACGGTCTGACCAACTATCTGCTGGACGGCCTCAAGCAGCGCGGCGCAGTTGCTACGTTTTTGATGGTCGGCGAGCGTGTCTCCGAGGTATCGGATGTGCTGCCGCGCATGGTAAACGAAGGCCATGAGCTGGGCAACCACACCATGAATCATCCGATGTGCCACCTGACCGGCCTCGGCACGGATGACATCCGCAGCCAGATTGACGATGCGACCAATGCGATCAAGGATATTGCGGGGCAGGCACCGCAGGTGCTGCGTCCGGTAGGCGGCGGCGTCAACTCGGATGTCAAGGCGGTAGCCGCAGAGCTTGGCTATCCGATCATCAACTGGAGCGTGGACACCGAGGACTGGAAGTACCGCGATGCCGATCATGTGAAGAAGGTCATCGTGGAGCAGGCGCAGGACGGCGATGTTGTCCTGATGCACGACCTGTATGAGACCTCGGTTCGGGGTGCGCTGGCAGCGATCGACGAGCTGCAGAGCCGCACGGATAAGACCTACGCGTTTGTAACGGTCTCTCAGCTTGCCGCAATTCACGGCATCACGCTGGAGCCGGGCGTTGTGTATAACGCACTGAGCGACGAAGTCGCGCAGCAGATCGCGGACGGCAGCTATTCGCCGACGGGTTTACCTAAACAAAGAAATCCCGAACCAAACGGTTCGGGATTTTTTGTTTAGGAATGGAGAATTGATAATGTAGGATTGAGAATTATGGTTCGGCGCATAGCGCCGTTATTTAATCATCGCGCGTAGCGCGGTACCACGTCGCAGCGCGGACGGAACTCGCGCAAGGATAGCGACATTCTCCATTTTCCATTCTCCATTCTCAATTATCCGTATTCTCTGCCATACGATATCCCACGCCGACCTCGGTAAACAGGTACTCCGGTTCGGCAGGATTTTTTCGATCTTGCGGCGGATATTTGCCATATTGACGCGCAGGATCTGGTTGTCACCGCCGGCTCGCGGTCCCCAAAGCTCCTTGATGATGTAATCGTAGGTAAGCACCTTGCCGGCAAACTTGCCGAGCAGCGCAACGATACGGAACTCGCTGAGCGTGAGATGGACATTCTCGCCGCGGACGAGCACCTGATCCTTGTTATAGTCGATGGTCATTTCACCGACCGTGTAGGTGCCCTCGCGGGCGATTTCGCTGTTCGCGGAGGTGGTTCTCGTGTGGCGGATGGCGGTGCGCACGCGTGCGAGCAGCTCGGCGGTGCCGAACGGCTTGGTCAGGTAGTCGTCCGCGCCGAGATCGAGCGGCTGCACCTTGTCGTGCTCGTGCGAGCGGGCGGAAACCACCACCACCGGCAGGCTCGACCACGCGCGCAGCGCGCGCAGGACGTCAATGCCGGCCATGTCCGGCAGACCGAGATCGAGGATGACCAGATCCGGACAGTGCGAGGAGATCATGGTCTTCGCCTCGCTGCCCGAGCGGGCCAGCAGCGTTTCGTAGTCGTTGGAGTTCAAAATAGTGGAGATAAAGTGCGCAATGCTCTTTTCGTCCTCCACGATGAGTATTTTTTCTCGAATGTTCATTGCAGTTCCGGCTCCTTTTCTATCATCGGCAGGCAGAAGATGAATTCCGCACCGCCGTCCCTATTTTGTGCGTGCATTGTGCCGCCGTGTGCGCGGACAATGGCGTTGCATACAGAAAGTCCCAGCCCCATGTTGCGCTTGCCGTCTCCGGTGGGCGTGTCGCTGTGGCGCAGCGTTCCGCTGAACAGCACGGGCAGCAGCTTGGGCGGGATGCCGCCGCCGTTGTCCTGCACGGCAAAGACGGCGTTTTCGCCCTCCTGATGCACAGAGAGCGCAATATGGGTGGTGTTTTTGCCGTGCCGAACGGCGTTTTCAAGCAGATTGGTCATGACCTGCTCAATGAGGATCGCATCCATCGGCACGATGAGCAGCTCATCCGGCACAGCCACCGATATCTTGACGTCGGGATAGTGCTTGCGGAATTTGCGGGCGACCTCGCCGAGCACCTCCTCGGCGGCCTCAGGCTGCTTGGTGATCCGGGTGTCCTCGCCCATGCGGGTGATGGACAGCAGGTTTTCTACCACGCGAACCAGCCACTGCGCGTCATCGCGCACATCCTCGAGCAGCTGATGCTGCTGTTCGAGAGACAGGTCGGGCGTTTCCAGAACGGCCGAGGTTGAACCGATGATGGAGGTCAGCGGCGTGCGGATGTCGTGCGAGACCGAGCGGAGCAGGTTGGCACGCATTTTCTCGCGCTCGCTCTCCATGCGGAACTGCTCCTGCTGCTTGATCTTGGTGGTCATCGTGCAGGTGACGAGCGATACGCACAGCATAACGAAAAACGTCAGCGGATAGCCGGACAGCGTGAAGTTAAATTCCCAGTAGGGAAAGGTGAAGATGTAGTTGATGCCGATAACGCTCAGGAATGCGGCAAGCGTGCCGAACAGGTATCCGTTCGTGAAGCGCGAGGTGAGCAGCACTGCGAGAACAAATACCGGAGAGGCGAAGCCGTCGCTGATGTCCGAGCGGCGCAGCAAGGTGCAGAGCACCAGTGCACAGATAAATATCGCCGCGAAAATAAGGAAATCCCGCAGCGTAAACGAGAATAAACGCGGTTTCCCGTCCTGTTGTTTCATGTCGAATCCTCCAAGTGCATAAATGTACAAGTTAATTATAGCAGATAATCCGTTAATGTGCTGCTAAAACTTACCGAGTAGATAATGATGCAGCAAAGATATGATCCATTCGGTAAGTTATCATGCAGGGCGGGGCCCCGCCCTGCAATGAAACGACAAAAAATCCCGCCGAATGTTGTACAGAACAAATATTCGGGTGACAACAACCTCTATCCGTGTTATAATAATCCATTATAGGGTAATATAGAATCAGAATCACTGCAATAATGGAGGAAACAGCTTGCTTTGGAGAGCTTTGATGAGCGGCGATATCCGCTCCGCATTTATCACACTGGCGCTTTCGCTGCCCGCGATCGTGCTGTGCCTGTCCATTCACGAGACTGCGCACGGCGGTGCTGCCTATCTGCTCGGCGACCGTACCGCGCGTGATTCCGGCCGCGTAACGCTGTCGCCGATGGCGCATATCGACCCGATCGGTTTCCTGTGCCTGCTGCTGTTCGGCTTCGGCTGGGCGCGTCCGGTGCCGGTCAATATCGCCAATTTCAGGAACAGACGCTGGGGCATGGCGCTGACTGCGCTTGCCGGTCCGGTATCCAACTTTATCACTGCCTTTATCGCGTACTGCCGGTATTTTGTGGTGCGCATGAACATGACGAATACGTTCCTGTGGTCGCTGTCGCAGTTCCTGCTCATCGTTGCGAGCATGTCGGTCGGTCTGGGTGTGTTCAATCTCGTTCCGGTGCACCCGCTGGACGGCTCGCGCGTCGTTGACGCTTTTCTGCCGTTTTCGTGGTCACTCAAGCTGCAGAAGTACCAGAATATCATCTTTTTCGTGTTTATCGTGGCGCTCTGGTTCGGCTGGCTGGACGGCATTATGGACTGGGTCGGCAACGGTGTTCTCATGCTGGCGGTAAACTTCGTCAGCCTGTTTCTGTAAGCTATGGATTTTCATTTAGACAACTTTGACGGGCCGCTTGACCTGCTGCTGCACCTGATTTCCAAAAACAAGGTGAGCATTTACGATATCCCCATCGCGGAAATCCTTGAGCAGTACATGGCGGTTCTGCACGAGGCCGAGCACATGGATCTGGACGTTGCCGGTGACTTTATCGCAATGGCGGCGCAGCTGGTGTATATCAAGTCCAGGATGCTGCTGCCGAAGCACGAGGAGGACGAGGCCGGGGAGGACCCGCGAGCGGGTCTGGTCGAGATGCTGCTCGAGTACCAGAGACTCAAGAGCGCGACTGCGTTTTTTGCGGAAAAGAACGAAACCGGTCGTGATATCTACGTCAAACCGCCCGAACGGCAGGATGATGCGCCGGTGGAGTATCACCACACGGTAAACGATCTCATCCGCGCGGCAAACAAAATGCTGCGCCGCACCAAGCGGAGACTGCCGCCGCCGGTGACCTCGTTTCAGGGCATTGTCGGGCGGGAGCCTGCACCGGTAGAGGGACGTGTCACCGCAATCCTCAAACGCTTTCTGTACCGGATGCGCGTGCCGTTTATGCGGCTGTTCGACGATGCGAGAAACCGCTCGGAGATTGTGGCTACCTTTCTGGCTGTGCTGGAATTATCCAAGACCCGCCGAATCCGTTTGGAAGGGGACGGCGAGGAGATGGAGCTGATGCTGACAAATGACAACACAAAATAACGGCAGCATGACGGCGCTCGAGGCCGGACTGGAGGCTGTGCTGTTCGCGGCAGGCGATGCGGTTACCATTGAACGGCTGTCCGCGGCGCTCGAGGCCGCTCCGGCGGAACTGCTGGACGCGGCGGCTGCACTTGAGAACCGCTATGACTTCGAGAACCGCGGCATCATGCTGCTGCGTATCGAGGACAAGCTGCAGCTGGCGTCCCGGCCGATGTACGGGCCGTATGTGCGCCGCGTGACCGAATCGCGCAGACCGCCTGCGCTGTCGCCTGCGGCGCTTGAGGTGCTGACCATCATCGCATACCGCCAGCCGGTAACGCGCGCGTTCATCGACCAGCTGAGAGGTGTCGATTCATCGAACACGGTGAGCAGTCTGGCGGAAAAGGGGCTCATCGAGGAGGCCGGGCGGCTGGACGTGCCCGGAAAGCCCATGCTGTTCCGCACGACCGACCAGTTCCTGCGCAGCTTTTCACTGGCAAGCATCGAGGACCTTCCGGCGCTGCCCGCGCTTGAAGAAAACGAGCAGATGGAGCTGAACATGGACGGCACGCTGCACGAGACACCGCCCGGCGAGCAGCTGCGCTTCTTGAACGGCGAGCCTGTGCCGCCGGAAACGGAGTGACCGCCTATGGGAACGGTTTTACTCTGGATTTTAGGTATTCTGCTTGGAATTGTACTGCTGGCATTGGTGATTGTGCTGGTGCTGCTGAACATTCGGGCAGGCATTGAAGCCGTCGGCGTGACCGGCGAGGTGAGCGTGGAGGCAAGGTATGGGCCGGTTCGCATTCCGCTGTACCCGAGACCGCGCCACCTGAAAAAAGAAAAAAAGATGAAACGGAAGCGGAGCAGAAGAAATCCGAGGAAAGTGAGAAGAAAAAAAGAGCGGCAAGTCCGGTCTCTCGCTGCCGAAGGACGGACTGGATGTCGGTGAGATCACAGGCACGGTGCGCGATTTCCTCAGCGACCTGACCGACCGCCTGCGCATCAGCAGACTGCGGGCGCGCGTAGTTATCGGCACAGACGATGCGGCGCAGACCGGCATTCTGCTCGGGCAGACTGCGGCGCTCTGCGGAATCATTGTTCCGTTCCTGGAGAATACTTTCGATATGCAGGATTACCATGTCAGCGCGGACGCGGACTTCAATGCTGACCATACCGAGTGGGCGTTTACCGTAAACTGCTCGATACGGCCGATATCGCTCGTCAGAGTGCTGCTGCGGCATGGCAAGCCGATGTATAAGCTGTACAAGAAATATTTCAAATAATCAGTTAAAACGTATAAAAAAAGGAAGGCGAAAATTATGAGTGAACATCATCCTATCAGCGATTTGATGACCGAAACCATGTCCAAAATCAAGGAAATGGTGGATGTTAATACCATTATCGGCAGTCCGATCGTAGCGGCGGACGGTACGACCGTTATCCCGGTCTCCAAGGTGTCGTTCGGCTTCGGCGCAGGCGGCAGCGAGTTCGCATCAAGCACGCGGCAAGCGGGTCTCCGCTCGCGTTCGGCGGCGGCAGCGGCGCCGGTGTGACGGTTTCGCCGGTGTGCTTCCTTGTCATCGGCAAGGACGGCAGCGCCAACATCCTCGGCATCAACGCACAGGCGTCCGACACGGTGGATCGTCTGGTCGAGATGATCCCGGTGCGATCAACAAGGTGTCCAATTTCGTCAGCGGCTTCAAGGGGCAAGACCGAGGACGCAGCCGAAGTGGCGGAAACCCTGTCCGGCGACGAATAAAACCGCGTTTTCCGCAAAACCTACTCGCGTGAATGCTGAGTAGGTTTTGTTATGCGGGAGTGGTGCAATGTGAAAAAGCTGTTTTGCGTGCTCGCGCTTTTGCTCGTGCTGCCGAGGGCAGGCGCGGTGAGCGCACGGGCGGCCGTCGTGATCGATGCAGACACAGGTAAAACGCTGTTCGAGCAGAACGCGGACAGCCGCCTGCCGATGGCGTCCACCACCAAGATCATGACCGCGCTCGTCGCGCTCGGCGAGGGTGACCTTGACCGCGTGTATACCGTAAAGCCGGAGTACGCTGCCGTGGAAGGCTCATCCATGTACCTGAAAGCGGGTGAGACACTCTCGCTGCAGGATACGCTGTACGGACTCATGCTCGCGTCCGGCAACGACGCGGCGGTCGCCATCGCGGGAGAGTGCGGCGGCATGACCGCCTTTGTGGGCAAAATGAACGCCAAAGCGGCGGAACTCGGTCTGACAGACACGCATTTTGACAATCCGAACGGCCTGCCGTCCGACACGCACTACACCACCGCACATGAGCTGGCCAAGATCACCGCGGCGGCCCTCAACGACCCGGTGTTCCGGCAGATCGTCTCGACAAAAAGCTGCACGGTCAGCGGGCACGCGCTGAGCAATCACAACCGTCTGCTGAGCATGTACGACGGTGCGATCGGCGTGAAAACCGGCTTTACGCGGGCGGCAGGGCGGTGTCTGGTCTCGGCGGCCGAGCGCAACGGGCGCACCATCATCGCGGTGACGCTCAATGACCCGAACGACTGGAACGACCACATGGAGATGCTTGACGCCGGCTTCGCACAGTACAGCGAGGTCACGCTGCATAAGGCAGGAGACACGATTGCAAACGCACGCGTGTTCGGCGGCGATACTGCGTCCGTGCCGCTCGCGGCGAAGAATACCGTGACGGCGTATCTGCTGCCCGGCGAGAAAAGAGAAGCTGCAGCGCGTGCGCTACGGCGAAAAAAATCTGCTATGCACCGGTCGTGAAGACGGCACAGGCGGGTTCGGTCGAATATCGGCTCGGGGATTGCGTGATGGCACGGGATACGCTGGTTTACGGCGGGGAATCGCTGCTTCCGGCGGAAGAAAAATCCTTCGTTGAACGCATTATGGAACGGTTTAGAAATTGAAAATGGAGAATGGAGAATGACGCTATCCTTGCGCGAGTTCCATCCGCGCTGCGTCGGAATCGCCGCAGATCGGCGTAATTAAATTCCGCCTGTAAGGCGACACATTCATTTTCCATTAAAACAATAGAACAAAACGAAAGAGGTAACATAAATGGAAGAAAGACTGCAGAAATTACTGGCTCAGGCAGGTCTGTGCTCCCCGCCGTGAGGCGGAGCGCTGGATCGATGACGGCCGCGTAACGGTAAACGGCAAAAAAGGCTTTGGTCGGTGACAAGGCCGATCCGCGCCGTGACAAAATTTTCGTGGACGGCAAGCCCATCGGCGGTGCCGAGGAAAAAGGTATACTTAATGCTGTACAAGCCGCGCGGCTATGTCACGACGATGAAGGACGAGCGCGGCCGCAAGACGGTTGCCGATCTGGTACGCGGCTGCGGTGCGCGTGTCGTGCCGGTCGGCCGTCTGGACTACAACTCCGAGGGTCTGCTGCTGCTGACCAACGACGGCGATCTGCTCAACGCGCTGACCCATCCGCGCCACGAGGTGGAAAAGCACTATGAGGTGCGCGTGCGCGGCAATCTGGAAAACATCCCGAAACTCGCAGAGCCGATGGAGATTGACGGCTACAGCATCCGTCCGGCAACGGTTGTTACCATTGACCGTGACGAAATCAGCGCGAAGCTGCGCCTGACCATCCACGAGGGCCGCAACCGCCAGATTCGCAAAATGTGCGAGAAGTGCGGTCTGGAGGTTCGCCGCCTCAAGCGCGTGGCAATGGGCACGATGCCGCTCGATCCGCACCTCAAGAGCGGCGCATGGCGCGAGCTGACGAATGACGAGATTGCGTATCTGCAGGACATCGCTGCCGACGTGCAGGAGAACCTCTGATCTTCTAAGGAAATCCCTGTCTTTTTGCAATTTGCACCCATATGCTCTTGCATTTTTTTGCAGGTTCACTTACAATAGTATCGTGCAAATGCAGGAATGTATGCAGAGAATGCAATGCAGGAGAGAGTATAATGAATGACCTGATCACAAAAATTCAAAGCGAGCTGCCCGGCTTTTCCAAGGGTCAGAAGCAGATCGCGCGTTTTATCTTAGAGCACTACGACAAGGCTGCGTTCATGACCGCGAGCCGTCTGGGTGTGACTGTCGGCGTGAGTGAAAGCACGGTCGTGCGCTTTTGCGACCGAGCTTGGTTATGACGGTTATCCGCACCTGCAGCGTGCCCTGCAGGAGATGATCCGCAACAAGCTGACCTCGGTGCAGCGCATGGAGGTTGCGGGCGACCGCATGGGCGGCCGCGATGTACTGCAGACCGTGCTGCACGCGGATACGGACATGATCCGTGTAACGCTCGACGAGATCGACCGTGATGCCTTTCAGGGCGCGGTGGACGCGCTCATGGGCGCCAAGCGGATCTACATCCTCGGTGTGCGCTCCTCAAGCGCTTTAGCCAGCTTTTTAGGCTTTTACTTCAACCTTTGTTTGAAAATGTGACGCTTGTACATACGAACAGCGTCAGCGAGATTTTCGAGCAGGTGCTCCGTGTCGGACCGGGTGATGTGCTGTTCGGCATCAGCTTCCCGCGCTACTCAAGCGCACGCTGAGTGCGATGAAGTACGCCCGCGACCGCGGTGCCCGCGTTATCGCACTGACCGATTCGCAGCTGTCGCCGCTGGCGCGTGTGGCCGATCATGTGCTGCTCGCACGCAGCGATATGGCGAGCTTTGTTGATTCGCTCGTGGCGCCCTTTGTCGGTCATCAACGCACTGATCGTGGCTGTCGGCATGAGCCGCCGCGATGAGATTGAGCAGACATTTAACAAGCTGGAGCGCATCTGGGAAGAATACGACGTATATGAAAAACCGGAGGACGATATAAATTGAACATTATCGTAATCGGCGGCGGCGCAGCCGGTCTGATGGCGGCAGGCACTGCCGCGGAGCAGGGCGCGCAGGTGACGCTGCTGGAAACCAACGAAAAAGTTGGCCGCAAACTGTTTATCACGGGCAAGGGCCGCTGCAACGTGTGCAATAACTGCGATGTGCAGGAGGTTCTGCGCAACGTGCCGGTCAATCCGCGCTTTCTGTATTCCGCGCTCGGCGGATTCGGTCCGGCGGACGTGATGGACTTTTTCGAGAACCATGGCGTTGCCCTCAAGACTGAGCGCGGCAACCGCGTGTTCCCGCAGTCGGACAAGGCAGCCGACATCATTGACGCGCTGTTCCTGTGGGTGAAAAAAGGCGGGTGTGACCATCGTACATACGACCGCAGACGAGTTGCTCATCGAGGACGGTGTGCTCACGGGCGTTCGTGCCGGTCACAAGACCTATAAGGCGGATCGCGTGATCGTGGCGACCGGCGGCGCGTCCTATCCGCAGACCGGCTCGACCGGTGACGGCTATCGCTTTGCCAAGCAAGCGGGACACACGGTTGTGCCCGCAAATCCGTCGCTCGTGCCGCTCGTCGAGGACGGTGACACCTGTCAAAAGCTGATGGGTCTCAGCCTGCGCAACGTGCAGCTGACCGTGTATGAAAACGAGAAGAAGCTCTACTCGGACTTCGGTGAAATGCTGTTCACGCACTTCGGTCTGTCCGGTCCGCTGGTGCTGTCCGCGAGTGCGCATATGCGCCATTTCGGCAGCAAAAGTACCGTGTGGAGATTGATCTCAAGCCTGCGCTGGACGAAAAGACGCTCGACAAGCGTCTGCTCGCGGACTTTGACAAGCACAAGAACAGCGATTTTATCAACGCGCTCGGTGAGCTGCTGCCTAAGAAGATAATCCCGGTGGTGATCGAAAAGAGCGGCATCGACCCGCGCGAGAAGGTCAATTCCATCACCAAGGCACAGAGAGCGGCGCTGCTGCGCGTACTCAAGGCGTTTCCGGTCGAGATTTCCGGCAGCGTCCGATCGCCGAGGCGATTATCACCACGGGCGGCGTATCCGTCCGCGAGGTCAGCCGAAAACCATGGAGTCCAAAAAGCTGCCGCACCTGTATTTCGCAGGTGAGGTGCTCGATGTGACGCCTACACGGGCGGCTTCAACCTGCAGATTGCGTGGTCCACGGGCCGTCTGGCGGGTCTGTCGGCTGCGGAGGAGGAATCATGATGAAGTACATTTCGGTTGCCATTGACGGCCCGTCCGGGGCCGGAAAATCCACCGTGGCGCGTGCTGCCGCGGCAAAACTCGGCTATGTATATGTGGATACGGGTGCGATGTACCGTTCCATCGGTCTGGCGGTGTGCCGCAGGGGCATTGCCGGAGAGGATACGACAGGCATTATCGCAACCCTGCCGGAGATTGCCATTCAGCTGACCTATCAGGACGGCGCACAGCACGTTCTCCTGAACGGCGAGGATGTCTCCGAAGCCATCCGCACACCGGAGATTTCGTACTACGCGTCCAAGGTATCCGCGGTGCCGGAAGTACGCCGGTTTCTGCTGGAAACCCAGCGCAATATGGCGAAAAACGGCAATATCCTGATGGACGGCCGCGACATCGGCACGGTCATCCTGCCGGATGCACCGGTCAAGATTTTCCTGACTGCGTCTGCGCAGTCCCGCGCGGAGCGCCGCTATAAAGAGCTGATTGAGAAGGGTCAGCAGGTGACGATGGATGGCATCCTGCATGATATCAACGAGCGCGACAGGCAGGACATGACGCGAGCCGTTGCGCCGCTCAAACAGGCGGACGATGCGGTTCTGCTGGATACGAGCAGCCTGACGCTCGAGGAGAGCATAGCGGCCGTTCTGCGTATTATTCGTGAAAAAAACGGAGGAAAAGGCATGAAATTCAAGTACCACCGCTGGTTCCAGGCTCTGGTTGTGCCGCTGGTAGCGCTGGCGTTCCATATTTTCTTTGGCTACCGCGTGATCGGACGCGAAAACATCCCGGAGGGCGGCTGCGTTGTCTGTCCGAACCATGTGCAGCTGTCCGACCCGCCGTTTGCGGCGGTCGCACTCGGCGGCAAGACACCGATACGCCTGATGGCGAAAAAGAGAGCTGTTCCGGAAGAAGATATTCGCGTGGCTGATCGCGGCGCTCGGCGCTTTTCCGATCGACCGCGAGGGCGCGGATATCACCGCCATCAAGACCGCGCTCGGCTCGGTTCGTGCCGGTCAGAAGCTCATCATCTTCCCGCAGGGCACACGCCACGCCGCCGAGGGCGAAACCAAGAAAGGTGCGGCCATGCTGGCGGTCAAGACCCGGGCGCCGATCCTGCCGATGTATATCACCGAGGGCAAGCGTTTCCGCTGCAGAGCCACGGTCGTGATCGGCAAGCCGTTCACGCCGGATCCGAAGCAGAAGGACTACGGTCTGATCGCGGATGATATCCTGCGCCGCATCTACGCGCTGAAGGAGCAGGTATGAGCGTAACGGTAGCCAAAACCGCCGGATTCTGCTTCGGCGTACGCCGTGCCGTGGACCTCGCCGAGCAGCAGGCGAAAAAAAACGGAAAAATTTATGCCTATGGTGAAATCATTCACAACATGCACGAAATCGAGCGGCTGGAGAAACTCGGTGTGTACACCGCGTATGCGCTTGAGGACATTCCGGACGGTGCCGGCGTGCTCATTCGGGCGCACGGTGTACCACGGAATGTATACACGCTGCTTCAAGCAAAAAGTGCGAAATCTTTGATGCAACCTGCCCTTTTGTGCGGAAAATACACAAAATTGCGGATAAAGAGAGCGCGGACGGACGGCTGATCGTCATTCTCGGCAGCGCCGGACATCCGGAGGTTGTAGGCATTCAGGGCTGGTGCGGCGAGTCGGTCGTGCTCGAGGGCGAGGAGCAGGCGAGAGCCTTCTCGGAACGGCCTGAAATGGAAAATAAACCCATTTCTCTGGTTGCACAGACCACCGTTAACCGGTCAATTTGGAATATTTCCGTAGGACTTATAAAAAAAAGGTGTACAAACCTCAAAATTTTTGATACAATATGTAAAGCGACGGATGAGCGCCAGTCGGAGGCTCGTCTGCTTGCCGGTGTATCGGATCAAATGATCGTGATCGGAGATAAGAAAAGCTCCAACACCAAACGGCTGTATGGGATCAGCCGGTCGCTGTGCTCGGATGTGCGCTACATCGAAGACGCGGCAGAGCTTACTACGCAGGAGCTCGGGCAGCACCAGCACATCGGGATCACGGCGGGAGCATCCACACCGGCATGGATAATTAAGGAGGTCAGTAACATGATGAGCGAAGAAACCAAGATTGAAACTGGTGAGGACTTTGCAGCAATGCTGGAGGAGTCCTTCAAGACTTTAAATAATGGAGAAAAGGTAACCGGCACCGTTGTAGGTATTTCCAATAACGACGTACAGGTAGATCTGGGCGTTAAGCACACTGCGTATATCCCGCTGGGTGAGCTGTCTGACGACCCGAACTATGACGTAGCTGCCAACATCCACGTTGGCGACGAGATCGAGGCTGTTGTTGTTCGCGTAAACGACGGCGAGGGTACCATCACTCTGTCCAAGAAGCGCGTTGATCAGCTGAAGGGCTGGGAGACCGTTGAGAAGGCTTACGAGGAGCACACCGTTGTTGAGGGTGTTATCGTTGAGGAGAACCGCGGCGGTGTTGTTGCAACTGCACACGGCGTTCGCGTATTCATCCCGGCATCCCAGACCGGCGTACCGAAGGATCAGCCGATGAGCCAGCTGGTTAAGACCAAGCAGTCCTTCTATATCACCGAGATCAACCGTCAGCGCAAGCGCGTTGTTGGTTCTATCCGTCAGATCCAGCAGGAGGCTCGCAAGGCTGCTGCTGAGCAGATCTGGAACACCATCGAGATCGGCAACGAGTACGACGGCACCGTTAAGTCCCTGACTTCCTACGGCGCATTCGTAGACATCGGCGGCGTAGACGGCATGGTTCACATCTCCGAGCTGTCCTGGGGCCGCATCAAGCACCCGTCCGAGGTCGTTTCTGTTGGCGACAAGGTAAAGGTATTCGTTATCGGTCTGGATAAGGAAAACAAGAAGATCTCCCTCGGCTACAAGCGCGAGGAGGACAATCCGTGGAACGTATTCAAGTCCAAGTACGACATCGGCTCTGTTGCTGAGGTTAAGATCCTCAAGTTCATGCCGTTCGGCGCATTCGCTGAGATCGTACCGGGCGTTGACGGCCTGATCCACATTTCTCAGATCGCTGATCACCGCATCGCAAAGCCGGAGGACGAGCTGGAGGTTGGCCAGGTTGTCGAGGCTAAGATCATCGACATCAACGACGAGAAGAAGAAGGTATCTCTGTCCATCCGTGCTCTGCTCGAGGACGAAGAGGACTAATCCCTCTCCGGTTTCATAACACGCGCAAAGAAGCACCTGTTTCAGGTGCTTCTTTTTGCTTTGGACAGCGTTTTTGCAAGGCAGGAGTGAAATTTATTGATTTACCCATACCGTAGGGCAGAAGGTGAATTGCGGCAAAGCCGCAAGAGAAGCCACCCTGGGGTGCCCCGCCCTGCATGAAACGTAAACCACCATTCACTCCTATCTCCTCCCTCGACTGCATATACTGTCTGGGGTGGTATTATGCGGCGCAGACGGAAAAACGGCAGGAGACTGGCGCTTGCCATGCTGATACTGCTATTAGCGGCTGGTCTTGGTCTGCTGACTATACGCTTTCAGCGCATTTTCATGGAGTACGCCGTCAACGTCTGCGAGGACAGCGCCATCAAAGGAGATCAACACGCTGATGGAGGACGAGGTTTTCTCCCATCCGGACGAATTTGCCGACCTTGTGGTGCTTGAGCGCGACAGCGACAACCGCATCACGGCCTTGCGTACGGATATTATCGCAGTCGGAAAGGTGAAGGCGCGTATCGTCAACGGTCTGTTTGACCGGCTGGATTATCTGGAGGAAACGCAGACCGAGGTGCCGCTCGGCACGGTATTCGCGCCCAGTTGTTTACCGGAATGGGCCCGAGGGTGAAGGTCGGTCTTGCGGGGCTTGCTCAGATGGACGCGCGGTTCGTCAGCGCGTTTACCTCGGCGGGCATCAACCAGACGCGCCACCGGATTCTCATCGAGGTGCACGCCGGCTTCCGCATTCTCACGCCGTTTGGCGGGGAAGACAGGGAAATCGTCTCGACGTACCCGGTCACGGACACGGTTATCGTCGGCACGGTGCCCGAACGGTACGCCTATATCGGCGGCTCCGGCTCTGATCTGCTCGGCGAAATCCGCGATTACGAGGAAAATTCGGATATTTCTCACGAAACCGGAAAATAATACTTCAAAAATATCAGATTATTTGGTATACTTAATCTGTGTGAGTATTTGCTCACACCACAGGAGTTTTATTATGGACGTGCGTGAGCAGATTACCGCTCTGCGGGAGCAGCTGCGGTATCACAACGAAAAATACTATAACGAGGACGCGCCCGAGATCACCGACTATGAGTACGACATGCTGCAGCGTCAGCTTCGCGCGCTCGAGGCCGAGCATCCGGAGATGGCAGACGCGAACTCTCCGACCCAGCGGGTCGGCGGCACGGCGAGCAGCCGGTTTGCCAAGGTGACGCACGCCTACCCACTCGAAAGCCTGCAGGATGTTTTCTCGTTTGACGAGCTGGGCGAGTTCTATTCCCGTGTGGAGAATGCCGTCGGACAGGCGGAGTACGTTGTCGAGTACAAGATCGACGGCCTTTCGGTCGCACTGGAGTATGTAGACGGCGAGTTCGTCCGCGGTGCGACACGCGGTGACGGTCAGGTCGGCGAGGACGTAACCAAGAACCTCAAAACCATCAAGGACATCCCGAAAAAGCTGGAGAACGCACCGCCGCATCTCATTGTGCGCGGTGAGGTCTACATGAAAAAAGTCCGTGTTCGACGCACTCAACGCCGAGCTGGAGCTGCATGACAAGCCGCTGCTTGCCAATCCGCGCAACGCGGCTGCCGGCTCCCTGCGCCAGAAGGACAGCAGGATAACGCGCGAGCGCAGGCTGTCCATCTTCTGCTTCAACATTCAGAACAGCGACGAGCTGCCGATGGAAAGCCATGTGCAGGCGCTCGATTACCTCAAGAGCCTCGGCTTCCCGACAAGCCCGCGCTATCCGGTCTATACCGATCCGGAGGATGTGCGGAGCGAGATCGAAAGCATGGGTGAAACGCGCGGCGAGCTGGATTTTGATATCGACGGCGCGGTTGTCAAGGTCAACTCCTTCGCACAGCGTGAAACGCTCGGCTCGACCGCGAAATTCCCTCGGTGGGCGGCGGCGTACAAATACCCGCCCGAGGTCAAGCAGACGCTTCTCAAGGATATCGTCATCACGGTGGGACGCACCGGCGTGCTGACACCGAATGCCGTGCTCGAGCCGGTACGGCTTGCGGGCACCTCGGTGTCCCGCGCAACGCTGCACAACCGCGATTTTATCCGTCAGCTCGATGCCCGCGTGGGCGACATTGTTTCCGTCCGAAAAGCCGGAGAAATCATTCCGGAGATCATCGGCGTGGAAAAGGACCGGCGCCCGCTGGATTCCGTGCCGTATGAGTTCCCGAAATTCTGTCCGGTCTGCGGTGCGCCGGTGTACGACGATGAGGACGAGGCGGCTATCCGCTGCACGAGTGCCTCGTGTCCGGCGCAGCTGCTGCGCAACCTGATGCACTTTGCGTCGCGTGACGCGATGGACATTGACGGCTGCGGCGAGGGCAACCTGCAGAAGCTGATCGACGCCGGACTGGTCAAGTCGGCGGCTGACCTGTACGACCTGACGGGCGAGCAGCTGTTGCCGCTCGGCAAAAAGGTGGACGTCTGGGCGAACAATCTTGTCCGCTCGATTGAAGCGAGCAAGACCCGCGACCTGTCGCGGCTGCTGTTCGCGTTCGGCATTCGGCATGTCGGCCAGAAGGCGGGCCGCATCCTGAGCGACCACTTCGGCTCGCTTGATGCGCTGCTGACTGCACCGGTCGAGGAGATGACCGAGATCCGCGACATCGGCCAGACCACCGCGGAGAGCATCGCCGCCTGGCGGGAGCTGCCGCAGTCGCATACGCTCATTGAAAAGCTTCGCGCACACGGCGTCAACTTCATCGGTGAAAAGACCGCAAAGAGCGACCTGCTCGCCGGAAAGACCATTGTGGCAACCGGCAGCCTGACGCTCTATACCCGCAAGGAGATCAATGATCTGATCGAGTCTCTCGGCGGCAAAGCGGCCGGTTCGGTCTCGAAAAAGACCAGCTATGTCGTCGCAGGCGAGAATGCCGGCAGTAAGCTGCAGAAGGCGGCAGAGCTGGGAATCCCGGTCTTGACCGAAGAAGAGTTCCGAACGATGATAACCAATGCAGAGTAGGCATAATTGAAAATGGATAATTGAAAATGGAAAATGAATGTACGGCGCATAGCGCCGATATTAAATAATCGCGCAAGGCGCGATACCTTAATTCTCCATTATCCATTCTCAATTTTCAATTACAAAGCGATTTCAGAATAAATATAAATGGAGGAGAATTGATATGGCAATTTCCAGAAAAAGAAATTGAGCACATCGCGTCCCTGGCACGTCTGGATTCGACCGGCGGCATTTTCGACCGTCTGGCCGATGACATGCAGGGTATCGTCGCAATGGTGGACAAGCTGGCTGAGCTTGATCTGGGCGATATCACCGATGTTATCAACACCGAGCGCACGAATGCGTTCCACGAGGACGAAGTGATCCAGGAATTCACGCCGGATGAGCTGATCGAGCCGAATGCACCGGACTTCCAGTGCGGCGGCGTAGCAGTTCCGCGTGTTGTCGAGTAAGGAGGGGACAGCATTATGGCACTTTACGAAAAAACTGCGTCCGAGCTGTCCGAGCTGCTCGGCAAAAGGAAATCTCCGCAGTAGAGCTGGCAAAGGACGTTTTTGCCCGCACCCAGGCGGTAGAGGATAAGGTTCAGGGCTACGTTACCGTAGCCGAGGAGTCCGCGCTGGCACAGGCAGAAGCTGTTGACAAGAAGCGCGCCGCCGGCGATGCGCTTTCCGCGCTGGCCGGTATCCCGATCGCCATTAAGGACAACATCTGCACCAAGGGCACGCTGACCACCTGCGCGTCCAAGATGCTGGGTAACTTCAAGCCGCCGTACAATGCAACCGTTATGGAGAAGCTGATTGCTTCCGATGCGGTTATCACCGGCAAGGCCAACATGGACGAGTTCGCAATGGGCTCCTCCTGCGAGAATTCGGCGATGCACCCGACCCACAACCCGCATGGTCTCGACCGCGTACCGGGCGGCTCCTCCGGCGGCTCCGCTGCTGTTGTTGCAGCGGGCGAGGCTCCGCTGGCGCTCGGCTCGGATACCGGCGGCTCTATCCGTCAGCCGGCGTCCTTCTGCGGCGTTGTCGGCATGAAGCCGACCTACGGTGCGGTTTCTCGTTACGGTCTGATCGCATTCGCATCTTCTCTCGACCAGATCGGCCCGCTCGGCCGCTCCATCGAGGACGCAGCCATGCTGCTCGATGCGGTTACCGGTCACGATCCGCTGCACGATTCCACCTCTGTCAAGACTCCGTTTGAGGGTTCGCTGCGCGCAAACCTGAACCCAGACGTCAAGGGTCTCAAGATCGGTCTGCCGAAGGAGTATTTCGGCGAGGGCATCTCGGATGCCGTTCGCAAGAACGTTATGGCGGCTGCAGAGGCGTACAAGGCACTCGGCGCAGAGGTATTCGAGATCTCTCTGCCGCTCGTTGAGTACGCACTGCCGATCTACTACATCCTCTCTTCTGCAGAGGCTTCCTCCAACCTTGCCCGTTTCGATGGCGTAAAGTACGGCTACCGTACCCCGAATGCAGGCGATGACATCACCGAGCTGTACACCAAGAGCCGTTCCGAGGGCTTCGGCGCCGAGGTACAGCGCCGCATCATGCTGGGCACCTACGTTCTGTCCTCCGGCTACTACGATGCGTACTACAAGAAGGCACGCGCCGCACAGCGCAAGATCCGCGAGGAGTTTGCAAACGCATTTGAGAAGTGCGACGTCATCCTGACGCCGGTTGCGCCGACCACGGCTTACGAGATCGGCTCCAAGACCACCAATCCGCTCGAGATGTATGCAGGCGATATCTGCACGGTTTCCGTCAATATCGCCGGTCTGCCGGGTCTGGTTCAGCCGTGCGGTTTTGATGAGAACCACATGCCGGTCGGCATGCAGCTCATCGGTCCGCGCTTCGGCGAGCAGACGCTGCTGAACGCCGGTCTGGCTTTTGAGCAGGCGTCCGGTCTCAAGAACATCATCGCTGCACTGTAAGGGAGGAAGACAAACATGAAATACGAAGCTGTCATCGGTCTGGAAGTGCATGCGGAGCTGTCCACCAAGAGCAAGATCTACTGCTCGTGCTCCACTGGCTTCGGCGCACCGATCAACACTCACACCTGCCCGGTCTGCACCGGTATGCCGGGCGCACTGCCGGTACTCAACAAGCAGGTTGTACACTACGCCGCCAAGATGGGCAAGGCTACCGGCTGCACCATCAATCAGCTGTGCAAGGCTGACCGTAAGAACTATTTTTACCCCGATCTGCCGAAGGCATATCAAATTTCCCAGTTTGATGTGCCGATCTGCGAGAACGGCGAGGTATTCTTCTATGTGGACGGCGTGAAGCATTCCTGCCGTCTGGAGCGCATCCACTTCGAGGAGGATGCGGGCAAGCTGCTGCATGACGAGCTTGACGGTACCATCGTTGACTTCAACCGCTGCGGTGTGCCGCTGATCGAGATGGTAACCCGTCCCGCCCTGCATTCCTCTGCCGAGGCAAAGGAATTCCTTGAAATGATCAAGACTACGCTGTCCTACCTCGATATCTGCGACTGCAAGATGGAGGAAGGCTCCATCCGCTGTGACGTTAACGTTTCCATCCGTCCGGAAGGCTCCACCGAGCTGGGCACCCGCGTTGAGATGAAGAACATCAACACCTTCTCCGGTGCGGTCCGTGCGATCGATTACGAGATTGCACGCCAGATCGAGGTTGTAGAGAACGGTGGCGAAATCCAGCAGGAGACCCGCCGCTGGGACGACGTTAAGCTGAAGAACACGGTAATGCGTACCAAGGAAGATGCGCAGGACTACCGTTACTTCCCGGATCCGGACCTGATCGCCGTAGAGATCTCCGACGAGTGGCTGCACCAGATCGAGAGCGAGGTTCCGGAGCTGCCGATCACCCGTTCCGAGCGTTACCTCAACGAGTACGGCATGACTGCCATGGAGGCGCGTCTGCTGTCTGACAGCTTTGAGAAGGCTGAGCTGCTCGACGCTGCCGCAAAGCAGGTTAAGCCCAAGGCTGCCGCAAACTGGATCCTGTCCGATATCTCCAAGTACCTGAACGACAAGGGCGTAAGCCTTCGCGAGACCAAGATGACCGCAGACAAGCTGGTTGCTCTGGTCAAGCTGATCGAGGCGGGCACCATCTCCGGTAACGCCGGCAAGAAGGTTCTGCCGAGCATGTTCGAGACCGACGAGACCGTTGAGGCCATCGTTGACCGCATGGGTCTCAAGCAGGTATCCGACGAGGGCGCTATCCTCGCCATCG